>Ga0179591_1363495_pt1 | contig 11539 bp, 9 predicted proteins | sample CZOMad2_1_08_16f_FD_182891 | JGI IMG/M metagenome (GOLD analysis project Ga0179591, IMG submission 182891) | Vadose zone soil fungal communities from Angelo Coast Range Reserve, California, USA - CZOMad2_1_08_16fungal (PacBio error correction) | ecosystem: Environmental > Terrestrial > Soil >... | reverse complement strand
CCCATCACCAACCCCCCGCGTCTCTTACCTTGTGTTCTGCTGAATGACTTCAAGTACCAAAACCCACTCCCCCCCTGTGTTGCCCGCGGACGCCTTTTTCTACCGTCTAAGTAGTTTCCCGCTTGTTCCACTATTCCTTAAAATGAGGTAATGGCTTGGCGGGGCTGGAGGGTGACCAGTTGCCTTTTTGATTTTTTCTCACGCAGTCATTCTTTTGCACTGGCAAGAATTTTATGTCCCGCGGTGCGAATTCTTTTTCAGCTGAGGCCCCCAAAAGCCCTCTTTAAACCGTCGCATAAAAGCGTATCTCTGGCCGCCCGTCCCTCCCCCTCCCCCTCCTAGTTGCGGGATCGCCGGTCTCTTTTGTTCCCCTTGGGACCCGTGGTTCCTACCTCAGGACCCACACCCCCCCTTTTTACGAATTTGGTTCCCAAACCCCGCCGTTGTCCCCGGCCGCGTCGATTCCCCCGTCTTCTTGTCTTTAGATTCATGCCGACCTAGGCTCACCACGATCTTCCCCCAGCTGTCTGATTTCACTTTTCCGTCATCCTGCCGCGCTGCTCATCGGTTACGAAGGACATTCACTTCTTTCTTACCAGAATTGGTCCACCAACGCGTTCCCCCCCGCGGATTTTTTCCCAGCCCTCCCCCCCTTCCCGTGCACATTTCCTCTCGCCCGGCAAACCCTGTCTCCCCGACAGCCAAGGTCGGTACCCCAATGGACTAATTTTCCCCTTTCGTATAGGTTAAACCCCCTTTTAAGTCCCTCCCCCCAATGGTTCTTTCTTGCACAACCCCCACGTCGTATCTCTCCCCTTGGTACATTTTTATTTTGACGTGGCCTCCCCCAACTCTGGGTGTAGTTCCCACGGCTTATTCCCGTAGCTGTTCCACCACACGTTTTTCTCTGATTCCCCCGGTCGACTGGTCAGGCGTTTGATCCCAGACTTTTTCTCACTGCCCGGCTTTGCCCTCAAGGTTTCGCTTCAGTTTTTAATCTCTTCAAAGGGTTTCCTGATTTCGCGGACTTCGCTGGAACCCTTTTCCAGTGTGCACGCCCCCAGTTGGTCATGACTTATATTCCTCTTTGAGTCCAATCCCTTCAACATCGTGGCCCCCTTATAACCCTGGATCTTCGACCACGCATCACTTTTTCTATTCCAAAAATTCCGGTGGACCCCGTGCCAGTATCCTCCTTGTAACACTTTGACAGGGTAGCAATCCGCATAAGGTCGCCTTTAGGCGCCCCTCCAAAGTGATTCCCCCTGAAAATAAACTCCCGGTTTTTTTTTCCACCCCCGGGACCCGTTTTTGATCCTCTCCCGGAATCGTTTCTCTGCTTGACCAAACTGACTTTTCCGGTTCCGTGTGAGCCCTTGGGGAGCCCGTTTTTTTCGTTCCATTTTTTTCCCCACACTTCCCCATCACTCCCCTTACTGCGTCCTGACCGATCTTTCGCCTTGGTTTCTCTAAAGAGCGGGGTGCTTGGTCACTCGCACTTTCCCTCTGTCTGACCCTTTGATGTTGCGTTTCCTTAACCTGGTTCCTTCTGATGTAGGTTTCATCTTTTGTTTGACTGTCCGGCATCGAACTTTCTTGCCAGGTCTTTTTGCCCGCCCTGGCGTTTCGCCCACTTCAAGGGAAACCCGACCACTCAGGCGACTTGGTTTTTTTTATGTGCTCGTGTAGACCCTTTTCCCCCCTGTTCGGTTTTGTTGCTGTTCTTACCGGGTCTGGGCCGAACCCAACGGCCTAGACTCATCGTTTTTGAGGGTGCCTTCGCAGCCCCCTGAGTCGATGCATTTTTCAAGGTTTTCTGCTGAGCCCGTTTTTCAGATAGCTTCTGCGTACTCCAGGAGTTCTTTGTTTGGATTCAAAAGCCATTGTTTTTCAGATTTTGTGCCCCAGTTCCTTTTTTAATTTACCTGCTCCCCCCCTTTTAGTTACCCCCCCTGTTTCATGTCAGCAGTTTCAGTGGCCTCGCCTTTTTTTCATTCCCCCCACCCGCGGTGGACCTCCCTGTTTCCCCCCACACTTCCGGTAACGCGGGTCTTTGTGTCCCCCCCCATCCCGGATGCCCGACTCCCCGGAACACGCTTTTTTTTTTGTGTCAGGGGCGGCTCGATAGGCGTCTGTACCTACCGACCGGCCCCTCCTTCCGGAATAAGTGGCACGTCTTCGCGGGTGGTTTTTTTGGTACGTCGTTAGAACATCGTCCCATTTCCCGGACCACTTTTTTTGCCCCCCTTTTGCATCCCCGCTTTTCCCCGCACCGGGGATCGACCACCCCTTTCTTTCGCTCAAACGCCCCTGCGTGCCCCTCAAAGGTGGTCGACACCCACATCGCCCCTTGTCTGTCCTTTCTTTACCGAAACTCCCTCTTTACGCTGTGAGATTCTGAACTTCCATTTGCCATAGGTTTTTTCCGACAAGAAAGTGGCACGCAGAAGAGCCCCCCGCCCTATATGACTGCCGGGGCTTTAGTGAGTTGTGGGTTTGGTTCAACCCCCGAGATTTTGGGGGAGTCCCTTGTCCTCTGATTCGGTCGGACGTCTTTTTGCGCCTTTTCAACCAACCCTTGTATTTCGAGCTGTGATATCGACCCGGTTCTGTAAGTTCGTTTTGATCCGCCTGCAGCTCCCTTGGTGGCCTGGGGAAACTTTTTCAATTTCCCTCGACTCTTAGTGGCGAAACTCTGTCTTCCCTTTTGGTTGCTGGCATGCCTTTCTCCGACCTTTGGCGGACCCTTCTTTTTTTTGTTTTTTTCTTGTGTTTTTGTTCGCCCGGCCACGGGATCAGACTTATTCGGGCGTTCCTTCCCCCTTATACCCGTTTTTTTTTCGTTCCAGTAGCATCCTTTCCTTAACCTTTCCCTGTATCGTTTTTTCCTCTTGGTGCCTTCAGACCCGACTCTTTTGACGCTGTCTGGGCCACCCCCCCCCCCCGTGTGAAAGAACCTTGTCAAAGTTGGAAGTTTTTAACCCCCTCTCCTCCAGTTGTTGTTGTTCGATTTTCCTCCCCCGCCCCGTTTTCTTCCGTCTTTTTAGAGCAGTATTTTTTTCGGTTGGTTATTTCCGAAAACAGGCGTTTCGTTTTCCTTATACTTTTGCGGTACTTCAACCCTTTCCTTCCCTATTCTTTTCCCGCAAACGTAGTTTCTGTCAAGGAACCGCCCGTCACTGGATTAAGGATTTTCTGCCTTCGTCTTGCTTAACCTTTTTCGGAACCCGGAAGTGTCCCGGCCTCCTGGTGGTTTTTCTTTCTTCACTCCACCCGCAGAGACCCAGCAAACTTTCCGCTTTTTTTCCGCCTCGAGGACGTTGTTCACCTGCCCAGGCCCTTTTTACAGACAAGCATTTTTTGCTTCTCTCTACTTCCCGCACCCCCCAGTTCTTGGTCGTTTTTCCCCCCCAGACCCCCCCCCCCCCCCCCCCCCCCCCCCCCTTCCCCCGCGGTAAGACGTTTGTTCCCCCTGTGAGAGCGTCCAAATGTAATTCTCCACCCCCCCTCTAGCAAGGCTTAGATCGTTTTGGTCAAGTGCACCCGGCTTTGTAGTTATGGATGGGTTGTTCCGGCGTCCCCCTTTTGTAAACGACGGGTCGGTCAATGTCCTTTTCAGGGAGCTTTTTTTATTTTCTTAACTTGCGTTCCCTTCCCCCCATTCCGCCCAGACCTTTCCGTGGCCCATGAACGTGGCGTTCGACCTCCCTTTTAGCTTTGCTTGATTCTCACCCCGTACCTTTGTTTTTCGATTCCGTTTAGTAGGTTGGTTTTGCCTGTTTCGTAGGCCGTAGTTTTTGGGCATAGGCCTGAATTTTTGAAGAACCAACCCCCTCCCCCGTCCAGACCGAAACCTACTCTCGTACGCCCTCGTGGATTCCTCCCCCCCGGTACTCGAAGAACTTCGGTCTACCCCGGAAGGTCTTTTTGCGGCACGCTAGCATTCTTCTTCCGGCTGTTTGGCCCGCTACCTTGTTCCTTGCTTCATTGGTGCCCTTTCTTGTGGCCTTTCTTTTTCGCTGGGCAAGGCCGCCGGTACTCAACAGAGGGTAGTCCTTCTGCCAGGAGAACATTTTTTTGACGCCTTGAACGCAGTGCTGGGTCTAATTTAGACCTGACGTCACACGAAGGCCCCCCTTTTTTGTTCAACCCCCCAACTTCTTCTTACGTTCATCTGCTTGACCGCATTTGCTAATCTCTTGTTTGGCGAATTTCCAAGTTGCCTCACTACATCCACTTTCTTTTTCTCCCGGTCCCTTGACCCTCCCTTTTCCTTTAGTCGTTCGCCGTTGGGATGGGCTCTGTTTTTTTTAGGCCCCTTTCAGTGTGAAACGCGGTTTGGTCACCCCCAAATTATTCCCCAACGCTTTTCTACCCCTGGATAAGAACGGTGGTGGAAGTGCTTTGTCCAAGTGTTTCCCCCCCCCGACCCATTGCCGTATTTCCTATGCTCCCGGGTTTTCAGTCCCAGCCCCGACGAATTGTTCGTTTTTTCTTTAACTCAGCTTGGTCGTTTCGCGATCAATTTTCCCCGGCCCCTTAAGCCCTGCCTCGACCCCCTGTCCCTCCGATTATTTCTCTTGTTCATCCTTGCTCAGCCTTTTTGCGGGCTGATGTGTCCTGAATGTTTGCACAGGTTCCAAACAAATGGTGACCCCAGGGTTCTCTCTCCCAAACAGCAGGCTAGGACATGGTGGTGCCAGGGAAGCTCTACTCGCTGATGATTACGGTTTTTGTTTCTTTGTTTACCCCTCGGTAGTTTACTGACGTGAGGATAAAATATATTTTTTTTTTGCTTTTCACTTCCCGTTGCCGTTGGTTTAGGTGCTACTTCCCCCTTGTTGCATAAACCCTGACCACGTGGTTTGCGGTTCTTTTATTTTAGAAGATTTACCCCCTTATTTTTTCAACTTTGAATTTTTTGTTCCCCCGGGCGCTTAGTATCCCCGGACCACCCTTGAGTCTTCTGTCTCTTTATAACTTCCTACCCTATCGATGCTTTTTTCCTTACCCCCCATCCTTTCGATATTTCCCAGAAAGGAACGTTGGTTTGACCTTTCCTTTGATCGACCTTTCCTGGATTTCACTTTTTTCATGCTTTCCATCTCCCCTTTCCCCCGCTGGCGGAGCGACCTGGTTGTGCCTGGGATGTCCCGGAGTGTCTGAAACCAAAGCCCTTTTCCTTTCCAGGCAGCGACGGGACTCAACCCTTTTTGAAAAGATACCGCAGACTCCCCCATCCGCCTTTTGACACTACACCCCCTCCCTTTTTTTTTTTTTTTTCTGCCGTCTTTTTGCTTCTGTAACCCCCCCCTGCTGAGGGTAACGAAGTTTTTTTTCTTGAAAGAGGCCTTTTGTTCTTTTCTTTTTGGTTGGTCCCCCTAATTTTCTTGTTTGGAACTTATGGCTTTTTACTGCCTTTTTTTTCCTGCTACCTGGTGGAACGGTTTTTTCTGAGACACTTCGGGAAAGTCCCTCACTTCTTCGTGGTTAAGGAACACTAATGTTTTTTTTTTTTTTTTGGATCCTGCGGACTTTTGACCATGTACTCGCAATTTTTTTTCGACTTGGCTTCTATTCGATGGAGAGAGCCCATTTGTCAGTCCACATATTAACCCCCCTTCGAGTTCGATTTTTTGGTGCCCTCCCTAGCTCTTTTGTGGCCGAGGATCTTTTTTTCAACTGATAAACCGTGATGCCATCCTGATTTTTTGTTTTGGGTAGACTGCGTTTCCCCCCTTTTCCGCTGCGGTATTCCCCCTAACGTTCGGTTTAACAACACTTGTTGCTTTTGTGGAACGGTCTAGGGTGAATTTTCGGACCAGCGACCGGAACCACACCTCATGTCCTTCTTTCCCCAAGAGGCTCCTTTTCCCCTGGCTCACGCGAGTTGAAGAGTCCGTCTGTTTATCGTTTGTTCCCCAGTTTAGGAAGATATCTTTTCGTTTAATGGGCCCCCCGGCGGTATGACCATTTTTTTCTCCACCTCCGAAGTTTGTCTGGGTTGAAGTTTTTTTTCCCCCACGCGGAATGAATCGACCCTTTTTTACTCTTCTCTTCCCCCCTGCAAGTCGTCGAGTCACATCTTTTCTGCAATGGATTTTCCCTCACCCCCCAAACCATCCGACCGGAAAATTTCCCCCCTTCCCCCCCTTTTCCCGCCATTTTATGAGTCGGCTTGTTTTCTCATACGGTAGTTTTCCCCCGAAAACTTGGTGTTCTCGCGGCTCTTTGAACTTTTTCTTTTTCGTCGAAGTTGCCGTTTGGTTTCGGACTCCCCCCCCAGACCCCCGGTAACATTAGAAGGTCCCCTTCTCGAGTTGTTGTCGTTTATCTTTTTTTTTTTGAGAGTATACGATAACCCTTATTTTTCTCGGGGTCTGGCTGAACCGTGGTGACTTCCCAAGCCCCTCCTCCCTAGTCGAATGTTGGGTTGGTTTTCTCTCCGCCCACGCAGTGGTCGTCTGCCAGGTCTAGCATTTTTTTTTTCTCGAATCGTTTCGTGTCACATTTTTTCTTTTTTGGCTGGAGCGTGAAACCCCCCCCGTGTGGACGCTTTCCGACGACGGGAAAACGAGGGTCCCCCTCTATTTCCCTTCTTCGCTTTCAGGCCGTGGGGACTTCCAGGTTTTGGCCTCCCCACGTTTTTTTTCCCTGGTCAAATCCCCCCCTGCCACTCTTTTTGCCCCCTCACCCAGCTCTAATCGCGTATGTTTCCTCCCGAGAACTCAAGGACCCCCACTCTTCCTGGGAGTCTAAGTCCCTTCCTACCCTCATTTCTTTTTTCCCATGCGGAAGTGTATTCTCTTTGCTTTCCCTTTCCCGATTTTTTCCCGTCCCCCCCCAAATTACATTTTTTCCCCCCTTGATTTTTTTCCCTCACGTCCCAAGCTTCCGGTGTGTTCTGCCCAGTTTCCCTCTTTCTTTTTCCCTCTGTAGCTAGTTTGTCTTTCTTGACCTTGCCGTCGCCGAAATCGCGCTTTTCTGTCCCCCCCCGATTTCTTTTCTGAGGCCCCAGATGTTTTTTTTTTTTTTTTTTCGCCCTTGTTTCATCGCCTCGCTGCGTCCAGGTTTACTTTTTTCCCACGGGCGTGACTCCCACAATTCAGCTCTCCTCACCTGGACCAGGTGGCAAATTCCCTCAGTACCCCCCGCCCTGGTATTTCCCTCCTTCAGCAGGACCTCCGACACTTCTCGTTTTGCCCTCCTTAGTCACTGTGCACAGATGCTTTCATAATACTTTCCCCCCCGTGGCCGTAACACCACTCCTTCCCACAGCAGATTTCGGCTCTTTTTTTCTTTGGTTCCTTTTTCCAACCCGGCCACCTCCCTGGACATGTTGATTTGGGTATCCTTCAAAAAAAGTCGCCCCCCCCTTTCAGACGTGGGTAAGTGAAGTCCCTAACTCCCCCCCCGCTGTGTGTACAAAGAGTACCTGTTTGCACTTATTTTCATGGTTTGTTCTTCTCTTGGCTGTTCCCCCGACTTTTTTTTTTTTGGTAGCAATTTTTTTTTTTTTTTGCTCTCCCCTTCCTTTCACCCTTTTTTTTTTCAGGAGGGGAGAACATGTTCCCTAACCATTCAGTGAGACAGGGCTCCCTGGCAAAGGTTTCAGGATTCTTCTCGGTGTTTTTCCCAGGACTTTCTTGCAGTTACTGGTAATGCTCTGTCCCTGGCGTCCTTCCAACTGCCACGCGTCCTTCCCCCCCTAGGGAGTCTACAATTTTTTTCCTCCGCCGTACCTCTCCTGCATCCGTCCGTTAGTCTTCCCTGGGGTCACCCCTGGACCAGGATGTCGATCTTTTTTTTTTTTTGCCAAAAAAACTTTTCCCCGTTTGCTTCCCTTTTTCTTTCCCCCGGAAATGAAGGAGACCTGTCAGTCGTCTCCCTCCACTGTATCCAATCCCCAGTTCACCATCCGCTCCACCGGAAGGAGACTTTCCCCGCGACCTTCTGATCTGGATGGTCCCCACCCCCCTTCTTCCCTTTCCGAGATGATGTTGGAGAATGTTTTTTTTTCCTTCCGCGTCCATTGTTCCCTTTCCCCCCACACCCTTTTTCCCAAGCCAAGCAGATTACATTCTTTTCCCTGACCCTTTTTCTTCGCTTTCTTCCGTCCTTTTCCCCAAAGCGCCGCGTATGGCGGTTTCCCTACTTTTTCCTTTCTCGTGAGGAACCCTTGCTTTTTGGTGCCGCGGCATGAAACAAGTCTTTCCCCCTTTCCTTTGGTCCCTTTTTTAATGACCGGCCCCCCCGGATAGGCCTTTTCTCCTTCTACCGAAATTTTGTCTGCTTTTTCCCACCCTTTTTTCACGGGTTTTCACCCCTCCACTATGCGCTGGTCGAGTGACTGCCGTTAGACCCATCTTTTCCTGAAGGGGATGTTTCTTTTTTCAAATGACGTTTCAATTGGTCCTCCTGCCAAAGTAGGCCTTACCAACGGGCCTAATCCTTTTCTCTCCTCTTTGGTCGCCACGGCTTCATCTTTTTCTTTTATGACGGAGTCCCCTTTTTATCTGCTTCTTGGCCCCACAGACTTCTTACGAGCATAAAGTCCCTCCATTTTTTCCTCGGATGTAAAGCCGTTTTTTTTTTTTCAGTCTGGCTTTGCAAAGTACTGTTGAGCGTCCTCTCTCAAATAACTGAGTTCTTTGGCCGATGGTAGCCCCCCGTGGCTCAAGAGTAATAGATTTTTCCTTTCAAGAAAAAGAGGGTCTGGTCAATCTTTTCCTCGAAAAAGGGAACATAAGGCCCCCCCCCCCCCCCCCCCTTTCCTTTCCGTTTCCTCGCGGGAGTCCACCAGTTCCGCTTTTTTCCCTTCCTGACCCCCCCCCAAGACCCCCCCTGTCCCGAGTCCTGAAGTTTCCTTCTGAAGTAGTCCCCCTGCGAAACCCTTTCCTTGTTAAGTAAGCCCCTGTGGACCTCCTTTCTTTTCAGTTTTGTGGTGGGTCGACTTTTTCAGAGAACACTCTCTCCCCCCCCTCCCACCGCCGGAACCCTCCCCCCCCCCAGTTTTTGAAACCAAAACCTCGACTCTTCTCGACCAAAAAAAGGGGTAGGGACCTTCCCCCCCCAACCGCGCCGGTCACCCCCGTTTTTGCTTTGGTCGAAACCACTTTCTTTTTTTTGTCCCAGGTGTTAATTTGTTTCCCTCCCTTTTTCACTGGGCGTTTATACGAGCGATTCCTCTTTTTACAGTAAGGACTTTTTTTTTGGCAAACGTTTTCCCCTCTACCCTTTTTTCGGCACGATGAGTGGTTTTCCCTTTCACCGTAGAGCTAGTGATCTAAGTTCTTCCCCCTTGTGGAGGTTTGTTTGCCCTCTTTTTTCTGTCACAACGTCGTTTAACAGCTTTTTTCTTCCCCCTCCTTGGATTCGACCAAGACGGTTCGGTCCTTCTTTACCGAGACAAGCATCTGACCGGTCTGGTTTCCTCCGCCCCCTTGATCTCGCAAAGGTCGGATAAATGCTTCGCGTTCTGGGTGCGCATGCGTCCGGCGGTCCCCAGTCGGGCCTATTTTTTTTCCTCCGGGTTTTTCACCACCCCCCCCTAAGACGAGTTTTGTTAAGCCGGACAGCTTCCGTGTCATTTTCGCAGACCTTCCCCGGGTCCCCCGGACCTGGATGCCACTCTGAGGTCAGCTTGTTGACTCAGACCCCCTCACCCCGACATAAATACGGTCTGACCACCCTTTTTTGGCCACTTCCAAACTACTCATTCTTCCTCCTGACAACCGTTGCGGAATCCATTTCCTTAGGATATTGTAATTCATAATGTTCTTTTTTTTTTTGAAGATCGCTGAAGAGGTTTCGTGCGACTATCTCTTTTTTACGTGTTCCTTTCGGAAAGGGACATTGATTGTTTCGACTTGTGTGTATTTTGTGATGGCTGACGTTCCCCCCCCCCCTTCGAGCAGGTATACTATCATCCCTGTCCCGTTCAACGTTGGCTGAAGGTTGGAGGACCTTGTCCCCTGTTCGGGTGGAATACCTGGCCTACTCCCTTCTTTTATTTCTTTTGAGTTCACGCCCCGGCTTTTTGAAACGCGAACCCCTAGTTTTAGAAAATGTTTCCGACGTTTCTTAATATCAAGAATCTTTCCCGTCCCCCCCCCCCTCATGACTCTTAGCTTCCTCGCGGAATTCCATTTTCTGACATTGCCCTTTGGGTTTTGTTTTAAGTGCGCTACTTCGCTCGCCCCCTAGAACCGGCTGGTATATCCCACCTCTCCTGACCCCCGGCGGTTTGTATGGTGACTGGCGTTAACAACACCAAAGGCCGTACCCTTGTAATTGTTTTCGCTGTTCGAGTCGGGGAATTGCTTCCGCATGTGTTCCTGTGTAGGCGCGTCACCGCATCGATATTGCCCCTTCCCCTAAGTTGGCTTTTTTTCCCACGGTGCATGAAACAGTGACTTTCTTTTCGCCTCGCGGCATCATAAACCGCGGGTTTTTGTTACCATAAGGCCTACCGTGGTGAGAACGTGGACTGTGTTGCCAGCCTTTTTTTTCTTTTTTTCCGCGTTTTGGGGCGGGCGTGCCGGTTGGGAGGGGCTGGGTCAGAAAAGACCAACCCGTACCCCCGTTGTTTCCCTCCGTATGCCTTGGTTTGCCGGGATTTCTGGCTTTTTGAAGTGGCCCCCCTCTTGAGGCCTCCCCCTCCCCCCCCCCTGCCTAGTTTCCCCAATACTTCGATTTCCCGTGCGTGTTTAGGATCTAGGTCCCTTTTTTCACTTGCATAATCCCTGGGGGCCTGCTGTGGTTTTTTTCTGACAGAATGGGCATGGATTCTGTGCGACCCCTTTTGAGGTAGCCGTACCGCTTTGTCCTTTCCCCCGTTTTTTGTGCTGTTGGTATCTCTTTTTTTAGACTCTTGTTATTTTTCTTTTCCCAAATTTCTTCCCTTTATTTTCCGCGCACGGCGTTCCCCTTGGCGCGCTGTCAGAACCCACAACGAAAGGTGGGGGTCGGTGTTTTCGGTGTCCTCCCCAGTAGGACTTTTTTTACTTCCACCCCCCGATTCGGCGACCCTTTCTTTGATTTACCGACCACCTTTCTCCCTTTGCTGCGCCTAGCTCTGCGGCCACGGGGGGTTCGCAGCTTCCTTGTTCCTTTTTGACTTTCCCCCCTGGCTGCGGCATCTGCCAGGCCCAATAGATCTCATCGGCGGCCTTTTTTGCCTTTCCTGGCCAAGTCTTAATAGCCAGGTTTTCAACCCCCCAGACGAACAACTGCTTTTTTCTACCCGAGCCCGTGGGCACCCCCTCTTTCCCATGAATTTTCTGGTTTTTTGTCCCCTTTTTAATTGGTTCGCAACCCCCCCCACCCACACTTTTCCCCCCGTTTCGCCGATCGGCAGTTCCCACCCCCTTTGTTTTAACGATCCGAGCTCCGAAGTTTTTATCCCAATTTCTCCAGCTGGTTCAGTCTGCGGAGATCCCCGGTTTCAGAACTTCAAGGAGCTCCTTATGAAAGGCCGCCTTACCGTTGTCATCGCCCTCAATTCCCGAAGCGGATAATCATGAGTGCTGCGGGCGAT
>Ga0179591_1340687_pt1 | contig 11539 bp, 11 predicted proteins | sample CZOMad2_1_08_16f_FD_182891 | JGI IMG/M metagenome (GOLD analysis project Ga0179591, IMG submission 182891) | Vadose zone soil fungal communities from Angelo Coast Range Reserve, California, USA - CZOMad2_1_08_16fungal (PacBio error correction) | ecosystem: Environmental > Terrestrial > Soil >... | reverse complement strand
TGAAGACTTTATCGGTTTTTGAGCGAGGCGAAGAGATTCCGTCGCGGCGTTGTGCACGCTCTCCTTCTAATTCTAGTGAGCTAGATAGACTGCTCGGCTCCCCCTTTCGCAGATAGTCTTTCTGTGCGACCGAAGAGCCCTCGTGCTTGTGGTGGCACTGATGGGATGGAAGAAAACAGCACCAATCCTGAGCCTGCTCCTGCTCCATGAGACCTCTCCTCGATTCCTCTTGTCTATCTCGACTTTCCCTCGGCCAGCTCGTATGGAAGGCCCTTTTTTAAATCCGTTGATTTTGGGGATGAGCCGGACAAAGGTGTTCGACATCTCCACCGAATCGGCGGTGTTGTCCTCTGTGTCATCGCGGTAGTTGATTTTTTCTTCCTGCGTGGCAATGGATGACTCTACCCCCCTGCTCACAGAGTGCGGATCTTTCTTCTTCCTGAAACAGGATACCTTCTTTTCCCTTGAGAGAACTTTTTTACACAGCTCAACCGCCACCGAGGTTCTTTCTAAGGCTGAACAGGACCCCTATTTCCCTCTTAGGTGCCCCCTTTTTTCTTCTCACTGCTAGTCTCCCTCTTACCTACCCCCACCCCCCCCCCCCCCCCCCCCCCCCCCCCCCCCCCCCCCCCCCCCCCCCCCCCCCCCCCCCCCCCCCCCCCCCCCCCCCCCCCCCCCCCCCCCCCCCCCCCCCCCCCCCCCCCCCCCCCCCCCCGCGAGGCCTCTTGACTTCTCATGCTTCAGACCCGGGCCGCAGAAACACTCGGTGTTTAGGGACGTAGTCGATGATTCCTGCGACGTCTTTGCTTACGGTCTCGTATGATCACTTCCTCCCCGAATGAGGCCGTCTCCGCCACTGATCGTAGCGATGTTTGCCGGTAGACGATCCAATTCCCAGACGAGGACGGTTACCTGGAGCGAGAGGGCTGATTCTTTAGTGCGGGCTCCTCCCTTCCTCCAATCGCGGCCTTTTTTTTCCTCCTCCCCGAACACGTTTTATCGGTTGACGCCTTTTTCCGCTGTCGCCGCCATTAAAGCGTCCCGGCGGTTTCAGCGGGTTGGATGCCCTGTGCCAGAGCAAGCCCCTAAAACTTCGATGCCTTCCAGCTTCGGTCAATAGGTCCTCCCTTTCAGGTTTTTTTGACAACCCCCCCCCCTCGTCGTAGATCCCCCCCCCTCCGATTCCTTAGGCGCTCCCTCCCCGTGCGTAGTCTGTTCTACGGTGGTGTGAGACTTCGAAGTCTGATGGAAGCAGTCCTTCCTTTTCGGCCCCCCCGGGGGAATCGGCGACTCCCCACCAGCCAAATCGATGGTTTCCTTCTTTATTGACGAAGGACTAACAGCATGATCCCCAATCGTGGCATTGGTTCTTTGTCCGAATCTGATTGATTCGGCTATGCGAAGGCTTCTTCCTCGGTGCGGATGTCCCAGATCGGCAGGCATTACGGACGGACAAATCGTCAGTTTCGACGGCCGACCTTAGCGATACAACACTGCGAATTCCAATTCCTCTCTCTCCCTGGGCCGTTTTCAATCTCCCCCTACGCAGCGGCTTGCTTCTCTCGTGTCATACATTTCCGCCTCAGGCTTCGACGAGTCCCCTCTGGAGCACGAAATTTCCCCTTTTTTACCCCAAGCTGGGCAAGACGTCGTGTCAACAACCTGTCATAAGGGACCCTCTCTCATGATCGAACCCCCCTTTCGAGTTCCCTCCAAACACCCCGCACCCCTCCGTGCCCCCTCTAGCCATCCCTTCCCCTCTTGTGGAAGATGTTCCGTAGACGACCCAAGGAACCATTGGCAGGAGCGTATGCTCCGCTACGAGGCCGGCCTCTGGGATCCGCCCTTTCGCGTCTCAAGTTTCCCCCCCCCCGTCAAGGTGATAGCTGCGCGCAACGCCGCATGGCATGTTTTTTTTTTGGTTGTGTGTCAGACTCTAGACTCCCCCGATCCTTGAATTAAAAAAATCCGAGATGAACCGCCCTTCTTATACCCGGCCTTAAAGCTCTCGCAAACCACTCTTCCGCTTTAATATTGTTCGCGGCCGCTCGCCTTTGCCTTCTTCCGCTCTACGTCCTCGCTAGAGAACGGTACCCTTGAGTGATCCCCCTGCTTTTCTCAAGGGAGCTCTTTCTTTTCATCCCGAGAGAAGGCTCTTCCGCGTCTGCGAAAGCGTCCGCGGCTTAACCTTTTCCCGATGAGGCGCGTGAAAGATCATATTGATCCCCACTTCATCGGCAGTCTATTACGCATGCGGCCCCTAAGGCGTGGTGTCCCCTAGTCCTAAGATCGCAGAAAGCATCCTTTTATTTTCTCTTTTGTTTGGTTGCTTCTCTAAGGAGTCGATTAGGCAAGCTAGCCCCCCCCTTCGGGGTAGAGTAATCGTATATACGGACGCTGATGGCAGACCAAGAGTATTTGCAGTTTAGTCGCTTCTTTTTTTCCAGATGGTGAAGTTTTTTCTTGATGCGATGGACCCTCTCTTGCGACGCTTCTCTGGCACTCTCTTCTTCGTAGGCGAACTTGAGACGCGGGAGTACCGTGACAGCTACGGTATTGCCGGTCGTTCCTCGACTTAGTATTCTCTCGGCCGGATTCTTGCTTCCTCGCTCGCAGGAATCTCCCGGCTTTCCTTCTGGATTCTAGTGGAGCCTGACGGCCTTTAGTGTGAGATACTTGTAGCGCTGTTTGTCTCGTCCTCCAGGATTCCTGTCGTGCTTGATCTATGAGGACCCCCGCCCCCCAAACCCCTCCCCATGCACTGGCGCATGGCGCGTAGCTCTAACCTTTTCGAACTTGACCGGTGCCCCGTTCTTGAGCTAGGACTCGCGTTCTCCCCGTCGACGCCCTTCCCTTTTCTCCGGGCTTACGCCGCAGTGCAAGCTGGTTGACAGTTTGGTGGCTTCTTTCGCCGGAACCAGGCGGCCCCCACCTTCTTACTTTTCTTGACGTTTCTCCCCGCTCCTGATGTTGTGTCTTTTTGGAGTGAAAGCCCCGTTCCTCCCTATGCATCTCCCTTTCCTACAGGTTGTTGTGACCGACGTCTTGCCAAGCTTTCTTCCTTGAGCCTTTAGTGATCCCTGCGCACCGCTTAGTTCGAGCAGTTATTGGCCTCCTAGAGCGAGATTCTCTTTCTCGTAGCGTTTCGTTTTGATGCGTCCAGGTGATCCTCTGAGGAATTGAAGGCGAGTTTGGTAGCGCCAGGACAGCTTCCTCTCCCTTGTCACGATTTTGTCGTATCCGTAATGATGTTGCTCAGATCGACTCTCAACACTCTTCACTACGTTCTTTAGCCTAGACGAATCGATAGAGGATGCAATTTCAGAAAAGTCTACCTTTTTCTCTGGGAGCAGGCGTTTCTTTCCCCCCTGGCTGAAGACGACCCCCCCCGATAGGCGTTCGCGTAATTAGCCGCCTGGATCAAGATCTGAGGCGTCCATAGCTCTCATCGAACTCTTCCACCTTATCCATAGTACACCTTCTCCTTTGACTCGGAATCGAGCCGGGGTACGCCGGTTTTTTTTTTGGTAAAGCAGTAGAGCGATATCTGGCAGAAAGCTTTTCTGAACTTCTCTCTTGCGGGAGATGGCACTAGGGCAAACCACGCACAGGGAAGCGCCTCTCTTTCCTTGGGGCGGTCACAGATACGGTCAAGGAGCTCCCTATTCGATGACCCCGTACGAACTTTCTTGAGGCGTTCCCCTTTACCAGATTCGCTTTAGACGGCGAAAGCCCCTTTTGAAAAAAAACGGAAGCACTCCCTCTCCCGCGATGGGTACGTAAGCGTTTTCCTTTGTCTCGTCGCACCTCCCCCTTCTACGACGACTTCTAGGGGTGCGAGGCGGCGCAGTCGGTTCCTACTTCATCGAAGCCTCCTCTACCAGTCGAATTTCTTCCTAGTGCCTACTTTTTCTACCACCGAGGTTTCGTCCCCTGGGCGACGGGGAGAACTTTCATAGTGCGCCCGTTCGACGACAGCCAAGGAGAATCCCCTCGTATACATCATGTAGGTGCCTCTTCTCGGCATGTTCATTTCCGGGAGATCTCCCCCCCTGTGCGTTAGCGGTGGCCCCTGCTTCTCCTCCTCCTTATGGTCACTTTTTTTCCCCGCGCATAAACGCGCCGCACGCTGTGCGGACCTTTTTTCGCGGTCATTCCTTTCCCGCGCCTTTTTGCCTCCTCATCCCAAACACCTTCCGGGACACCCTCTCTGACCACTCTTGAGTGGAGCTCTCCCCCGTGGTTGTTTAGTAGCTGTCTGTCCAACGAGGCGCGGCACGTCCGCCCGCCAGAGATGCTCTCTGGCAACTCCTTCGCGATTCCCCCCAAGTTAGATCGGGAAAGATTTATTAGATCTGTAGCAGGAGCCGGTGCGGAAGCTCCCGCCCTCCATCAAGTCTCCCTAAAACAAAGACAAATTTTTTACATCCTCTGGTTTTACCTCTTCTACGGGCTATTAGAACTTTTTTTCACTAGAAGTCGATTCCCTTTTCTACACTTGATGACCGAGAGCACCGCTTTTTCCCGATCGCTTACTTCTCCCAGGTCGCACGTCTTCAATCTCTACTTTCTCATCCTTTTTTTTTTCTTCTGAGAGATTGACTATTCGTCTCCTTTTGTGTCCCCCTTCATCTCTATTGCAGAGTTTTTTTTTTTCTCGGTCATAATGCCTTTCTTTCTAGACTGGTTTTCCCCCCTCCCCCTAGGTCCCTCTCCCCCTTCGTGTTTGCGCTAGATGTCACACTGTTTTTTTTGCCGGGGGGCTCACTTTTGTCTTTCTTTCGCTTCAAATTGCCCTCTGCTCCGCGCCAGGAGAAGCTGTCCCTCGATCTCTCCGAAGGCTTCCGAGTGCCCATCAGCTCGTTCTTTCCTGCGGCTCTGTGTCTCAGCGGGGTTTCCTCTTTTCTGATCTGCTCCTGACCCTTTCGCCTTCCCCCCCCTGCATCGGCTTTGTCCGATGTTTTCCTCGCCGTTTGAGATGATTCGGGCGGGTCATGCGCGCCGCGAAACTAATGTCTCCTGCGGCGCTTGTTGATGCGCTCACATTCTTTCCACTTCGTACTTGCGCCTCGTTCCCTCTCCCAAACCGCTCTGGAGATCCTTGAATGGCACAGTTCTCCACTTCCCTGCTTTTTACCTCGCTCTCCTGCTCTTTTTCTCTCTGAAGTCAGTCCCCCGATATAAGTTCTCTGTGAAGACAGACCCCTTGTGGTAGCTCTTAGTAGTGTCGAACTGAAGGACTTTCGTATTCCTGAGCATGACTTTAGGAGACCTAGAAGCAAGGAGAGAAATGACTTCTTCTTCTTAGAGGTCTTTTCTCGTGAAATACCATGGGAAGAGGGAAATTTATTCTCGAGAGGATTTTTCCGAGAGGGAGATTTCGCTAAAAAAAAATCTAGGAATGCGTGTGAGAAGAACTACCAAGTTAGAATGGGATTTATGTTTTGATTTTTGTTGGTTTTTGTGTTTTGTCTATTTTTTATCGGGTTTTTTTGGGTTGGTGGCGGGGAGGGGGGTTTGGTTGTGGTGGGGGGTTGGGGTTTTTTTCTTTTTTTTTGTGTGGGGTTTTTTGGTTTATCTTGTTGGGTGGGTTTCTTTTTTTGGGTTTTGGGTTTTTTTTGTGTTTTTTTGTGGGTTTTGGTTTTTTTGGTTTGGGGTTTTTTATTTTTTTTACTTGTGTTTTTGGTTGGGTTTGTGTTTGTGTTTCTTCTTTTGTTTTTTTTGTCTCTTTTCTTTTTTGTTCTGTTTCTTTGGTGAGGGGTGGTTTTTTGGGTGGGTGTTTTTGGTGAGTTTTTGTTTGTTGGGGGTTTTTTTTTTTTGGGGTTTTTTTTTTTTCGGTTTGTGGTGGGTCGGGCTGGTCTTTTTGCCGAATTGACCCTCGGTGTAGCCTCCCTTACGAGATTCTCTTCTTAATGCGTTTGATTCGCCTGTGCTTTTCCCGAGAAACTTTCCTCTTCTTAACAGCTGAGGAAGATGCTTCGGCAGGCGTTGACAACGTCACCCCTTTGTCACCCGGAGCCCGCTTTTCCTTAGGAGACGAGGCCCGTGCGTTCGTATTTTTTTTTTGACAATTTTTTCCTATACATTATGACTCTGTCCCGCCGCACAGGAGCTTGGCCGCCCTTCGGAGGAATTTCCTCCCTGAAGCAAATATTTTCTGGTCTTCCTGCAGAATTGTCATAGCTCGATCACCTAGCACTAGTTCTCTGCAATTGCAGCTCACGCTTCTCGTCGGATATGTTCCTTCCACGGAGGTCTTTGCAGGCTTGATTTTCTCCATAATCATACGGCTCGTTCCTTAAAAGTTCTACGGCCCGCTGGTTTTGACTCGCACACCATTTTTTTTTCCCCTCTTCCATAGTTATATCATGTTCCGGAATCATCCTTCGTCGCGGCTGAGACTTTTTACCTCGCATATTTTTCCGCAAATATTCGCCCGACGCGGTGCGCAAGTTTTTTCTTGCTCAACTGTCACATCCCCCCCTCGCGGACAGGCCGTTAAACACAACAACCAGGAATGGGCGAATGCTCTCTTTTCTTTCAATCCAACTAACCCTCCACCATTCCTTGCTCATCTCACATAGAAGTCCCGCCTGTGGCCGACTTTTTGTTCCGGCGCCGAAAGAAAATCCCCCTATGGAATCCTTTTATGAGGAAGAGACTTCTTCAATTCTTTCCGTTCTTTCTTATCTTCCTCCCGTTCTCACCGTCAGTTAGAAAGTTAGTGTCGCGCCATGCGCCGCCCTTTTGTGGTTGTGTTTTTCCTCCTAGCTCCCTCTTCACGATTTTTTCCCAAAAATGTTTCACGCGGATTATTTTTTTTTTTGGTTTTTTTTTTCTTCTTTTTTTTTTCTTCCCTAGGCCGTCTGCCACTCCACTCCACGGTCAAAAGCGGTAATATTCCGCGCGGGCCTGAGCGATCCGGTTCCCGTTCTAGCGAATTCGATCCTCCCCCCCTTCAGACCGTTTTCTCTCCTGAGCAGATGCGCATTCCTCCCTGAAGTGAAGGCTCTGAGTAAGGCGATTTTTGCCAGAGCCCTTCCCCTCCTGTCAAAAGCTTTAATCTGAGCGACGAAGGCAATCCTTTCTAGTTCGGACGTCTATACCTTATGACGCGCCCCAGCAAGGCTTTTTCCCTAGCTGTCGCGACGCTCTTCCCCTCCGTTGTTTGTTGTGATTTTCCGGCATGCTGACAGTCGCGCACCACTCCGTGCAGTTCTTCCTCTAGCCGGTGAGGCAGATCAATTTTTCCTTCGCTCAGCTTCGTGTCCGCGCGGGAGGTTGCGCTTGCCTTCGACTTGCGCGACTTCCCGGCGGGGCTGATCTTTGGATTCGTTGCTGCATCTTCTAGGGCTGACCTTTTTTCACCTTGTATTGAACTTTCCCGAGCTCGCCTTCGTTAGCTTTTGATTTTTTTTGTTGTTTTTTCCGGACGCGGCGCGCCTTCGGCCTCTTGATGGGAGTGGCTCGCGCTGGGATTCTCAGGGAGACTTCGGTCAGCATATTGTGAATCCGGATGGGCGTTTTCTTGGAGGACCCAAAAAACCCAAAGTCAACATTGCCGGCGGCTCCGGGCGGACTGCATTATAACTCCCCTCCTGTCTGTGCTCCGGCTCTCGTTCACTCTCGATCCCGTAGCGCGGCTTGTCAGGAAGGACTCGCTTCAGGCAAGCTGGTGCCGTTGAGGGTCCCTTCGCCTGTAAAACCTGCGTCCCCCTTCTTTCACAATTAGTAGCTTTCTATCCCCCCCTCCGACGGATGGTTTTTCGGGGGACTTTAACTGACGCGAAGGCTCCCCCATTTCCTCCTGTTTTCCGACGGCTTTCAGAGTGTGATGGTTCCGGTTTTTGGCATTCGTGATCCAGTTTTCCCCGCGTCGTCGCTCCTCTTTCTGAAAGATCTCTGCACTCGGCTCGCGGTCGGTTAGCCGCCTGAGATAAGATTAAGGAGATTTTTTAGCGACGGCATTTTTCTTTTCCTGAAATGGTCATCTTCCTCTATTCATGTGATTTTATCGATCCCCCCGCTAACTATTCCCCTTCCTTCAGCCGAATACTTCTTAGAGAGTCAAGAAGCAAGGGAACGCTTTTCTCTTGTAGCAGGCTTTTTTTTAGTTTTCATTGAAGACTAAGTGGAGTCTATTGCCTGCGTCATGGTCGTAAGACACGATAAACTTCAATTCGGTGTGCAACGTTTTCCCCTCGTCAGATCACCCAGTCTCCATCCCCCACTGTTGATCTCATCATAAGGAATCCCTCTCCCCCTAATCGGGGGGGGTTGTCCCCTGTCTAGTAGAGCCATCTCAGATGGGGACTTTCTTCCTCCAAGTTTCCTCTTGGTCCGGGGCTACCTGACAGGACGCCTCGCAGAGATCCGGTTCTTTAACGCGAAGGTCTGCTCCCCAACGACCCCCCTCTTACCAGTAGAACTTTTTTTTCAACAGTGGGCACGCTGTCCGCGTCATCGACTTCCTCCCCCCCCCTCTCCCTAAGAAGAGCTCGGTAAAGTTACGAGTACCTTCTTCTTTCATCGGTTTTCCTTTGAAAAACATCTCTCGATATTTTCTCGGCGGCAGTTATTCCCTAGCCGTTCCTCTCTCTAGCTCCCTCGACTAAGTTGCCCCGCCCCCCCTCTTTTTCCTGCGGAACCTTTTCTCAAGATAGTTTTTTTCCTTTTTGATCGACGACGAGCTCTCTTTTTCCCTCAGTCCCCTTTCTTTGCATGCTTTTTTAGCCCCCTGTTCGTTGGAGCGGCGCTTTCTCCTTTCCGCCCTGTATGGTCATTTTTCGCTCCATCAACCCTTTTTTTTTTTTGAACACTTTTTTCATCATTGCCCGTGAATCATCCTCACCCCCTTCATCTCAACCCTCCTCCAGCTGCTTACCGTTCCCACCGTTGGGTAGCGCAGTCACTACCTGGCCTTTCCTGCTCAAGACGATTCTTTTCTCGGTGCACGACCAAGTCGACTTGAAAGGCCCTATCTGGCGAGGCAGCAGCTTTGCGTCCGTTTTCTCCCTCCCATTAAAGTTTGCTCCACCCAATCACCTTTTTGTGGTGACATCTGGTAGACCCCCTCTTCGAAGTTCTGGCCACAGATCCTTCTAGCTCTAGGCCTCCTTCTTTTAACGATACGCGATCGATCTGACGCCAAAGCTCCCTCCCCGCTCCAATCTTCTCTTCTTTTCCTTTTCTCCTTTGGTGGTTGTGCGTTTCGGGCTGCCTTTAATTTTTTTCAAGCTATATTGAAGGCCTCTCGGTAATCATTCGTATTTTTTTTTTTTTCCCTGACCACGTTCGAAGAGCCAGTCCTCTTTGAGGTTCGTCTCCTATTCTTTTCCCCGACTTTGATTTTCTTCCCTTCCCCCCATTCTTGTTGAGAGGCTTCCCCCCATCTCACTCTCATTTTCAGATCAATCTCCAGCTTCATAGACTCCTTCTATTCAGGCCATCAGTTCGTATTTTTTTTCCTAGTGGGAAAGCGCTTTTTCTCGAATCCCCTTTTTTTGCGCCCTGCCCGTAGGGTCATCTATTTTTTGGTGTTTGATTCTGGACTTCCCCCAATACTTTTGTAAGAACTGCGTGATTTCTGTTTTTATGTCGCTCCTTTTACGAAATGGCCCCCTTCTTCTTCAAGCCGATCATTTTGAGCGATGATCCGCCAGATCTCCCCGCACTCTTTCCTACTGATATTCTGTAGAGCTTCCGACTACTCTCTCTTCTCCTTTCTCGAAAATTCTTTTTCCCAAAATAGTTTCGTCTCGTACCCGTTCGATGAGCTATTCTCTCTCTCTGATGTTTTTTCTCGAGCGCTCGGGACCTCTAGGAGTTTTTTTTCTGATGTTTTTTTGGCGACTCTTTCTTGACGCCTTTCCCCCCGGCCCGAGGAGGTTCTTTCTTTGCTTTCTTCCAGCTTGCGCCCCATATCCTCCGACAGTCCCTTTTCCTTTTCCCACTGGGACGTAATGGAAGTTCCCCATTTTTCCCTCCCTCCCCCTTCCCGAGCTTCCCTTTTTCTTTAGGGGTTTTTCTACTGGAACTTTTCCCGATGTCCCCGTGTTCTTTCCGCGTCCAGCTTCTCCTGCTCGACTTACAAACAACCCGGAGTCCTGAGAAGTTCTTCTGAGCGTTCAAACCGTGTCCGTTTTTCCGTACCCCTCTGCCGGACGAGCCGCCCTTCTTGGGGGGACCTGAATCCCGACTCTCTGGGGATCTGCGGCCCTCCGGAGGAAGCCTAAGAGAAAGCGTTTCCTAGGGACCATTGAAGCCCCCTCTCTCTTTATTCCCCGGATTTCTAGGGTTTTCAGCTCTTCTGTTATTCTCGACGTGACAATTTTCTCGCTTTCCCCCTCCCTAGTTTTCTCTCAGGAGGCTCCTTCAAGCAATAACCTCCTCCCCGGAGATTCTTCCTTCATTTCAGCTTTTCTCTGACGTCCCGTTCTCACGTCCCTTCCCACGCGGGCAAGACTTTGGAAAAACCCCCCTGTCATAAGGGTTTTTTTTTAGTCGACCCGCTCCAACCACAAAAGTTTCCCCTCCTAGACCAAGTCTCTTTAAAGATTTTACTTGAGACCCTGCCCCATGAACCTTTTTATGAGTATGCGGAATTTTACTAAGCTCTATCTTCCCCTTAGGCTCCCCCCCTTTAGCCTTTCTCGACGAATGGCCTTTTTCTGTTTTTGTCTCATAATCGCGGGATTCCCTTCTGCGCACTCTTGGAATTTTGTTTCTCCCACTCCGATTTTGAACCCTTTTTCTTCCCCTTTTTTCGGATCCGTCCGGAATTTTCTTCAGACACTTCCCAAGCTGTTCTGTTCAGCTCAGCCCACGATACATTTTTTGCTCCCTTTTCATAAGCCGCGGCTTTCCTCTGAGCTTTTTTTCATCTTGATTCGGAAGGTCTTCTTTTCCCAGAAGGAGTGGCGACGGAGTTGCGCCGGGATCTCCTCTTTTGTGTTTCCTTTCGCTTTACCGCAAATCTTCCGTCATCGCATAAAGAGTTGGGGTTGGGGGTGTTGGGGTTTTGTGGAGATTCTGATGGAAATAGACGTTTCCTCTTCTTTGGATGAATTATAGGCTTGTTGTGATGTGGAGACCTTTTCTCGGAATCTCCAGGCTTATAGCTTAGAGCGAATTTCGCGCACTCCGCGCTCTTTTTCAGCCCTTTGGTTTGCTCTTTTTCCTTCCGCGGACCCCTCTTTTTCTATTTTTGAGGATCTTGTTTTATCTCTGTTCCAACCCTCCTCAGGGCTCCTACTCCCCCCGCTCATCCGGGGATCCTCCTTGCCGCGCCTTTTTTAGACGCGTCTTTTTCAGTTTTCCAAATTTCCTTGACCGGCTTCGAGATTCCTGAGGAATTGGGGTTTTTTCCAATCTTCTTTTTCCCAGCATTTAATTCAGGATTGAAAGACTCGAAGCTTTTCTCTTTATCTTAGTGATCCATCCCAAGCGTTTGGATCTCCGACGAGATTTCTCCCGTTTCTGCCTCCCCTGGCGACACAGATTCACAGCTAACTTACGCGACGCCGGGTCTCCCGTGAGC
>Ga0179591_1331977_pt1 | contig 11539 bp, 11 predicted proteins | sample CZOMad2_1_08_16f_FD_182891 | JGI IMG/M metagenome (GOLD analysis project Ga0179591, IMG submission 182891) | Vadose zone soil fungal communities from Angelo Coast Range Reserve, California, USA - CZOMad2_1_08_16fungal (PacBio error correction) | ecosystem: Environmental > Terrestrial > Soil >... | reverse complement strand
GTAAAAACTGCCTTTGGTTTTAGCTAGATGCACTCTGTTAGTTTTTTTTCCGCACTCTAAGACCTATCGTAGCTCCCCGGTTGAGTCGTTCCCTCTGTCTCCAAGCTTTTTGGAAACCACCTTTTCCTCATGCGGGCCTCTTCACATGTCTATTCTTTCCAGTCCAGTTCCGTTGCCGAAGACAAAAATCACCGTTCCTCCCTTGCGTTCACAGGTCTTACCTGTTCACGTCAGTCGTGGTGGAATGCCCGTGAAGTTATCCCCCATGCCAGAACGTCTTGCCCTTGGGCCCCCCCGCCGGCTCAGTGAAGACAAGCAGATTTGGTTACAAAAAAATTTTTGCGCCAATTTCAGAAGAAGTTTTTTGCCCTTTTGTGCCGTGCTCTAGACCCAAGCACTCGAGCAATTTTTCCAGAACGATTAACCTCCTCGGCCTCCTCAGCAGGCGCGCCCCAACCAGTCCGTTGTAGCTGATCTCCACCCGAGCTATTGATGTCGCTCAAGTTCGGGTGATCTCACGTAGGAAAAATGATTTTGTTCCCCCTTTTCCCGCAGCTTGCACAGTATCCTAGTCACGCACACCGATGTAATTTGCACTGGATCGTAGTTTCGCCGCACGTCCATACCCCCCTTCGATCAACTTGCTGCACCGGCTTTCCCAGAACATAGTCAGATCTTTGTTCCTGGGAACTGTAATTGGCTTCTCGTGCGGTAGTTAGCCAAACACGTTTATTTTTTTTTTATTCCCCACCCATTTTTCTCGCGGTTTCCCCCCCCTACAAGTTTCGATTTACAACTCGTTCCCCCCTCCGATATGCTTTTCTTTTTTTTTTAGGTGGAGAAGAAGGGATGCTAATGCCTCTCTCGGACGCGACCTTGATTTGCCCTCCCCGCCTGCGAAACTGCGCTGGGGCACCTCAACAATACATGTTAGGAGAGTATGCTTTCTTTCTCTTTTGATTCTCTTTTTTAAGGTGATTCCGATCGGGGAAATTAAGTCTGGATTTTGGGCTTTCTTAGGTATTGCACGACCCCCACCCCCGGAGCTAATCAAGCGGCGAGCGCACCCTCTAGAGATCCCCCCTGTCTTCCGCTCGTTAATTACAAAGATCTGAACCCCGCCGTATTGCCGCTTTTTTTCCAGATAGCACTCAGCCCCTCATAGTGCTACGTTGCTCGCACTTCGAGAGAGTTTTTGTGTCGACCTTTCTTTCCCCCGCGTCTTGCTCTGAGCGCCTGTTGGATAATTGATGCCCTCTTTCCAGGAACTCTGGCAACGTTCTTCCCACCCTTTCCGTGGAGAAGCTTTCACAGCCGTCAGCTTTATGTAGGGCCCTTCCTCTTCCAGTCTCCATTTTCCTCTCCTTGTCCACGGCCCCCGACATGGTTCTTGTAGCAGTTCTTTTTTCTTTGTAAACTTTCGCTAAGTCCCCTGAGCATTCTTGGACTCTCCCCCCAGGGTATTTCCTTGATAGTCGTTCATTTTGCGCTTTAGTCCACAATTTTCGTCCTTTCTTTGTTCTCTTATCCGCGGCCTCTAGCTTTTTGTCCGAGAATAGACCATTTTTTTCCCCCCTCCCTGCAACGCTCTCCCCGAAAAGATTGGGTTTGATCCCCGGCAAGAATCCTCTCCACTTGTCGTCCAAGATCGTCGTCCCATTGTAATCGCGTCTGTTTCCTCCGTCAGAGAGGCTTGTGCCTCCCTCAAAAGACCTTAAGGTTCGTGTCCATAGGGAATTGCTCGAGTTTTTTTTCCTCCCCTAAGATATTCGATTCCAGCCTCCCGATGTCCGCGGTCCATCGAAAATGAAAACTTTTTTTATAGTCTCCCCATGAGGTCTCCCTTGCCGTTGATCGACTCCAGACTGCCGATAAACAAGACAAACGCCCTGATGAATTGATCCCTTCTATCCTTCCGATCCCTGAATTTTTCCCACGTTCATCTTCGCGGGGTGGTTTCTATAGTCCTTTAGTAGGAGCATTCCTGTTTCTCGGTCTGTTGCTAAATGCGGGGAGTGTATGTTACCTCTTTTTTTTTTTCCGTCTTTTCTCCTCAGGCCCGTCGCAGCAGTGGCCACCCCCAGCCCAAGGACACCTTTTTTTTAACCACTTTTGACCAAGCATCCCCCTCCCGTGCAAACATGGTACCAGGCTACACCCTCTCCTTCGAATCTTCCCTCAACTGTTAGTTGCGATCGGGTACTTTGCAGTTTCCCCTGCCTCGCTAAGACTTTCTGGACTCTTCCTCGGCAAAGTCGTGACCCCTTGGGTACTGGGTTTTAAATGATGGGCCCCCCCCCCTCCCCACTACAACTTGCCGGTACAAATTGTAGATGTCTGAGCGCCGTCGCGCCATTTGTACATTTCTCCCACATCCCTCGCCTTTAGAGATCTTTCACAACTTGGCGGACCTTCTTCTTTTACTTTTTGAGCACTGTGGTTCGAATTGTATCTCTTCTTTTATTTTTTCCTTTCCTGATCCTCCTTTGAACACGTGAGCACTCTTTGAGCCCCCTTGGAGTATCCCCCTTCTGCCTGAATACAACGGGCGGCCAATAGTCCCCCCGCAGGGCTATTTTTCGGCAATATGAGGTGCCCCTTATGCCGCTTCACCATCTCTCTCCACGGTCATTGATTCCTCCGCCCTAGGTCCAGTCCATGCTTTTCCTCCATGTTGTACGAACCGCCATTTAGAAGAGAACCGCCCCTCCTTTGATTCCGATCGCGACGATAGTTGTGCGTTCTTCATCTTTTGGGCCGTTTCTCCTGAAGCCAGATTAGGATCGTCATCCCTTTCGTTTTTTGTTTACGGGTCCTAACTCGGCAATTGCTACCAGTCTTCACCCGACTGAAGTATGCGCAAGACGATCGGTCGCCTCTCAAGTCACTCTTTCTCCATGGGAGTTGTCGACACTGGCCACGATTTGCGAAAAGGCATGGATGTCCTTCGAGGTCGACCAAGAAAAGCCAAGTCCCTTACTTTTCGCTTTTTTTCCGATCTTCAAAGAGCTTTTTTTGAAGCCTCCCTTAGTGAAGCACCTCACCGCTGGTGGTCTTTGGCGCGGTTCGTACGATTCCCCTCTGTGGTTGAATTGCTCAACTGAGTGTATCACGTTCTCTCCCCGTCTCTGCCTCATCGTTTTCCCTTCTCTCACTATTCTGAGTAGGGCCGTTTACTCCCCCCCCCCTTTTTAAGTTTCTTTTTACCAAAGGTTCGCGGCAGCTCTCGACTGGCTCTTCTCTCAACAGCTGAGTCACGGTCCTCCCTGTAACCAAATTCCGATCGTCACCTCTACCCCACGTTCGTCTCCCTTTTTTCAAAGCGGGGGTAAGCTGCCTTGTCATTGGACTCGAGGCTAACTCCTTCCCACACGCCGTCAATTGCCGCTGTGTTTTTTTATTCAGTGCCCCCTTTGACACCGCGCTCCTGCAAATAACCCGTTTCCCCTCTTCCCGACTTCTTTTGGGTCAGAATTTTGTGATGTTGCCGTTTGGTCGTTTTCCTATTCTGTGTCTTGGCTGACGTACACTGATGGCCTTTATGACCTTTCCCGCGATAAAAGCTTTTTTCACACCCCCCCCCCTGTGAAAGGGACACGCCCCCCAATTGATAACATGAAGACGGGACCCCACCTCTGATTGCATCCCGAAACTCTTGTCACCCCTCGCACCCTGCCCCACGCACGCGGGGATGATCCCTTGAGTCCTGGTAGACGCTTAGATGTTTTGAGCCTTGTGTGACTCCTCCCGCTCCCCCCCCCCCCCAGAAACCCCAAAAAAACCCCAAACCCCCTCGCTCGCTGGGCTATAAAGAAGATGGTTGCGAGCGGTTTCCGGCTTATTGGTTGTGAAGGTTTTCTAGCAAGAGGTACTTAGCAACACTCCGCAAGACATATTGGACGATCCTGAATTTCACATTGTGCTTGAAGCGTGCCCCCCCCTCTTAACGAGGCTAGTACATTCTCAGTGACCGAATTGTCGGCGCTCCTCCCCCCTTTCTTTTTTGAGGATCTTTGAAGATTGCCACCACGATATGTCCCTTTCGAGGAGGTTGTTTTACGGTGATATCCAAGATTGTTGAGCCCGCTTCCAGCATAGATCGGTCTTTCCCCCTTTCTCGCCCAGCCTTCTCACTGTGTCTGACAAGCATCTAACACTAGGCTTATACGAGTCTACGTCTTCCCTACACCTCCCCTTTTCCTCTGGGCCAATGCGAAATCTACGCTTAAGAATCTTTTCCCTCGAGAGATTCTAAGGCCAGAACCCTTTCTCGGGAATACTCCAGCAACTGGGAGCGATTTTGACGCTTCCTCAAGACACAGAAATTTTTCCTCCTCCTTCCTGCACGCTTTTCCTGGGCGGCCCAGAGAATTACAGCTAGGTCTCTTTAGAGGCGGCCTGAAGTTAGTATTTCCTGTGCAGATTATCCCACTTGATGCTTCCTTCCTGATGTGAGGCCACTTCCGGACGACCGACGCCGCTAGAATTTGGCGCTTCTTTTCCACCAGCTTGGCTAGATGGGGGGGCCTTCTCTTGCGCCTCAGGGCGAGGTTACCGTCGTGATGAGAACACCACACATCGCGGTGGTTCATGTCGAGAGGGTGGATTTCCAGCTTGAGTGCGACAACGGTTGTCTTTCCCCCTTTGTTTATGCACGTCACGCGCTTGTCGACCGAAAGACCCTCCCAACGGTCCCCGCTTTTTTTTTTTAACTACGCGTTCTCAACCGTCGCCTCAGCTGCGGCATCCATCGACCCGTTTTTTTTCTTTCCCAGGAGTGTATGATTCGACATTTATGGTAATGGCGGCTTTACTCATTTTGGCTATCATCTTTCTATCTCGTCCACCTACCAGGACTCCCTCGTATCCTGGAACGGGACAACTTGTCGAGTGGAAAGCGACCGACGCTTTTAACCGTGCTGATCGACGCCGTGGCTCCTACCGCAGCAGCGAGACGCACATTACAGTACGTGAGTTTTTCCTGCGCGTTTTCCAGCCAACCCGATTTTTTTAGTTTTTTCTCCCTCTGTGCAGCACGTTTGATGCCTGTCTTGGATCTCTTTTGATCTTCCCTTGCTTCTACCTCGCGGCCAGTGAAAACTAGAACGTTACCTTTCTGCTAATCTCATGGGCGAGTTCTCACATAGAACAATGTCGGGTCAAAGTTTTCGACTTCGATAACCTCGGCCTGGTTTTTTTTTTCTGCATTTAGACATCTTTCCCAGTAGGACCCAAGGACATGGAAGCCTTCCTCGCTGCTGGCGATCGCCCATCTTGTGAGGAGGTCTTCTTAGCCTGCCCTTTTTGCTGGTTCTATTTTTTTTATGCCCCTCTCCCCTTTCCGACTGGCGCTACAATTTTTTCAGCCATCTGTTTGTCAGTTTGTTTTCAACCTCCACAATCCCGTTTTGGATTTGGGGCCCTAAAGGGCACCTTCCTTTAACCGCTGTTTTTCAGTTTCTCTGCGGACCTGTAGACATGCGACTAATCTTTCGTTACGTTTTTTTGGTTTCTCCGGTGTTACCCTTGTTCTCCCTCCTAGATGCCTCGGACCTACTTTGAACCTGCATTGTTGAGTACCATTTTTTTTCCCTTTTGATCTCCCCCTGAACATCCCTACCCTGCCGTTATCTTTCGATATGAGCTCTCTTTTTTTTTCTTTTTACCATCTTGCATCGACAGCCCCTGGCAGCCTCTTCCTCCTTTGTGAGAGAGATGGGACTCATGCAATTTGGCCTGGAGCGACTTGTGGCTTTCTCCCCTCCCCGCCCTATCGCCCCCTTGGTTCGTTCCGTATTTTGACCCCAGATCCCTCGAAGTTTGGCACCCTTAGCGTACTCATGTTTTTGCCCAGCAAATGTCTTCGCCTGCTGGCCCTTTTGTTGTCCGTTGTCACAAAAAACTTCCTCGTACTACTCCCGTTCCAGGTCTCCTGCATGTCCCTCCCTCCCCTTCCAACCAGCAGCAGGGGTTGAATTTGTCCTTAGTATTTTCACCTTCCCTTAGTTCCCGGATTTCAGACGGTTTTTTTCGAAGGACCAAGCAAAGTATTGTGTAAACCTTTTCTCTCCGAGCCCCCTCTTCTAGTCATGCGCCGACATCTCCAGCGATCACAGGTTTCCCCTCCTCTCCCTTTCCCAGGCTGAGCTGCGCCACCTTTTTCTGTGCGCCGATCTAATCAAACGCGTTTTCAACTTCTTCTTTCCTCTGGATCGCCCCCTACGTGCGACAGACCCTTGACTTTATCGACTTTACGGCAAAGGTCCTCCCTTGCCCGTTTTAGGAAGTCAGCACTTCTTCTTCTCCTCGAGTAGTTTTTTTTCCGTTCGTTTTATACGTCCCCGAGATCCCTTTTTTTTCCTTGCTCCCTCTATCTTCATAGCTAGGGGGCGTTAAGATCGCGCGCTGCCCCAAACGCCGTTTCGTTCTCGATGCGTCTGCCCACCCATTCTTCTTCTTTGTCGTATCATAGTGTTCAGAAATCGTCCTTTTCGCCCCAATTGTTTCTCGTTCCGAACTCGTTTTATGCCCCCGCTATGGGCTTGCGTCTCTATATGTCCGAGACTTTTTTATGCCATGTAACCAATCTTCCTTTCCTCTAACAACCTTTTACGGATGCCTCATAAAACAATGGTCGACACCTACGGGTTTCATTCCTCGACCCCCGAGCTTTCGGTTTGCCTCCAGTGACGAGAGGTTAGTTTTAGAAGGTTTTTTCCGCTATTGTCTTGGAGTTGCGACCGGTAATTTTGTCACGCCACCACGTACTTCCGAGGCGTTTTCCCAGAAGCCCGCTCAGTCGTTTAACCCCCCCCCCCCCCCCCCCCACCCCCCCCCCCCCCCCCCCCCCCCCCCCCCCCCCCCCCCCCCACCCCCCCCCCCCCCCCCCCCCCCCCCCCCTCCACCCCCACCCCCCCCCCCCCCCCCCCCCCCCCCCCCCACACCCCCCCCCCCCCTACCCCCCCACACACCCCACCCCCCCCCCCCCACACCGACCCCCCCCCCCCCCCCCCCCCCCCCCCCCCCCCCCCCCCCCACCCCCCCCCCCCCCACCCACCAACCCCCCCCCCCCCACCCAACAACCCCACCCCCCCCCCCGACGGAGGATCGTTACTATAAATCCCTTCGAAAGTCAGTGGAGTTCTACGGATTTTTTGCTTCGAGACATGATGTTTGCCTCTCCGTTCTCTCCCCCCGGTCTCTCATGATATCGCTTCCCAGATTATGTGTCTCTAAGAGGTAAGATTGATGAGAAACTTTCTAGGGCCTCCAATTCTCCATTCCCTGCGCTGGCCTATCTTCTTTGTCACGAAATCCCCTTTTCTCTATAGGCCATCTTCCAGAATTCTGCACTGTAGGAAAGTCCTTTCGCACTTTTTGCTTATCAGCGTGCGCCTGGCCCACTACGAAGGTTCTAGATTGTTCTTTAGTACGCGACCTCTTATTCTTTTATTTGCCGGCTGCTTCTCCACAATACCTTTTGTATTTGCCGGCTTTGACATCCGTCTCTCTTTCTTGGGGCTGACACATCTTGGGTTAATGAGATGGCCGCCTTTTCTCCCTTTCTCTCGAATCTTTCTGCGCTCGCCGGCCTTGTTACGATTCCTTTACTCCGCAACGCCCTTTTTGAACAGCACACTAGTTTGCACCTCTCTCTAGTTCCCATCGAGAGAAGCGCAACTCCCTTCACGGCTCCCCCCCGGTTGCTGTCAAGATGATTTCGCGACTGTACCACCTCTCGTGCAACTTCACTTTCTGCGGCTCTCTTTGCTGATTATCCTCTTGATCTTTTTCGCCTCTCTGGAACTTCCTCCGAACCATCCCTATTTCCCCTCTTGACTACATTGGATTCTCATCTTGTGGATCAAATTACACCCTTCTTCCCATCCCCTCTTGCTCTCCTCCCTTACCGTTCCCCCCTTCCCCACCGGTTCAGATTCTTTTCACTCTATTTTGCAGCACTTTGTGATTGTGGGCCCTTTCGTTGATTCTTTTTGGGCGTTCCGGCCTTTCAAGATTGTGGTGTTTCAAAAACCGGAGTTGTAAGATCGTCCTTTCATGGTTTTGCTTGGTCCCCCGTCCCTGAACCCACAGCGCTTTACCCTTTTCCCCAACTCACATTGCCAAAAAGGATATCCCCAGAGAATACCATTCGCTCCTCTCTTTGCCCTTTGCACTTTTTGATGGATCTGAATAATAGTAGACCCTTACGACTTCTCCTTAGTGCATTATGTTCAGGCACTTCGCCTCTATGTAGCCCCTGCCCTCCAATTGGTCCAAGGGATAGCCGTATTTTGGAGCCATTGTCTCTTTCATACACCACAAAGACACTTAGGGCAGCCGGGGCAGGGACGTCCAGAACGTGCGGACGATGCGAGCCGATATTTTTCCTTAGCTATTCAACTTTGTCTGAAACAGAATAATTGTCAATCTTCGTATGCGGATCTTATCAGGACTGGCCTCCTGAGACACTTTCCCTTGCGAACTTAAAATTGGGTACCCTCAGACCTTCATGAGGTTTGAACAGCCTCCCAAGCAGACTGTTTCCTATTCTTTCTTTCCAGTTTCTCTATAGATAGAAATCCAGTGCGAAAATTCTTCCCTTGCTTTTCACCATGGGTACCGTCCTTTCAAAATCTTATAGTCCAGAATCACGTGTCGTGATAAAATGCCAGTCTCTTCCGATCCGATCGTCGGTTTCTGCCCTCTTTTGAGTGCCGATGTCTTTTTTGCCTTCGCCGTAGGCATCCAATTTCCCTTTTTGTTGTTGAGAGAGTTATTCCCCTCCAATTTCTTCGGCACTGCTAAAGTCCCGGCACTCCACCCCTTCGCGTCTCCACTCCCTTATCGATCTTCCTTTCAGTACCCCCTTGCAGGATTGGATTACCTTTCGTACCCGATCCTCTGGTGTGGCCCGGAATTAGGGACCCGCGAGTGAAGTCCCCGATTTATCTCACTGAGTGATCGCAATTGATTTTCCAACTTGAGCCACCATATCTTGCTGGTTTGTGTCCCCGGTATTGAGTTGCAAGGCGCCGTTGATTCCCCCCATCATTTTTTCTCAGTGTTGGCCCTTCGGAGAACTTTCAGTTGGTCCCCTCTCGGCGTGGACCGGAGGAGTCCCAGGGGCCCCCCTGTTTTTGCTATTAATAGCTGACAAAGAGCTCTTCCCCCTTCATGTGCGTCTAGTCTGACTCAAAGCTTCCCCGTTCCTGATTTATTTTCTGCGTACCAATTTTTTTTTTTCACAACTCGATACATGTCGACGACCGGCACAGTGCCGTCCTTCAATTTCTCCCTTGGATAAGTCCTGCTCATTCTTTTTCCACCAACTTCATTCCCCTCGCTTTCCTCGACGGTTCCAGGTATTATTCTTACACCCCCCTTCGTTTGCCCCAAGTCTTCTCAATCCACAGTTGCGATTCCTTTTTCTCTCTTGGGGGATCATTTTTTCCCATGTTGCCGCTTTTCTTAGTTTTCACTTTATGCAGCTGCTTTTTTTTTTGTCATCATTCCTGCCAGTGCATTAGACGCGCTCAGACACCCACCCTTTTCCAGATACGACGCCCCCTTTGGAATTTAATCTGCCGCGGGTCACAGGATCTCCTTCCCCCCAAACTCCCTCTCGCAAGCGCTAATCGATTGACTCCCCCTTTTCATGCTCTTCGGGATGGAGAGAGTCTTGAAGAAGGGTTTTTTCCTGTTTCTTTCCAGGCTTTTCCCCTAAAGAGAAGGCGCGATCCCTGAGACTCTTCCCTAGGGTGCGCTTTCTTAGTTTACGGACTTCCTGAGGCAGACTCCTCCCCAGATTCGCGCATTCGCCGGTCCCTATGGAACCTCTTCCCTGACGTTTCACCCTAGTGGTGATGATCTCAACACCCTTTGACTTGCTCTCCCTGTTTCCCCCTCGGTTCTAATGCGATTCTGAACTCGAAGCTTTCAGCGATCTGTCTGTTTTCGCGTTTTGGATTTTGCCTTTGGCTTCTCTCCCTTTTCGTATCCCGCCTCTAGAGGCCAGTGTTTTAACCTCGCCTTTTCCTTGAGCACTTCCTTTTCTTTTAACAAAGCGGCTTCACCCTTCTTCTCCACGAGTCTATCCCTTCGACACCTTCCTTTTTTCTGTGTGAAGCAAGCCCAGAATGCGCAGCTGCGAGCTGTTCTTTGACTGAGAGTCTCGGATACAAGCCCCCGTCGGCGTGTGCCCCCTAGCTGCTCTCGTCTTGTTACTGAAAGTCCTAGCTGGATGCTTTCTCATCTCAATAAGTTAGGTCTTGCTTCCCCCGGCTTACTCTTTTCCCTAGAGGAAGTTTAGTGCTTCCACTTTTGGAAGTCGTTGCCATCTTATCTTTCTATCTACCAGAATCGTAACCGACGCTTTATTTCAAGTTTAGATCAAGGATTAGGCCCCCCTCCTTTCGATGGGCGGCATTCCACCGTCCATTTTCGACGATTTTTTTTCAAGAATTTCTTCTCACCTCGGCTACACATTCCTGATGTTCGCGGGTGGATCTCTCCCTCCCTTGATTTTGCATGCTGGTGGACCCTTTTTTTCGGTGCCCCAAAGGACCGTTTTCCCTCCCCCTCCCGACCTCAAAAACGGGTCCCCCTCTGGAACTCTCCCTTTTTTTCCCGCTTCTTCTTCACTAACTCGCTCCCTGGTATTGTCCTCATTATTCTCTGGCCATTATTGGTAATGCGGCGCTAGTTCCTATACTCATTAACCCCCCCAATACTATATATTATCTACCTCCCCGACTTCGCAGCAATACTGTCTCCTTGGACTGACAATTTCTCTTTTTCCCGCCGAAGCTGACTCTTTTCCCTTTGAAGCCATTCATGAATCCTCCCTACGGTTCCCGAGATTCCCCTCCAAATTACATTTGTGCGTTTTTCGCCCCTGCGCTCTCAAGCACCCCATGAATTATTTTTCCCTCCTGCCTCTTTCCTTCTTGGACTCGGTTCGTTCTCCCTTGTCCTTGAGCCCTGCCAAAGTAGAAATCGTGTGGTGAATAATTCTACTTTAGCACATTTTTCCCTGTTTACCAATCGGTCTTTCCCCCCCTTCTTTAATACCGATCACCTCGAACTGGCGGCCCATTTCGACGCTCTTGATTTTTTACATTGACCTTTTTCCTCCTTTGTGGGAGCGCTGTTGGATCTTTCAAGCGGGAGGGGGTTTCTCCTGGTTTTTTGGTCGTGAGAGCCGGGACTACCGCTTTTTCCATCTTCCATTGGCGTCCTTTTTTTTCTCCCAATCTCAGTAACGTGCTTCGTCCCCGATCCACCCGCCGGTTTACGAACCGTTCCCCTAAGTCAACACCCCTGCTTGAAGTTGGTTTTTTTTTTTACCATGGTAGACCTTTAACGCATTATTTGTTTTTTGGTCTTATCTTCGTTAGTCCTTCATTCCGCCTCCCTTGCCTTCCTTTGCTGCACCTGCAGTACGCGACATTTTTCCCCTTAGGTTTTTCCCCAACCTTCCTTTCTTTGGAGTGATCTCCTGAAGATTTTTTTCGCGATCTCTTTCCAAAATTCCTTT
>Ga0179591_1377673_pt1 | contig 11540 bp, 17 predicted proteins | sample CZOMad2_1_08_16f_FD_182891 | JGI IMG/M metagenome (GOLD analysis project Ga0179591, IMG submission 182891) | Vadose zone soil fungal communities from Angelo Coast Range Reserve, California, USA - CZOMad2_1_08_16fungal (PacBio error correction) | ecosystem: Environmental > Terrestrial > Soil >... | reverse complement strand
GGCCCAATTCTTCCTTTCTCCCCTCTTCTTCCCCATTCACTTATTTTATTCTCTTGACGGGACCTTTTTTCCTGCCGGGCGTTGTCTTTCTAGCCCGAACAGCGTTTTTTTTTTCCCCCCTGCGAACTGGCCCAATATATTCGCCACCGTGAAATCCAAAGATCTTTTTTATCTCCTGTCTTCCCTGTTCAGGTCCCTGCGTTCCCCCCCGTACAGTCATTGACAATGCTCGCCGTCCACTTTTTTCCATATTTTGTACCAAATTAAAGGGTGTCTGACAGCCACACCCGCCCCTATTTTTCCTTTCAAATTTTAGAAGGTGTTAGTGACACACCCTTCCTACCCGCAATAAGCGCCCCACTTTCATTGCCCTTCAAAAAAGACCATGACGCTGCTCACCCCCCCTCAGATAACGTTTCATACCTTCCTCTTCCAACTGCTTCCCCTCTGGGAAATTTACTGGCTCTTAGTCGCTACCAGTGTGTTTTGTTCCCGGCCGGCAAAAGTATGCGCACCCATCAATCTCCTTTCAGTCTTTTTTTTTCCTCCCCCCCCTTCCCCAGAATCTATCAACATAAGTCGGCCCCGACAACCTCCATCCCCTTTCTTTAAGCTTTCTCATGACGAGAGAATCCCGTTCTTGGTTGGTCCTTCCCCCTTCTTCTCCTCCCCCTTTCCTGACTTTCATCAGGGGCCGGACCCACCCCCGAGTGCCATTTTTTTTTCTCTACTGATGGGGTGGGGCTAAAACATTCCTTCACGTATTGAGGCCAATTCTCTCAATCCTTTTTTCTTCTCTCGAGTCCATTGCCCTAACCCCCGCCTGAAGGGTTTTCCAAGACTTTCTCTTGATCCCGCCCCCCCTTTTCCCCACCTCCCGGCACCGGGTAGAATTTTAAAGAACAGCTTTCTACGTAACCAAATGGGTATTCCTCATGTTTAAGAACCCTTTTTTCCCCTTATTCAGGTTTTTTTCCTTGACCTCCTGAAGGCACGGTTTTTGTGTGAGGTGGAAAGCAGGCATCTCCTTTCGTCCTGGACCCCCCTTCCACCACCCACATAGAATCCACGATATCTCCCCGTTCCATTTTCCCTCCCTTTTCCGGGGCTGCTCTTGCCCCTCACCATCCGACCCTTCTTCATACTGAAACTCCTCGTCGCAGATGACCTTTATAAAAATCGCTTACCCTCACTTCCCCCCCCAGGTCATTTCTCCCCCCCGGGCACTTCTACGCTTTTCACTCCCGTGACTTCCTCCTGCGATCTTCCTTTCTCATCCCAACCGTTTTCTTTGCCAGCCATTAAATTTAATTTTCCTCCAAACCACACACCCCTCTCCCCCCCCCCACTCTGGCTTCCCCCCTCTCTAAGCGCTTCCCTCGTTTTAAATTGACTGGAAAAGAAAACCATCGAAGCCCCTGACCTTTTTTCTTTAGTGCTTTCAACCATTTAGACTTTCTCGCCGTACTTGTCCCCCCCCCAAGGACCCCATTCCCAGATTCCCCCAAAAAGCGGATCCCTGACACCCTAGGGCATGCCATTTCTCGCTTCTGTTGGTTTCCTTGCCCTATGTTTCTTTCCTCCCTGCCCCTCTTGACTAAGATCCTACTGTGAAAAGCTAGTAGACATAGCTCAGTGCCCTTTCTTCTCTTCTTGACTCCTTTCCTTCCCCTGCCCCCCGGATGATATGCTACATGTTATACTTAAACACCGGCACTTCATCACCTCCTTTTGGTTTCGCCTAACGGTTGCCTAGTATGCCTTCTTTCCCCTAGTACAGTAGTTTCGGCTCTCGGCGTCCTTTCCACATTCCCCCTTCAGTTCCACGATTCCCAGACCGAAGAGGACCTCAATGTCCTTTCCTTCTTTTTTCCTTATCTATGTACTCTTCTTACAGCCAACTCTCTTCTCCTTTTGATACGGAGGCGTCTTGTTTTTGCGGCCCCCTGAAAGTGGCGGTTACGCGTACCGGTGCCTGAATCCCCCTCTCTATTTTGCTCCTTCCCCCTCCCAGCTCCATTCGTCAGTTTTGAGCATTACCCCACTGGAAGATTTTTTTTTTTTTGTGTTCCGCCAAGCTAATATTTCACGATTGATAGGCTTTTCAAAAAACCCCTGGCAGCCTCCCCATTTCCAGGCTCTCGATTTAGCGATCCTACTGCAACATTGAAAACCTTTTATCTGCCTTCCCTTGCTCTTCTTTTTTTTGAGAACGTCTTTTTCACCTTGTTTTTTTTAGTACCGTTGACCTTCTCCAGGACCATGGCTCCTCCTTTCACGGTCTGCTCCCTTCGTCCTACTTTAGTCATTTCTTCTTTCAAGCAAGAATTTTTCCTCCAATCTCCGTCTAGAGTCTCTTTCAATACGGAGTGTCGGTAGGAATCCATCGAGTTCGACTGGCTGTACCCATTCTGCTTCACCGACCGACTGCAAAACGTCGTTCCACAGACCTACCCAACGTACTTGACCATCTCCCACTGATCTCTTTTTTCCTGCTGATCCACCTTTTTTTTCTTTCCGGTCCCATCCACGCCCTCAAAAGTTCCTATGCTTTCCTCCCTCGAAGGACCGGGCCGGAAGCCCTTCTTCAGGGAACTGAATCCCCTCCCAGTCCTTTTCCATCCCTCAAAGTATGAGATTCCTGGGAACTTTTGCGCGGTTCATTCTTTGAGGTTTCCCTCCCGGCATTCTTTCCCTTTTTTCCTGGCCTCCTCCCGACCCTTAACTCCTCCTTAAAAAAATCTACCTCCTTCTTATACATCAAAACGCCTGTTGGTGCCTTACCCACCCTTCGGTCACGACTCCTTCCCTCTCTGAGATGTCTGTCAGGAAGTCACCCGCTAGCTGCTTCTGGTCTTCTGGCCCCTTAATCTTTTCTTTTCCCCTTTTCGCTTCCCTTTCCTTTTTTTTTTTTGTTTTTTTTTTTTATCGATTCTTTTCGGCATCGAAGTCATAAGCGACAATCTCGCTCGGATGACTCCCCTTCCTTCGTACAATCCTCAACGCTTCCGGAGTCGTTCCTGAGGTTGTTTTTCCCTTCCCCCCCCCCCCGTGAACCTTTTCTTTCTCCTCTCTAGATTTTTTTAAGGATCTATTTTGGCGGGAGTCTTTTTACCCACTTTTCAAGAATATGGGAGTGCTTCCCCCCCCAATAAATGCCTATGACATTCCCCTTCCATCGCATCCTCTCTTGTCCACTGACGTAGCTGGGCTTTCAGTGCACCTTCCTATGTGTCTTCCTGAACTGTCTTCTATTATAATCATAGGCCCTCCCGGTTTGGATGTCGTCCTTCCCTTTCCTATAATCAGGAGTTCCTTCTTTTTGCCACCAACTCTCCCTCTTTCACGGTGAAATTTAATTTGAGGAGTTCCCCTTGCCTCTTTGCCTTCCTTCTGTCCAGTCTTCTAAATCGAGGATGTCCTTTCCCCCCAACCTCCTTTGAATTCTCCTCCTCCGCTTGTCGGGCCACTCTTGCGCGGAAGGGGGCATCCGATGTCCAATCCTTACTTTCTTCCCCCTGATTCCCGTTCTTTTCTTTTCTCCCATGTTCAGGATTTCCCTTTCCTCCCGGGAATAAACCCGCAGTTGTAAAATTCCTCCCTCAGTATCTTTTTTCCTCCCCCTCTCACATGCGTGCAATGTTTTTAGAGAGGATCGCGACCATTCCTAGTCGTATGCGAACGCCCTTTTTGATTATTTGGTTTTCTCCTTCGCCCTCCCATCCGCGCTCATTGAGGCTTGAGTCAGCTTCCCCGTGGGAATGCTCAACACTTCCCCTCTGACGATCTTTTCTTGACCTCCGGATGACACCTCGAGCGTTGTACTTTTCCTTCTCCCGCTGATATTTTTTTCTGAGTTGTTTCGGCCCAGACCATACCGTATTACACCTTTTCCGCCATTCTTGGCTGTTTTCTCCCCCCCCCACCCCCTCTCCCTCTTATCCGGCCCCTTCCCCCCAACAGGTTGTCCCGGCATTAAGTGTCTTGGCTTCTCCCTTTTGTTCCACTTCCTGGAGGAATTTTCCACGTCCCGACTTGCGTCGCGACACTTACTTGGACTCGGATCCCTCTTGCGCTTACCCCCGTTTCTCGATCGAAATAAGCTTCTTTCTTCGCAGTCCCCTTTTTTGGCCCTTCGAAACTTCTTCAGTAATAACTGTAAAGTTTTCTCTCTTCATTATCTCCTCCTCCTCCCCTTCCTCTCTGAGTACCTGTTATTACTCTACTACGAGATTTGGATGTCTCCTAATAGAATGGACGCTCCCCAGAATGTACTCGCCTTTTCCTTCACACAGTTTTCAGGGCCCGGCTTTGTGGATTTTTCTGGTCGTGTTCCCCTTTCCTGCCTATCCCTTTCAGAAACCTTTTCCTAACTGCCCACAGGTTCCCCCTTTTGTGGCCGATGGTTTATTTTCTCACCTTTTGAGGAACCTCCTCTTTTCCCCCCCTTTCCTCCTCTTTTTTCTGGATTGTTTTTGGTTGGCATTGACATTCCATTTAATTGTCTGGTAAGACGGTTTCTTCTTCGCGGACGAAGACACTCTGCCTTCAATTTCGTTCCCCTTAGTCACCTTCCCTATTTTCCCTTCTGAATTGAGGCCCGCTCCTTTGAGGACATCTCTCCAGAAGCGATTGCTCGTATGCCATCTTTCCTTTTTTTTTTCGAGCCCTTTCCCTTCGTTCATGACTGCTTGTGATCGAGCGGTCTTCTTGAGCTTTGGTCCCGTCCCGGAACCCCTCCTCCGTTCGCTGCTCTTTGAACCTCCCCCCCACCGTGCTGTCGGTTCAATCATTTACTTTTTGTTTGCGGTCCTCCGTTCTCCCCCTGAACACCAGTTCCGTATCTGTGCTCGAGCTTTTTTCCTTGGAAGTAGGACCCGTGCCGTGGACCTTTTTCCGTTGGCGGACTTTCTCCTTCAACCCCTCCCTTTCGTTTTCGGGCCCTGTACGAGATAATCCAGGCACCCTTTTTCGATACTGCGTTTTTATGCCTTCCCCTTGTATCCCCCCAATTCGAACCTGGTTTTGGCACTCTTGGCCGGGAACCGATGGGCGGAGGTTCCCTCCTTTTCCATGTTGGGGCTTTCCCGTTCGTCTTAATACATCGGAGTCGTCATTCCATTCTCCCCTCGTTACAGCTTTTTCTTTTTTCGGTTTCATTTGGGGAGCTAGGGTATTGTTTCTAGCCACCCTGGAACTTCTCCTTCTTGATTCTTCTCATTCCTTTCCCCCGGCCTTGTAAAAGTTATGTTCAGGACCCGACCCTTTTCTACTGGCCCGTGGGTGCAGTGTTTTTTTTTTTTGGGCTTTACCCTTGATCGCGTGGGTTAGCCGCTTCCAGGTAGTTTGACTCCATTAGTTGCTTTCCCCCTTTGATTTCCTTTCTTGTCTGTGTTGGTTTCCCCTGAAGACAGCCTTCCCCAGGTGACACCTTCCATCCTTTTTTTTTTTTTGTTTTTTATTTTGAGTGAGGTCTCCACAGGGTTTGACCCCTTTTTTCCCCCTTTCACCTCGCGCGGCTCTTTCAATGATTTCTTTTTGCGCGGCATGCCATTGGAGAGTCAAGAGCATTTCTGGGCTCCAAGATTCTTTTCTTTACTTTTTTGAATATATCTTTTGGAAAGTTAGGATTATCGCGTTTCGGACCTCCCCCTCCCCTCGCTCCCTTCCTTTGATGCGCCTGCCTGAGAAGCCTGGGGAATGGTTTAGCAGCGATCCAACCTTCCTCCCTTTGCCATCTATCTTTTGAAGAATACTCCGTTGTGTTTGTTTGATTTTCTTTATGGCCACTTCTTCCGAGGTACATTTTTACCTCCAAAGATGTTCTATGCCTCATTCCCCCTTTCTTAGCGAGGGATTTTTTTGGATACAAAGTTACCCTATCCGGACTCCTCCCGCTGCACCTTCGTCACTTGGGAAACGACAGAGATTTTCGAACTATCTCTTTTCTCTCCCCTTGGCATTCGTAGCCCCCCTTTCCCTTCCTTTTGCCCCAAGCTGATCCGGCCGATGGTTTAAACTTTGGTCCCCCACCACCTTTTGAACCTTTTTTTTTCTCCGCAACCCCTCCCCCCCCCTCCCAAACGCTTTGTCCGTCCCTGGATCTTCTGTCTCATGTGACCCCACACCTTCAACCTCATACTCGTCATCAAGTCCCCTTCCCATTAAAACCAGACCTGAACTTTCCACGGCTATTTTTTTTTTTTTTTTTTTTCTTTTTTTTTCTTTTTTTTTCTTCTTTTCTCTTTTTTTTTTTCTTTTTTTTTTTTTTTTTTTTTTTCTTTCTTAAACGAGCTAACGGTTTTACATCCCTTCCACCCGAGCCCCTTTGAAGAGGGGACCCATGCTCTTCGCCTGAACATAACCGGGTTTCCCCCCGTCCGTTGCCCTTATTATTCCGAATACCATAATTAGTCCAGTGTCGCCTTTGTTTTTCCGAAAACTACCATATCCCCATCCTCCTTCCCTTCGCAACCGCCCTCGGCAGAAGTCCCCCTTTAAAGAGTTGTAATGTAAGATGCGACTCCCCCTATTATGCCTCTTCCCCGTGCTTGCGCCACCCCCTGGAAAATTTCTTCCTTCCACGTGGCCTGTCCCCCCCATAGTTGAAGTACGCGAGGTTTTTTTTTCTCCCCACTCCTGCCTTCTGAGAACAGCCGATCGAACCTCATTGATTGAGTAGTCGCATCAGTGCCCTACTCTTTTCCTTTTTTCCGCTTTTTCGATGAGTACCCAAAACGTTACCACCTTTCCCCCGGGCCCTTTTCATTAACCCCCCATCGCCCCCCCCCTCTTCCCTCTTACGGACAAATTTTTCTGAAGTTTAAGTTTGAATCATTGGCCAGGTTCCCACTTTATTACTTGGTTTGAATTGAAACTTCGAAAGTCACGGTTGTGGATTTTCCCGCGTACTCTCCCTTGCGAGTTCAAGGGATCGGACCAACCCCGCCCCCCCCTCCCCTTATAAAATCCTTTTCTCCTTAAGGGGTTTTTGATGTCCTTGAAACAAGAACCCATACTACCCTATGGCATACGAGCCCCTGCGTTTCCCCTCCGATTTTCAGCTAAAGGAGTTCTTTCCCCCGGTCCAAGTCAAAGGTCCCCCCGGTTCCAGTCCCTAAAGACCCATTCACTCCCTTTCGTCCCTCTCTTTTCTTCGTCCGCGATCCGAACCTTGGATAAAGACATCCCTTCATTCATTCAACACCCACCCCCCACTCCTCAAAGAGTTTTCCTTCCCCCTGTTTGAAGCTATTTCTCCCCCCAGAGGCCCCATTCCTCCAAGTAACCCGCCAGTTCCCGAAGTTTGGAATTTCCTTCGTGAGCCAACCCCTTTTTCAGCCTTGATTTCCTCCCGGACCTGTCCCCCCCCTTTCCCCACGTCAAGAGAAACCCTTCTTTCTGAAAAAAGGTTTTCTTGAACATCTCTTTTCTTTCTTGCGGGCGGCACATTCTCGTCTTTCCAGAAAGACAAATTCTCTTCTTTAAGTTCCCCTGGCCAACCTCTGCTATACATCGCCATGGGCCGTGTTGCGCAGAACATGACTGACTTTCTTCAACAGTTTTCCCCCCGTTCGCTTTTCAGGGCACCAGTGGCAAAGTTAGAACGCGCGTATTTTTTTTCTCCGAGCCCTTTTCCTCTTCTCTGATCCTCTTCCTTCATTTGCGCTACTCTTTCGAGCTTGGTAAAATTCTAACATGCAGTTCTTTTGAAGTATCCGCACTGACTGAGTTACCTGCTAAACGTTTTTCTGTGTGTTCAGTCTCATCTTTCCCTCATTGCACAAGGCCACGATGTCTTCGAATGGGATAAGGAGGTTTCGGGACTTCCCACCTCCACTCCTGGCTTACTCTTCGGCTTCCTAAGAGGACAACTTTGCTCGATTTGACATTTCATTTCTTCCCCTCGAATATACTTTGAGCCTCCCCACTGGAGTATGAGCAATCGAAGATTATCTCTTTCCTTTTCTGAACTTTCTCACACCCTTCATCCCTAAACATTACCTTTTTCTAAGCTCTTTCTCATAGATAATTCTCCCGACCACATGGACCCGCAGTGTGCTTTTTTCCCCTGCTCCCTTGTCTGCTCTTTATTCTTCTTCTTTTTCTTTCCCCTCGAATAGCATGCCTGAGAGAAATCCGCTCCCCACGATTTCTCAATTGCAGCTTCCTCCTTCTATGCCCTGACCCTCCAGAAGGGTAAGTCCAAGGGACGCGGTTTGTTCCCCTTCGGAGTTTTCTGGAGTTTGATATCGGTCTCACGTTTGGTACCCCCGTGCTCTTGTTCCTTCCTCCCTTCGGCACTTTTCCCCCTCTCCCCTGTACAGTGCACCGCGATTACTAAAAGGTCTTAGTGGCTGCGTGCTTTCCCACCTACCGAGGATATCCCTTCCTATCAGAACCCCCCTTTCCCTCAGTCTGGGCGAACACCTATGCCGAACTTGACAGCCACACAAGCTATTCCCAATTTTCCCGACGTCCCAGCCTCTTCCTCAGATGGGTCCTTTTTTTTCGGCTCGGGGTTGTCATCTTCTTTTCTTTTTTTTCGCACGCCCCATTATCGTTACCCTTTCTTTGTCAAGCCTCCGCAAAAAGGAAACTTACCTTAAACCCCCCCCTTAGTAATCCCCTCCCCCTTGTGGGTTCCGACCAACCCCTTAATCCTGCGCGTCTTTTCTTGTACGCGCCAGGAAGTCTTTTCTCGCTAGATGGCTCTTCTTCGTTTTTGCGGGCTACGAGTCCCTTTCTCTCCCTTTTTTTTTTTTGCTCTGAGATGCTTTTCGGCGCAACTCGAAGCAGAGTCCCCCTTTTTAGCGATTTCCACTTTCCGCGCTTAAAATCCACCCTCGCGGCTGTAGTGAATTTTTATGCCGGCCCCAACAGCGCCCCTTTTGATGGATACTAGTTCGTCTCTTTTTTTTAAGGAGATTCCTTTCGTTCTTCTTGCCTTCCCCCCTTTACGAAAGATTGTTTTCAAACAATCAATGTCTCCCCGAGCTTCCTGACCTTCCCCCGATTTCGGCTGCAAAGTGCCGTCTTTTTTTTTTTTGAGGTCTTCAGTTCCCTGAAGAGGGGCTTTTCCGGACCGGTCTTCGCTATGCCCCAGATGCAGGCGTTTCTTCTTCCAGGAAAGTTCCTAGCATAGGTAGGTCCGTCCCTCATTCAATCTTCTTTTTTTACGGCTGCCGTCTTTTTCTTCTTGCCCTCGTTCCGCGTTCGGCCTTCATTCTCAGTTTTTTAAGGAAGGAGCCCTATCTTCTCCTCCCGCCCTCCGTACTTCCTCTCGCCTCCCCTTCCCTTTTTGGGACCCTTATTGCTTTTTCAGGGGCAATACTCGGCGGACCTCGGCTACTGATTCGATCTGTGCTTGCTTCTCCTTTCACTTGCTCGTGAGTTTTAAGTTTAAACTCTAAGGTCTCAGACAAGAATTTTGTGAAAGATAATGCCCCTTTTCCTGTTTTCGAGCTTCCGACCCTGAAACTTTTCCTTTTCTTCTCTTCTCCCGTCCCTTTTTTTAGGCTTAATTGTGAGAAGTTGCCGATCCAATCACCCCTGACTCGCTTGCGTCTTGCGTGTTGACTTGCTACTAATTTTTGTGCGTGAACGAATTATGAATCGTCTGTTGTCTCGTCTTCGCCTCTTCAGTACTCTTTGTGTATTGTTCCTGGCCCCTACATATACCATTCGAAGCTTTTTTTTGTGGTCTCTCCCATTCTTCTTCTTTTCAGACCCAACCGGTTCCCTCCTAGTCTGGTGCTTAACTTCGTAGAACTTCATGTGATTGAAGTGGAACACGTAAGAAAGAGTATCGCCCCTTCCTGACTTTAGGCTCCCAAGTTCCTTCCCCTATTCCCCCGTTTCTATATCCCTCTTGAGTTTCTTAGCTTTCCCCGGTTTCCCTTCCCCCTGTAATTTCTTTCATACGGAACCTTGAAGCTCAATATCCTGCAGCATCCGGCCTTCTAGACGTTCTTCTTTTTTCCCCTTCAGCTTCTTTTCCCCAGAGATTCTTCTTCAAGAAATAGAAGGTGCACGACCGCCACGAATCGCCCTCGTTTCCGCGCACAGTTTACGTTCGGCTGTGGGATCTTTACTTTTTCCAAGTGGGGGTCCCTGACGCGATCCCCTTGTTTTTAACTTTTTCATCAATCATGGTGAACAAAGGTTTCCACTTCTTTCTTTCTGTTCTTTTAGTCCATTTTTATCGTGAGGCCCCATCCTTTTTCTACCAATGTCTGACCCTTTGATTCTTTTTGGTTTCTTCCCCTAGGCTGGATCCGCCTTTTTGGGACTCCTTCCCAAGAAATCGAGTCTTAAAGTGGAGTCCCCCCCGGCGTCTGACCTTCAGCTTTGGCCGTTACTTTTTTCTGCCTCTTCCCTTTTCTGGGCCCATATTCTCAAGAGAGTTCGCTGCAATCGTTTTTTTTTTTTCGTTAGTTGCCGAGCCACCTTTCAAGGTTTCCATTTTCCTTGTGCTCTATGCGGTCGAGGGCGAGGGGGGTGGTTCGATCCCCTTAACTCGTCCTTTTGATGCCCCTCCCCCCCTCCCCCACACCCTTTCCCTTTCGCCTCCCCAATCACACCCAATGAATACTGTCCTTTACGACGGATTCCTTAACCCTGCGCAACCCCCTTGAAGTATGTTATCGCGATGTTTTTCCATTAGTCTTGCCTTTGAAGTTGTAACCGTTGTCGGACTCACCCAGGAAAGATTGCCCCCCCTGAATTCCTTTTTGGCCCCTTCTCCGCTACTCCCTCCTCCTTCTCTCCCCCGCTCCTTACTTTTAAAGGACAGTGTTTAACCAACACCGAGTCTTTTTTCCCTCGTGGCTGAAAGATGAATTCACATGTTTGGCGGCAGCCCGGGAGAGTCCTTTCCCCCACGTAGTTCGCATCGTACTTTCCATCGTTTTCCATATTTTATGCATTTGGGGCACCCCGCGTTCATTCTAGGTAGTTTAGCCCCACCCCCAAGTTATAATTCGGATCGGATAATACTGGTCCCACGGACGGGACCCCCTTTATTTCAGGTTCCTTCCCAGAGCATTAATTGAACGTCTTTCCAAGGTGGCCCCCGTTATTTTTTTTCCCAACTTTTATCTCCGTTTTCCTTCCCGCTTTCTTTTTTACTTCCATTTTAGTTTCTGATTCGATTGCGGTGTTTTTCCTGAAGAAAGGAAGTATTTCCCCAGGGGAATCCCCCTTTCTTTTCGGGGTGATGTCTCCCCACTATTCCGATAAATATCTCCCCCCGTCGGCGCGGTTTTTCTGGAAGGGGTGGGGGGTGGGTTGGTGTTGGGGTTTTGGTTGTGGGTTTTTGGGGGTGTTTCTTTGCACCTTCACGGGCAGGGTTGCTCGCTATCTAGGCGTTATAACCAAGATCCACCCCCCCCTATCGTTCCCCCTGTTCGAATCCTTTCCCCCCCGTTTCGGATTACTTCCTCTTTTCGGGACTACCTCGCAACCGTAAGTCTGCTCCCCTGACGTAGCTAGTCGTAAAAACTGTGGAATGGTAGCAGAGACAAAGAAGCAATTTTTGC
>Ga0179591_1360550_pt1 | contig 11540 bp, 13 predicted proteins | sample CZOMad2_1_08_16f_FD_182891 | JGI IMG/M metagenome (GOLD analysis project Ga0179591, IMG submission 182891) | Vadose zone soil fungal communities from Angelo Coast Range Reserve, California, USA - CZOMad2_1_08_16fungal (PacBio error correction) | ecosystem: Environmental > Terrestrial > Soil >... | reverse complement strand
CCAAAAGTAGTGATCTTTCTTTTCGATCTTCTCCACGGATCGAGATTGCGGACTTCGTTTTTTCATCGCTTGTGGAGAAGATGATGGGTGAGTTAAAATGAGTCCTTCCCTTCTTCTCTTTCCAGCGACGGATAAGATGGATGCTTCCCTTTTCCCCTTTAATTACGGCATACCAGGAAGGAGAGTTTCCCTCCCGGCCCTTCCCCTTCACATGTCGAGTAGAACGAAGAGAGCGAGGTGGTTTTTCTCCCCTTTTTCTTCTTCCCCCTCAGCTGACCAGCTTTCTTTACGATATCCAAGATTTCCTCTATAAGAGGGAAAGAAAGAAGAGGGGCACCCCCGTTCCAGGGCCCTCTCCCCCTCCCACCCCCCCCAGGGAAAGGGAAAGGAAAGACACATCGCAGAAGATTACCCTTCACCTCCCCTAAAAGAGGCTTCCCCTCCCTAGGTGATATAAGAAATACGCTGTAGGTAACGCCATACAGCCTCGCACCCACCCCCCCCCCACCTCCAAACCACCCTCCTCCTAACTATCCTTACCCCCTCCCTCTCCTATTTCCTTTACGTTTTTCCCACTCGACCGACGCATCACCAACCCTCCACTTCCCCTCCTGTCCCTCCCCTGCTACCTCAGCCCTTCTCCACAAAGTGCCCAGAAGTCCACTCCCGACTGATATCCCCCCCCCAACGCCCTGCGATAACACACTACCTCTCAGGATACCACGCATTTCCACTCCCAGCCTTCGCCTTTCACTCCCCCGTCTCCAAGACCAGTGCCACGGAAGCCCCCCTTTTCCCCACGATATGAACCCCCCTTCACATCACCATACTCCAATAAATCCCGATCCTTCCACTGTCCTAAGCCCCTTCACACGTGCTCCTCTCAACCCTTCCGTTCTCCCCCCCTCCTTCCCCCCCCCCAGAAGACGACCCGCTACCCGGCCCCCAAAAGTGGACTCCCCTATTATATGGTCCCTGACCCCACTCCCTGGAACACCCGCAGTATCACTCTGTGGTCCCCCCCCCCCTCCCAATCCCCTCCCCAAGTTGGTCAAAAGGACCATTGATTTCTCCCTCCCTCACCTCCCCCTCCCATCCCTACCCCCAATATAGACCAACCATGGCCCTCTAACTGGCCCTAAGCAGGTCCTCCGAGAAAATATCCTTTCCAGTCACTTATTGAGTTGACCCCCTGTATAGTTGTCTGTTTCTTCCCGTAGGTCTGCCCCACGATGTACGACGAGTGAGGTCCCTTGAATTTGCCCCTCCTTTTCATCTGAAACAGAAATCGAAGAGGTCCTTACGTTTGTCCCGTTTTTTTTCCTCGTCGTTCAAGGGAAGAAAGGTTAAAAGGAGGTTTCTCTTAGCCTGGACGGTTTAGCAGGGACGACGTTCAGTTTGCTCTCCCCACTTCGGTTTCTTTTCTCCCTCCTCTCATCGCGACGAAGATGTAAAAGATCGTCTTTCTTTCTTTCTCAAGCGTTCTGAGCCGGTTAGAAACCCTTTTGAAGCTCTCTTGATGGTGGCCCTTTTTTCCTCCATTTTTACACATAGGAGAAGATACCTACCCCCTTTTTCTTTTTTTTCTCGCGCCGAACTGGGACCCTCTCCCACCCCCTCTCTGCTCATGCGAGAGTGAGAGAGGTAGAGCGCACCTTCCCCTCTCTTTTCCTACAACCCGGCAGCGTTCGAACAGGGAGAGGTTGTTCCCAACCCTTTCCCCCTTCTTGTTGCTGCGACAGATGGAATAGGATGTCATCTCCTTTCTTTTTTTTCTTTTTGTCCCTACGAGAGGAGGTAAAACGAGGGAGCTCACGGATCGTTGCCACTATCTTTTTTGTTTTGTTTCTTCTTCCCATTGATTAAAAAGGGCGTAGTTAATCTTTCTTTTTTCCCCCCTCCCAGCCTTCGATCTGTCGTCTTTTTTTTTCGCTCAGGGTTTTCTCGACAACAAAGGGACCGTCTGGAACCTTCGACGCCTTCCCCTTCTCGCCAACGTAGCTGGAGACCCTTCCTTTCTTTGTGCGACCGAGGAATGAACGATGGATAAATCTTTTTTTCGGTGTCTGTCCCCCCCTTCCCTCGACTCCGGTTAGGAAGACGAAAAGCTCCTCTCTTCTTTTTTCTTCTCCCCCTCTTCCCTCGGCAGGTGCGTGTGACCGCCCTCCCTGTCTCCCCGCCGAGTTGGCGAAGGAAGAGTGATTCACTTTCCCCCTTCCTACGCAGAAGAATAGAGGCCCGGTGGCCGTCCTCCTTTTCCCCCCCTCCTCTAGAGAGCTCGTCTCCTTCTTTCTCTCGTGGTGATCGCCTTTCTGCGTCTGTTTCTCCTCCAAAAAAGTATAGGATGTTCGGATCCCCTTTTCTTCCTCCTTTTTTCTACTCTCCCCCCTGATGCAGATAGTAGAGGACACTTCTTTCCTTTCGCCATTGTCTCGCGCCTCGGAGTTCTGAGTACCACGTACTAAAGGTAGAATACGTTTCCCTCCGGGAAAGGACTTTTTTTTCCGGAGCCCGACAAGCGGTGATAGAAGTGTTCAACGATTCTGTCCAACCCTCCTTTCTCTCAGGTATAAGCAAAGTTGTTCGACTCTTTTCTCCTTCTCTTTCTCGTCCGATTATAGGTGCTCACCTTTTTCCCCCTATTCCTCGCCTTCGCGCTATACTAATGCCCCCAGCTCTATTCTTCCACCCGAACTACTCGCCACAGATCCGACCCTTTTTTCCCCCCCCCCCCCCCTCTCCCCCTTTCCCGACAAACTGGTAGGTAATTCTCCCTCTTGCGTCGTCGGCTGGATGCTCGCGCGAAGGAGAGCCCCCACTCTCTTTCGAGAAGATGCTCATCCCCTTCGAGGAGTCCCCCGGCATCGCGCCGTGCAGCTTACTTTTCCCCGCGGATCCCCTCTGCCGCTCGAAGATCTTGCTTCCCCTTGCTCGCAGACCTCGGCGTCCTCCCTCCCTACTTGTCGAAAGAAAAACCGTTCTCCGAGGCTTTCTCCTCAGTCCCTCCCCCGACTTACAAAGAGCGAGTCTTTTTTCCTCGATTCCTCACGGCCTAATTTCTTTCCCACGGCGAGAATAAAACCACAGCGGTCTTTTCCCCTCCCTTTCCACTACGGTCGCGAGCCTCGCCTCCTCTTCTGTGCTCGGCGTCCTAGTAGAGGAGAATTGCCGCCCCCCCTTTTTTTTTGCTCGTTTGCCTCAGGAGACGAACTGCCCCTTTTTTCAATCCGATCTCTCAGTCGGACCCTTTTTCCCATCACAACTCACTAAACTGATGCAGCGACGGTCCCCCCTCCCTTTTCCCTTTGTAAGCCGGATGGCACGAGCAGCGGTTTTTCCTTCCATCGGACAAAGAGATCTCCTTTTTTCTCTTTCCCCCCGCGTGGATATGATATATTTTCCTTCCTCCTCCTTTCCTTCTTTCGTGGTTTTAAAGAGAGGATGTTCTCTTTTCCTCTTCTTTTTCCAGAACCTACCGCTGCTAGGGGAACATCACGCTTTCCTTACGAGTTTGAGAAAAAGAGAGCTCCAATATTTATTGATGTTGTTATGGACTACTCCCGTGTAGGATTGTTGGACCTTCTTCCGCCGCGTCGCCGAGAATGACTCTGACGGTTGCTCGGAATGAGAAGAGACGAGGTCCCTTTTTTTCCCTTTTTCTGCGAGAATGAGATTCCTTTGACATCGTCGGGAGTTTAGTCCCCCGATGCGCTGTGAGTGATGCTCCCCTTTTTTTTCCTACGAAATCGAAGAAGTAGCACGGGCGTCCCCTCTTCTCGTGGACGTAGGGGGCAGGTACTTTTTCTTTCCCCCCCTCCTCTGGAGAAACGGGTTGTCGTTTTTCTTTCCCCTTTTCCCTTAGTATTGGGACTCCCCCTTTTCTTTTCCTTTGTCGCGACGAGCTTGAGCCAGTCTTTCCGCGATCCGCGTGGATCCCCCCTTCCCTCCGTTCGCTCGAGGTCCCTCGTTCCGTTGCGCTCTCCTAGGCTTCCGTCCTCCCCCGCGTCCGACTCAAGCGGTTCCCCCTCTTCTCAACGTAAGGTAGAAGTAAGACAGGTTTCTCCTTTTTTTCCTCCCCCACTACCACCAACTGGTTAGGAGCATTGGTCCCTTTTTTCCTCTTTTCCGCATAGAGAGGGTGAATGAGTTTTTTCCTTTTTTCTTTTCTCTGGTTCGAGGTGAGAACGACGATACCTTTTTTTTCTCTTCCCTCCGAACCCACCTTTGTTAGACTGCGCGACGGCAAGTTTTTTTTTTTCCCTCCCCTTTCTCCTCTTGTCGCTCCTCGGGGAGAAGTGACCTCACTTGGTACCGCTTTAAGTCCCCTCTCTGGCCCTAGTCGACGGTATAGTTAAGTGGTAACGGCGTCTCCTTTCTCCCTTTTTCGCCTCCGATTGAAGTAAGAGAACGGACGTGTCATCGCCCCTCTCTTTGTCTCGCTCTCTTTCTCTCCGCGGAGTCACGAACATCCTCTTACTTTGGTTTTCTCCCCCATCCGCTCGTAGAGATCACACTTTCTTTCCCCCCTTCTATATTCTTGTCAAAGAGGATTCCTCCTTCCACCGGGTGCCGCGATTATTCGGAGTCTTGTAAATGAAAGAATAAACGCTGCCTTTTCCTTTTTATCCCCCTCCTGTCCGCAGAAGTGAGGTTTCCCCCCCCCCCTCCTCTCCACGTCGGCTAGCGCCTTCTAGTTGATCTTTTCTGCCGTACTTCTTCCTTTTCCTTTTACGAAAAATAGTAGACCTCCCCCTTTCTTCCCTTTCCCTCCGGTCGCCATCGAAACCTGAACTTCCTTCCGGTGTCCTCCCCTTTTTTCGGCGAGGGCAGGCTGCGAGATTATCTTCTTTCACCCCATGAGCTAAGATTTTTTAAGATCTCCTTCTTCTGGGGCGTCGTATAACGGAAGATGAACTCCTCTTTTTCCCTCCCCTCCACTCTCGCGATAGTGGCAACGACCTTATCGCTCCATAGTTTATAGCCTCGCCTTGTGTCCTCCTCTCCCTCCTAGAGAGTTCTAGATCCTTCCCTCGTCCGCAGCAGAAATCCCTTGAGTCCCTGGTGGGCACCCCCCCCTCTTCCTTGGAGGCAAATCGAGGTTGCTTTCTTTTCTCCCTCTAACCACTCTCGCAGGACGCAGTCTCTGGTCTTCCCCAGTTCGCGCGAGAGGAAACATCGCTTTCTTCTTTGTTTCCCATATTCCTCCGCGAGGAGATTCAGGTTTTTTTTTTTTTTCTCTTCCCTTTGATCCCCTACAGAGCGCGACGAGCTTTTCTCCGGTCTTTCGTACCTATGCTCATGCCATGGACAAGCATCGCGACGCTCTTTCTTTTTTTTACTCTTAGTCGTCACGGCGAAACGTCCAGGTCTCCCCCCCCCCCTTTGTAACATTGCTTCCCTTGGAACGCGATCCCCAGGTTTCCCCCCCACCTAAGGACCTCTCGATTAGTTTCAGACTTTTCCTTTCCTTCTCCTCAAACTCGTTCGAATAGTGCCGCCCTTTTTTTTCCCTTTCCTCCACGACAAGAATAAGACGCTCACCCTTTTCTCCGCCCGAGGAACAAGAGGGTGCCGTCGATTTCCCTCTCCGGAGAACGGGATGAGACGTGAGCTTTCTCTCTAAGAGCCGGCGACGTAGAGCCCAGCTACCTTCTTCTTCCTCGCGCGATCTGGAATGGAACTTTACGAAGGTGGATTTTCCCCTTCTCCCTCGACGAGATATGGATATCGGCGAGAATATCTCCTCATTCTTTCCTGCGAAAGAACCAACCGCGCCGTCCTCCTCTTCCCAGCGAGCGCCTCGGCGGAAGAGCCTGCCTGTCCTCCCCACTGGCAGATAAGAGTATCGTCGGTCACTCTCTTTCCCCCCTATGCAGGGGAACACGCACACTTCATCTCCTCTTCTCAGAAGCACGAGCTTCCGCGATCTCGATCCGTGTCGATCTTCTTCCTTCTAACTACGTGATCTCAACGTACGCCCCCCCCCCCCCCTCCTCTTTTTAGAGATCGGGGCACCGGGAGCGGCCGTGAGAATCATCACTACGTTCGCTCTACATGCGTCTGGCGGCGAGATCGACATTATGGATGTTTTCTTTCCCTTTTTTTTTTTTTTTCTCTCTTTTTTTTTCCCTGCGTTATGGGACACGCAGGACCTCGTATGTTCTACTTTTGCCCCCTTTTGCTTCCGATGCATAGTGGTGATCTCCTTGAAGCCCCACATGCTTCTCTTTCCCCTCCTAGTTCGCTCGGCAATGTCGCGTTGCCCCCCCCCCCCCTTTTTTTTTTTTTTTTTTCCCCCTTCCCCCTTCCGGTATTGCACAGCGCTTGAAGGATGCGATAAGTCTTCTCCCCCCCTCGTTTCTTTTCTCATCTTTCAGCACGACGAGTTGACTCGTTTTCCCAGACACCTGCTTCCCTTTTTTCCCTCCCCTCTCGCTCGCGATGTGCATAAAACGATGTTGTGGTCTGCTGTGGGCGGTTTCCTCTTTCCCTCTCCCCCCCCTCCTCCTCCCATCTTCGCGAAAGAAGCTAACGATCGCATTCCCTCTTCACTTCACTTTGCCCTTCATGATCGACGGACCCCCGCTGTTTTTCCTGTCGTTTCCCATGGAAGAGTGAGATTTAACGGCGTTTAGTTTTTTTTTTTTCCCCTGGTCACGAGGTAGGAAAACGAGTTTCCTTTTCTCTGACCTGACCGCGGTTCATTCTGAACATCCAGCTTCCCTCTTTTTTTTCCCCGGCCGGGAAAGATTCCCCCTCCCCAGTTTACAAAGGAGGGGGCTTAGTGTAACTTTCTTTTTTTTTTTTTCGCCGTGACAGACTAAAGGCGGTTTCACCCCACCTTCCTCGCGATTCATCGAGATTGTAATGAAGTGAGAATAGGTCACCTCCCTTCCGTTTTCTCGCTTTAGGGGATTTTTGTTTCTGCTCTTTTTCGCAAACACTGAAGAGACTCGATGTCTTTTTTTTTTTCCTTCTCAGATTCATAAAACGAAAGGAGATGTGTCCTCGCGTCTTTCCTCCCCGCGACCGCGAGATGAGAATGAGAGATTGTTATTTTCGAGCCAATGATATTATCCCCTCTCGTGGCCTAAAAAGGCAAGCTTTTTCTAATTTTGGGACCCCTGCTTTTTCTTTTCTTTGCTGAGACGAGGTCTCGATTTTTTCCCTTTTCTTCTGGGTGCGGAGTTTGGAATACAGAGCGTTTCCCTCTCTTCAGGTTGTGGGACGGATAGTTGCCCCATCTCTCTCAAAAATGGAGTTGCTTTTTTTCTTCCCCAGTTCGAGTTAATCTTAGTTTAGACCCCCCTCTCTCTTGTCGGCGATGTTTGGGTCGATCTCATTTTTCTTCTCCCCCCTTGGACCCGTTCCTGGAATTTCCCTCCCCCCTTCTCTTCTCCACCGGCCTCCCCGAAGTAAGTGTAGAGGGCGACCCCCCTCTTTTCTCTTTTCTTCTCCCGATTTTTGTCAAGGCAACGCGACGCCGGTTCCCTTTCTTTCCCCTTTTTTTCCTTTCCTGCGAGGAAGGATTTTTTTTTTTTTTTGGCATGTGGTTTTGACCGCACTTTTGCCCAGTCTTTCGGTTTGTACTAGTCGCACCTGACGAGTTTTCCCTCCCTTTCCTGTCGGCAAGACGCCGAAGATAGCGGCCCTTTTCTTTCTTTGATCCGCGTGAACCAGACCTCGACTTGACTCTCCTCTGCGACAGCTTAGTCCAGGCCGAAGCTTTTTTCTTTTTTTTTTTTTTTTGTAGAGCGCTTGTGCGCATCCCCCCCCCCTTTTCTTGATCCAGATGGAGCCTTAGAGCGAGACGAAGCCATGATGCAGATTTCTCTACACGTCAGAAGATGAAGGCATCGATGGCTCCTTTTCCCCTGCCGTACAAGTACTACCGGTCGCCTCTTCCTCTTTTTCCGGACGCGGTACTTTTTTTTTCCCTTCTCCCCGAGGAGAGGGACAATCTTTTTTGCTTTTTCTCTGTTCGCCCTCCCTGGCCCCTTCGCGCAGTTAAGCCTTTTTTTCCGACTAGGGCAGATACTAGGACCTCGTCTTTCTTTTCTTTCCACGCGAACCACGAGATAGCGCTTTCTCCTGCTAAAAGAAGATAGCGTTTTTGTCCCCCCCTTCCTCGCCACCGCGCCGAAACCAAGTTGTTTGGGCCATCCCCCCATCTTCCAAGTTCCCGAACACATGGTCGTTACTTCTACCTGTACGTGATCCCTTCTTTCTTTTTCCTTTCCCGCTCCTAATTAGAGCGCAAAGATAGAAGAGAAGATGACGCTTCCTTCTTCATCGAGCGGGCAGCTTACGATCCGCTCTCGCGGCAGATACGATGAGCTAGAAGCTCTTTTCTTCCCCTTCTCTTTTCCCCCGACCCAATAGGAAATAAAGTGTAGAACTCCTTTCAAGACGCTTTCAAGTGAAAGAACAGAATTACACGAGTCCTCCCCCCTTCCTTCCATCTAGGAAGAACGTGATACTTTTTTCCCCCTTTCCCACGGCGAGAAGAAAAACAGAGGCACTTTTTCTCGATTTCCACTACGGTAGCGCAGCCTTCGACTTTTCTCCCTGATAGTGCTAGAGTCCTTTCTCTCCCCCCCTACTCGCTTAATGAGAGGAGTGAAGCAGGTCTCCCTGTCCGTCTGGAGCAAAAAGCCGATCCCTTTTTCTTCCCTGAACAGAGATCACTCCTTACCCTTCTTTTCGCGTTCCCCCCCTTTTTCTCAAACTCGTTGAAGGTTCCGCTTCCTCCTCGTGAGTTTTTCTTGCCCCAGCAATCGGGAACGCGTCTCCCCGAGCTCCTAGCCGCGCTCCCACTGTGGATCTCTATCTTTTAATCCTTCCTACTTTTTTTTTTTTTATCTATCCCCTCGTGGGGAAGGAGGCCGATTTTTTTTTTTCGCTTGACTGGTTGCAAGAACCGAACGCTGCTCGTTCCTCCGTTTACCGCGTAACCTGTCAGAGTTTGAGACACCGGCTCCTCTTTCTCTCTCTTTCAGACTGATCCGTGATCCCCTTTTTTTCAATACGGCGGTTCCTTTTTCGGCGCCTGCGGCAGCCGCGAAGAATCTCTTTTCTCTGCAGCGAAGAGAAGAGGACGCGAATCCTCCTCTCGCGCTGCTGCGAGCTCGCTGGGGACCCCATCTTCGGGCCGGCTGAGACCGACTTCTTTTTCTTTCTCCTTTTTGTAACAGGCGAAGGAAATTTTTTCCCGATGCCTCCTAAGCGTCGGGGAAGGTCCCTTTTTTCTTTACTTGAGCGTCTTGAAACAGCCATCGGGACTCTTTTTTTCCTGACCCCTGAGGGAGCGAGTGGGTCTTGGGTGAGCCTTCCTTTCCAGTTTGCCGCGACGAGATTTAGAGAGAATCTCTCTTCCTCTATCAGCGTGGATCGTCCTTTCTTTCTTTCTCCTTTCTCCGCGATAAGATTATAGGAGGAGCGTTGCTCCTTCCCCTCCTGAGCATCCCTCCGACTCGCAGCGGATTTCCCCCCGTCGATGATAAAGTAAAGGTAGACTTCTTTTTCCTTTTTTTTTTCTCTTTTTGTGATGTTAAAAAGAACAAAAATGGTTCGTCTTTTTTGTTGGGTGACGCCCTCTGGGGTGAATGAGTAGAAGCTCCCCCTCCTTTCTTCGTGGTTAGAGCGTGAGCAACTCTTGCGCTAATCATCCGAGGAAACAGCATTAGGGAAACCGTTGAGAAAAACTTTTTCTTTCTGAGAGAAGGACAGGTCGGAGAAAAGATTTCTTCCCAACCAGGAGAGAAAAAGCTCTTTGAGCATAGGGACCGAGGGACAAGAAATACTTTCGGTAACTCCCGCGGCAAGAGGAGAACCGGTTAGTAAGGGGTCCTTTCTCCGAGAGCGAGCACATTGCCTTCAGCGAGGAAGTGTCATAGACCTTGCACCTTTTTTCTCGTCTCGCTATCTCTTCCAGGAGGGCTTTCTTTCTTCCTTTTTTTGGATGGCGCACTCCTTTTTCCCCACGCGCTTCGGCCTGCCCGTTCTTTCGCTCGAGCTCGGCGATCTTCTTCTTTTTGATTTCCCGGCACCGGGCCGTCTTCCGTGGTCTTGCCGACTGCCCGGCATCACCGTTCCTCGTCCGGTGCGACGAGTGAGTACCCCCCAGGTTCGGTACAACACCTGTTTTTTCTTCCCCCCCCCCCCCCCCTTGCCACGTCGGCCTCGCGCGGAGTCGGCTGTTTTTTTGGTTAGCGTTGGCCTTTCTCCCCCCCCTCATATTTCCTCGTGCATTCCTCTGTCGTACTCTCCCCCCTTAATTCGGGAGAGCCGGTTCTTCCTCGAGGGAAGGTGCGAGATTTCTTCCCCTCTTTTTTCTAGAAAAACCATAGCGAGATCACCCCCCCCCCCATAGAGACAGGATCGCCCTTCTTCTTCACTACGCCCTGTGGAATAAATGGGGAGCGTTCTTCTTCGATAGTGGCAAACGATACGTCCACCCCTTCTCGCTCCCTCGTTGTATCTCCTAAACGCCCCTCCGTATCTTTTCGCAGATTGACATAGCTCATCGTCGCATCACTGCAAGACGGAGCCCGATCCCCTCGCCTTTCGAAAACGCTGCCTTGGTCTTGCCGAGAAGAGCAGGTCCCGCAGGACCTCTCCGACAATATAGAAGGCGCCCTCCCCCTTCCCCAGTTAGAGAGCGAGGACCCCTGTATCTTCGACAGAGTGTACCAGCCCTCCTCGGTCGAGCGCTTTAGGTGGTTGAACCCCCCCACCTCGCGGACGAGCTTGGGAAAATAGGAGTCTCCCCCCTATGGACAATACTACGTGCGCTTCGCCGCTCTTCCCGCCTGTAGTCGGTTCACGTCTCCCCCTTTTGTTAACTATAGCCAAATCCTTGTAAAACATTTTCCCCCTGGACTCGTCTTCGCGGCGGGGACAACTTTACTTTCAGAAGAACCGGGTCCAGCCGTCCTCTCCCCCTTTCCTAGTTCCCGAGGACCAGCAAGTTCCTCCCAAGGACAGAATAGACGCGTGAAACTCACTCTTCATTGTTTCTCGACGAGGGCCCCTTTTTCCATGAAGGGCCACTGAAGTCACTGCTCGAATCACGGGAGCCACGTTCCTTCTACGCTGGCGTCGCCGTGCAGATCCTCGAAAGAGACGTCCCTTCGTCCGCACCGACAGCGAACTAATCGTGATCTTCTGCTTCCCCCTTACTCCTTTTTGCGGTCAAAACGATAAAACTCGTCCCCCTTTTTTTCGTTCTTTCTCTGGAATCGTCGAGACTTATCGCGCTTGAAGCGGCATTACTACCTGCAATTGGGATGCCTGTGAGAGAAAGACAACCTCTCTTCCCGAGCGCTCGGCTTGAACGCTCCTGACTGGTATGCCGTATTCACTTCTTAGCATCCCAGCGTATCCGTCGCTTAGCTGGAAAGAAGACTCGTTTCTAGAGTTCCTGCGTGTACCAAGAAGCAGGTGAACTCCTCTCCCGAGCTCCGCCGATCGCGATCCGTGTCGATCTCGCCTCCTCTTCTCTTATCACATACGTGATTCTCAACGGACCGGACCGGTGC
>Ga0179591_1278982_pt1 | contig 11540 bp, 8 predicted proteins | sample CZOMad2_1_08_16f_FD_182891 | JGI IMG/M metagenome (GOLD analysis project Ga0179591, IMG submission 182891) | Vadose zone soil fungal communities from Angelo Coast Range Reserve, California, USA - CZOMad2_1_08_16fungal (PacBio error correction) | ecosystem: Environmental > Terrestrial > Soil >... | reverse complement strand
TCCACCAGGTCTGGCTTACCCGTCACCTCTACTACTTTTTCTCTTTTGTATCGCTGCGACCCTTTTTCCCGGCCCAAATAAATTCCTCCGAACTCCGACCCCCCCCGAAATGGCCCATTCCTCCGAATTCAAACCCGCCCTCATACTGCTCTTAGCGGTTGCCCCCCCGCGCCCGAAGCGGCCCTCCTAGGAATGTTCCAGTTTTACCCCCTGAATTTCCCAAACCCTTCGTCCCCTCGCTGTGGCGCCCCACCAATCGTCAACCGGGATCTCAATTATGGCCGAGTCCGATCCTCCGCTTCCTAACGACTGTCGACCAGGCAACCCACGAAGCCGTGATCGCCTTCAAGGAGCAGTCTGCACCCCTCTGCCCTAAATAGCCCTCCCGACTCGGTACCTGTGAGATTCTAAACCTGATGATCGTCCGATTACCCAGGATCAGACGTCGCCCTCGGCGCTCATCAAGAATCAGCCTCGAACAGTATCGTCAGAGAGCTGATAGTTTGATGCTCTACGGGATCCGCCCCCCCAACCTCCCCCAACTTTCCTGACACCCCCTCCCGTTTCAGGTCAACCCTCCCCCTTCGCGCGCGGGAGTAACACCTGGTCATCGACAAGGCGCGGCTTAGCACTTCTACTTTTCCTTTTCCTCCTCCCGGGTGTTTGAGGTTCCCCCCCGGCCGCGCGCTCTTCCCCTTCCTGACTCAGCGGCGTCTCCGGTCAATTCTGCGCTTTCCGGGTTTTGGTGCGGAAGATCAGAGGTTTGAGGAATCAGTCAAACGTTCGCACGACTGAGTGGCACTCTCCCGATTGATTACGATGGTAGGAGTAACTTCCTGACAAGACGACTTTTCTGCTTTCTCGTCTCTTCGGAAACGCTTTTCTTAAGCCCAGGCGCGGCTTTTGCCTCCGATGATCCTGCAAGCGGCGCTGCGGCCTTGTCTCATTTTCTATTTGTTTTGCCGAGATCCGAGACCTGCTGCTGGCCGCTTTCCTGTAATACGCCCAGGTGCTAATGTCCTGTCATCTCTCTTTTTCGTTTTCTTTGGCGATATTCAGGTGATTTGGCCTCTCGTTAGTCGGGAAACAATTTTTTGAAGGCTTATTCGTTTCTGGAGGGTCACCTGCATTCCTCTTTTCCTCGACGCTCGTCATGGTCCGCAATTTAGAGGTTGGAGTAGTCTCCTTTCTGCTTTGTTTCGTCCGCCGGGTCGACTTAGCAGCGAACAAACCCTCCCGGGTCCATAAGAGGTTCGGAGGCTTATCCCCCGAGCCGACCCCCCTAGTGAGATAGGGCACGCATTCCAGGCTTCTTTCTGTTTGTCCACCTCTTTTAAGGAAGGGATTTTTCTGTTGGAATTTAGCGGATGGCGGAGTTCATTCTCCTCGGATGAGACTAGCTTCATTCCGCCTATTAGATGCAGTGGTCTTTACGACATCAACCATCGATCTGGGCTGCCAGACAGATAGTGAAAATTTTTCTTTTTTCTCGGTTGCCGGTGACTCCCCGGCGGAACGGAAGGAAGCTCCTTTACTCTTGTTCGCTTTTACTTTGAGTTTGTTCCTGGTAGGTCATGTTTTCCCGGATGCGCCCCTCCAGTAACCTCCCCTCTTTCGGAGTTCCCCCGTTTGCTCGAGATAGATTTCGCCGGGGACTCCCACTTTTCCTCTTTGAGCTGTTCCTTTTAGCTCCAAAATTCTTTTTCCCCCCTTTCTCCCCCCGGCCTGCCACCAAGGTTTGTCCAATTGGAGCATAAGTGGTCCAACGTACACAGCCTATAGTGGAACTTTTTGGTACTCTTCCCACCTTTTTCGTACCTTATTTCTACCAGTTCGTCCGCCAAGGGTTTAGGAGTATCTTTCAGAGTAACGTTTTTCAAGGTTTTTTTTCCGTCCCCTCACGACCACCTCAGTAAATCCTAACGTGACCTCTTGAATCTCCTGTCCCCCCAGCTCGGGCAGAAATGTTCCCGGATTGGGGGAAGGATTTCGCCAGTTTTGCCGACTTCGTCCCTTTGTAAACTAGTTGAGGCAGCCCTGGACCCGGCTCTTCGAGCGGACGCCGCTGTTCCAACTATTTTGTTTTGCTTTTGGTAGCGCTTACACTGCATGAGATCCCCATCGGAGTACTCTCGTTTGAATTCCTTTTTCTGCTTTACCTATTGGATTTGGTTTTTTCCCCCGCCTCCTCATCCCGACGAGGACGAGAACCTCCTGACCCCTTTCCCCTACTTCTCTCATTTTGAGAGAAACTCGTCTTTTCTTCTAGGTCACCCTGGGCACTCCTCAGTTCACGGTGTTCGGGAACAATGGATTACCCGCCACAGCTGTATCTACACTTAAACTTTTCCCTCTTCCTGGGCCTTATGGTTTCTTTTTCCACTCGGTGATTCTTCGGTATCTCGGTCGACTTGCTCGTCCTCTCTATACATCCTTGCCATTTTTTTTGCGTTTTTTTTTTCCGGTGGCGTTTTTTATGTTTGCGGATCCCTTGGGAGCTTGTGCTTTCTGGCATATTGATTCGGTGTTCCCTTTGCCTACGGAGTCGAAGGCTTGCTTTGCGTGGATTTTTTTTGAGTACGTCTTTTTCTGAAAACAAGATGTTTGCCTCAGTGACCCCAGTTCTAGAGGGAATTTTTCCTTTACTGTAGTTTTCCCCATCCAATTGTTGGCTTGTTTTCCTTACCCCGACACGCTTATCGCAGTTGCAGGGTGCCCTAAATCGTGTGAACTATCCCCGGTCATGATGCTCCCCAGATCGTATTGTGTTCGGTGCCTTCAAGTGTTTCTTAAATAGTGACAAGGGGTGGTCTCTTTTTTGGATCGTTGGTAATGATTCGGCGTTATGTTTCGAGGGATCCGTCTTTTTGAATTTTTTTTTGGGGCTTAAGTCCTCGCTTATCGGGTTTGAAACGGATCCTGGATATTTGTTATTCTTACCACTGTTCGCTGGCTTAGGTCAGTGCTGCTGCATTTGGTCACTGTCCAATCACGATCTCGATCTTTTCTTACCGGCATGCGCGGTGCGTGGCTTGAAATAGTTTCGTACCCGGCCTGCTGAAAATATCCCGCAGCAGGTCGCCCGTAGATGTTCCAGTTGTTGTTTTTGTTTGTTTGTTTTTTTTTTCTGGGTTTTTCTTTTTTTTTTTTTTTTTTTTTGTGATCTGCGTTTTTTTTAGTGTTTTTTGGTTTTTTTTTTTTTTTGTTTTCTTTTTTTTTTTTGTTTCTTTTTTTCTTTGCTTGTTTTTTCTTTTTTTCCTGATGCTGCCGAGATTCCCCCAAAGTGCGAGAACGATTTCCGCTTAGAGGACAAGGCTTACTCCGTGGAAACCCTGCTATGACGGGGCTCCTCCCCGGTCCCACTCTAGGCGCGTTGACCGGTTTTGCGATGGCGTTTGATCGGTTCAGACGCTGTTACTCTTTCTTTAGATGAAGTATCTTCTATCTTTCAGAATCTCCTGTTTGATCCCGAGTCCCTTCCCCCCACATGAAAACGTTAAACCAGCCCTGTCTCCCGATAACCGCGTATACTACCCTATTTTCTCCACGCAGAGTATGGTCAGAAGGGTAGCGCCCCTGCATATAGAAATGTTCTCCCTCTGCCCCTCCCATGGAAAGAGGAATGTGTACCCCTTTTTCTCTTCTTAAGTTATAAAACGCGAAAGTCCAACTGTCTTCTCTGGTCGACATCATCCCTAAGTTAAACGTCTGCCTCCACCTTCTAAACTTTTCCAGTAAAAATTTTCCCCTCCGTTATTGATATTTTCAACCCCCGACCCATTGCTTGCACCCTCAGACCACGCGCTTATCTCTACCCGTACACTAAATCAAGAGTTCCGTTCCCATCGTTCCTGTCCCGTAAGACCAAAGTAATGATCCGATCACCAGAACGCAAAACCTCAGTTAACCACCCCACCCAGCCTTAACTCCTCCACACCAGGAAGGTCCGCAATACAACCAGTTCCCCCCATTGAGAAAGTCCTCATAGCATCATGCCTGTCATTGCCGAACCATCGTCAAAACTCTCCCCCCCCTTTTCCCCTTCGCTGGAAGAAGATTGTCGTTTTCGCTCCGACCCTGGCCCTTCCCCCATTCCCTCCGTTACAATGATTTCCTTCTATCTCTGTGTATCCCTGCAGTTCCCTTTGGCCCCCACAACACCTTTCTTCCCCTACATACCCCACTAACAAAGCAACCCGGTTTTTTTTGCTTAGTGACGCCCCGCCCCTCTATCGATCCAGACGTTTTTACCCCGCCGCCAGGCTCGCCCCCCGAGTCTTACAGCAATCAATTCTCCCCTAAGAACCGAAGAAGTGCCCTGTACCTTATCTGCATCGCCTCCCTGAAGATCGCCATTTTCATCAAAACCTCCCAGGCTCCTGAATAAAAGCCCTTTGATGAGAAACCCTCCCCCATATGCTCGGACCCAGCTCCCCCTTGCCGGATTCTGAACGTTTTGTGGCGTTTGAAATACTTCCCAAAACCTTGAATTGCTCCGCCCCACAGACCTCCCTCTCCAATGTTTTGAAAGACGTCTAGACGAACGTTCGTTAGTCCCCTTGTCGTCATTCAGGCCATGGCTGAGCGTATCGAAGAGGGACTTTCACACACATCACCTCAAAGTCCCCTGTCGTTCAAGCATCCCTTACTGATAGCCTACGGATTGATCCAGTTGCCTTTATTAGAGTTCCACGATCCCTGGAGACCCCATCTTGGTTTATGTGATCATTTCCTGACGCCGAATCCCCGGTCACCCCTTTGCCCTCACTAACGCACACCTTTCAACAAACATTCCGCCGCACACTGTCCCCCCCCATTCCCCCCCACATTGTTCCCCGGAGCGACGGTTGACTCTTCCTCACTTAGCTGCCCCCCCTCCTTGTGCTAATCTTGTCGTCTAATTCACCCCACCTTTCTTTATGTTGAAAGAGCCCCCGCCCAATTCTGCCCATATCTCCGATGTCCTTTCAGACCTTTTTCCCAACCATTACAAAGGCGTAAGGCTGATGTACGTGCCCCAATTATTTGATCAATGGGACCATGCTCAGCGCGTTCTAGACCCCCGATGGCCCGATGGTTCTTCCTCTTATTGCGACCCCCCCCTCTACCGGTTTTGGCCACGGCGGCAAAGTTTGACCTGGCGATATCATCGGAACAAGCCTCGCGAACCGAGTAGTACCTGCATCCGCTCCTTGAGAAACCCTTACACTACGTTTCCACGTAACTGAAATCCCCATCCTAGCTTCCACTTCAGTTTCCTCCCCTTCTCGTGAACCTGAACACCTGATGTTTAACTCTCCCCCGCTGGATCACCAAGACTCGAGCTCGATCTTTGGATAGGTCTCCTGCGAACGGGTCATCCCCTCTAATAGTTCCTCTCCCCCCTTGACTCTAGTTCCCTTTCTTCGAACCATGACCAGCGCCACGTTCAAATCCAAACGGCTCCTACTTTTCGCGAGCTCGACAGACTGCAGGAAATGTCTTGTCCCTTCCTACCGCCTCTTTCCGTGTCTCTTTTGCTCCGTGATGGCAACTCTTAACCTTCCTGATGCCCATCGGTTCTCTTTTTTATCGCTGCGCCTCCAGTCACAAGAAGGTCTCACTGAAGAAGAACCCGCACCCTTCCCTCAAAATCAAAGGTATCTTCACCATTGTCCCTAATGCTCGCGTCGAGTTGAAACATCACCGCCGCGCCGAAGCTTTCCGCAGAGGCGTGAAATTAAATTACCCACTACAAATTTTCGTTTTCCTACTCACCGTCCTTTTAACTTTCCCCCCGACCATTTTTGGTGACTCGAAATTGATGCCAGGTTTCTTCAATGATCCCCCTCCCTTGCATTATCCTTTTTAGATGCCCCTTTCAGGCCACCCCACTGTTCATCGAGCCGGCTTCCCCCCGCTTCGGGAGATCCCCAATAGTCCCTGCGCCGGAAAGTGTCCAGTGCGCTTAGAATTAAGAAGAACGTATGGCCCAGATACTCGGGTTGTGTGGTTGGGCACCATACTTCTCCCCAGGCTGAAAATAGTCTGAATTCCCCCTTCGCTTTTGCCCTTAGATTTGTCTATGGCGCCGAGATAACTCAAACTCGGTGCCATGTCTCAAAGACCCCCCCCCCCCCCCCCGCCCCTGTTCCGCAGCTCCGAGAGTAGAGATCCTGGCGTCACTCTCCTCCCTCGTTTTCCTTGGAACTCATAATCTCTTTAATGCCGTTTGTTGAGAGAGTTTGGAACCTCAGACTTAATACGTCAGCTGAATTCAGATCGCGACGACTCGGGACTATTGAGTTGTCCCTCTTCTTTCTTTTAGGTTCTGGGTGTGTGATTCTCTTAGACACCGGCTGTCGAGGATCCCTCTCTTCCGAGACGTATTCTTTTCTTCGTTATTTGAGGATATTAGGGCTGACACAATTGATTGGCAGCGGATACCCGACCGTTAGAGTGGGAGTCGTCTAAGCTTTGTTCCAAGGCGATCGGTCGCTTGATGCCCTCTTTGTGAGCCGGATCTTCAGATCACGCCATGGTTTTTGCTCCCTCCCCGCCCCCCCGGGTGATGTGCCCGTAGGACATTGCGACTATCCTCAGGATTTTCTCTCAAGTTATCTCCCTCTTTTTCGCATTGGAGATTAGAGGGGGATTCCTCGATCTGTTCGTTGTTTAAAATTATGGTTTTTCTTCCTCCTTCGTTTGGTGAGGGTCAACCTTCCTTATGACGTTTTCGCGCTCGGAGGGTTGAATCTTCGCCTGGCCATTTCTCTTTTTCGGAGTTTCTCCTTTGCGTTCCTGCCGTACAACCCACGCGCACCGATTGGAACCCGGTGCAGAGGTTATTAACCACCTTGTGTTGGCGTAGACCCCCACTCTGACCCCCCCCAGCGAGGAGTAATGACGAAGTTCTTCACAATGCTAGTCTTTTTGGCCCTCCGCGGATGAGTCCCTTATTTCACGAGGCGATTCATTCTTCCTCCGTTATTCGTCCCCCCCCTTTTGTTGACTAGGCACCCAGTACTTCGCGGATTCATTTCCCGGTCTCCCCGCCAGTACTCCCCACGCGGATATGTGCTCCAGCCCAGATCGTGCCACAGTTTTTCGCCTTTTTCCCGGAGAAGTCTAGAGATATCACTAGTCTTTTTTTTGGTTAGGGAACGACGAGTCCTGAGTTTCCGTTTTTCCCACAGTCTTCCCCTTCATTTTCATCTCGGGAGGCTTTCGCCAGTTTTTCCTCCTTGCCCTACCAAGTTAGATTCCGCCACTGAACCCCACCTATTGCCCTCGTTTGGAGTAAGGCCTGCCACCACCTGATCAGCCCCCCCTGGGATCCTTATTATAATGCCTTATACAGGTCGCTCACTTTTTCAAAGAAAGATTCTCCTCGCCCCCGGCGTCCCGCTCACTGGGAGGTCGTCGATTTCCCATAATTGAGTCACGTTTTCCGTAAATTCTCGACAAGCCTACATCCCCCTCTTTTCCTTTGATCAATCCGTAACCCGCGGCCAGAAAGCTACGTTCGGAAAGGAGGGTGAGGATTTTGAGCCAGGACTCCCTTCTCTACAATGTTTGCGGTTCTTCTGTAGGCTATTTCCCAGGATTACCTGCCACTCTGTCATCCATCCTATGTCCACTGTCCCCATTTTTTTCTGTCACTCGATCCACCTGTCATGAGATCCTTCTTAATTTGCAGTCCTTTGCTTGGGCGTTCACTTGGCGTTTTTTGTATTCCTCGTTCTCCTTTCCGCCGTTGAATTCATGTAAACGGGAACGTTCTCCGGATCCCGTGTATTAAGGCCCATGTCCTATCCCGTCCTTTTTCTGAGGCCTACTACTTTCCCTTTCACAGACGGTGGCATCTGCAGAAAAAGATGGACCCTCCCATCCTAATCCCCTGAAATGGACGAGCTGGGGCCTTTCTCCTTTGTGGAGTTTGCTTGGGGATAATTCTTCTTTTATCTTTGTCCGGTCCTGCGAGCTCGTATAAGGTCCGTTGTGTGCACTGGCTGTGATTTTTTCCTTCTTGTCAGTCTTGTCTCCGAACTGGATGGGACCTCCTCTTTGCGATTTTCTTTTCGGCGGGGTGACCTCTGGAGGTGGAGTTTTGTTAGAAGCACCCGCTTCGGTGGCTTTGCGGGTTGAGTAAGTCTTTGCTGAAAACAGACTTTTTCGCTTCACGAATCCTTTTTCACGCGGATAGCGAATCCCTTTTCCTTTAGTGTATCTTGGATTCCCCTTTTTATTACCGACGTCAACTCTTTTAACTGTGCCAGGGTGACCCGACATCATGGGACGATGCAGACATTCAGGAAATAGATGCGATGTCCTACTTTTCCATCAAGTTGTTCAACTTGTTTTTCTTTGAGGGAACAGGCGTTGTGCTCGTGTGGCGTCGGTTTTTTGGGGTGTTTTTTTTTTTTTGGCCCAATGAGGCGGAGTGGATTGGTCCCTATCGATTTACCTGACCGTCTTTACTTGGGTCGACCCTCGCTATCGATTGCAACCCACTGGGATCTTGTTAGAGCTTACCACGTTTCGATGGAGCTTAGTGTGTGCTGTTTTTGGGTCAATGCGCATCCCCATACCGAATATGAACATTTAGCTTTTTGACCCTCCTTGGCATGGTTTTTTAGTCCCCCCTCCACGGCGTGAATGCCCTGATCCACCGGAGCAGGTCGTTCTCCGCCTGGTCCTCGCTGCTTTGCGACCTGTACGAATCCGTTTAGGACAAGCTACCTCGGATTCTTTCGCCTATTGGACCGGCTACCTGGGGCTAAACGGTAAGTAACCTATCGAGGTTTTGAGGACGCTCTTTGACGTAGGTGATAGGGGTCTGTTCCCTTTTATTTTCTTTTGGTCCCGTAATACCTAGTTCCCCTCCTCGACTCAGTGTTTTGTGTTTAGCTCGATACGGCCCTCAAAGGGTAAAAAGTCATTTTTAGCCGACCACGCAGTCCGTACGAGTATTACCAATCCGGCAGATATTGTTCCTCGGTTTTACGCCTGAAAAACCATTTATACGAATTGTTCCGCGATATTCTCAGGACCCAGTTCTACCCCCCTCCCTGAAAGCAACTTTCCTCCACTTTGTTTATCGACGTGTAACCCGGGCCAAGCGACGAATTTCCACCGTATTCCTCTTTTCCATTGCTTTGAGGTGGCCTAGTACGTGCCATCCAGTAGTTCTACCCGGCGTTCCTTTCCCGTCGCATGGGCCGATAGTTCTCGATATGCGTACCACCGCCCAGCGCGAATGACAACCGCCAGCGGTCCAGTTGCTCGCTCAACCCCTCTCCTATCCCCCCCCGGTTGAAGCCGACTGCTACCCCTTTCCCCCCGCCACGCCCCCCAGTAAAGTCAATTGAGACTTACGAGCGGGCAATCCTAAGCTCCGGAACCTGCCCGCGCACGAGCAACACAACCTGCCTGCCCCAGGTACCCCCCGTCCCCCTTGACCAGAAGGTGGAACCCAAACTCGCCTGATCCTGCATATTCTGATCGCCCCCGACTTTCCTTTCCGCACTTCGCGCAGTTCTTTTTCTTCTAATAACACATGGCGGCCCGACCTTAATTCTCCTTACTCGATCGGCGTTTTCATCGGCGCCACCACATTCTGAAACTCCGGCTCCCCAACGCACCTGCCGCCGCTACTCACTTAGGTCAAAAACAAACCGCCCTCACTTCCACCGCCCGCCCGCCAGCTCGACACCTGTCTTCCCCGCAGAAATTAAGTAACCTCCCCCACAATCTAAGAAGTCCGGACCTTTCTAGCTCCCTGCTCCTCCCCTACTCAAAAGCCACATACACGCAGAATATCCACGCCCTGAAGGATTGGAACCCACATACTCTCCTGGGGACACCCTATCCTTCCCACATTGATCGTTCTTGATGTCTTTCTATTCCTCTTTGGTTTCTACCCCCCACAAGGCTGTAGGTAGTCCTGATTAGCCCTCCGCGAGGGCCCAGCCCTTTTTTCGTTCGCACCTGATCCCGGTCGACGTGGTCCTTTCCATTTCTCGTCGGTCTCTGGCTCGTCACTCTTTGATCAAACCCCCACTCCCCTTTTTCTCCCTGAGTTCCTAACTTTTACTTCTAGCTAAAAGATCTCTTATCTCTCAGTATTTCGCGTTCCAGCTTTAAATGTATCCTGGAACCAATAGGATGTAGGGAGACAGGCATAAGGTCCCTTCCCCGCCCATTACCCCGACATATGTCAAGGTACGCCCTACCGGGCTCAATGCTCCCCCCCCTTTCCCTTTTCTCGTTGCCTGTTTGCCGCGGTCTCCAGGATTTTTCCCTTTCCCCTTTAGCGGTTTTGTGTCTATCTTGTCGTTATGCCTTTCCTAAACCCCCCTTTCTTTATTCGTGAACTAGCACCTTACTCTCAGCATCGGCTACACAAGATCTCCTCATTGCTTTTCCCAACTGACAAATTATAGCGTTGTATTTCCCCCCCCCCATTATGCTCACTAGGTGTTTGTTTCCAACCCCCCTCTTTCCAACGGGTTCCCTGCGTATGCCGTTTTACCCCTCCTATACAGCGGAGTCCCCAACTCGGAAAGTCGAGCCTGGGAGTCCTCGAAAAATCCTCCCCTGCGATCGCTTGTCCTCTTTTTGGCGCCTCGGAGAAAGACTCCCTAACCCAGTTCCCCACCGGGAAAGATTCCGCTGATTCTCTTTACGTGTCGCCTTTTATTCTCGACCGCGAAACCCTTTTTGAACTGGAATCCCAGCTCGTGACTGTCGGCCTCCGGAGACCGGGAATACAACTTGCTCTCTCCTGCTATTGGTCAACAGACTTATAGCTTCCCGCGGTAGAATGCCAGACTCCGCCTAGAAAGTAAACCCCCGTTCGGTATGAGATCATGCCCACCAGAAGCCCTTCCGAACTTCGTGCCCTTCAAGCCCCTTTGGGGTCCGTTTATATTCGCCAAATTGTTTCGGCCTTCACCCATACGTCACCGATTTCAACGGTGAGCGTGTCGCTGAGATCCCCCGGCCGGCCGCTTGGGTCGACAAGTCCCTATTTCTTCGAATACTTTTTTTCCCCCCTGAACGAGACCTTCTATTCGTCCCGCGTGCCCCCCTTCCCGAAGAGGCCCGCAGGCAATCATTTATTTACCCCCCACAGACTCTTCTCCCCCCAATCTAATAACTTGAACCCCAATCGCTTTTCCCTCGGTTTTTCTCGAAATTTCTCTGTTGGCAGTCTGACACGTCTCCCCCCCCCTTCGAGGCATTCATGTGTTCCGAAGCCTTGCGCGGCCCCCGGCCCAAACCATCGAAGTATCGCTAGCCGGAGCCCCGCTTGCAGCGACCAACCTCGCGCCGCTCCGTGCTCCTAGTACCCCAGCGTTCCCACTCGACCGTTTTATTGGCCGATCAGCGTTTGCCATCAGGCGTCTCCGGCTCGGAGCCCCCGTCCAGACTTGCAGTCTCTGCTCGTCGTGCTCTTCGTAGTCCTTAATGCCAAACCTCCCCCTTTGACATTCGCACCGACGATCACTGTTCCAGGCGCCTTATTTCCCTCTCTGTAGGCTCTTGCTTCCTGCCGT
>Ga0179591_1258515_pt1 | contig 11540 bp, 11 predicted proteins | sample CZOMad2_1_08_16f_FD_182891 | JGI IMG/M metagenome (GOLD analysis project Ga0179591, IMG submission 182891) | Vadose zone soil fungal communities from Angelo Coast Range Reserve, California, USA - CZOMad2_1_08_16fungal (PacBio error correction) | ecosystem: Environmental > Terrestrial > Soil >... | reverse complement strand
ATAGGTCGGTGCTTCCTTTTTCCCCCCCCCCCCTTCACGACTTGGCCGGTTAGCCGATACCTTTAGTAAGGGTTTTCATTACTTTGCCCGAAGGAGAATATTACTGGAGGCGCTCGCCGAAGTTTTTGGATGTTGCCCCCTCCCCCCCTTGACACGCGCCGACTCGTTCGGCCTTCTTGACTTTGTTTGGGCTCCCTGAAGGATTCTTTCTCTAAGACCTCTATGCACCTGGCCCACACCTGAGAAGGGAAGTAACCATTCCTCCCGTTTTTCTCATACCCTCTGGTTGTGGAATGGCCAGATTTAGTTTTTATACATGTTCCCCTGGTCTCCCCGCTTCAGGAGGGAAGTAGGAGTTCCCGAATAGTTTTTTTTCCGGCTTATTTTCTTCCCTTTTTAGTCCGATTTTTAATATACCTACAAATCTCCGCTACTTTCTCTTCCCTCCTCCCCCCAACTGTTCCCACCACCTAGGGAGCGGCCCGACCCGAACTTTTTATGGCAGCTTGACCCCCCCCTCGTCCAGGTGAGGACCCCCACCTAGATTTTCTGGATGCAGGGTCGGATAGCTACTCTGTCTATGTGCACCCCCAACGCTCTTACCATTGACGTCTGCTTCCGCCTTTTTCACTTCCCTTAGTATTTCATGTAAAACTCGTCAACCTTGTTTTTCCGGTCCTGACCGCCTCTTTCCCTGTCCACCGGCCACTCTACTGTCTGTAGATCACCTTTCCCTTAAGCAACCTTTACCGCCCTTTCTTCCCCTTCACCTCTTTGCATGCGTGAGGTCTCTCTCCCCTTTAAGGTTTTGTGCCGATGACGTCGCGCGCCCACCAACCTCCCCTCACAGTTCCCCGCCCCACCCGAGTCGCGAACGCGGCAGCTCGGTCCCCTCCCGGCCTACCTGTTTCTCTCGCTTTCTACTCAGCTTATCGCGCCAGTTTTAGTCCCCCGCCATCGGTCCGGTCTCCATGCCATCAACGCGATAAACGGCCCGTTGCCCTTGGGTGCGGAGGCTTCACGAAGTAGTGATTTTCATCCTTCATCCCAAGATGCGTCACTTTTTACCTTGGGTCGAGTGGGTCCGAACCCACAGCACCCAAAGTACTCTTTTTGTTTTGTAACCGAGTCTTTCCCCCAGATGAGGGCCGAGTCAATTCCTAGAGGCCTGCAGAAGGTTTTCTGCTTGCCCCTTCTCCCTCGGACAAGACAGGCGTGGTCAATTCATGGCCGACTTTCTTTTCTCATGTTAGATGTTTCGCGGATGCCCCCCCCAACTCCGTCGAGAGACCGGTTTTTCCCCGTTTGGCCGCCAGTCTAAATACGTGCGATTGTGTTTTGCCGGGTTGATTTCTTGTACCTTTGAATCGTTGTGTCGAAGAAGGATCGTTTTGTTTTCTCTTCTCGTCATCAAATTGATCCCCTTTTTCTTAAAATTCCGAAGTTTTCGGTTTCTTTCTTTCTTCCTATAGTCTTATTCCTTTTTTTTCCCCGGAACCCTGTCTACCCTTTTAGAGGAAGCTTGGTCGTCTTTTGTCGACGATGGGGTGTTGGCCCCCCTTGACAGATCTTGCCGACCTTCTCTCCTCCTTCCTCCCCTTGTTTTTTAGAGTCTCGCTGAGATGCAATCTCTTGTTCTGGTGCATACACCAACTTTCCCTGGGGTGTTTGCGGTACGCCTTTCTTCGGCACTTCCTTCTAATCGAACCCTGGCCTTGGTTTTTTTCTGCCGCCTTTATGATAGGACGGTGGGACCCGTACAGTTGCCCCCCTGATTGCGCGTGAGACGAGGCCCCCTCCAAGTTTCCCTTTCCCCCTTTTTCAAACCGCGATCCTTCAAGGAAACTAACCTTCCATTTCCCCAACTTTTGTCCGTTGAGTGTCTCTGAGTAGCGCCAACCCTTTCTGTTCCTGCAACGTTCTCGGGAACTAGTTTAGGCTATCCCGTGCACTCAGCACCATTTCGACTGCGGCAACCTCCCTTCAGCCCAGCTGAACACCTAGGCCCGTTAAATCTCGACCAGGATAACTCTTCCTAGATCGACCTTCCCCCCCATTAACCCAACCTCTATCCATCTATCGCTAATTCGGGTGGTCGAACCCCCCCTTTTCCGGAGGTGTTGACTGAAAGTTCCCAGTTTTTTGAAGAGATCCAGGCATTATAAAGGAATTACTCCCATTTTTTCCGCCCACAGGGAGACCCCTGACCTTTCGCTCCGTTGATTAAGGTTGGTTTTTCGCTCAGGCTCCCGACTTTTTTTTTCCCGCCTGAGCCGCTTCTCTCTGAGGCGAACCTTTTTAAATGTCCCTCGCTCGCTTGCGCGTCGCTGTCTTCTGTTCGCGGTGTCGGAACGGTTGCCCCGTGTCCCCTTCACGCCCCGGTCTAGTTCCCGGCCCCACTCATAGGACACGTTTTTTGACCTTTTGGCGCGACGCGTCCCTCGTGCTTCTTGCTCCCGTTGTCGGCTACTTTTCAAGTTCAGCTGTTTTCTACCACTTCTTTTTGTGATGGAAACTTCTCTGGTTAGTAGCGTTTTTTTGCTGACCGGACCCTCACGGACTTTTTAATCCATAAGCCTTTCTCTTTGGTTTGGACTATAAGGTTCCCGCTGCTTATGGCCGACAATTTTCCCTTGCAGCACCTTTACGAGATTTTTTTTCAGCCATCTTTCCCTTGTGAAGCGGGCTCGACAGAACAGGTGAGTGTTTCAATTGTTTTTCCTCCCCGATTATTTGGCCAGACCTTTTACGAATCAGTTGTAATGTCTTTACCCAGCCCCGTTTTTTTTGGAATCCAACTTTATTCGTACAGGCCCCGCTTCCCTGACTCTCCCTCGTTTTATGCTTAGCATGAAAGTATCGATTCCCTTTTCATTTAGCGCGGGCACCCCATTACTCTGAATCTGTTTCTGCCTCCGCACTGAGGCCCCCCCTCTTTTTTCCACTTCACTTCCCCTTGCTCACCCCAACAAAACGATGGAGATCCCCCTTTGTCTTTCATGGACGGGACTCTCCCCAGTTTGCCGGTCCTCAGCTTTCTTTCCGTCACCGAAGTCTTACTTTCACCAAGCACTTAGATGATCTCGTTAGTCGATCCCTCTTGGATTTTTTTTCCCCAACATGTCGGGCTGCCTCGCCGTCATTCACGACTTCTTCCAAAACTGTTCTCCTTCCCACCTTGCAGTCCGGTCTGTCCCTTCCCTTTCCTAGGATGCTTGTTCCTGACACTCTAGGGGAAGCGCCGCCGATAGTTTTTTTCCCCGCACCATCGCGTTTTTCAGATTAAACTGTCTACCGGGCGCGGTTCTTCTCGCTACGTCGACCGTATGCGTGTCCCGATTTTAATTCCCCTCCCCCCCGCTTTTCTTTTTCGTTTTTTTGCACCACAGGGCTTTTCCTTTTTTATTCTCTGACGGATCGGCTGGTGCCTTATCCTATACCCCGAATGAGCCAAAGACCCCCACCGCAGATAGTATGCCATCTTCGCAACCTCTGCAACCGGACTGCTTCGACAGTTCTCCGACTTCGTCGACTGTTCCTCGACCCCCACCACGCATGCTAATCGTCCCGGCAAACAGTTCCCGGCTCTTGTGCCGCGCGGGTTCTCGAACTTGATTTCCTTCCCCCCCGCGCGGTCCCTCCGAATTCTGTGGTCACCAAGAGACAGGGGCCCTTTTCCGTCGGAGACGCAGGTTCCTCCCTAGTGCTGCCCTACACTGTATCGCTGGATCCCAGCATGTCTTTCGGGAGACCGTCGTATCGATTGATCTGGCTATCTGTTTTCTCTTTTGACCCCCAGTCCATGTCGAGAATGTTAGTGCGCTCGTTTTTCTCCCTGCCTTCGTGGATTTCGTAAGAGACGTCTAGGTAGGCTCGTATTTTTTTCCATGTCTTGCAAACCGACAACCCCACCACGGAAATCCCGGCCCTCCGTTTGGGGAACCTCTAGAACACAACTTTTCCACCATCCTGCGGACCTATATCCCTCGTTCACCGGAGAGGTGTTCGCTCTTTCTGACTCACGCACACACTCGGCACAGTTGTTCCGGAGCTCTGCATCCCGCACGCGGGCTGATCCTTATTTCTCTGGTTACCCCTCCTTTCTATTTCGTGTTTTTTGCCCCGGTATCAGATGCTTCGACCTTTGCCCCCAACGGACTACCGCGACGGCCTTCTCTAAACGCAATTCCAACCCTTTTCCCCCCCCCCCTTTTTGTTAGAGAGATGGACATGTTCGTTTTTTCGCGGTTTCGTTTCCCTCTGAGCAGAGACAATGCACACCCTCCCCCCCCCTTTTCTCCCTTTGTGCGCAGCTTCGGTTTTCTTATCGCCGTTTTTCTTCTAAGATCTATTCGGCCGACCCTGCACTTTTCAATCTTTTAGACCCGAGACCGGCTCCCACACCTACTTACGCCCTGACCAATGTTCCCTCTTCATTCTCTTTTTCTTTTTGCGCGTCCAAGTTTCCCCCCTTTCAGACTGGCTGTTCTCCCCCTTCTAGCCTATGTCGTTCCCCTGAACAGGTTACCTCCTTCTTAGACAACTTTTTGGCCCCCTAAGTAAGTCTTCCCGATCCTTTCTAGTCACCACCTTGCGACGCTTTCTAGCAGCCTTTTAGAGGTTTCAGACCGCCTGACCCACGTTATTGTCCGACGATCCCCTCCTTCTCCTGAGCCTCGGGGAAAACTGCTGTCTCGTCTGAGAGAACTGACCCCCGGCTCCCCTTCATCCCCGTGCCTCGGAGTCCACCTGCTCTTTCTAGTGTAATTGAAAGGGCCCTTTCCTCTTGTTGCCTCCCCTCCTTCTCGTGCCTTTCCGTTTCTCTGGAAAGTGACGAGACTTTCTGATTTTTCTACTCCGCTTTCCCCAAGCGCCTCTCCATCTTTTTTGACTGAGTGGCTTGCGTGGGGACTTCCCCCCCGGTCTGACCTCAGCGTCGGTTTCCCCGGTCGGATCCAGTCCGTTTTGATTTGATACCTGCAAGATGTCAGTATCGTTTAGTTAAGTCGAATTTTTCCATCTCAAATGAAGAGGAATTCTTTCGTTCCAGGCCGATCTCCGCCTCCATCCACGGAGCAACTGTCCCCTCGAAATTCGTGTTGCTCTCGCTCTGAAAAACCGATCAACGATTCGTTTCTCCATCCCCCCCTTTCATAATTCCTTTCTCTTTTGAGTTCGGTTGTTGCCTCGATGTCCCCGATAGAGAGGCCCCTACCGGTCTCCCTCTCAATCCGCGGTTGAATGGTGGTCCCGTTTAGCTTCTACCGCTGTAGTGATCGTTCTCCCCCTACCCTTTTTCGTATCTGCCTTTCCCAGTTTTTCTTTTTTATTCCCTGCTTTCGAAAGAGTCCTCTTTTCCCTCACGTTGGCTGGGATGCCGCCCGGTTCCAGCTGAGGCTCATGAATGTCCCACACGGTTCTTTCACTCTTCTGGATTCCCGGTTTTTCGCCGGGATCTTAGGTTTTGTTTGTTGGTTTCCCCAGGTAGTGCCAAGATTTTTACCCCTTGCGTTCTTCTCTCCGCTCCGTCTCTTTCCTTTTATGAGAGGTCGGTGCATCTCTTTCCCTCTCTTTTTACCCCTATACCCCTCACTCGCACTAAGCGGTACGCCTCATCAACTTTTGAAACCCAACACGTCGACGTCCGGAACCGGGAACCTGCCCTATGGCCTCGACCACCCCCCTCACGGTCGGTAGTCACACCCACACTCTGACCCTTGAAGATGATGCGACTCAGATATACCCGCTGCCCCGGTCTCTTGCTGCACACAAGCCGCGTACCACCCCTCCTTTCATTTTCGACCCCAGCGAATCCCCCCTGTCACCTAGCCAAGTCCAGATCGGTTCCCTGTCTAGAAGAGGGAGTGAATTTTCCCTGCCCTCCCCTGCTGTTGCTCACAGCTCCGTCCCACTTACTACTTTATAAGAACGGTTAGCACTTTCAATTTCTTCTTTGTGATACCAAATTTCCAGGGCCACTCCAAGAGTCCTTGCTGCTGGTTCAAAAAAGGCCCTTTTACCCCCACCCAGAGACCGCTGCGCCCGAAAAAGCCCAGGTCAATTTGCCGGAAGCAGTCTGTTATGTCCCTGTGAATCGATCGCTTATTCATCATGTAGCTCTCAGATAGTTTGTATCGGTTCTCCACCTCGTCCAAATGCAACTCTCCGTTGAACGTTGTGATCGGTGTGCTTGCCCGGCAGGCCTCCGCCCGTTTTATGTTGCCCCCGGGGATCGCCGAATGCTTAAGAGTTTATCCAGTTGAGTATAGGTCAACGCCATCACTTTTTCAGGTTTTTTGCTCTTACACTCGTCGTCCGGTTCCCGAGTGGTTTTTCGGTTGCGGCTCACTCATAGCTACCTTTTTTTTGCTAGAAGGTTGCTGCTTCGGACGGGTCCCCCTTCAATACCTTTTCTTTCTGCCTGTGCCCTCGATTCCCTCAATGTTTCGCTTGCGCGATGCGACATTTCTGTACCTCTAACTGCCCACACCTTTTGTTTTTTTGCAAGCCGACCTCCTCATCATCCTTCCGACCTTTTCTTGTTTAATGTACGGCCAGGTTTGTGACCGACAGGCGGGGTCCACCGTCTCGCGCCCATAGTTCAAAGTAGCCCCCCTTCTCACCCTCTTTTTTTTTTCTTCGCACCGATGTTCCTCGCACCTGGCGACCTCTTCTTCCTTGAAAAAAGTCCGTGTCACCTGTCTGACATTTTGCTTTAAGCGTGGCTCCTCTGTTGGACGTTCTCCTTTTTTATGCGACCTCCCCTTTTTCATTGCTAACTTTTTTTTATTTTACACCCTTTTTTTTTTCTAAGTTGTGTTTTTTTGTTAGAGTCGTGAATCAATCTCTGCACTGGTGCTCCAAAACCTCGCAACCGCGGTGCCACAGCCCCTTGACGTATCGGGCCCATTCAGTTACCTGTTTCAACGAATCCCGATGGAGCCTCTTTTCCTCTTAAGATTCTGGGGAACGCTACGTCTCCTTTTTCCGTGAAGTGAGATTCTTCTCGGTTCGAAGCGCCCCGCCGCCTTGGTTCGACTCTTTTCCAGTACATTACATTCTCCTTCCACCATCTCCCTCGCGTCGTTTCGATGTGCCCGCTGACTTGCGTCCAAGGTGTGAGTGGGAATCCCCCTCGCGCATCTCAATTTGAGTTCTTGCATCCGCGCCCCCCCTCCCGCCCTTTTCCAGGCCCACCCTTCTCCCCCGCGCACGACGTGTACTGTATTTTTCCGTTGGCAGAGACCTTCCTCCCCAGTCCAGCTGGCCTAGCTCTAATGCCAAAAAACCCACGCTATCCTGGGACTCTTGACGCGCTGTATCAGACAAACCCCCTATTCGTGGTTTGGCTTTGACAACCCCTACCCGCCTCTCACATTTTTTTGAACTGGCCTCTGCGTATCCACACGTGCTTCCCCCAATAACCTCTTCCGAAGTTTTGAACGGCTCCTCACACCGAAAAATGAACACTTTTCACCGCTTGTCTCGTTGCCAGACTTTCGATATTGGGGGGGTTCACTGGCGCACTTGCCGAGCCTTTATTGGTCGCGTCTCCTTAAGTGGAGATTCGCTCAGTCCTTCCCCCTTTTGATCCTCCCCTCTGCTTATTGGCCTGGAAATCGCGTCGTTGAGTCTTGTGTCGTTGTCGTTTTCTTGAAACTTTGTCGTTTTTTTCCCCTCGTGAGCCCTTCCCCTTTATCGTCCAGGTCCCTGGGCCCGGTTGATTTGGCGCGACGACGATCGTCAGTCTCCCCTTGTGCCTCTCCCCTGAGACTTTTCAAGGTTCCCTAGTTGGTGAAATTCAGGGTTGGACTACCTCTTCGCCGACCCTGTTTTTGAGGGGTGCCCCCCTTCCAGGCCAACATTCCCTCTTATTAGGATCGTCAGGGTTTAACTTTCTTTTGGAAGCTTTTCACCTACAAGTGTCCCTTCCCTGCGCCTGTATGCGGCAAATCCGGAGAGGACTGTGTCCACAGAGGCGTGCATCACGCTCTACCATTCGAGCCCTTTACCTTTTTTCTTAGGCCTCTCAGTGTTTGTTTGGCACTCAAGACTTCGTTTTGGTCACCATGAACGAATTCAGGCACTGGGTTTTTTTTTTCTTTCCCCGCACGTCAGACGTGGGTTTGCCGACTTTTTTTGGGCTGCCCCTTCTCTAGATTTCTTACGGTAGGTATCTCCCCTTCCAAGCTGACGATAGCACTCCCGGCCGCCTCTCTCCCGAATGACTCACCGTTACCGGGAACCCTTGAAATTTTGCCCTTTTTTTAATTCTTCTGCAAGCGCTCTCGGTGTACGAGTTGGCCCCCGATATTCACCCCCGTTTTGTCTCCCCACCCACAACCTATTGATAACGGTCGTCCCTACATCATGGGACATTCGTCCCTTTTTACCGGTCCCCAAGGTGCCTGAATTTCCTCTGACTAAACTCTTGCAAGTTGCAGTCATACTCCCCGAATCCTCCGGTCCCCCCCTGACCCACGTCATTGATCTCGCAGGTCTTTCCCCTTCCCCAGGCGCGTCTTCGCGCGTTTTCCCCACATGGAACCAACTGTCTGTAGTTCCTTAGAAATCTCCGCGCGTCCCCAACTGGCTGACACAGAAAGCAGCAAGGCGGTATTTCTTCTGCCCACCTCGTCAGCGTATGCTCTCGGCGCCGGTCCCAGATCGGGCCGCGGTCGATTCCTCTCCCTCACAGACAGACCCCATCGCGGTCCAACTCTCTCTTACCCAAAAATATGGACCTTTCTACTTTCATGTATGTTGCTACGCCATGTACATATTCATTGCCTATTTCATCTCTTTTTGTTCCCTTTCTATACCAACCCTACTTAATTGTCCCTTGTGAGACCACCTGTGCTTTGGATGGAGTAGTCCCGACTAACTGTCCTTAAGGAGGGTCCTTCTCTCGCATTTTTCCCCTTCTACGCCACCCTCTAACCCAAGATTTTCACAATCTGCCTTTTTCTCCCCCCTGGTCTTTCAGCCCACCTACTTTCGCCCTACGAGATTTTCACGCTAAATAACAAGCTCGACGCAATCGTTACGTTTTCAAACCTTACGGCCATTTTTATTTTTGGGTATCTCCTCTGATGTCACCATACACTCCTCCCTTGCGACGTCCCTTTTCCCTTCTTTCCAAGATCCAAGGCCACCCCCGGCGACTGTAGATTGCTTACAAGATGACATTTGCGGAACTTGTATTTCGATGACGCATTTTGGACTCCCCACCTCTCATCCTTTTAAACCTGGTTTTCCCTCTTTCTCTGCGCCCCGCATTTGTTTTCCCTATTCTCCCCAGTAGAACTTTCTGTCTCTGTGCAGAGGTGACTCTTTTTGTTTCTCGGTTTGAACCAGACCAATGTCCCTCGACCCGGGTTCGTTTCTCCACCTGTTGTCGTCAAGTCTCCTCTGAAAGGATTCCCCTTCCGGCCGTATAGTTCTTCTATGACTTCTTTTCCCACTTGGCGAAACTCCCTCCATTCTTTTCCCAATTCCTGCTTCCTCCCCTTCCTTGTGGAAACCTTTCCTCGCAACCCCATCCGATGTCCCGCTGCCTCCCCTTTTAATGTAGTTATTACTTCGGTTTTGTTCCGAGGTCTCACTTCAGATCCCACCTCTGTAATTTCTTGCATTTCCCTGTTTCCCCCTCCTGCCGGTCCTAAAAAATCTCTGCGCCTCCCAGGCGAATGGTTTCGGGTAGGAATGGACTCTTTCTCTTTTCCCCCGGAATCCGAGACTGACCTGTTCTCCGAATGTTCCCCCCCCCCCCGTTGTGAGATCTTTACTGTCTTCATCAGAGTAACCTTTTGGTGCGTTTCAGACGCCATGCCGATACCCTCCCGAACGTCTCACTGTCTGTTTCCCCCTTCTTCCTTTTTGATGATCCGCTTCTTTTTTCTCCCTTTCCTTCTAGACAAGAACTTTTGCCGACCTTTTTTGAGGCCCTTTCCCTCACACAACCCAGCCGTAAGCTCTTTACCTGTCTCCTCCGTATATTGTTCCCCTGTTTTGTTCCCAAAATGTTTACCCCACCTTGACCCCATTAATGGTTATCCTCTGCTGACTTTTCTTTTTTCGCTAAAGTGTACACATCTTTCCTGAACGAGTCGTCCGTTAAGAATCGTTCCCTATTCTCTCGGGATACCCACAAGCCTTTTTTCTCACTAACAGTGGTCCGCAGGTTTTTCGGTTGTACCTTTTCAGAGACCATCGTCCGCTATAAGAAGACTTCTCCTCCCTGGACCCAAATGCTACAAGAGAGCTAATCTGTACCCCTTTTCCCCCTTCAGACAGATTTTCCCCTTCCTGTCCCCTCTTTCCGATCTGTCTTGACATTTTATGGACTTGTCGACTCGTCTTCGCCTGAGTAGGTTTTGATCCGGTGCAGTCCGAGAAATGGCTGTGTTGATCCCCGCCTGCGGCCACCCCAGCTCCTCTGGTTGCCCCATCAATGATTTTCTGCTTGCTTCGTGAACCTCCCGACTCCGTCGACCTGGAGGATTCGTTCTATGAGGTGGATAACGTCAGAATTTTCAGCCAGTCCTGGTGGTTTCGTACTGCAGTTCTTCCGATATCCTCCAACTCCTTACTTGCAAGCGCCTCCCCCCGCGAGAAAGTCCCCCCTTTTTTCGCAAAGGGAACCTGACTTCCCCTTGGGATTGATAACGGGGACCCCCCTGATAAGCTACAGCATTTTGCACTCCAACTTTCTCCTCCTGTTTTAGTCTTTTTTTTACCTCCCCCTATTTTTTTTTTTTGCGAGTCTCCCTCTCTGGCAAGATCAGTTTGCTCAGATGAAGCTTTTTTTCAGGTAGTACCTGCTGTAGTACTGCTTTCTGGTCAGCCCCCCCCCTTTTTTTTTTTTACCGGCCTTCCCGGCGTCTCGGAGCAAGATTTGTTCTTCCCTTTGTCTGCCGTCCTCCCCCCCCGACTCCTTTAAAGGCGGAGACTCCCACCTTCCTTTTAGTCGGGTGAACTTCTCGTTTACGTCTTGCGCGCCGATTTTGACACCGTACACCTGTTCCAGCAGGTCGCAGTCCATCTTCTGATGTCTTTTTCCATCGGGTGTGGTGTGCACCGATTTAGTTGTCAAGATATCCCCCCCCGGGAATCGCCGTCAGCTGCGCGCGTCCCTTTGTAATTTTTCCCGAGATTTCTAGGCTGCGGTTTCCCCTATATTCGCGCTGAGGCCCCATACCGACCTACGAAGACCTCCGTGACCCCCCCAAGCTGTTTTAGCACACACCCCCGAGAAGGGGTTGAACTTCACCCATGCTATGTAGTTGGCCGCTTTTACCCCCACGAACCCTTTTCGGAAAACCCCCAAACCATGAACTTTCCCCAGCCGGCTGAAGGGTCGAGTCGACGTTACAACGGCGATCTTTCTACCCCGACGTTCACCCCGTGTTGCGTTTGCGCCCCACCCCTTTCCCGGTCTGAGCATTCCCGCCCCCCCGCTTTCGTTTAGTCTTCCCCTCCGCGGGCCAGTGGCGTTTTTCCCTTTTCACCTGCGCTTCCAGTAGAGATTAAACCTTCCT
>Ga0179591_1330667_pt1 | contig 11541 bp, 10 predicted proteins | sample CZOMad2_1_08_16f_FD_182891 | JGI IMG/M metagenome (GOLD analysis project Ga0179591, IMG submission 182891) | Vadose zone soil fungal communities from Angelo Coast Range Reserve, California, USA - CZOMad2_1_08_16fungal (PacBio error correction) | ecosystem: Environmental > Terrestrial > Soil >... | reverse complement strand
AACCGTTGTAGGCGTATGCGAACCTGAACTCCGTGCGCCTCTCCCTTTCCTCACCTCCCTGGTCTCTCCCCCCTTTCTTCGCTTCTCTTCCCCCAAACCTTGCCTGATCTCGCGTCCCTAAAACTCGAGCTCCAAGCGGGGTCCCCCCCCTCCGTTGCCAGAGTTTCCGGTTTAGAGTAAAACAAATTCCCCCTTTTTTATCGGACCTTTTCCCCCTTTCCCCCCCTCCTTTTCCCTGAGCCGGGTAGCGCCCCTGCCGTCTCCCCCCTTCGAACGAAGCCGGGTGTTCCAGCTGCCTTCCCAACTTGCTCTACCGTTAAAAATCTACAAAGCATCAAAGTCCCCCACCCTGCATTTCCCTTTGCCTCTATTGTCGTTTTTGACTCTTGCCGAAATAGTAATTTCCTCCGAACCCCAAACCCTTTAAAACCAGCCCACACACACCAGTCGGGCTCCCTCAGTGCATCAACCAGTTGGTCTTCTCCGATCTTTTTTCAAGGCCGCCTGAAAAACGCGATCAACCCCTTCATTTTCCCTTAGATAAAGAGGGACGACTGATCTCACCCAAGCCCGCAACGCGCGAAGACCTGTCCCTTCACGCCGATTTCCCCGTCATTCCTCGGTTTTGAGATTTTCTCTTCAATTTTTTTTCAAAGGAAGTTAACTTCCGTCTCTAGTCTGCCCCCCCCTCTGGAAGTTTCAGTTAGTTCACCTCCCCCTAGGCCGACCTTTCTCCTCCTCTCAGACCAAGCAAACCCCCCTCCCCAGAAGCGGGGGTCCCCCAAAGATGCTGTTAACACTCCCGTCTTGTCCGCCCCAGCTCCAAGTGGACTTTGCCCGACTTCCCCTTGCCATGTTTTTTCCCCTCTGTGCCCTGAGTTGAACTGTCCTTTTTTATTTTGCCGTTGCCCAGCAGTGAGGGCAATCCCTGGTGGCGACTCTTAAGCTCCCCATTGTCCACGTGATTTCTAGGAGTTCAACTCTTCCTTCTTTTCCCTCGTTCTTCTTTTCTTTCTTTTCGTCGGTGTCTTACGGCGTGATTTTGCTCTGGGACAGTCCATTAGAGATAGAAAACCATACGACCCCCCTCCTTCGAGTAATTGTTAGACTTTTTTGGGTTTCTTTCTCCGCTTTTGCGTGGTTTGTTGCGATTTCCCCCCAAGTAGTAAGACCGAGGGCCTCGGACTCTATGCGGCTTGACTTCTGCTGGTAGGATTGGAGGTGGAATGGAGGCGTTTTTCCTCTTTTTTTTTGATATTTATCCCCTCCGGTATGGCGATTCGGTGTTTCCTTTTCGGACAGGTAGTTCAGCTTCGGCGCGGCTTCAAATTTTAGGGCACATCTCCTCGTGGCCTATTTGGCCTTGCTTTCTCCGTCTTCCCCTCCTCCTTTCCGGAGCCCTCCCTCCTTTTTCTCCCCCTTTTCTCCTTAAGGGAAATCCTTTAGGCAGGGGAAAGACCTTCTAAGCCAACCAACACCCCCTTTTCCAAATAGTCGCTTTCTATGCGCCTTTTTCTCTTCCCTTTTTCATGTCAGTCTTCCTTTTTTTTCTTCTCCCCCCCTCTCTCAGCGTCCTTTTCCCTCCCTTTCCCCTGTCTGAGGACGGGGCCTTTCAATCTTTTCCCTGACGGTTTCCAAGAGTCTCGTGTGATGTTAAGGTTTTCCCTAATCAATTCGTTCCTTCTTCTCCCAACATTCTAATTTGGCATAGCCCGCTTTCTTACGGGTTCTCTGTCCCCTCCCTCTCCCCATTCCGCTCATCTTTGCGCAGGCGCCCCATCTTTGTCTCTAAAATATATTTTAATTTGGGGGTTTTATATTGCTGCCGGCCTCCAATTGGTCTCCTCCCTGGTTCGGGGGCCTCTTACGGCGATTTTCAGTCCTTGTCCAGTGTCGTGTTTTTTTTTCTCCTCCTTCCAGCCCTTTCTCCAAAACTGCTTTTTTAACTTCGCAACAGGATAGAGTGTCCAGACATGCGGGGGACTTAGGCTTTGGTTCGGCCAATTTCTGATTTCCTCGATGTTGGACCATAAAACATTCATTCCAACTCCCCTTTTTTCCTGCGGGTTTGACCACCTTTTTTCCCGTTCCCCCCTTTGGATTAAGAGCGTATTGGCCAAAATTTGTTGTTGTTTCTCTCTCTTGGCCCGTTGCCTGGTTTTCCCCCTTGCATTTCCTTCTGTGTGTAATTATAGTCCCCGGGGGCTGACTCTTCCTTTTTTTTATCGCGTAGACTCCCTTCTTTCTTTGAAGTTGCATCGCGCCCTTTTCCTTGATTTGAAGAAATGCTTCAGGGCTGCGCGCCTATCTTTTTTCCCCGCGGGTCATTCCCCCCCTCGATTGGTCCTGATCGACAACTCCTCCTCTTAACCTGCCCTCCTCGGTCTTAACCGCGCCGGCCCCGCATCTCACGAAGAATATTCATCTCCCGAGGTTAGGAAATGACCTTTTGGTGTTCGCTCAACCCACTACGGCCCGATCGACAGAATGCACCCCCAATTACGTCCTCTTTCTTTTTCTTTTGTTTCCCTCTGCCACGGTCGGCGCCATTCAAAATCCTCCTAGACTTTTTCATAGGTCTCGACACTATTCCGTAACCCCAGCGGCTCCTTTCCTCTTTTCCTTTTCGCTGGCTTGCCCCTCTTTCTCCTTCATTTTGGGAGCCGACGCCTACCTTTTCAATCACCCTAGGTCACGCGTTTACAGGGCATATGGCCTTTTTCTTCTTTTGCGATGACCAACCCCTTTGGTGTTCCAATGGGTCTCCCTGTGGAGACTGGGCTTGGAGTGGGAGGTTGTCTTCGGCGTCGCTTCACTATAAGGTATGCTTCTCCCTCAGTGAGCTGGTTTTTCTTCCTGGTTCTGGCAGGATTACTGATTTTGTTTCTACCCCCCCCCCCCCCCCCCCCCCCCCCCCGGTGTACTCTCTCTCTCTCCCCTCCTTTATTTTTCTTTATCCCATTAACGTCGGGGCTGGGCTGGTCTTCCTGTGGGTAGGCTGGTTTACGGATGCGGGGATAGATGCGTTCGGTGTTTTCTTCGGGCTTCTGTCCCTGTCGGTCCCCTTTCGGTTAGTTAACTCCTTTTTTCTTTTTTATGGTGGTCCTCTGCCGGAAATGCGTCTCCGGAATTTTTCCACGACTCGTTCGCTCGGTTGTTTTTGCTGATTTTTGTCTTATAGCACGTTTCTTTTTCTCGCGTCCCACTGCGTTTTTTTCTTTTCCCTCTCTTCTGTTTTTGGCGGTTGACGAGGGAGGACCTGGGGTAAGGGGTATCCGAATGAATCTTCAACCCAGTCCCGCCCGCTGCGCCTTGCTTCCTCTAACCCCTGATGTCCGGCTATTGTTCATTTCTCCTCTCTTTCCCGGTGTTTTTACCGTTCTCCCTCCGTTGCGCAAGAGGGCAGGGAGACGCGGAAGGCGTGCAGGGCTTCCTTCTGTTGTCACCGTTCTTCACATGTCATGTGTTTAGCGGAGTAGGTGTTTTCTTCGGACAAGTTTCTCGCTTTTTGTTTGAACTTCAAACGACGTGGGTCCGAAAATCCAAGAAGAACATTCTTCAATTCGTGCACGAAAATTTTCCAGGACTACAATTTCCCCCTTCCTCCTCAAGATCTCGCCCTTCCGCCAACTTCACCTGAAAATGACATTTTTTTTATCACATTTCCGTCTTCCCCGAAGCTTTACGTACGCCTCTCGAGCTCTTCCCTCCTTGCCTCTTTCTTTTGCTTGCTGTCACCATCCCTCCTCCCCCACCCTGGATCGCTTGTGGAGCTGTCCTGTCGGGAAACCGTATCGGCTGAGCTTTCCCGCCTTTGAATGTCTAATCAAATTCAAATCCTTCCTCAATAAACTCCTGCGAGCTTAATCCCTCTCTTTTTTGATTCCTAGTCCTTATTCGAAATTTGGGACTCCGCTCTTTTCCATCCAAGCTTTTAGCGTTTTTCCAGAAGAAGTTCTTAGAGTGCGTTGAGAGAACGATGCTTCCTTTGAATCACATTTCTCTCCCGCCAAGTCCCCTGGAATCACTAATGTCAGCCTATCGGGGGCTCGCCCTGTGCCGTCTCTCTACTTTCTAGTTGCCCTTGTTTGATTTTGCCTAATTCCCCCCCCTTCCGGAATGTAGTTTGAATTTCCTTTCTGTTTTCGGATTGATCGTATCTTTTTTGGTTTACCCCTACCGCTCTCCCCTCCCTCCCCTACGTTTGTGGTTTTCCCTCGTCGGCTGGTTACCAACAAGAAACATCCCGGAAGTTCGTTCATGCCGTTTTCCCGGTTACCGTGATAATTAGGCAACTCCCCTCCCCAGTTGTTTCTCCCAGTCTCGCGTTTTCCTTTCGAGCGTGCCTCTTGAGTACGAAGACCCTGATTTACAGGATGGTTATCCTTTGGTCCCTCTTGTGACCTCATCGGTTTCGCAGCAATCGGTACTTTGCCTCTCATCTTTTATCCGTCTCTCTCTTTTTTTCTCCGAGATAGGAATGTACATAGATAGGTCGCCTTTTTTCTTCGGAAAAAGGTGCGTGGCACGGAGACGAGCCAGTTGGTTTTTTTCCCTTCTCGCGTTTCTTCAGGGTCGGAGGATTTTTGTCTTCGTATGCGTCAGGCAAAGGGATGTTCTGTCCTTCCGGTCTTTTCCGACATTCTCAGCCGAAATTCTCCCCTTTGACAGTGCGTAATTTTTTTTTTCTCTTTGGCCCAGCTACTCCTCCCTCGTCTGTCCCAGGATAGAATCTCCTACAGATGACTCCGGCATTGTGAAATGATGGGTCGCTCATTCCTCACTTTTTCGAGGTCCGTTCAAGTGTTTCCTCCACCTTGGCTGAAGCGTTTTCCCATCTGTCTCTTAACCCCCCTTTTCGGTTTATTGCGACGTGACCCATCCCCTGGCATGTTTTTCTTTTGTCTGGGGTTTAACTACCTTTTTTTCCCCCACGACGGAGAGTTATCTTAGGTGTCTGCCCAGGGGATGCTTGAGAGCTCACCACATATTTGCCGTTTCAGGCTGAGCCCTTACTGAACCAATTTCCGCTGGTTCGTTTCGAATCACAGCTTGTCTCGAGGCGAGTTAAAGTAATGGATAGCGCGATGTCCACCCCCTCTCTTTTCTTTCGCTTTTCCCCCCCTCTTAAGCGATTCCGCTGGCGGCTTTTGAATCTTTCTTCCTTCTTCCCCCCTTATTCCCAAGATCAGGTTTCCCTGCGCAGGCTTCCCGCGGAGCTCGATATTAAGACCCCTCCTTTCCTCCTCCTCAGCAGTTTTTCCCCCCCGCTTTGCATCACCTCAAACCAGAATCAAACTCCTCCCCCCTGCACCACCTCTTCATCTCGGGGGCACGACTTTATGTCGTTGAGTTTCCCCCTGCATTCACGGGAAGCCCCCTGACAAAACAAGCAAAACACCGTCTGGACTGCTCTCTTCCCCCCCTTGGGTCGAGGATCCTTCCTTCTGGGTCCCCGGGCCCCTCTTCATGCTCCACCCCAGCGACAGCAGCGCTAGAGGGACAGCCCGGATCCCAGTATTGCCCCCCCCTCCCTCTCAGCCCCAGCCAGTTTTTTGGGAATCGTCCAAGAGTTTGAGGATAGGCCCCACCCTTCCCCTTCCGCGTCGTGCCCCTCTTCTTCCCCCTCTTTTTCGTTCTCCCCCCCCGCCTCTTGTTCATGTCGCTAACCCTTTCAAAAGAAGCCGCTCCGCCCTACCTCCACTCCCGCCAGGCGCCTTTGGCCGGGGTAAACCAGCCCCTCAGTTCCTTCAGTCCACCCCCTCCTAAACCTCCCCATTAAAGATAAGCACAGCTTGCTAGTTCCCTTGCGTTTCGGCAATCTTCTTTCTCCTCCCGTGGCCCCTCTTTCCGGTGCAGCAGATCAGCTCCACAGGTGATTTTGACCCGTCAGGGTCCTTGGTGACTTCCTTTCTTCTTTTTCCCTCTTCTCCTGTCTTATTTAGGTAGAGTCCTCCCTCACCGGATGGGTTTTCGTCTCGACCGAACGCGGGGACACAAAACGCCAACCTACCGCCCCTATGCGAATGTGGTTCAAGTAGTATCTTTTTTTGCCGCCGCTCCCCCCCCATTTCTGTTTCATCCCCTCGCGGGAGCGGGACTCGCGAGGGAAGATGAAGTTATTGGAGCACTTTTTGCGTAGTTTTCTCTAGTCGTCAGCTCCGTTTCCTTTCCTCCTATTTTTCTCTTCCGCTGACGGAATTTTCGTCTACTGATAGCTAGTGGAGGCGCGGAGGCAACAACCACTCGCTTTCGCGAGGCCCCCAATGTCCTTTTCCCCCCCCTTCCTCAAAATTATTCCTCTCCCACTCGCTTTCCGTTGCGTGGAGCAAGCGCGCCCCTTATTTTCGCGAGGACAACTGACCCCCCTAAAATGTTTCCGGCCCCGCCGGGACCCTTATCAAGAATTTTCAATAGGTTTCTTCTCCCTTGTGCCCGTCATCGTCGGGCGCTGTTACTGGGGCCCTTTTTTCTCTTCAGTTTTCTCTCCCCCCCCCCTGGCTCCCTTTGAATCCCCTTTTAGGTCTCTTCCTTTCTTTCTCCTTGCGTGGGCCTGGGCCTTCGAAGTCCGGCTGAAGACGTTTTAAACAAAGTGTCTGTCCCGGACCTCGATTCCCCATCTGCCCTTTTCCGCTGGCCGCGTCGTTCATTGGTTCTCGTACTCGCAGACGAAATGTTGGAGTGTACAGACGGTCTTCATGGTCCCCTCCTCCCGTTGTGTTTTTGTCTTTTTCTTTCCGATCAAATTCACAGATTTCTTGCCTGCTAATGTGTTATCGACATGGTCGTCGGAGATTCCCTCCTCATCGTTCCTCCTTCCCCCTCTCCTTGAGCTTTTCACTCCCCCGCGTTTTGGGGAAGCCTCTTCCCCAGACAATGGTTATCCCCCACCTTTTTATACTCCTCTTGCGTTCCCAGACTCAGGCGAGGGTGTTAGAGCTCCTTTCCCCTGGTTGATGCCTTGTTTCGCTCGTGGCGCATCACCCGATCGAAAGACAGAAGGAAAAGGCGTAAGCGCCATTTCTGTCGATTAACCTTGGCCACACCTGGGTTATTGTAATCCTTTTCTTGTTCGGAACTTTTCCCCTTTCGTTCTTATCTTTCCTTTCGCTTGTTTTCTTGTGCAGTTCGTTTGAATCTCTTCTCTTTATGAGTCTGAAGCAGGTTCGACGCCCCTCTCCTTCTTTTTTTTTCTTTCTCCTGGCGCTAGCGATCTCTCGTTCAGCTTCGCGCTTCTTCGCTCCCCCTTTTTCACACCATCCGCCCTTCCGACCCCTTTCCCATAAATTGTCCCAACCGCGAAACGACGAATCTCACGTCAGATCCTCCTCATTCCCGCGATTTGAATTTTCCCCTAAACTGTTTTTCACAGACAGACCCTACCTCCACTTCCCTCTTTGCACCCCCCATTTAGAATCTTGCGTTCGGGGAGTTTGGGGCTCGGGCTGCGCATATCCCCTTTCACCCGTCTACAGGCCTGTTCCCCTCCGATTTTTCCTTCCTGACATCTTCGCAGGTCCTTATACAAGGATCCATTTTTAAATTTCGAGGAATTGCACCACGTCCAATCAGTTCTCTGTTCTGCATCCTCCCAGGTTCAAATCTTTTCCTCTCCAGGACTTTCTTTTCCCATTCCAGTCTGATTGGTCTGTGGATGATACTGTTAGTTGTTTCATGTCATTTTCACTGTTCTGCGCCTCGAGCGATTTTGGATTTTTTTACTATCTCGGGAGCGCTTTCCATCTATGTCAAAAGTTGATCTAGAACCCCCCCTTCCTACTTTTTTTCGATGCACTGCCGACGATTAAGTTGCTGTGACCCTCTTTTTGGTTTAATTTTTTCTCCCATTAATAGAAGTCTCTGGGAATGTGCAGTCCTTTTATTCAATTTCCGGCTGGTCCTTTCTCTGGGGTTTTTTTTGCAGGTCGGTGATCGACTGTCTTCTTCCCTTCTGTCGATGGTTTATCGCTGCTCTTCTTGGTCCTGATAGTAATCTGAGACCCAACCGCTTTGCTGTTTCGACCTGTTTGTGGCTGGTGGTCCTCTTCCTTGACGATTGCCTTCCTCTTACCAACCTAACAGCTTCCCTTCCCCTCATTCTAGTCTTTGGTGATGTTGGATTGGAGTTTCTTTTTTCTGAGTCCCCTAGGCTGGAACCCAAATTCTTTACCCTCTATCTGCTTCCGTTCTTGATGAACGGCTTCAATGGGGGATGTTCTGACCGTCTTCACTTCCCGGAACGAGACCCTTCTTGAAAACTAAAGCTTTTTTCTCTTACCTCTCGAGGGTGGAATTTTTCAGGGATTTAAGACGAGCTCACAGTTTCTTCTTCCCGTGCTTTCAGGATTCACAAGCCGGCCGACCCTTTCTTGTTGCTACTTTTCTTTCTGTTTTCGGTAACCCCCGAAGTCTCGTGGTCCTGACGTTCCAGACAACAACATCCCGAACCCTTATGTCTTCTCTTGACGCAAACCTTTTCCTTGCTGCCAACAAAGGAAAAAAAATTCATCGCCCTCTTCCTCTTTCTCCAATTTTCCAAGTGGAGAATTTTCCCCCCTCCCGCATTTTTTCCTTTCTTCTTTCAAGAAGGTTTTTCACCTATTTTTCCTCTTGTCATCTCAGATGGCTTCGATGGTCGTGTCCCCCCTCACCCCCCCCCAGGCACCCCAAGATGGTCGGAGGGGAGACGTTAGATTCAGGATTTCCAACTTTTTCTACCCGGCATTTTCCGAACAACCTCAGTCATGCGCGGCCGATTTCTCCAAGACCGAGAGATAAAGCACTCCTTCCTCAGGCGTTCCCCCTTCCGAGGGAAAAAGTGCTTGATTTACCATTAAAGCTTCCTTCCCCTTCTCCCCCGCATCGACCGTTCCCCCCTGCTTTTTTTCTGAAAGGGATGTGATCTTTTATTTCCTTTTGTCAGTCATTACGCGAAGCACAATATAAACCTTCTCCGTCTCAGGACCTTCTCCTTCCCCTCCCTGCTTCGATGGCCCCTGCCAGTTGTCATCAAACTGTGTACTTTTTCCCCCCAGCTTGACTTACGTCCCGAGTAGTATTTGCGCTGTATCTTTCTCGTTTTTGTCCAGGACACCGCCCACTCTTCCTCAATCCCCCCCCTTCCCGATTTTGGGGAGAGATATGATTCCAAAACTTTTTTCCCTCTGAGATAGCGGGTGCCCTCTACCTTTTATCATCTTCTTACATTCCGCCCCAGTTTTCTCTAGAGCAGCTTAATACCGAAAGGACGGAATCGTCTTGGTTCCTCTCTCCCCGATCTTTGGTACAGGATTGTTGATTATCCATAGATGTCGATTTCCCCCCCCCCATTTATCCCTGAAGTCCACTCGTTCTTGTGCGCTGGTTCCTCGAGGTTGTCGACGTTGCAGGTACCGAACCCTGATCCGCTTTTGATTTTTCCTCGCCCTTTAGTTGATGATTTCCTTTAAGGGGTGATAGGTATTTTCCCTTTCGGGTTCTTTCCCTCCTCTTCGTTTGGAAGGGCGATCTGGATCTTTTGCGATTGTTCAGGCTGATTTGCGGCCCTGCCTTCTTCCGGCCGATTTCCTAATTGCCACAGAAGGAGTGCTTGGGTTTTGTATCCTTTGTCACTCCCCCTCGCCTCTTCCCGCAGATTCGAATCGCGACTATTGAAGAGGAAATCTTCTGCTGCCTTTTCCCTCTCTCGGTCTCCCCAGTGGTGAGGTTCTGACCCCTTTTTTGGTCCCCTGTTCCCGCTTCCGCGTCTCTTAACCAATTTGCGTTTTACCTTCAGGAGGTGAGATGGCCCCTAAATTGTCATGCTTGATTATTTTCCCTATTTTTCACGTCGGTTTCTACCCCCAAAGCGTGCTTCGCCGGGAAGCCGACCAGTCTTGAAGACAACCCCCCTTGAACTTTTCCCGTGCGTTGCTCGCCGGGGAAAAATTTTTGAAACAGCCGTTTTGTTCGAGCCCCGCTGTCGTCTGGAGAAAACGTTACTTCTCTTCGGATAACTATACAAAGCCCCCCCCCATCTTTCGCCGCGGGCCCCCCCAGCGTAAAGAGGGTTGCTCTCTTTTATTTTTGTTTGAGGTCGGCCGACCCCCCTCAACTTCTTGCCTCCGTAGCCGAGTCAGTCCCCCCTGAAATTCGTTAGTAGCAGACTCTGTTTTCAGCCGTAACCAAAAGTTAAAAACCTCTCAAACCCCCAGCTCTCTCGGTTTCCGCCTCTGTCTTTTTTTCCTTTCCGGAATAATATTGCAGCGTCCCACCCCTTCCCCCCCCAAACCAACAAAAGGTTTCGTGGCCCGTGATCCTGGGGTCTCCTTCTCCTACGCATGGGGCACCATCTCCTACGAGATTTCCCCAATATTTTACATAAGCCACGTCTGACTCCCAAGGCAGCTCCGCGAGACCCTTGGTTATGTTCCCTTCTGTCATTCAGTCGGCTGAGTTTGGAGTCTAGCCCCCCCCCCAGAAACACCAAGTGCGTAGAAAGGACGCATCTTCCTCCCCCCACCGCTTCCCAACACATAGATTTCAAATTCCCCAAAAGACTACCTATTCTTTCCCGCACCTCCCACGCCCGCCGAATCTGGATAGGAAACGCTGCATTTGACCCCACTCTTGTGTGCCCTCCAGTCCGGAAACTGGATACCTGGTTAATTTCCTCGTTTCCCCCTGTCTCTGCGTCTTGTATACCCCCCTACTTTATGGGTAGAGTATCTACAAAGGTGCTGCCTCTCCGGTCATCGGGTAAGATGTTCTCCTTCTTAATCTCTCTCGTTAGTTTCGTTCTAGGTTAAACCTGGGGGGAGAGACGTAACGAGATAGTTCCCCCCAGCCTTCGACAGATACATGTCCAAGGAATATTAAAGCTGTTTTCCTGGTGTTGGTTTTTCTAGTCGGTCACCCCCACCAGTTGGCGGCTCTGGGCAGAGCTTAGATGCGGCTTTTTGACGATGCAGAGCTTTTTTTTTAGTTTTTTTTTGCGTATGAGTTTTTCCTGTTTTTCTTCGCTGTGGATCGAAGCCCTGTCGCGTTTTGCGTCAGTCTTTCCGCTGTCGTTTGGTCGGTTCGGCGCCGGCTGCCCCTCCTGATGCCCCTTCTCTTTTGGCCGCTGCCCCCCTGACCACCTCCTCAATTCAATCTACGCGATCCGAAGACTGGGCGGAGCCACCCGGCACGTTGCGCGAAGAAATCTTCTAAGTGGACGGTTTTCCCGCTTTTTTTCAAGCACCCCCCCCAAACCCCCTTTAACTTTCGGCTCGTCTCATTCATGTGCGAGTTCTTTCCATTCAGAGGAAATCCTTTGTTCTCCCTTTTTCCCTGACAGAGCGGACCACCTTGGCTAGCACCTCCCTTTACAGTTGCTTCTGGATTCTCTCTTTTGTGATTGCAGGCCGTTTTCCCCCCCTCAGTTTCCTAACCTTGGAGAGGGAATAGGGCGTCCCCCAGTTTCAACAACGCGATTTTTCCCCCCCGCGGCCTTCTCTTTTTTTTTCTTGTCAGATGTTAACCGCTTGAGCCATTGGGAATTCTCTGCCTTGGCTGCCGCTT
>Ga0179591_1319272_pt1 | contig 11541 bp, 8 predicted proteins | sample CZOMad2_1_08_16f_FD_182891 | JGI IMG/M metagenome (GOLD analysis project Ga0179591, IMG submission 182891) | Vadose zone soil fungal communities from Angelo Coast Range Reserve, California, USA - CZOMad2_1_08_16fungal (PacBio error correction) | ecosystem: Environmental > Terrestrial > Soil >... | reverse complement strand
TCCTCTGTTCTCGAGTGTGCCGGAAGAGGCGTAGTGGAGCCTTCTTTGTTCCAGCTTTTTTCGAATTCTTTTGAGGACCCCCCCTCCCTGAGTTAGGATAAGTGTACGATGCTCCTTCCGTGTTTTTAGTTTCGACTCACGAAGAATATCCGATCAGGTTCGTTTATCTATCGTTCAGTTATTTCTGGTTTAATTCTATCTAGCTGTTGCTTCCGGTTCATGAGGATATTCCTGATTTGCGCTGTTTCAACTTCACCAAAACTCTCTGAACAATCCGGTGTGAAGGTTATGGACTTATCCTTCTCTTTGCTCCAATCACCGGGATTCGGTCCTCTAAGGAGAGGATCTACTCCTTTTTTATCACGAGCCACTCACCCCGGAGATGGACCATTTGGACCTCCGAATTTGAAGTTTCTAGTTGGTGGAAGTCCTTTAAAGGTAGCTTACTTCCCGCGTTCTTGGAAGTACAGCGTCGGGGCCCTGCCAGATAGTGAACACCGACCTTTAATTCTGCTTTTCGAGAACCCTCTCGAGATTTAGTCCCCTTCCCTATCAATCATCTCCTTCACGTTTTGAGCCGTTTTAGCTAGAGGTAGAGACCCCCGACTTCTTCCCCCCTTGATAAAGACGGCCCCCTCGCGTTGTCGTCGTTTTCTTGAGTGACTCGAGATCGTGTCTTGTGATGTTCATGCCTCCTTATCTCGCGAGGAATTTCTTGGTTGACTTTTCTCCCTTTCCGACACCCTCTATGTCCCAGAGAGATCATAGCTTCCGAGGACAGAACTCGACTCCATTCTCTTCCCCTCGTGAACCCTCGGAAAGTCGTAGATGCAACTCTCAGCTTACGACCTATCCCGATTTCGTCGCCCGAATAAACTCTACTGTCGATTCAGTCCCCTCCCGCTCCCGATCCCTATCACTGTTGTGCTCTCGGCCAATCATGTCCCCCCCTCGGAGAAACTCCCATTTCAGGAGTCTTTTAGGTTAAGGATCGATACCCTTTCCAGTTATCGAGACCGTTTAAATTCAGAAGATTCCCCGTTCCTTATCTCAGTCTAACTTTCCTCGATCCACGCGATGACAATCCCTATTTTTTGCGCTCCACATCAAAGCACTAAGTCGTTGGAGGCCGTCAAGTCGATCAGACTATCCGACCCTGCAGTCTGCGCTAGACGCTCGAAGATTTTGAGGCCGATTTACCTGCAACGGACCATTCGTGAGAAACGCCGAACTCGTTCAATCGCCTTCCTCAGGCTTACCTTACGTTCCCAAGTAGACTTTGCCCTTCGAGATTCGAGAATTCTTTCCTGACATTCGTAGTCAATAACTACCCTTTCGGAATATTAACCAGTTTCCCCAAAAAAGGAAAACCTGAACGAAACGATCATCTTTTCAACAGCGGATTTTAAAACTCCTTAATTAGTAGCCCCCTAGAGCCCCCCCCACCACTCCCCCCCCAATTACGTTTACCTCCACATCATGAAAAATACTGGAAGGACGCGAAGGGTTCAGTTTCCCGTGTTTTTGTCTGCGGTCCACTGTCTCTCCATTCTTTCTAAAGCTTTCCATTCGCAGTCCCCCCCCCGAACGGCCAGTGCTTCTCGCCCCCCCTCGGAGTCATAGCTTTCCTTCCCCTCTGAGCCTTCCGTTTACAGCGAGCTTTTTGCTTTTCCGCCCATTTTATCCCTCTTTTTGAATCATATCCTGAAGAATCATTGTGCAGCCATCCTATGCCGTAGAGCCCCTTCTTGAACTTACTGATTCCCCTCCTTGAAGCCTCTGTGTTTTCTTATATTCTGGCGGATCGGATCATTAGTGCGAAATAATGAAGGCTGCTTCTGAAGACCCCTTCCTCAAACACATATCAGACCTACTCGAGGCTCATTGCGAGTTGATCTTTCTCATCATTTTTGATTTATTTAAGAGACTTGCTTACGGTTCCCTCGGTGTTTCATAGTTCTTTTTTTTGTTGAGTGAAGCGTAACACCCGTAGAATTCGTCTCCCTGCTAATAGACCTTTCGTCCTGGAGTCTTTTCCATAGTCCTTGAGTGAAAAGTCGACTCCCTTCCCTCTTCTATCTCACGAAGAGGTATAGTTGTTCTTTCTCTTTTTTTTTTTTTTTATGAACTCCAGGCTGAACTAAGCGGGGAACGAAATTGGAAATTTTCCCCCTTTCGTTCGCGGTCAGACAGCCAGTTCGGTCACAAGGTATCCTGCGTCTCCTTGATAGTCCGCTTTATCCTCTTATCCCCTTTCTCGGCATCTTCCTCTAAATCTGCGCCTTTTCCTGAGCAGAGACTTTTGCTACTTTTGATAGTGGGACGACGTATTGTCTGAAAGGTAAGTTGCAAATAGAATAGGATTCTCCCCGACCTGCCCCGGAAACACCTCCCTCGATAGTTTTTTGGGTCTTTCCAGTCGGCCTTCCTAGAGGGCGTGGGAAGACTTCAGCGTCCGAGTTGTTTCGTACGATTCTTTCATTCTGCTGTTGCTGGAAGATGGCCCATGCCTCCTCTCGAGTTAGTCATAGAACGATCACGCAGTTTGCCCGGGCCTTCCTCTTAAGTTCGGCAAGTGCGGCAGATCTTCCTTAATGACCAAAGATGACCGCGTTTTCGTTCATCTCCGGACGCGGTCTCATACGCCTAGACATCCGGCTCTTTCTCAGAGCAGCGCCGGAGCGTAATCCATTTAGTGACTCCAGCGCGTCGGGTTTCCTTTTTCAAGACCTGCTCGAAGAAATGAACGGAACATCCCCAAATTAGCCGATACGCTGTAGAGTAGGGACCATCTTTCAGGTCCAGGTTCTGCCAGAGGGCGCACTCGAAAGAATCGCGTCTTTTCACTCTCTCCGTCTTACTCGGACAGAAGTTCGAATGCAGAAAGCCAACTTCCCCGACTGCTTCGGCTCGGCTCTTTCTTATCCTCAAGCCGATGCGCACTCACTCTATTTAGCAGCCGAAGGCGATGCTCTCTTTTCTCCACTCCTTTTTTTTTTGTTTTCTGCTGAAGAACCTCTTTCTTTCCAGTCTGAGTAGTGATCCCCCCCCGGAAGAGAAGCCGTTCCGTCTTTTTGTTCCCTTTGTATGCCTTTCTTCCGCATCGAGCTCTGGATCCCCTCACAGAAGAAGATCAGCGATTTGCAAGAAGGAATTCTTGCTCCTTCTGCGGCTGTACCTTATCTTTTCTCCATAGATGACCGATTCTTATATGGGTTGATTCTTCCCCCCCCTGGGTAGTCCCCCACAAAATCGATGTAGTCCCATGTTCTTAGCAACTGAGATGATAGATAGCTCCCTTACGCTCTTCAATCTTCCTCTCCCGATTGGTGTGTTTTCTCTACGCCGAGAGGTTGATCATTCAGATTTTCTCCCCGGATTAGTCTTTTCTATACGGAAGCGAACGCTACTTCACAACGAGGATAGTTCGGTCTTCTACTAATCCTTCTTATGCATTCTTTTTCAAAATCCAAAACCCAAGACCTCCCACTCCCTTTCCCAACCCAAATTTCCTAAAAATAGGCGAAGAGTTTTTCTCCCATAGAGAAAGTGCAAACAGTCCAGTCTCCCACTTCCTCTACAGCCCTCTAGAGGACCCTTTCGTTCTTCCTCGAGGCAGTCGCCACACTACTATCCCGTTTCGTGGGTTCCATGCAGGAACCTACTCTTATCCGGCTCGGACATGCCGAGCTTATCGTCCTCCCCCTTTTGAGCGGCGAAGATTATCTGCCTGCTATACACGACGGGATAATCGGCCCGCGAGGTAAGCCCGGAATGACATCTCTCCCTGATTCCTTTGTGATTCTACTTCTTTAATCTCTTCCGTCCCTTTCTCTTCAGTTTTCCAGGCACGCCACAAAGGACTCGTTTTCTCTATCCCCTCTATTGCGCAAACCTAGAGAAGGCTTACTTTTGAACCCTTTCGCTCTATCGGAGATTCCGTCGCCCCGCAGGCGAGTATCAGCTTTACGAAGGAGAAGTTACTCGTACCAGCGATACCCATCTCCGACACATAACCACAGTCCCATAAAAGGTATCCTACGAACTAGAGAGATGAGTCTAGAAGTGATTCAGCCTTCTTCGTTCTTCTTCTTGATAGTGACCATAGAAAGTCCCCTGGAATTCTCGAATCTCAAAGAGTCCATAGGATAATCCCGATCTCCGCCTATTTTATTCGGACTCCGGTCCTGATTTCCTGGAAGCTTTTCTTTTGCTGCTAGCAGATGAATTGTTACTTATGAACAAGGCTTTTCACCCCACCCAACGTCAAATTCCTTTTCCTCGCCCGGCTTTTATAGAGGCCCAAGTTCTTATCTTCCCGAGCGCCTTCCGTTCGAGCTTCCTTCTCCCCGCTCGGCGAGCCCGGATTCCCTCCGCGGAAAGAAGTCCCCCTTCCCTTTCTCCTCTGCTCTTTTTCAGCGATGTCAGGGGCCCCGTCGGTGGGTCTTGTGTTAATATGTGAGATCTGCATCCTTCATTCACTGTGACCCGAGTGCGATGATGCCGCGATCCCGTGTGTCCCTGGTTCCTCTTTCTGAACGGTAGCCGTCACGACTATCGTAAGCTTACTACGCGCCGACTCTCGTCTACTTCCCGCTCTACAGTCGCATGTGGAGTCCCCAGATTGGCCCCCGCTTCTGTGCGCGGTTTCACCACTGGACCTTAGTACATAAAACCATATTCTCGCGCTCAGCGCTCTTTATCCTTTACTCGTAGAAGTTCTCTTCAGGCTGATCGACTTTTCCTCACCTCCTCTCGTTAATTTTTTCTCCCCGCTCGGGATGGTGGATCTTCTGTTCATCTACGGCCTATCCCCGTCCTATGTCGACAGAGTACGGTCTCGTTCCTTTTTCCCCGCATCCGGGACTAAAAGGGAATCCCTTTTGGATCCCCTTGTTATCCTCCTCCCCCCTTATTGACGAGATTTCACTCACTTTGGATCGAGATTGATCGGGCGCGGGAGGATGCCTCCGAATAGAACCGTCCCGGAGTCTTTGCTCGTTGTTTCCTATCGCGGAGCTTAAGTCTAGTTGAAATTCTCGCCTCCCTCCAAACCTACCTTTTTTGTGTTTTTTTTTTTTTTTTTTTTTTTGTTTACACCAAAATTTTGGTGTGTGTTTTTTTATTTCCAAACCCAAAAACCACCCACTCCCCCCACCCCCCCTTCCCCAGTTGAGGTTCGTCTGTTCAAAGAGGCGTTGTCGATTTTGCCTCGCCGCAGAGTCTACTCTTCGACTTTTTTGCACAGGATCTCGATCCCGATCTTTTTTCCACCCCCTCGGACTCTTCAGAAGGGTCCATCAAATCTAAGATATGAATTGCACTCCCCCCCTCCCTCCCCTTGCCGCGTTCTCCCCCTCCCTGACGGGCTGAGATCGAGGATAGAGACCCGGTGAATCACGTGACGAAAGTGTCCTCTGCGGAATGGACGGCTCGTTTTACTCTACCTTGGGACAACTATTCCTGATCGGGATCAGCCTTTCTCCCTCCTCTCTCTCCACCACTGGCGCCTCGAGGACGCCTGCCTGACTCCCCCCCCCCCCCTAGACGCAGAATCGTCGGTCCAGCGGCCAGCTCTCTATTTTGGAGTTTCTTTCTTTCTACCAAAATGTAATAGAAAGCGGATGATCCTTCTTCCCTCCTCCCCCAAGCGGCATCAAAGCGATACCCCTCACGTCAAACTTCACCATTATGTCCCAGCCACGTTGATTTGCTTCTCCCCAGGCCTCTTTTTTCCTTTCCCTGAAGAAACCTAGAGATCGCCTTCACCACCCCGTCTCCCGACTTCTTTGCGGACGCGTCCCTAAACTACGATTGGCATCTTCGTTGCTTGACTCGGAGCGTTAAGCCTGAAGTCTTCATAGTCCCACCTTCTCCAATTTTTCATTTTTTTATCCCACTCTTTCCCCCGCAAAGACCCGGACTACATAAATGCCGATGCCTTAGGCGAAGCGATCCCCCACCCCCTCTCCTAAGTTTTGTTTTTCTTTTTCTCTGATTACTCTTGAGTGATGAGCTCTCCTGAATGAAAGCGGCATTTGGGGGAGGTTCCAGCTTTCTGTGAACGTTCATCAGTTTTGGGAAGAAAATTTTCTTGCATTTAAGGTTTTTTACGATTTTCACGAATGAGTTGATTACTACTACCTTCTTCTTGAGCTGCCCGAATAACGGGTTTTAGTGTCGCGCTGCCGATAACGTTCTCTCTGGAAGCCTGTTTGTCCTTAAGGCCGATCTGTTGCGGCCGACGGACTTGGAATTCCTCCTATAAACGGAGGCGGACCCCCATCTAATTTACTTGACCTTTCTCCGCTTCTGCTTTGATCTTAAGTCGCCCCGGCAGCCGCCTCGGGAAGGAGTCATAGAGGCGCGGCCCGTTCCTCTTTATACCTCCCCTCCTTCACGCCGATCGCTTTGGAAAGTCTGGCCTAGACTTCTTCGAGTTTTTTTCCGTCGGACGTCCCCGGCTTCCTCGGCCAGTGGTGCTTCGTGGAACGACATTCTTTCCCCCTGGTCTCTCCCCTATCTTTCCCCAGGACATTCGGACAGCAGCGTCGGCCTCTAGCTCCCATTCCGAGAGCCTTTCCCGGCACCCGGCTTTTTCTTCTCCTTTCCTTGCGCTCTCCCCCGAAGTAGGAGAGCTTTCACGACTTCCCCTCCTCTTTTTGTCTTCTCTTCTTGGCGAATTCTCTTAGGTTTGTTCATGCTGCTCGAGGAGTCTGACTCTTTAGCTCGTGCATCGCTCCCTCCAACGTCGCCCCCCATTCCTAGGAGGCGTATGAGAACCTGACAACGATTCTTTGGACGTACATCAGATTCTTCCCCTTTGACCAAACGCAGACGCTGAAGCTCCGTATTTCTTCCTGCATCTTAGCCCCCTAGGCCGGCGCCTTTCCGCGCTTGAACTCGAGTCGGCGAGCAGCCTCCCCTCCCCTACGACACGATCGCCGAATTCTTTATTCCCCCTCAGGTGCTAGGAGACCCCCCCCCGAAGGTGTCCTACGTATTCGTTTCGAAGGTTCCTATTCCCCCAGGATCACCTTCAGTTCTCGTACGATGATCCTTTGATCGCAGTGCGCAGACGCGATCCCCTGACTTTTTCATTACCCCTCCAGAGGAACCGCGAACGTCTTGAGCCTTTCGCTTCCTGCTTCATCATCCCGTGCTTTCCTGTCGAGCGAGAGCTAGGATTTCTTCTTTTTAGTGAAACGACACTCGACCTTCAAAGCGCCCCCCCAACCTCCGTTCCGCGGCGCAACATGACCCAAGGGAGACATCTCCCCCCTTTTTTTTCCCGATAGGAGCGTCGATTCCCGATTCTCATCTGTATTCCCCTCCAGTTAGGACGAGGTTCCACCGGTCACCCCCCTTTTTCCCCCCCTCACGGAAATCCCCCTCCCGAAGCTTGTCCCCCTTCCCCGCGAACATTGATAACACCACCTTCACCAACCATAGAAGGGGACTGACACATCTTTCCCAGATTCCCCCCCCCTTCCTTTTCGACTCCAAGGGGTCAAGGCGTGACGTCGTGCGACTTCCCTAGGATTACCCTCCGAGAGGCAGACATTATCCATAGCCCTGGAAAGTGAGAGAGCCGCTTTTTAACTCCCCTTTTAGGCCCTCCCCCCCTTGAAGGGCGAGCAGTTGGTAACTTCCAGGGGATCTCTTGTTTCTGGCGGGGGGACCTTCAGTTGGACATTCGCGAAAGATCTCTTGCGCGAGAACTCTCTTTCCCCTTCTTCAAATCCGGCGAAGGGACTTGCAGCATCCTATTTTCGCGGATCTAGTGCGTCATCTTGCGACTCTCCTTCCCCCCCCGGTCGAGTGCACGAAAGAACCCAATCGCTCCTCCGAGGATCACCTCTCCTCATCTCGATTCGCGATCACTGTGAGGTAGAAGTTGGTGACCTTCTAACTTGTTTGTCTGCGGATGTTGCGGACCCGACGGTCCCCTTTTCCCACTATCATGATGCTTCGTGATATCGTCGTGCGTGAGAAGTAAGAAGTTCTCAGTCCCCTCTCCCTTAAGAATCGGGTTTCGGTTCTTTCTTTATTCTTACCGTGCGGATCCCCGGTGTCTTACTTCCTCTGCACTTTTGGGTTTTTCCCCGAAGAAAGGCGGACACCCTTCCCTCTTGCCCCTTTCTTGTCGCACACGAAGCACTGGATTGAGTCTCTTCTCGTGATAGTATTTTAGAGGGAGAACGTTATCCGTCTGAGGTCGAGGAACCTTCCATCTCCCTCCTTCCCTTATCTTTCTCCCTCCTCCTTGATCGAAAGTCTTCTTTTTTTGCCGAGCCTTTCTTCGAACTTTTACTTTTATTGTCACCCCTGCAAGAAATATGAATATTTCTTTTCTCTGCTCCCCCCTTCCCCCTGAATCCCCGGCAACCGCCGACTATTCTAGAGCCCTTCTGTGTGACTTCCCTCCTTCCCGGCTAAGATTTCCTGTAGAGTCCTTGCGTGCCTGCCGTCTTTTCCCCCCCCGGGTTTAGTTTGGTCGCGTGAAGAGGCGAGTTTACTCAGAAGGCGATCATCCTCCTAGCCGAAAACTTTTTATCTAGTCGAATAGTCTAGGAGACTGGAAAGATTGAATCCCCTCTCTCTCTCGCATGTCGCCCCGCCGCATTTTCTCGCAGAAAGACTTTCCTTTTTTACGACCTCCTCCCGTCTTCCTCAATTCCCTCTCAGCTCCTTCTCTGGCAGAAACCCTCTCCTACCTCTCCTTTCAGTCGATCTTCTTCACAGACAGCGAGAAGACGTACTTAAATTCCTATTAGCGAGCCGTTTCGGGGAGACCAGTCCTAGATGAGTCGTCGTTTACCCCTTTCTCGGAGGCCTCTGAAAGCTTGAAGGAGCTCCCCCCTCTTTTCCCTTCCCCATCTATCTTTTTTTTTTTTTCTCGCTCGAAAAGCAAGAAGACACCCCAGCCTGCTGTTTTCACGGCTGGAAGTCTGCCCGCGACTCCGTTCACTCGCCCTGAGACTAAGCCTCCTTCTCTCTTAAGACTCTGTTTGATAGAGATCTGCTTAGACCTGCGACCTCGGCTAGTTGTCTGAGTCGGCTACCCGAGAATTTCCCTTCGTGGTTTGCGTCGCATTACGCATCACTCCCCTCAGCCAAATCGTGAGAGCTAGCCGAAGAGTCCCCTGATCCCTCCTCCCTCTTTTTTTTTGAAAATCCTCTCTGGACGGCTGTACCTGGATTTTGCGCCCTCAAGTTCTCGTCGTAATTTTTTTCCCTTGAATACCCCTCCTATGTATCTTTCTTATACTTTATTAGAGAAGTTCAGCTTATACTTTCTCCTCCTTTGAATAGTCCTAGGCCGATCGTAGCGTGTGGCGCTCTGCGCGGGTCTCATTCTCCTCTATAGAGATTTTCGCTTGCGCCGGAAGGAGAGTCTCGCTCTCCCCCCCTTCTTAGGAGCTATCTCTCGTAAAACCTAGTAATCTCCCTCCAACACACTCTACTTCCTCCAATATAGAAGCCGTTTCTTCGTCGACGCCAAAGAAGGAGAGCTTCCCTTCTAACTGACCTAAGACACGATTCCGGCTACGCCCGGTTTGTCAGACATTCTACAATAATTCATAGGTCGGTTCAATGAAGTTCAACCCAACCTGCCTTACCCTTCACTATACCCTTCAGAAGCTTAGAGTCATAATCCGTTCTTTCTGCATTTCCTCTGATTTAATACCCTTGACTTTCCCATCGCCCCCTCCTCTCCTGATCACGGACCCCAATAGAATGAGGAACGGAGGATTCTTTGATGTCTTTTTCTCTTCCTGGCCCCGTCCGTTCAATTTCCTTCAAACGTGAAGGTCCCCGTCCGCCCCTTTCAATCTTCCCATCAGATACCTGATGGCGGACGCGAGACGGTCCCCGTCGTCTAAGCAAGAGAGTATATGATATCCGACCAGCACGCCTGAGTCTCCTAGGAGAAGAAAATCTGGACAGTCCCTCACAATTCCCCCCCCCGAGACCTGAGATAGTCCCCAACCTACCCCCTTACTCGCGTACTCGAGAGTAATTCGTGATCCTCTCGTGATTGTTCGTCGGATTCCTCGCCGAGAGTCCGGAATTTCTTTATCTCTCGGAGACTATTCCTGAAGACTCGTCCCCTACCTTGGTAGGATGACGGCACCATAGGTTCCCTGGATTCCTCCTCATCTGGGAGGCCTCTTCCCCCCTCCATATGCTGCACAAGTTTATTTAAAACCTTTAAGGAAACCTATGCTGTCCCCTGTCGTTACTATCTCTCCCTTCAGGACCTCGATCGCATCTGGACGAGGCTCGCTCCTTTTTTTCGTCGACATCCAGTTGCGATCTCCTGCTGAGCAGTTTGAGCGCACTCATTAAAAATTGGGAACCTCCTGCTTTTCCTTCTTTCGGTCAGGTCCTTGCTTGGTTGTTACGGTTTGTTTTGTCCTAGGGCCTTGATTCACCGTTCCAAGCGTGCGTTCCATTTTCGTAAGGGTTTCTTTTTTTTTGTGGAATGGCTCCTCCATTCGTTAAGTAGTCGGAAGATGCGGATTATCCCGTGCTTTAGTAGTCTGCACGGCGCGAATTTCTACAGTAGAATGTGAGTGCCACGATTTCGCCTTTCTTCGTTACGGTGACACACTTTAGATAGGAATAACCCCTCTCCCGATCTCTCTCGTAAGGAAGTGTAGAGTTTTAAACATTGTAGGTCACGGAGTCGAGTTTCTTGCTGGGACTTCTTTAGGGGGGTAAGTTTAATCCTGGTTGTCCTCTGAGCCCTTTCTGACTTTCGATTCTCGACTTGTAAAACTGTCTCTGCTCCGGACCCAAGATCAAGTGCTCGCCGCACAAGTCTTTAGTTCAACTGATGGAGAGATGGAATTTTCGCTCCCGTGTTTTTTATGCTGCCCGAAAGGTAGACGAGTTCCGGCCTCGTGGTTTCTCGCTCTAGAGAGCTGGCTGATTTTTCCTCTCGCCGGTCGGATTTTTTGAGCTCCCCCCTCTGGCCCTTGTCGATGTTAATTTCCAGAAGCCGATTTGGTATCGAGTTGCGCACCGGAATGCGATCCGATCTTACCTCCTCAGTCGCTAGAGGTTTACCCCCCAACGACCTATCTAGAATTCTAAATAATAGACTAACCGGAGGTTTTTCGACTTCGGTGCTTCTTTCAGATCAGAACCCTTTTTGCCGGCAACGTGCCTCGGAAGAAGAATCAGATAGGTGACCTTAAGATTTAAAGCGTTCCCCACCCGTCGGGATCTCAAGGTCGCCGCCAGCTTTCTCTTTTTTCAGCATTCCTGCTGAGAAACTCGACGTTCGGGGTCCAAGTAAGACTTATCAGTCTTTGATTTCTTTTGAGCTGAAAGGTATCCGCGCATATTGGCCCCCCCGAAGAGGATTCTTGGAGCTTTCGTTCTACGCAGCAAAATGAACATGGCAACGACTGGTGACTCCTGATCAAAGGATACTATAAGGAAGACACAATTATAGCATTCACAAACCCTGGTATCCAGGGATACGGCGCCGCGACGACATACCGTGAGCTCGGACCTGCTTCCTGAATT
>Ga0179591_1247220_pt1 | contig 11541 bp, 10 predicted proteins | sample CZOMad2_1_08_16f_FD_182891 | JGI IMG/M metagenome (GOLD analysis project Ga0179591, IMG submission 182891) | Vadose zone soil fungal communities from Angelo Coast Range Reserve, California, USA - CZOMad2_1_08_16fungal (PacBio error correction) | ecosystem: Environmental > Terrestrial > Soil >... | reverse complement strand
TTAGTCTATTTGACCAACAATGTCCGCATTGTACCCCAATGTAGTTTTCAGTCTGAACCAGTAAGTTGACTTTGAGAAGACGGAATCCTCTTCTGGAACCCTGAAGACGTTTTATTCAGTTCCCCTTCCCTTAGTCTTCTTTTTCCCCGGCCCGACTTCTACGCAATGCTGGTCAGGCTGTGATCCTCGCGTTGCCGGTCGTTCTTTTGCAGAGGTTAGTTAGTCCTAGAGTCTTCCCCCCCTGTTTTTCCCCCCAGTGCAGTTTCTCTTCCGCTCGTGGTTTCCTTTTGGCAGTGGCTGCCTCTTCCACTCGTGCACTGCCCGGCAGGGGTTCACCGGATTTGCTTCCTTGCTTTGACCCCTTAGGAGAGTTCAGGTTTTTGCTTTTGTAAATAGGAGTTTTTGACCCTTCCCCCCCGAGCCTTTTAAGCACCTGTTTTCGAAGGCTGTCCCGGGCCGTCCGCCCCAGATTCAACTGGTAAGGTTCTGACTGTTTTCTACCGTTGGACCAAATTCTCCCACCTTGCCCTTTACCTCGTAAACGCTTTCGAGCTATGCCAGGCGCGGAGGGAGTCGTTTGAAAGCGGGAGCATGTTTTTTTTACCCCCCTTCGTCCCCTCCCCTGGGCCCCGTGTTGAGGCACCGCCCGTGATGGAAGTCGTTGTACTGTGTGCCATTCGCAGTTTTGCTGCCGTCAACTTTTCGTATTAGTGGTAGTGCCCGCTGATCCCGGCCCGCAAAGCCACCATTTTTTGTTGATTTTTCCCCTCTAGACTTTTGTTTCCCTTTCTCTCGGGTTCTGGCTTGTGGTGCACCTGACCCCTTGATCAGACGTCCGTCCCTAGTTCCCTTCCCCGATTTTTATTTTTGCAGTAATTGGAGGGTTTTGTTGTTTTGCGCACCCCCATGTTTTTTCACCCGTCTGCCCCCCCCGACGTCGTGATATCTTGTCACGGCTTTTCCCGCGAGTGCCGAGTCCCCCTCGCCTTCCCCTGTGAAGAAACCAAATGTTTCGCCCACCTATTTAATTCCCTCTTGCCTGTTCCCCTGTTCACCCCTCTTGCTTCGCTTTACGGATTGGCCGGTTGTGTTCTTTTTTGGGGTTGGGTCAGGAGTTCGGTCCTGCTTTTCCAGTTTGTGTGGGTGTTCCTGAAAACCAAAAGAATGCGCCTTTCGGTTTGTTTTCGGTTTGACTGGCCGGTCCATCCCCGTCTTCCCGGCTTCCCTCCGGCAGCTGGTCGCTTCTTGCCCCTCCCTTTTTCTGGCTAAGACGGGGTTCTTTCAGTTTGTATGGGGGTCAGGCCGCGGATAGTCAGTGTTTTGTGTTCCCTTCTAGGGTGTCCCCCCCCTCGGCTTCCCCCGGACAAGCCCGGGTGAGGGTGGCTTATTTTCCCCTTTTCATATAATTTTTTGTTTCAATGACGAGTAAAAGGAGGTGAACTGTACTCTTTTTTTTTTTTGACTTTTTCCTTTTTGGCCTCGGTTTTCTTTTCGTCCCCCGGGGCGACCATTTGGACCGACTTTTGGACTCCGCACCGCCCAAAGATTTTTTTTTTTGACACTTTTACCGAAGAAGAAGTTGTACCCCTCCCCCCCCCTTCTGTCTGGAGTGTCCCCCCCCCTTTTCCTTTCAGGTTTTTTTTTTTGGCAGTGTTTTGCCCCCGGCTCGGCCAGGCGGTTTTTCCGTCAAGTTATAATAGGATTCCCTTTTTTCCCCTTTGCTGCCGTTTTCTTGCTGGGCTCCCGTGGAGTCCGGCGGTTTTGGCCTGCGAGTTCCAACTTTGTGCAGAGTCAACGGGAGCGCGGTTCCCCCCTCGTGTTTACTTTTTTTTCCGGCTTTGTTTTTTTCCTTTTATCCCCGTTATTCCTGTTTCGCGTTGCTTGCTTTGCTGGGCCGCTCTTTTTCAGTTTGCCCGCCCCGCCCCCGGCTAGCCGCAGAGTTCCCTTTTTATTGGTCCTTAGGGCGATCTGTCCACGATTGTTCAGGCCTGTTTTTCTTCACGTGTTTTTTTTTGAAGTTTTACCGCCCCTGGGCCCTTCCGGTCCCCCCCCCCGTTGACCCACCCCTTTCCTCCGATTTTGCGGCATTTTATTTTTCTTTGGCCGCCCTCGTTCGTGGTTCAGGCAAACCCCCCCGTTTTCCCTTGGGTTAGTGTGACAACCCGAGGAGCTGTTGACTCTCTGGACACTCCGCTCCATGCTCGCGAGTTTCTCCTTAAAACAGAATCGCCCCGACCCTTCTTTCTTTTCCGTTAGCCGCTGCGCACTGTTTGCGAGCTTTACTTTGGCCTGTTCTCCCCATTTTAGCAGCTAAATGTGGAAATTGATGTTACTTCCCTCCCTTTTTTCACCCCCCATAGAAGGTTTTCCGCCGCCTACGGGCGCCCACTGGTTTTTATGCACGGCTCTGTATTAAAAGGAAACTGGCCCCCCAACTTCCAGTTTTGTTTCTTTTCTCTCCTAGCCCTTCCCCGCTGTTTTTCTTCCACTGTAGATGTCCCTTTCCCCCTTGTTCCGTCCCCTTTTTTTTAAAACACCCTGTCCAGTCTATGGAGGACGCACCCTGGTTTTTGCCCACATTTTGTGAGTGACCCGTTTTTCCCCATGCTTTTTTTTGGAGCTTTGCCTTGCTCCCCACTGCGGTTCTTCTCAACCTTTTTGGTACCAGAACCAAAGTCCCCTTTGAATTTTTTAAGTTCTTTCGTTTGACCCCTTTCTTATACATACCTCCCCCTTTTTTTTTTGCCGAGGTAGTAATTTTCCACCTCAGCTGACACTTCCCCATCTCTTTCGGGCCGGGTATGTCCGTCCCCCCCGTCCCAGTTTTCTAATAGGCGGTTGGTGTCTTTTTCCCCAGCCATTTTTGCTTGCATGTGCCCGGTCTCCAACCGTTGGCTGCCGTCTGTTCCTCAATGTTGGCAGTGGTTTTGCCAGTTTCTTGCCATTGGGCCAATTGCGCGGCACGATTGGACCCCCCACCTTCTCGGTTTGTTTATCGAAGCTGCCCCCCCCTTTCCCAACCTTGTACTGGTCTCGGGTGTTCGTTTTGATCAGCGGGCATTGATTGGTCGTCCCCAGTCCTTCCCTGGCGCAACGAGATTTACTTTTTCTTTTCTTTTTTTTTTGGGGGGCGTTCCCAGCTGGCCGAGTAAGCCTGCTCCCTTGGCCATCGTTGATTCGGGTGATGACCTTAGACCCCCTTGCCCTTTCAGTTCTCTGCAGTGGGTTCCCCGTGCTATTTTTTTTTTCTTGTATGAGAAATTGTGCTCTTAGTAGGAGTTAGGACGCTCTTTCTCTCGGTAAAGGTGAGCCTGCAGTTTTCCTTTTTGGCCCTTCTCAGTAGCGGCAGATACTCACCTGTCTGGACTTCCCTTTTCTTTCTTTGTTCAATTTTCGGATTGCCATTCGTGTCATACCCGAGGGTGAAGGACCAAGGTGACTATTTTAACTTCCCAACGTTTTCGCCATTCGTTCCAACCCTTGGTTTTCTCTGCTGCGAGAAGGTTCACGGTTAGTTTACCTTTTTGTATAAGGGTTGTCAAGGACAGGTTTTTTTGACTTTTTCAGGATAACCCGTCTTCCTGACCAGGCCGTTTTCCGGGTCCCCCCCCCCCATTTGTGAACCCCTTGTGGAAAGACCCCAAGGTTTTCTCTCCCCCCACTTTTGCCTCCCGCGACGTGTGTACAAACCGGACGCAACCCCTCACGGTGCCGCTTTGAGAACCCGGACCGTTAAGAGACGCGTTTTGGGTCCTCCTCGTTATACGTTGTCTTAGTCCTTTGCGTGTCCTGCCGCCATCCCCGACCTCCAGGCCCTTTTCTGGGGTCCTCCCCTATGTGCCCATTGATGGAGTTGGAATAGGAACCTGGAGGACTCGTCGTTCCCTTGTCTGGATTTTTCTGGCTGTTTCAGTTCTTGGTCACTGTTCGGGCACGGGGACTTTTTCTGAACCCCGCTTTGACCCTTCTTGCCAGTTGTTTTAGTCCGGTAACTCGTTGGATGCGTGGTAAACTTAGTAATCACCTGTTCCCCACAGCATCTAATAACCGTTGCTGCCGGGTTTCCGGATGGGCGTCCCTGCCCCTTTTAAAATATGACCCTTTTGATATGACCCCCTTCCCTATCCGGACCTTTCCGATAAGCCATCGCGTTTTTGTCCTTTTCCTCCCATCGACCCAGCGGCCGTAGAGAAGACTTTTTAAGTTTTTTTCCAACTTTACCAGTTCTCGCCTCGGGAAACCTGGCGGAGCGGCGTTGGTCGGGCTTTTTTTTTTTTTTTTTTTTTCCTCCTTCTGTTGCACCCACAGTTAAAGTTGTGTGCCAGAAGTTGCGTGGACCGTTTTTTCCTTTTCCACCGTTATTGGGGAAGCCGTTGGGTTTCCCCTTGTTACCTTTTTGTTTTACCAGCTTTCCTCACCTTTTTGGCAGAACAGTGTTTTATCCCTCTCTGCTCGAGGCAGATCTCTGTTTGACAGGACCCGTGGTACAAAGATAACTTACGGCGTGTTTGAATTTTTTACCGAATCTTTTTTTTTTTTTTCACCCAACCAGGGGACAAGCCGTCGGTCTCCGGGGCCTCGTCCGGTTATCCGGCCTTGCCTACTTTCCTTTTCTCATTTTTTTGCCAAACTTCCCGCGGTTTTTTCTCGACACCCACCGTCGTTAGAAGTTTTCCCCGCCGAGTCGTGTCGTTGGTTTTTTCTGGGCCCCGGAACGACTGGTGGCCCCCTCTTTTTTAGCCCGTCCGTTCCTGCACCGGTCCGCCGTTCAGGGCATCCAGATAAAATGCCGGCTTTCACTTTCCCCTGGGACAAATGCCGACTGTTTTTCCCGAGTCTGCTCCATCTTAGCGTCTGCGTTCGCTTTCACGCGTACACTGATGTCACCCATTTTTGTTCACGTTGTCCCCTGAGTGAACTTTCTGCCCTTGCTTTTCATTAAGGGTAGTGGGCTCCCCCCCCTTTGTCAACCTCACTGCTCCACCCACAGGGTTTCCAGGAGGCCTCGTTTCCCCTGTCCCCAGCCACTTTCCGCGTCCTCCGGCTTTCGATCCTGCATCAGCTGCCTCCCCTTCGGTCAGCCCCTGGGCTTGTGTGCAGGCACGATTTCCTTTGCTTTCCTTCCGCCTTCGCGGTGGGGGACACCCCAGGTTTCCACTTGCCTGGACACAGGGACTTAGAGCTGCACGCCGCCTCTGATCGGTTTTTTTTCCAAATTCCTAGGGCTCCCAGGGCCAGACCATCAGTGCTGCGTTCTTTTCCTGTCTTTTTCCTTATTGACCTCTCCCAGGACCCTGGTAACATGATTTCTTTTGTGTTTGAGATTTGCCCAGTTGGTCATCGAGTTCCCGTAAAAAACATTTCATCTCCCCCAAACTTCCTCGGTTTTTTTTCCCCCCTGCAGTCATTTGGGCTAGCTGATTTATACTCTTTTCCTATCCCTTCCGGTTGTTTTTTTTTTTTAGCTTGTCATTCTTCCAGCGATACCAACCCTTTGACGCAGGTACCCCACCGTGTCTTTTCGTATTCCCCTGTCCTCTACACTCTCTACCTCCGGTATACGGCCCTGAGCTTCCCTTTGTTTTTACGAGTCAATGGTTTTTGTTCTTTGACCCCTGTCCCTTCTGGTAGTCGATGCTACTCGCGAGTTTCCTTGAGCCGTCTTTCGGTTTTTTTCTCCTCTGACCCTTTTTTTCTTCTCAGTTACCCCTCTGAGGGCCGGTGTCGGAGATGGGTTTTTTTTTTTTCTTTTAGACTTTTGGAGCTCTAGGGGGGCTTGAAACGTATTGAGGCCATTGCTGATTTTTCCTCTTCGGCGAGGGCTTCCCCCCCTTGTTGTTGATGAACAGTTAATTTCTTTACCCCTCTGGCCCCCTGGGTTTGAGCAAGGGGTCCTTGGTCGGCTCACAGTCCTTTCAAGGGTGCGATTCGTCGGCCCCCCTCTTTTTCAACGGTTAATACTGTAGATCGCGCCGACCGTTTCGGAGGAGTCGCTTGGGCTCTTCCACTTCTTTTTTTTTTTACTCGATTTCTGTCCCCCAGTGATCACGCCGGGATGTTTGAGGCGGTGCTTTTCACTGCGAAGTTTGGACGGACCCAACCCTAGGCTATATCTGTTGGCCACCTGCTGCCTTTCCCCCCTGTCAGGAAAGGACCCTTTTTAGTTGGATTTTCTCTTTGTTCCTTCATAAGCCCCGTAGATACCTCGGATGTTCTGGGTTGTTCCCTCTCCCCGATAGGCCTGACCGTCTGCGTTTTTTTTTCCCTTGGCATGCTGCATCTTGCGTCTGCTTTCGGGTTTTTGTTTGGTGCCTCAACTTTGGGTTGGTTTCCCTTCTTTTTTTCCACTCTAGTTGACTCTTGGTTCCCCGTTCCATTGATCGCTTTGCTTCGGTTCCGATTGGGCGGCAGGGAATTGACACCATGCCTGGTTTGCCACTTGTTTTCTTTTTTGCCTTCTCTTCTGGTTTGTCCCGGAACCCCGGTGACCTTCAATTTCTTTTTGCTGATGGCTGTTCCTCCTTTTTTGATGTCTGCTGTTTTCTGACCTTTCAGGTGTGCCTGCGCTCCACCCCTTCCCGCCTCCTTCTCTCCCTTTCCCTTTCTCTGGCTTTTTTCTGTTTCACTCCTGATTGAAGGCCCCGCCAAAGTCTTGGTTGATTTTCCTATTTGCCCGGTCGTGTGCCTAGGGGAAGTGGTGTCACCGTTATCCTGTTTCTCTGATTCCACTTCCTGGGGGCCCCGCTTAAGGGACGAACCTCGTTGAGGGACGGCCCCGTTTTTTTTTTAGTGTTCTTGACCCAGGTGATGATCCTTTTCCGCGAGATCCAAACGTTTTTGGAGGTGACATTTTCCCCTCCTTTCCCCGTCTTTGTTTTTTGTTAAATAGGTTTTACCCAAAGGACACGAAAACTGCCCTTGTTTTTTCCCTGAATTGGTTTATAACTGCCATAGCGGCGAAACCTAGTCCCGCCCGTTCCTGTGTTCCGCCTTCGTTTTTCTTGTTTGTTTTTCCTGACACCTTTTTCGTTCGGCACGTTGGTTGGACGGAATACCCTTTTTTTTGAGTGGAATCCTTTATCTTAGTAGTCACTGCTGGTCCTTCTGATGTTTTCTGACTCTTTGCCTGGACATTTCTCGGTTCGTCGGTGTTTAGTTTAGCCTTGCTTTTGTCGAAGTTTTTTACAAACGCTGGCTGTTCGGTTTCCCAGAGTTGTTTCCGGTTCCGGTGTTTTCGTTTATTGCACTCGCGTTTTCGTGCCCCGGTTGGCACGCCCCCCGCTTGATTTTTTTTTTTTTTCCTTCCCGCTGGCCACCCGGATCGAGGCAGTGTTTTTTTTTTCTTTGCTGTTTTTTTCCGGAGTGGGTCGTTATTTTTTTTTCCACTCTGGCCCCTTGAATTTCATGTTGGAAGAAGGTTCCCCTTTCACTCTTGTTTTCTTCGCGACATTTTTTCCTTACCCCCTTGAACCCCCCCCCAAACTCGCTACGTTATAAGTCACTCATCTGTTTTTTTGAATGAGTGTTGCCTTGCGTCCCCCTATTTTGTGTGTGTCAGCCTTTGGTCCCCCCGCAATCTCTTCGCTGGCGTCACCCACGTCCGGCACAGCCTTTCGGCCCCCTTCGTTTTTCTTCCCTCCTCCCCTTTCGGACCGGTTTTTAAGTCACTTAAATAATGTTCTTCTTCGTTTTTTTGACATGCCCCCCTGTTCCTTTTTTATTATTTTTTTTTTTTCCTTTTATTTTCTATTTTTTCTATTTATTTGTCCGTGTCTTTTTTTTTTTTTGTTTTTCCTTTTTCCTTGTTGACGCTCGACGCTGCTGGAGATAGTTTGTATAGCTGTTCCCCTGATTTCCCATTCGGCTCTTCTGAATGCTCTCCATACCCCACTTTTTTTTCAGCTTTTCTTTCCACCCCCGTGACCCCCCCCCTCAGCCCAGAGGCCCTACGATTTAGAGCTTTTGCCCGACTGCCATGTTTTTTATTTGCTTTTTTCCCCAGTGTTTGCTTTTAGATCGTAGATCCCTCCCCTTTCCCCCCCTGTCCTCCCCATCTATGGAAGCGTCGGCCTCCACGTTTAACTTTCCACTCTTTTTTCCTCCGGGTTACCGAGCTCGAGAAGGCTTTTTCCTCCTCTCATGGTTTCCACAATGGCCCGTGCACTTCCCCCCATGGCCACGCTTTTTCAGAACGTGCGGCATCCTTCCTATCGTGTAGGCCTGCACTTTTCCCCAGGTGTTATCTTGACTCTATAATGCTTACCCCCGCTTTTCCCTTGTTCTATGTCGTGCACCTTGTTTTGCCTGAAGAGTCTTTTTGCTCACCGCCGTCTTTGTCCCAGACAACTTGCTCCTGTATGTGCTCCACTCGCCTTTTTTTTTTTTAAATTTGCCCCTATGTTCCGTCTTTTCGGCAGTTCACTCTCTTTCTCCCTCACTCCCATTTATGTTTGATTTCCCGTTCCCTTGCGTTAGCTGTTATTTCCTTGCCGAGTTGCTATGACCTCCCTCCCCTCCGGGTGCTTCCCCACTCTTTCTAGCGTCGTTTTTTTTTTTTTTTTTTTTTTGCTTTTTGTTGACGTTTTATAATGCGAACTTGCTTGTGAACCTAGGTACCAGTTTCCCTTCCCCGAGTTCACACTGCATAGTCATTCACTATGCTTGTAGTTCCAGTGAAGTTTGTCACCCTTTTTACGGGCCACATTTCATTCCTTCTTCGCTCTTACATGAAGTGTTGTTACTGTTTTTATTTTGAGCCTCCTGATAACTCCTATTTCCTGAAGTAGTGCCCCATTTCCCCATGTTTTTTTTGTTCCTGCCCCGGAACCTGACTGGACTCCCCATCTCGTAACTCCAGTTTCATTTGAGTTAGTACTGCTTCCTGCATGTGCGTATCCCCCCCAACCCCCCCGTGTTTTCTTACCCCCCCCCTACCCTCCCTCGACTGTCACCTTGTTCTTCCCAATTGCCCCCCCCTGTTCTGTCGTCCTTGCCTCGACCCCCGCTTCCGTATTTTTTTTTTTTTTTCCCCCCTCCTCCCCCTTTTCCCTTTGTTCCTTCGATCACCGAGACCCTCGACTTCTATGTACCCGTCTGTCGTTAGGGATTCAGGACACCGATTATTGTTCCAAGGCCACAGGTCCCCCCCTTTTTCTGCTCCCCCCCTCCCCCGAGAAGCGTTATCGATTTTGCATTCCCTTATTGTTTTCGTCTCCCTTTTTGAGTAAGACCCCCTTTTGTTTCTTTCTTTCTTTTCGTGTTTTCACCATTGACGCTGTAGGTTTTAGGAGGTCACGTCTCTGATTCACCCCCCCCCCCCGTGTACTTGTGTTGGTTTGTTTTTTGTTTTTTTTTCTTTCTTGTGGTTTTTTTGCTTTTTTTTTTTTTCGAGTTAGTCTGTGTGAGATTTGACGTGCAGCCCCGGATACTTATATCCAGATAATGTGCGACAGTTCTCCCTGGCTCTTTGCCTGCATGCGTCTTTTTTTCATCTAGTTGAGACTGTGTTTTTTGATTTTTTTGGACAGCACGGTGCCCTCCCTTTTTTAGGAAACCTGTCTTTCGAGTCTGATCGATTAGGTCGGTTTTTTTAGTCTTAGGACGAAATCTTGTGTGGTACTTCCCATGGTACAGTTAGGTGCTTGCCAAGCCGTTGTTTTTTTTTTTGCCTCGTTTTGTCCTTGGTTGAACAAGAGTGTTCTCGGGATCCTTCCTCCGGTCCCCGCCGTCTCCACCATGGTCTGTGCGTCCCCTGTTTTATTTTTCACTCTCCTCAGATTGTTTCCGTCATGTACCGTCTCATGTTACCCGCCCCTTCCCCTGACTTGAGAGCACTCTTTTTTTTTCATGACCTTCACTTTCAGGAAGTCTCGTTGGTCAGAGCCTTGCCTGACAAGAACGTTTTCCAGTTTGCCACTCCCTTTCGGACCCGTTGATGCTCGGCTCTGATCCTTTTGATGCATTGCTAATTCCCGATGTCTTTCTGTTTTTTGTTTTTGTTGGGAGAGACATCGGAGAGACGGTTGGAATTAGGAGGTCCTTTTTTTCCAGCATTTTTTTGTTCAGCACACTACGACAGCTGATCCCCCCCCCCCCTAGAAGTTGTACCCGCTAATTCCCCCATGAACACAATTATTTACCCCCCCGATGGAACGACCCCCTGCCACATGTCTCTTTTTTTCTTTACGGTCCTTTTTTGTCCCTCCTTGCCTATGTCCCCCCGGACACACCTTGTTTTGTTGCCTTTGTTTTTTCCGTCTTGCCCCCACCCACCCCACGTACATAATTTGTTTTCTTCATTTTTTCTTTTCCCCCCGTGTTCCCCCACTCCTTGTCCCTTGCCAAACCACCACATGAATTCTGTAACATATTATGTCCGAACACCCCCCCAACATTGACTTTTGACTTAGCCAGTTCGTGGGTTACAATATTTTTTCCCCCCTCATGAGTAGATCACAATCGTGACCCCTTTGCCATTCAGCGTTCAGAACATTTCGGCACCTCGACGGTCTTCCATTTTGCTTTTTTTCCCCCTTTTGCGTGCCTCAGTTTTCAGTAAATGAGTCTCAGTATTTGATTCCTTTTTGATGACTTCCCCACCTTTTTGCCCCCCCCTCTGTTTTTTTCGCTTTCTCCCTCCCCTGACTTTTAAGTTGTTTGTTTTATACCCTCCCCCCACGTGTATCCGGGTATGTTGACCAGACCTTTTTTCGCCTTCTTCCATTTGTGCGAATTTACCCACCCCTAAGGCTTGCTTTTTCTCTTCTTTTCCCACCTTCATTGTTTTTTTTTTGTTTTTTAAGTAGGTTCCTGGTAGAATGAGAGAAGCTGCTTTTTTCTTAAGTGTTTTCTTTCCCCCCTTCTTTTCTTCCCACCCCCCCCCCCCCCCCCCCTTATCGTAACTTCTTTTGATTCCGCCCAGTTAAAGAGCTTTCCCGGTGCCCCAAAGTTTATCCGATTTGTTATTAAGTACCCCCGTTTGACTTTGTCTGACACCGTTGTTCGTGTCTTGTCTCCCTTGGACCTGTCCTTCTTGTCGAACACCGCATATTTTTATCTTTCGAAGCTTTTTCCCCACACCCTTTTCCAGTTTCTCCCTATTTCTTTTTTTTACGCTTCCTTTTTTGATTGCTCCTAATCCCCCCGAATAGTTGTTTTTTTTTAACCCCACTTTTTCAATTTTTTCGGTCCTTGTACCAACCGTTTTTTAACGCCTTTCTCACATTTAGGCACCCCTTGCGTCCCAATGCAGAAAGCATTTCCCATCCTTTTTCGTTCGTTTTCTCTCTTTTGCACTCTTTTATCTTTTTGTTCCTTGATTTTGCGAGGATTTTTCTGACAGTTTTTTATCCCCCCTTTTCCCTCTTTACCGAGCTGTGTTTTGTCCCCGTCACCTTTGGGCCCACTTTTGATATGACCCCCCCCACTCCCAAATCCCCCGAGCACTGCTTTCATTTTTTTCCTTGCACATTTTTCTTTTTCTCCTCGACCTTCCTCTCCCCAATGCATTCTGTTTTGTTTGCTATAGTGCACCTTAGTTTG
>Ga0179591_1347628_pt1 | contig 11543 bp, 11 predicted proteins | sample CZOMad2_1_08_16f_FD_182891 | JGI IMG/M metagenome (GOLD analysis project Ga0179591, IMG submission 182891) | Vadose zone soil fungal communities from Angelo Coast Range Reserve, California, USA - CZOMad2_1_08_16fungal (PacBio error correction) | ecosystem: Environmental > Terrestrial > Soil >... | reverse complement strand
CTTCCCCCCTTTTTCCTGCGTTCTTCTTGTTAGTTTTCCCTTCCTTTGATTTTTTTTTTTGATACTGGAACATCCAAATTTCTCCCACCCTTCCCTGGTCTCCCCCCCCCCCCTTGCGTGGTTGGCAGGCTACTTTCCGGGCTCTACCGGACCAATTTTGCACAACCGTAGTGAGGTGTGTAAGGTTTTTTTTCCCCCCAGGAACCCTTACGGTTTCATATCTGCTTTCAAACCCTTTTGGCCCCTTACGGGGTTTTCACATACTTTTTTTCCGCCTTATTTTTAACCGGGAGGTTTGAGCTTTTTTGGCGCTTCCTCTCAACTTTAACACCCAAAAGCTTTTTTTTTGTCAAGGTTCCGTGATGATACCTTTTGCGTTCTTGCAGCCGTCTCGCCTTTTCTTAACTTAAGGCTCCCCCCCCTTTTCAAGTAGGGTCTTCCGTACCTTCTTTCGGGTCCCTCGGAAAATTCCCTTTTTCTTTTTTCTGGCGGTTCCGGTTCTTTTCATCTCAATTCAACCCTTTGGCTGTTTCCCCGTGTACTTTTCTCACTTCGCCTCACCCCTTCCCGGCCCCTCTAACGGTTTTTCCCTGCGACCTTAACGATGGTGGTTGTTTAGTTCGGCTTGCGACCGCCCTTCTCCTTCTCCGCTTTTTATCGGCGTGCACCCGCACAGGATTTACCCCTCCCCTCTTTCTCCCCCTGTTTGGCCTTTTGATTTATTTTTTGTAATCGTGACTCCTCCCTCACTTTCTTTTCCCTCTTTTCCCCTTTACTTCTTCGCGAGGCGATGTGAACGCCTGCCCTTTTGACGTTCTCCTCCAAGTAGGTTTCCGCCCTTGCCAGCCTTCTTCTTTTTTTCCGGTTTTCACGATTTCTGTCGGCCCACTGCCCCCCCTCCTTCTCCACCCTTTTCCCCAGGCCCCTTCTCTCTTCGAAATTTTTATCACGCTTTAATTAGGAAGACGTGGTTCCCTCTCTCCCTCTTTTTTTTTTGATTGTAACTCTTTTTTTTGGAAATCTTTTGAAATTTTCGACGGGGCCTTCTTTCCTTCCCCCCCCCCCTCATTTGGAAGCGGCCTTTCTCTTCGTATGATCTGGCCTCCACGTTTTGAACACGTCTCGGATTATTTGCCTTTCTCACCTTCTCTTTTTTTTTTCTCTTTTTTGGCTATTGAGGAAACATGACCGAAAGAGCGTCCCTCCCTCCACTCTGTCATTTGCCAACGTTCTTCTCTTTGCTCAAACCCCCAATGGCCAGGAAGGTAATAATTGACTGTTTCCACTTTTTTCCTCACTTCCTTTTTTCCCGCTGCTCCTTTCCCATGCTTTTTTCCGGCCAGCAGGGTACACTCTTGTTTTTCTTGCCTAGTTAGTCATTCTGCATCCTTTTTGGGCCTCTTCCCCCGAGTTTGCCTTTTTCTCCCTCACCCGCCTTCTGCCGCATTCTTTCTTTTAATTCCCGTCGGTTTTTTTCCAGTGAGATACGTCTTTAACTTCCCCCCCCTTTGGCTTCTTATTCTTTTTGCCCCCCACCTTGAACTCCGGCAGCCCCCCCCTTCGTGTCGGCGGTGAAGCCCAGTTCTGGTTCCACCCTCCTCCCTCTTCTTGCTTTTTTCAAGGATTTTCCTTGTTCTTCCGCGCACCCCGCACGTATTTTCTTTCCCTTTTTGTATCTACCTTACCGCGATGAATTCAGCGTTCCCGTTTTCTTCATGTTTTTTTTTTTTACGACTAACGACCCCTTCGCGTTTTGCAGGCACTTTCTTTCGGCACGGCATTTTCCTTTTCGCTGCTTCCTCTAATACCTTTTCCTCCACCTTTTTCTTCTTTTGAACGTATTTCTTCAATGTCCCTGTTCCCTTTGGATAGGGAGAGGACCTGAGAGTGCCGCCCCCTCTCGGAGGTAGCGATCCCCCCCCCCCCCCCCCCCCCAAGCCCCCCCTCCCTTTTTTCAATCCTCCGAATCCCCCGCTTTCGGATATGCACCTGGCAACTATTTCGGTTTTATTCTTCTATTTTCTCAGACTCCGTTGTTTTTTTTTCGATCTTTGCCCCGAGTTCCAACCCGGCTTCTTGCTTCCCTCCTTCGTTTTTTTCTTTCCTTCAGACTTGTTGAAACGGTTTTTGCTCTGACTGGACTTTGACTCCGTCGTTCTCGCTACGATTTGGTTCTTCTTTTTTCCCCCCTTTTACGAATGGCGACCCACTCGTTTTTGAAGCCCCCCCTTGGGTCCTTCGATTACCTTTTTTTTTTTCCTTCCCGGATCGACGCGTTCCCCAGATGAATGAAGTAGCCGCCTGCAATCCCCAGCTTGCGCGTGTCCCAGCTTTTCAGTCTCTTCTTTCACCCTTTCTCCGTCACGGCGCTGGATGGTTCGCCGCGGTTAGAAGAACATTCCTGTCGCGATGTTCTTTTTTCTTTTTCCCCCCTCCCCCGCTTTTTGAATATCCTGCGCTTTTTTCGGTTTTCGGGTTTTTTGCCAAGACCCCCCTTCGCTCAAGCCGGTTACTTTTCTGTGGCCTTCGCTCCACTGGTCCGGTCCCTCCCGTCTCTTTGCTTACCCTGGGGTTTTCCGTGCAGGGTTTTGAAGTTAGCTCGACAGGACTGGTCCTACCTCCCTTCCACTTTCTTGGTCCTTTCTTTCGCTTATAGAACTCTTTCCTTGGCGCAGCCCCCGCCGCGGACGATTCGAATTTTCCCCCCCCTCCCTCCAACCCTTTTACGCCCCCCCCCCTTTTTTCTCTAGTCGGTCCCCTTGCCAACCTGCAGCATCCCATTTCCCGTACCCCATCGTTCTTCCCCCTTTTGGGGTTTTCAGGCCTCTGGCTATTCCCCCCACGTTCCAAACCTTTTCGTGATGGCTGTTGCGCTTTTTCCCCCAGTGTGTCCTCTTTGGTTCGGCGCTTCGTGCGGCGGGCCCCCCACGACTGCGCAGTTCCTTCAACTCCCCCCAACCAGTCAGTATTATTCCGTGGAGCCCTTTCCGAACGCCGTACCCCCTTTACACTTTTGTTGTCGTGGGCCTTTCTCCCCATTCTTCGCCGCCCCTGTATTATCTGAATAGTGGGAGAAGGACAACGTTCGGAATTTCGCCCTTTTCCAAAACTTCCCCTGACTTGGTTTTATCTTTTTTTCCTCGTGTGCCATTGGTTCCCGACAAGCGTTTTGGACATCACGTCTTTTTCCGAACTCTGCTTTCCGCCTACGCTCCCTTTTAGCATGCGGAGCCTCGCATCGGCCGAAATCTTCGAAACTTCTTCTTTTCCGGTCTCCCAACCCCGCTCCCTTAGAAGCACTTTCCCAAAGAGGTCGCTGGGGGGATCAAGTTCGTGGTTTTCTTAATCACTTCCCCGAGTCGGCTTCTTCGTCCCCCTCTGAATCCTAAACCCCCCCCGGATTGAGGGTCTTTCTTTCAGAACCCGTTTTTTCCCCCCCTCGTTCTTTAGGGTTCTTTTTTTTTGCTATTCCTTTTACCCCCTATTCCCAGGAAAGACTTACCTGAAGTCCACCCCAGACCCCTCTCCCGTTTCTTCTTCCGCCATAGCTCCCTTTGCCCCCCCCCTTTTTTTCCCTGGTAAGGGGGTTTACTTCCGGCTTAAGCTTTTAGTACCCGTTAAGCACCCCTTTTCACTTCTTTGGACGCCCGGCTTTTCTAGGGCTTCTTTTCTCCCCCCCCCTTTGCCCCGATACCCCTGGTGGGAAAATCGGGCGGGCGTTATGCAACTGACGTCGGGCCCACCACGCCTTTGTCTGATTTCCCCCCCCTCGAGCTTTTTCTGTGTCTCCCCCACTGGCCCCTTTTTTTTTCCCTTTTTGGGGTCTTTTTTTGGTATGATAGTCCTCGTGAGACAAGGGGACCCGATTTGACTTCCTCGCTTTTTTATTGACAGCTGTTTTCCCGAGTCCCCTTATCGCGAAGGGTTCCCCTTGGACCTGAAATTTCCCGTGGTAGTTTCCCTGGTTTCCACTTCCAGCTCCCTTTTAATTCCTCAGAAGATACCAGGGGTTTTAAGGCCCGATTTTCCTGTACGAAACCTCTTCCCGTCTTGGCTCTTTTGCTTTTTCTTTTTTCAGGGACGAAATTTTTCCACGACTTCACCCCCCCCTTGATTTCCTGATCTCTTCCCATACTTCACACCCCCCCCGATGTCGAATACGGTTTACCCTGCAAAGAAGATTTTTCTCTTCTCGGTACCCACTCCATTCTTTATCCTCTTCTGGCAGTCTTTGTGAATTTACAAGGTCTTACTTTTTCCCCCCCTGCTTTTCTTTGACTTCCACCGCCCCTCTGGCCCCAGATCCCCCAACAGTCTTTCTTTTTTCTTTTCCTTTCGGATTCCTCCAGCACGCTGTAGGCGTTTCTTCTTCCTGTCTTTGAATCCACCAACCGGTTTTATTTTTTGTTGCCAAACCCCCCCACCTGTTTCCGCGTAGCCCACCCTTTTCTTTTTCAACGGCCACTTCCGGAGAATTTCCCAGTCGGATAAACAGGTTTTCTTCCATACCACTTTTTTTCCCCGGCCGGTCTTCCAATTTTTTCCCTTCAAGGTTTTCAATTTTTTTTTTGCGGTCGGGCCTTCCTTAGAGCAAGGCCCGCGCCATTCCCCTCTTGTCCGCTTTTCTTCCAATTTCCTCGTCTTGTACGTCCTGCATCCGTGGGCTGGCTTCTAACCACAAGGCTCTCTTTTAGTCCCCCTTGGCGTTCCTTGGCCCTTTTTGCTCTTTCTTTTGGAAGCTTTGTTCCGCGGGAAGCTGCAGGAGTTGGCCCCTCCTTGATGGACTCCCTCTAAGCCTTTCCTCTTCAGCATTTTTTCCTCTTTGAAGAACTCTCCTTTTGCGACAACCAGGAACGTCTAAAGGGCCGATTTTCCGACCCCCCATCTTTCTCTATTTTCCTGACATTTTGGCAGTTTTTTTCTGAGACCCCCCACCTGGAGTCCCTGAACCTCTTCGTAGGGCTTATCTAAGAGAGAGGACCGAATTTTAGGTCTCCCCCCCCCCCTTCTCCCCCCTCAGTTGTGACCCCCCCTCTTCCCCGAGTTCCTTTTTTTTCATTTGCGCGACTGGCCGTCTCGCGATCCATCCTTCCGACGTGGGTTGTTGAGCGGGGGGACGTCGCGTTTCAGTTTTGAAAAGCCCTTGTCCGCGGGGGACCGCCCGGGCTCCGCGGTGGTTCGGGGCGGATTTAAACTGATTTCTTCTGAAAGTTGTTCCTGCCCCAATGCCCTTTTCGATTCAGGCCCGTCATGGTTACTTTTGAGGCAACTTCCCCCCCCCTTTTTCGATCTAACCCCTTTTTTCAGAGTCGTCACATTATCACGGGGGGTGTATTTCTTTCGGGGCCCCCGCCCCCCCCAGCTTTTTTCTCCCTTCAAGACCTCTTTTCTATGGTCATTCCACCTCCGATTTGGATTAGGATTAAATAGTAAGTGGCAGATTCATCTGGAGGGGGTCTTTGGGGATGTTCTCATTTTTCTAAGGTCCCCATTTTTTGTATGCGAGTCTGATGGGTAAACCCTACCAATTGTTTCCTGATACCCCCCTTGAATCTGCCATTTTTGCATGAGTCTTTATGGTAATCCGCCCCCCGACCCTAGTACGGGTTTCGACCCCTTGCCGTTCCGGGGCCCCCCCAACAGGAGGCCGGAATATTCTTGCTCAGGTTCCCTTTTTGAAGACCTTTTTTTCCGGGTCTTTTGTCCTGAATCACTGAGGTAAACTATTCATCCCTTCTTTTTGGTCTTTTTTTCTATTCCCACGTAAATTCGCTCCTACTTTTACTCGTGCCGACATTTTTTCTGGGTTTTCTGAGCCTTTTTTTTTTTGGACCCGCAGGAGGAAACTTTTCCTCCACAGACTTGACGTTTGGTTCCCCGCCCTTCCCTGAGTCCCTTCTTGCTCTGAAGAACCCGCGTTTTCTTGGTGTCAACCCTGACCACCTCTTTGGGTTTCTCTCTAAAGGCAGTTTCCCCCTATGCGTTTTAATCCACCTTTCTCCATACTATAGGCAAGACCTCGAGCCACTTCAGCTTTTTTTTTTTCTTTCTCTGGGAGAACCTTCTTATCCTCAACTAAGGAGTAGGACCTTTATTAGGACCCTTTGCTTGCTTCCCTTTTTTAAGCTTGGGACCCCTCTTCCGCGCTTTTTTCCTCCTTGCTTTACGCGCCTTCTCCCCCCCTTAACTTCAGGTCTTCTTCCGTCTCGATTGCCCCACGGGGTCTTGGCGGACGTTTTTTGGCAGGCCCATCTGGGCCTTCACGGTTTTACTGTTTTTCCCTCCCTGAATCGGGGTAGTTTTTTTTTTTTTTGTCTCTGTGGTCTTTTCATTTTTTTTCCTCGAACCGGACCAGTCCGGGTACTTCTCTCTCTTCCTCTCTCCTATGTCTCACCCCCACTTCCAAATGCGGTTATTTCCACTGCCTCATTGAAGATCTCTTCCCGGCCCTCCGTATTTCCCAGGTCCCCTTCCCCCCCAACGGACCCGTTTACTTCGTCCCCGATTGAGATTCTTGGAGAACCCTTGCCCGGCCTTCCTCCCTTCAATACCCTCCGCCTTTCCTTTAATTTTTTTCCGGTTTTCTGGAAACCGATGAACCCCTTTTTCGAAACATCCTCGGCCAGGTTTGGTCTTTTTCTTCTCCTTTGCCTTTTTGACCCCCTTTTCCCGACCCTGAAGTGCTTAGATTCAGTTTTCTTCTGTAGTTCCTTCTTCTTTGTCAGTTTTTCCCCTTTTTTATATTACGGCCTCGCAACCGGATCCCCGTACCTCCTGCGGTGAGAGGATTTCGAGTACTTTACTTACCCCTAAAACACTTCCCTTGGAAACTTGTTTTCCTGGTCTCCGTCTTGTCGGTATAGTAGTATCGAGGTCTTTGAGTCATCCCTTCCTCCTATTTCAGTCTTAACCACCCCAGTCCATTCCCTTTCTCGATCCCCTCATCCCTCTCTCCCTTTCAGTGGTGTTTTGTTTATTCTTCTTCCTTCCCCCCCTCCATTCGTACAGGTATCCGTAACGTTTTAGAAGCAGATAGCTCTCTGTTATGAATATTACTTTTCTTCGGTCCTCTCCTTTCGTGAAATCTTTTTTCCTTTGATGTCTGCTATTCCTAACCACTTAGGTGAGCCCCTAATGATCCGGTACATTTGGCCCCCCTCTTCCCCCCGTACAAGGTTGTATTCCACCACGATCCACCCCCCAAGATCCCTTTCTCTATCAGTCAGGCGCCGCAAGCCCAATTTCGAAACTCCTTTGTTCTTCCAGTCCTTTTTCCTCCCTTATTTTTGCTCCTCCCCCGAAACTGGATAAGTGGTCTCATAGCCCTTTTACGTTCTAATTTAGCTCCCTGGAGTTCCTGCCCAACAGGGCTGACTTCTTTCGCGGGAGTTTTTGTAACCCCGGCACGGCACTTTTTTTTTCGGGGGAACCTTCCTTTTTTTTTTTTTTTTCCCTCCGCTATGAGAGCTTTGAGTTCTGGAAAACAATCCCCCCGACCCCCCCCCCCCCCCTAGTCCCCCCAAGCCCTCACCAAATGTTGGAACAAAACCCCTTTTTTGTTCATGGAATCCGTCATCTTTTTCTCACCCCCCCCAAATTACCCCTTTTCTGGTTCCCGTGACCTTGTCCTGCGAGTCTTTGGAGCGCCGGGCCCAGACTCGGATCTTCCCGTTTATGCCATTTTTTTTTGGGTTTTTTCGGATGTCAAAAGAGCAATCGCCGAAAGGGTTTTTTCAGCCCCTTTTACAGGTTGTTTCCCTTTACCCTGAGAGATTGAGAGTCCTGAGACCCCTTTTAGTCCCGACATCCGAGTGAATTGTTTTTCCTTCGAAGTCACTATTCCCATGATGCCATTTCACCTTCCTTTTAGCTCCTTTTCGCAAGTCCTTCAGTTTTTTCCCAACGTGATCGGTTCGCCGGCCCTCTTTCGGTTTTCTTTCAGACCTTCGCATTTTCCCGCCAAGAGTATGCGGGTTTCCACGGATTCGTTTTCCTGGATGTCATGCTATCCTTGACGCTGACCTTGTAGTCTTCCACCTTTCGAAATTCCCCCCCCCCTCAGCAGCCACGACCGTCTCGTCCCCTGGTTTTTCCTCCTTTTTCCTTCTGGCCCTTCCTCTATCTGGTTTCGCAAGTGTTAAGGCCCAAGTCCGGGCGACCCCCCTTCCTTCCTCCACTTTCTTGCCTGCCTCCTTTTCCCAGCGACCTTTTCCCAACTTCCTGAATGAATTGCCGAGTTGGTTAGCCCATTTTTTCTTTTTTCTTTAGTTTGTGCCTTTGGCTTTTCGTAAAACACCCTTTTTTTTTGAGGCTTTGCGTCCAGCCGCAGCAACCCCCCCGTTCAAAACCTTTCCTTCTGGACCATCCCCCCATGCTCAGGCTGCTTTTCAAGTTTCCTTTGATTCTTTCCACCCTGAGTCATCCTTTTTTTTTTGAGCTATTCTCGCCGAAGAGTTCCACCTTTTTTCCCTTTCAGATCCTCCTTGCGCGGTTCGTTTTTTTTTTTGTTTTCCTTTCATTCCTCCTTTTTTTAACGGTTTCCCTTACGCCTCAAGCTCGTCCCTCCGGTAAAATCCCCCAGCATTCCTCCGCCATGGAGCACATAGGCATCGTTCCTTGAAAGGACCAACCCCCTTTTTGAGAAGTCTCCCTTAGCGTGTTTTCCCAGCTACTGTTTAGTACAGACCGGACTTGGGACCCCCCCCCCTCAGGTGCTGCCTACCCCCCTCTTAGTTTGTAGTTTCTTTTCCCCCCTTTTCCCAGCTAAAGACTTTCCGTTTTTACCAGAGCTTAATCACAAGTCCCTCCCCTTTTATTTTTTTTTTTGAGCTCCCTACGAAGGTCACGAGTTGACGGTGATTGGTCCCTGAGCATCCTCGCTTCCTTTCAACTCCCTCCTTAAGGGAAAGAATCCCGTTCACTCTTTCTGCAGTGAAGATAACCCCCCCTGTTTCCGAATGCCCTATGACCCTCCTCCTTCCTCCCCCCTTCCCCCATGGGTCCCCCTTTTTAGACCTCTCTTCTAGACCTCCTTGTTAATTTCTTCAATCGTTAAGGGCTCGGCGTCCTTTCTCCAAATCTTTCCCTCCGCTCTCGCACCCCCCTTTTTTCCCTCGGTTTTTAGGAGCTGGCCTGAACGAATTTTCTTAACCCTTTTCCTTGTTATCTTCTGTAGGTTTACCTTTTGGCCAAGTTTATTCCATTTGACAGTTTCCGCCTTACCTTTTTCCCAATTTTTTTCTCTCCTTTTTTTTATGAGGCTCTTTAATACACCCTGTTGGGATGGACAGTGTGATTGGAGTCAGGTTTTTCCCTTTCCCTATATTTTTCTCATGGAGTTTCCAGATCCTTTTGCTTTAGCCAGTTCAGGAAACCCCTTTCTCTTCACCCCCTTGGACCATAACCCCGAATTCCCGCTCCCTCTATTTCTTCAATGGGCGTATTCGCTTACCCCTTTCTCTTCTTTTTTTTGTTCCTTTTCCGTCGTCCTTCCCTCCACTTTTTTCGCTTCTTTTCTTAGACTTTTTCAACCTTTCGCACTGGCGAGACCCAGAATCTACTCGCTCCTTCAAACCGGGTAGGCTTATTTTATTTTTGTTTTTCCTCGTCTTTGTCCTAAACCTCCTTTTATGCTGCAGGACCTTTAGTTGAGACGTAATTTTTTCTGCCCCCGTCTGCCTCCCCCCCGGTATTTTCCGTACATGCCAGGGGCTTTTCGTTTTTCATTCTCGTTTTTTTTCAGACGAAGGAGGCCGCCGAGCGAGGCGAGGAGTTCCAGTCGCCAGGCGCTCTTATCTTTTTCTACCCCTGAACAAGGGAGGTCTCTGTGGGATAGTAATTTTCCTTGTTCCTAACCCCTTCTCAGCTGCGAATTTTTCCCCTTTATCCCCCTTAGTTCTCCTCATCTTTACTAACCGTTGCGTGCGCCGCCCCTCCGGTTCCCTCCTTTGGGCCCTTTGACTGTCCCCCCCCGTTTCTACCCCGGTTACGAAATCCCCCAAATGGAACCAGTACTCCCCCCCGCTCCACCCTACCCCAAGTTTTTCCTCGTGAGACAAGAAGGGTTTTCCTTACCTCTCTCCTCTTTCAATCCCCTTTTCTCGTGTAACGGGTTTCACTTGTTTACCTCTGCTTCCGTCCGGCAAGACATGCACTCCAAGCCACTAACCTTGGGGCCTTCTTTCCTCCGACCTAGCTTCCCCTACGTTCTCGAAACAAGAACTCTCCCATACACTCCGGTGGCCCTTCCCCTCGGGGACGTATTGCCCTTCACGCGCCGTCCGTCCCCTTTTTCCCCCTTTCCGTTTTTTTTCACTTTTTTATTGTTGTTCCACGCTGTCGCACTATTGCGCTGTCCCCTTTTCCTTTCTTCCCCTTCTTTTGCTTTTCCCGACTTTTCATTCGTGCGCCGCTTCTGGTGGTTTTTCTACCTTTGGGTTTTTTTTTTTTCTCCAGGCTTCGTTTTCTCCTTATTTTCATTTCTGGACCCTTCGGGTCGGTTAACTGAAAACTCCCCTAACCCCCTCTCCGAACTTTTTGTTTTTTTCTTTTTTTCTCCCCCCAGCCCAGTGACAAGTTCTGGCCCCGTTTCTTGATTGCCCCTCGTTCCCTTTCCCATGGTTGCAAGCTGCTTCCTTCTCAGAGCCCCAGGTTCCTACCCCTCACTTGTCCCCCTTTTTTCTTTCCGTTACATAACCTGGCGGGCCCATTTAAGTTAAACCTCTGGGAGCATTCAGGTCCAAGAGATGCCGATTTTCCTCTACCCCCCTAGTGTTCGAACCTCCACGGGCTTATGTTCTTCTCGGAATTTTTTCCAGGATGGTGTCGGAGGTGACTTCGGTCCCCCCCCGATAATTTCAACACCTCTTTTTGGACCCCCCCGAGGGTTTTTTACCTCGAGAGAACACCCCACAGAAGAGGCTCGTTCTCGGCTACTCCCCCTCCCCCTTTTGCAGGATGCTGTTTGCAAGTCCCTGTTTTTGAGGGAACGTCGTCTATGTTCCCCCCCCCCGTTCCTTCAAACCCCAGTTCCGCGGTTACCAACCTGGCGCTTTAGAAAAGGCCTGGTAGTAGGCGTTTTACCCCCCTGTTCCTCCTATCCTTTTTTGGTTCCTCTTAACAGTCCTTAGAAGTTGCGGCACCCATGCGGGGAATAAAATTTGCCCAGTAAATGGGTCGTTCCTGTCTTAAACTTATTCGACAAGAACTTCCCTTCCACTTCCCATTTTCTTGGTTACCCCCTGCCCCGCTCGCTAATAGTTTTTAGACTTATAGTTATGCTTTTTTTATTACCACTTAAATGAGGGTTTCCATTTTTGTTTATATAAGTTTTCGTATTTTTGCCCTCTTGAGATTCCCCCCCAAGGTTTTGGGGGGGGGGTTGACCCTTTGGGGTTTTTCCACGTTTTCCGGTTTATGGAATTCAGATTTTCCCTCTACTCCCCAGCCCGGAAACGAAGCCTCCAGCTAAACAGTCCCCCGGCCTACCACCGTGACGTTTTTCCCGTGACTCCTCGTTCTTGACCGTTCGCCCAAGTGGAAAA
>Ga0179591_1374052_pt1 | contig 11544 bp, 11 predicted proteins | sample CZOMad2_1_08_16f_FD_182891 | JGI IMG/M metagenome (GOLD analysis project Ga0179591, IMG submission 182891) | Vadose zone soil fungal communities from Angelo Coast Range Reserve, California, USA - CZOMad2_1_08_16fungal (PacBio error correction) | ecosystem: Environmental > Terrestrial > Soil >... | reverse complement strand
CTTATATCCCCACGAAGAAATCTTCGCCTCCTGAGCACATCGTTGATGTAGATTCCCCTTCCCCCGACTCTGCCTGCTAACCGATTCGCGCCTCTCCCGCGAGAATATCGATTCTTTCGACTGCTGAGTCCTTTGTAACCCGCGCAGAAGATTCCGCTTCCCCGGCCACGTAAACTTTTCTCCCTGTACAGGCTCCTCTCCGCGGCCCTTCGCAAGGATCAGGCTTCGAACGCACTCAGGGTTCTTGAGATAGACATAACATCTCTCCCACCGCGATTCTCGATCCCAGTTGTACCCCCGAGTCCCCTTGTCTCGTCGACGCAGTTCTCTCCTTAGAATATCTTTCCTTCCCGTGAAATTTCCGACATCTGAAGAGCAGTTGTTCCGAGAGCGATCCGGTCTCCCTCCAATTTTCCTCTGCTAACGGGTTCGTTCCTTGGTATTTGCTCGTATAGTGTAAAGTTTCCAGTAGAGAGGTGCCCCGTTTTTTTTTGCAAGCAAACGTCGTTTTTTCTTTTTTTAAGGGACATACACCAAGTCCTACCGAGCATCTTGTAGCCTCCCCTTCATCTGGTAGAGCCGGCGCGGGTCGTCGCCCCCCTTTCTTTTTAAGAAAGGTCGCGTACAGTCCTTCTTTCGAGGTTGATCTTTTCTGCGCGAGCGGCCCGTCCCCTTCTCCATCATGGACCCGTAATCCCCAAGCGTCTTTTTTCTTGACGTTTCGTTGCTGCTTCGCCTCTCTCCCACCCTCCCTTCTTCGCGCTCCTTGAACGCAGCGTCTTTTATGGACGCCTCAGAGGTCCACTCTCTCTTTTATGATCAAGCACACGATTGGCCCCTTTCCCTCGCGAGTAGTCCCGTCGTCTCGTCTCCCTCCCTATCCCCCGATGGCCCTCTTGGTCACCCTCCTCTGCCTTTTTAGGTCCGCCTCGCGCTCGCCTCGCCCCTGCGTCCTACCGCCATCATAGTGATAGGAATGACAAACGACCGGCCTTTCTTTTTTGGGCCAGTTCTACCCCTGATTCGTCCCCTGAAGACCCGAACCATATTCAATGGGTTAATTTCTGGTGCTCGCCTGCCGCACAGCCCCTTGTCTTAGAACTCGCCGGCACACTAAACCCCAGGCCTGCTAGGTACGTTTAAGGGCTTGCTTTGCCCCTTTTGTGTGCTGTGGCTTCTTTCGCTCCTCCTAACTTTTTTTCCTTACTCAATATCGGGTTTTTTGCTTATGAGCTTTTAGCCCTGAAATGAGCGCAGCCCGATCTCCTACCAACACAGCCTTGCACCGGAAAGCGGCCGTCCCCGATCACTTTCCTGTTTTCTTCAATTATGCGAGTAGATACGTCCAGTCGAGTGTATTTTTACCGGAGCGGTTCCCCCGCATAACCTCCTTTTTAGGTTAGAGAATACGAGTAAATGGCGGCCCCCACCCCGGAGCCCACCTTTGGTCTGATTAGTAGATCCGATTGACATTCTCCGGTACTCTGTTTTTTGAAGTCGTGTATAGGGTCTCTTCCGAGTAGAGAGGGTACGCCTCTCAGATGTCTTCTCTCTTGAGCTTTGCAGCTTGCTTAGGTGTTCGTGTTGTATTTTCCCACCGGTTTTCTGGCGAGAAGGCTTGATTTTCTCTTTTCTCTAAATCGTCCTCTGAGCAGCTCGAGGATTAGATACTTACTAAGAGGCTCGAGACCTACTCTGATGGGGTATGGTAGCTCCCCTGTAGAGTCATGAAACTTACTAATCTTATTTTGGTTCGTCCACTGGCCAGGCCTAGACCCTCCCCGAATGGCTCTGACCCCAGGACTTAGAGGGCCTCACCCCTGACAGGACAGAGGCGCTTTCAGGAAGTCCGATGTGTCGGTCAATATTACTTCTTTCCCCCCCCCCCTAATTTGAACCGCGTTTCTGTGTTACCCCTTCCCCCATTAGAACTGGATGCTCGATCAACTTCGGCCAGGCCCCATCACGGGCACGTCTCCTCCCTTCGAAACCTGAGCTCGGATCCCTTGATCGCATTCTTTTTTCCAAGACTTGCGTCGTCTCTGGACAGTCGGCTCTCGTCGAATGCTGCTCCTCTAGATCATCCCCTTTTCAAGTCGTAATACACTTTTTTGTCTAGAGCTCATTGGTGATGAGTCGGAGTGGATCGTGTTTCTCCCTCCCTTGCGTCGAGCCTCCCCCCTGATAACAGAGGTCTGGCGTCGTGAACTGTTTTTTTTTATGCCACCGGCAAGGAGCTTCGCTGAGTGTTTTGGCCACGGGATTCCCTTCTCCTCTCAGACTTTACCCGTTCGACTCTTCCCCCAGCCCCTGCGCGCCGCCTTCGCTGCCCACAGCTGTAATGGACGCTCTTCGCGATCATCCTCTGGCTACGAGGCTCCTCTTCTTTTCGTCTCCTTCCGGCTCTCATGACTTGCCTCGTAAACCGAGACGGCCTTTGAAGTCTTCCCTTCTTAGCTCGTATCCCCCCCCCAGAACTCTTCCCCTTCTCATAAGTTCTTCCGTTTCGAACGAAGGCCGATGCTTGGCTTTACCCCGACATTTAGGGATCAGAATTAGCACGCTCTCCCTTATTCCCCATCGAAGCGTGACCCTTCCCGTCCTTGAGGGTAGCCACGTCGTGATTCGTTTTTTTTGCGCGTGTAACGCTTCCTCGATCGTTAGCTGCCCGTCTTACCCCCCCTACGCCGTCCCCCCCCCAGGACGCTTAGACGTGCCCAGCCTCGCTTTCCTCTTTTTCCGACAATGTCCCCTGCCTATTCCGTCCTAGTTTTTGCGCTAGTTATCAAGTAGATTCTTCTTCCTTCTCGAGGTTCGCGCGCTTACCACGTAGTGCCCCTTCCCTTTTTTTTTCCCAATGGGAACAACAGGCTGTGACGCCCCCTTTCTATCGCTGTTGCCAACTTTTGAAGATGAGAGCGTTTCCCATTGGCCCCCTAGTAGATTTTCCCCCCGAAGATGCTGCTCTGCGTCTCCCCAGATCCTTTCTTACTTCGCGCGACCTCTTTCGGCGTGCGCTTCTAGACAGCTTCCTCGCAGTCTTCTTCCTCAGCGGGCGCGGGCTTTTGGTCTGACGCCGTACCCGTTATCGACTCCTCCCACACTGTCCCCCCCAGTTTCGCTTCCCCAGCTTGACCGTCATGAGATACTTTGAACACCTCTGGGAGTTGTTTGTAGAATCCGGAGGTAACTAGCCACTGGAGAACGCCTTATGCTGGACTCTCCCAAGCCCGCCTTTTCCACGGGAGCCGAAGCACTTCGTTTCCGCTGCGACCACTAGTTCCCTCCTGCCATCTTTTTTAGTCCGATTGCGTGAGTTTCGTCTTGTCTCCCCCTCATTTCCTGGTCCCCCGAACGCATTTCCTGCATTCCTGGTTTGTAGGCCGCATACAGTCTTGTGCTTGCCGACCCACGGCCCTCAAACTGTCCCTTCTCTTCTTGGTCCTTCCTCCGTCTCCCCCGGGGTTCTTGACAGAGAGTTGGAGGGCCGCGCTCGGGATTTTACTTTTACCTCTCTTTTTAACAGTCCTCTAGTTTTGCCCCAACCAAACTAATGGCGTTCCCTCCCTTTTCTTTGAGTCCGCGGTGGGAGAAGTTTTTCGGCGGATGCCGTGTGCATTGCGAAGTTCTGCGTTTTGGCCAAGGCTCGACCATTGGTCCATCGATTCGAGTGGTCAGTCTGTCTGTTCCCCACTACTCACCAAATTTCCGCACGGCGGAGTTAATACGGCCTCGCTATCTTAATCCTTTGTTGTTGTTTTCTCTTATACGGTTTCTGACCGCAGAGTGCCCCTTTGTAGCTAGTCCTCCCTCTTCACCTCTACATTTCCCTCTTGCCAAGGTAGGCTTTCTAGCGCTCGTCGTTTTTTTTCGCCTGGCTCACTCGCTTGAACCTTTCTCCCCCTTTAGAAGAAGATAGCTGCGAAGCCAGAGCTTTCCCCCCCCACTGGGATCCCAAGGCCTGAATGATGGGCGCCCCAAAGCCTCGAGCGGTCCTGACACCGCTGAACCGCCACTCTCAGTCGATCTGCACCCCACACTCTCCCGGTTACTCCTGTGCCGGACGGGGCTTGGTAGAATATTCCCCCCTTTTTGCAGTGCCATACAACAGGTCCCCCTTTCCTCTTCTTGAAAGGGTCAAGATACACAAGAGACGATTTTGGCCCCCTCTCGTCTTTGAATAGATGGATGGATGATTCTCTCACATCCGCACATGAAGCGTTTTTAGCTTAAGACGTGATTGATCTTACCGGCTTCCAGTACTAGCTGGCTTCTTTTCGCTAGTCCGATCTAGGCCCTTCCTTTTGAATGTCGACGGCCCCCCACTTCCGGGTCGATTTCCGCTGAACATCCTTGCCCGGGTTGAGAGACTTTCGCCCGTCTGGAGTCGCTCGCCAAGGGCCCCCGGCGTCCTTCGCAGAAAGCCGCGCCTCGTCAACCCGCAGCCGACTCAGTTCGACTCGTCGAGGAGCACCTTCGGCGTCTGTTCTTCTGTTTGACGGACGCTTTCTTTCCTCGAGCAAAGTTTTGTCCCTTAGCTTCGCGACGGGTCCAATTCAACAAGAGAGAGATCCTTGTCCCCGCTTTTGTCTATCAACGATCCCCCATCCGACATTTTCTAACCGGTGTCAGACCCCCTTAGACTGCTCTTCCTGGTGGCCCCCCATAGCCCTCTCCAGACCCCTCTGCTTCCGAAGATTATCCTCCCGAGCGAGAACTTGTTACCACGAGAAGGTTAGTGCCTTCCGACTCGTCGAACGTCCCTGATTCTCCTTAAAGTTGGACGTGCGATTTTACCGGATTTCTCTCCCCGTTGAACCGGAGGTTTCGTCCTCTATGCCCCTTTGATCCGTCGTGACTCTTTCCCCGAATTACCCCCTCCCAGGTAGCGTGCTGATAGCCTCCTAATCTCTATACGTCGGACTTTTTTTACAGGGTGTAGCCTTTTTTATCGCCTAACTTGTTCCTTTTCTCAGAGTCTTTCCTTCGTTTATCTTCTCTCAAGGAGGCGCGTAGAAGGTTCCTGGCTACGAGCTCTCCGCCTGTCTCGTGTCATTCCTTCCCCTTCCCTTTTCCGCGGATCCTACTACTCCCCGTCGCAGTGATCCCCCCCTTCGAAAAGACCCCCCTGAGCACCCCGAGTATGCGTCGCTACTGCCGCGAATGACTTCGTTCCGCTTTTTCTGCTGCGCGAGTGAGATCATCCTTTCTCCTTTTTTCCTTTCCGCGGTACACGCCTCCAGCTTCCCTCTTCCGAGGTTTTGCAAGGCCATTTCAGTCACTATTTTAACGCCTAGCCGTGGTCGCCCCGACTCCGCTTTTCGAGCAGACACTCGCCACTCATACCCCCACCCTTTTTTACGCGCACGTTGTGCTCGTTCCAAAAAGCCATGTATTCTCTCGACTCTCGCGCTTCTCCCCTCTCATCTCTTCACCTGGACAGAGATTACCTGCAGCTTCCCCCCTTTGTGCCCCCACTATCCTTTGCAAGGTACGTCTTCTGCTACAATCGCTCTCCGTCCAGATGCCCGTATCGGGCTCTGTTTTTTCCTCTCTCTCGAGAACTATCTCCCCTGTTGACGCAACACGCCACGACTCACGGTTCAAAGCTTCTTATCCGCACCCCGACCTTCTCCCCCCCCTACTACCAGGGAATCCGTCCGTGTCCAGCTGAATATGGTCTTTTTCTAGTCGGTCGTCTAATAGGGTTTGAGAAGAAAGGTTTTTTTTTCCCCGCGTGGCTATTTTCCGGATTCGCTTCAGTCAGCCCCCCTGATCGGAGGTGAACTATTTGTCCACTGTTTTCGTCGGCGACTGGTCGTCCCGCCCATCCTCTTAAGGCGAGTCTAAGTGACCTTCTTTTAGTGGTTTTACGGATGAGAACGCAGCTCGAGTCCCCGAGCAGCTTCTTGATTATCAGACAAACCGACAGCATTCACGCGCGAGCAGTCTTTTCTTGTTTTGGGTCAAATTAAACGCTCACCTCTCAGGCCTCCGGAGTACCCCCCTTTTTTTTTCCGCCTCGTTGCCCCCCTCCTCTTCGACTAGACCCCCTACGCGTCGCAATGAAGAAAGGCGTTCATCGTGCTCGACGCTCAAACTTTCCTTTTTTCTTGGCATTTCTTCGATTTCTCCCCCCACCTGATCTTCCGACCATCCAGACCGATTCCTGGTTTTCCCCCGGCTGCCTCGCAGGTCAACCAGTAAAACGTCTACGTGATCGACAGAGACCCCTGCCGAACCATGATGGAACCTTGTGATTGTCCCTTTTTCCCAGGGCTCTTGTTTCCTTGCTCGGTTTTTCTGATTCTAATAAATCGCAGATCCTCTCTTTTAATCCTGTGTTTTGTTTTTTTCTCTCCAGATCGAGATGATCTCGCCAGTCTCCTACACCCACCACTCCTTGGGAAACTGGCACGAAATGAACCTTTAACTTCCTTTTTTTTGTCTAGCTGGCCTATCGTCGATTAAGAATGGTCGGTTTCTTTGCCCTGGTGTTTCCCCTTCCTAGCCCCGGCCAGAATTGAAAAAATCCCATTATTTGTTCGGCTTCGCGTACCCCGTACCGATGGACCTCCGTCCCCGACACCAGTGTTTTTTCTAGTAGCTCTTTTTTTTGAAGGCGCCGGTTATTCCTTTGAGAGAGCTTTTTTTTCGGTTCGACTCTCGCCTTGATAGGCAGCCAGGTTCCCTGACGAACCGCTCAGTTGTGCTAGGAGATTGAACTCCCTCTCCCAGTGCTGCTTTATACTACCGAGACGACTTGTGCCCGGAGAAATGCATGAGGTATTTTTTCCTCAGCAAAGCCTTCGAGTCTTCTTTCTCTTACAAAGGAAACCGGGCTTTCCCTTCTCGCTAAGTTATTTTTCATGGTTGGACGTCCCTCCTAGTTAGCGGCAACTTTAGTTACCTAGCCTTTCTTTCTTCCCTCTTTTGAGAAATCCAATAGTCACACCCCCCCTGAGCACCCCGCCCTTCCAGCATCGACCACTCTTTGTTTCTCACCCCTTCAGGTGAGTTCCTGCCCCCCCTTTCGCCCTTAGAGAAAGTGCCGTGGCGACCTTACCCGCGTTGGGTGCTTCGTCGTCCCAGGTAGATCACCCCACTGTCACGTGGCACCGGTCATTCTTTGCTGTTTCTGTCTCGACTGTATTTCTACTCTTCTTGAGACCGGCAGACAAATTGCACTCGAAAAATCTCAGGAATTAGCCCCTTTTTTGAGCGCGGTGTATTCTCGTCTGCACCGCTGACTCTTGGATCACTCCCCTTCCCCCTACGCGCTCTTTCGAAGAGAATCCCGTCCGACAAGGATCAAATTTTGCTTTCCCTCTTCCTGGTATACCTCTTTTCGACCGCGCGTGTGATTATGTAGGGCTTTCTTTCTTGCTCCCCCCTCCCGTGTTGCTGATCCCCCTTCGAGCTTTCTGAGGCTAATTTGACCTGTGAGGAGTTGACATTTGCCCGGCGGTCCGCGCTGGAAGGCGAGTCCTGTTACTCCGGTCGGTCCCCCGTCGATCCTTTTCTCCATGACTCCCTTGGCGCGCAGCCCTTTCCTCCCTACATTAGTCATGGCAGAGTGGCTCCCGACGCCTCTGTTGCGAGGTTCGCTCTGTCTTTCTCTTTTCTCTTGAGGCGGCCGCTCCTGCCCCCTTCTTCTTCGAATCTTTCCCTTGTCTGAGCTTTTCATACAGGAACCCTCTTTCTACGTTCCATCATTTTGCCGGGCGCGAAATCTTTTCTTCGCCTTTCAATCCATTTTCTGGCGATCGGTAGCAAAAGACGCTCCGGAAATTCTCCGCTCCCCTGCTGACCGATTCGTCGGCTGGTTTATAGAAAAGCCGTGTGCGTGGTGGCGGGATCTCCCCGATTCTTTTTGGCATCCGGATGACGTCCCACCCTCCCCCCTTTTACTTCATATCAAACTTTCCTTTTTTGGGGGAACCCGCGTGAACAGACTTGAAGGATCCTCTCGGGTCCTCCTTCGACGAAAGTTCCTACAATATCTTTTGTTTGAACACGTCTCCTTTTCTCTATTAGATTCCTCCGCTAGAGTCGTCATTTTTTTTCCCTGACACAACGTCTCTACTTACAGTTAGCGAAATCGTTCCCTATGAGGTGCTCTCCCTTGCTTCGCGAGTGTTTTCCTCTACACATGCACTCGAGCTCTGGTTAAATGTATCCCCTTTTTTTTCCGCCACCAATCTTGCTTTAACTTTGAGCGACCCCCCTTCGTATGGCGAGCAGAAACCTTAGCAGGATCTATAATGGTTGATAATTTTTCGCTTATCTCGAGGCTTTTTTCCTCCATGTTCCCCCCCAGGGTGATAAGTTGGCCTTTATGCTCCTGGACCGCGGCTTTTCCGTTGCCAACTGGGTCCCCCCCTCGCTTCCAGCGAGGCGACCGTCGTCGCGATTTCAATAGACCAACCAAGTTTTTTTTCGGTGTCCCGACTACTCACGGTCATTCATTCAAGGAGGAACGTTCATTGTTTACATCCACGAGTAATCCTCCTGGAGACCTTTATACGGGCGTTCACTCTCCTGTGCGGTCTATACGGTTGCATGAGGTGGAAAGCCTGAACCTAAAGATTTTGAGTTCTTTCCGTTTTTGCGAACTAGGGCTCCCCTCCTATTCTTCCGAAGGGTATGAGGACAGCACTCCGTTTTTCCCCCCCGCATGTCCAACACACTTACTTTTACCTGACTCTTTTTTTGCCCATCCGATGCTAGACCCTGTGGTAGTTGAAGTTTTGTGTATTTCCCCGCGATTAGTTCTTTCTTACAAAGAAGTAGTTTCGATACAGCTTATTAAACCCTTCATTTTTCTTGTACCACCCGCCGTTATCGTTTGGTGCGTTCCCGAGAGGTTTTTTGTCGCGGCGTCTGTTTGTCACTGCGTCAGTCGCAGCCGCTCGAGGCTGACCTTTTAAGCTCAGTCTTCTAGTTGCTGAGTAACCGAGCTCCATTCCTCCTTTCTAGTTTCCCCATAGGCATAGATTTTCCCCCCTCCCACTTTTTGGTTGTATAGAGATATTTCCGATACCCCCACTCGCGTGCCCTGGGTTCGCACCAATCTGAATCTCCCATTTTCCCCAGGTAGACTCTGGCCCGCGGCGTCGGCTTCCCTTCAGATGGCTCTCCTCGCGACCGTCGCCCACTCCCCGGGAAGCAAAACGTTTTTTCGCCGCACGAGGCAACCCCCCCTACTTCCACGGACGACGCCTGCTGAGTACCTCCTCCGCCTAGAGTTTTTTTCCTACACGCCCCACAGGTACGAGCGATCCGCGAACCCCCTCGACTGGTCCTGGGCGCTGCGTTCCTTTGTGTGGGTCCCCCTCCGACAATAGTTTTTGCATCCACTCCCCTTGCATGCCGCAGATGCGCGGCAGATCCCCCAGTCGCAAAGCGACCCTTCCTGTCATGTTTTCTGGCGGAGTCACAATTGGAGATTCCAGGTTCTTCTGTGATCTTTCTTTTTTAAGTGACTCGACCTGATGATGATTTATCCTGATCAGGCGTTACTCTAGAGTTAAAGTGTACTATGCCTTTCGCAACTCCAAACCCTAGGTGGTCGTCGTATAGCGACCGCCGGTCGCACTTTGCGCTCGTTTGGTTGGCCGATGGCCCTTATTCTTCGAGACAGGTTTCCCGTGCAGAGCCGACAGGGCCTCGCCCCCTCAACCAGCTGCTCCCGCGATGCTCGCCCGCCATCCGTGAATTCGACTAGTTATGGGAGGCGATGCCTTTACGAGTAGCGGTTGCGGGATGCACTCTTCCCTTCACTATTCGTCCTGTACGATCCTTTTTTTTTGCGTACTACTTTTTTTGGGGCCTCTACAAAAGCTTTTTCGCTCCGACCGATCACTCCTTTTGTTACCCTAGTGAAGGAGCTCATTTGTGTATTCCCCCCCTAGTCACGCACCGCGAGATGCCGAATCTACTTTCTAGAAAGAGAGAGACGTTTTCCGCACGCTGTCAGACTTCGTTACTTCGCTTCCTAGGATGCCGTTCAATTCTGCCTCTTCTTTCGTCCCTCTTTTGATATGACGTTTCAATCTTGTCTGTCAGGACGACCTCTCGGGACCGTCGGGTTTGTTTTGCCGTCCCACCGCATACGTCCGGCCGCCGCTTTCTTCCCTTCCTCGTTTGATGTCAAGACAGGGGTTGAAGCGCGTTGTTATTCTTAGTTCTTCCGAATTTTCCGTGTCCGCGAGCCAGTCTTAGTGCGTCTCCCTTCTTGGCTCGAAAGACACTCTCTCTGTCCTCTTCAAGGCTGGCTCAACCCTCCCTACTCTGATCGGCCTTTCCTAACCTGACCAATAATCGTCGACAGTTCCTCGCACATCGAGGATTTGTCGCGCCGCTCGGCCCGCAAGTCCCTCTCTTTCTCTTAGAGCTGCGCGCCGCCGATTCCCTTTTATACTCTTCGACGTTACCGCCTTCCGCGAGACTTACTTTTTATCGGTACGCGCCGGGGCCACGTTCCCAGTACCCGGACGGTCCACGGCTCGACGCGGATTCGACTTTTGATGTATAGTATCCTCCTTTTAGTGATCGCCAGACACTTCGCAAATCCCCCGCGTTTTTCGAGAACAGTTGTTGTATACTGTTTCCACAATGAGATTTCGAGATAGGTAGGCTTCCGACAGAGCTCCCCGCCTTGCAGAGATGACCAGAGCTCCGTTTGCCACGTCGCGATTCCTGTTCTCCGCGTCTCAGGACAATGTCGTGCTCACTTTTGTCCCCCCCTATGCTATCCCGGGTACAGACGTTGCCGCTCTCTCCGCGCCGCTATTCGGTGACGCAACCCCGCAATTCCTTCCGTGCATTGACCGTATTTTTGGAGTCTCCCGACCCATCTAACGACACCAGGGGCCCCTCCCACGGGGATAAAGATGCAATATGGGGATTAGAGCTCGTTCCCGGGCGTGCGGGAGAGGGGATGAATTTTGTTCGTTCATGGGTTTTCCCGTTTCTAGCTTGTCGATGGGCGGATGATGTTTAGGATTTAGTGCGGCCAGCGGTGTCAGTCGAGACGATGCTGACTTTAGCTGAGGGTCCCCTTTCTTTCCGAAGTCCACAGAGAACATTTTTCGCGAGTACCTCCCGCCTTTTCGTTCGCGAAGCCGCTCTTCCGGAAAGTCTCCCCTCGCTTGCTGTCGACCGAACCCTGCCGTGCATGCGCGCTCCAGAGAATTGTCCTTTTGTCCTTCCTTTTCCCTTTTCAGGCTAAGCTCTCCGTCTGCAATGCTAATCCTGACCTTGTGTCGTTCTGCCTGCCGTTTGAGCCTTTCTCGCCCCCCCATGCGCCCGCCCCCGAACGGATCCCTCGTGATTGACCGAAAACGCACTTTTGGCGCCTTAATCCTCTTCTCTTTGACCCCTCTTCGGAGACGCCCCAAGATTCAGGGTTCGTATTCTTCCTGCTGACCGACCCGTGTCCTCCGCGCCCTCCTATAAGCCCCGGCCGCTTATTCGGGACTTTCTTCGTGTTGCCAAAACGGGGGTGGCTGCTCGCTTGCTATCCGTCAGTCCCTCCTTTTT
>Ga0179591_1328328_pt1 | contig 11544 bp, 13 predicted proteins | sample CZOMad2_1_08_16f_FD_182891 | JGI IMG/M metagenome (GOLD analysis project Ga0179591, IMG submission 182891) | Vadose zone soil fungal communities from Angelo Coast Range Reserve, California, USA - CZOMad2_1_08_16fungal (PacBio error correction) | ecosystem: Environmental > Terrestrial > Soil >... | reverse complement strand
GGGGGACCTTGACTCCCCCCTCAAACTCCGGATACCCCAAAAACATTGTTTTTTGGTCTACGAAACCAAACCCCCACGCTTGACGGTTTCCTCCCCTTTACGAATTCTAACCTAGTCGTGGGTTTGGAAAAGGGCCCCGTCCCCTAGCGTGGCCCTCCCCTAGCCTCGAAGAATGGAAAGGGGTTCTCCTTTTTCTTAGCCCAAGCCGGATGCCGATTATCCCCCTCTGATTGATACTTTTAGCCCTATGGGTCCCGGGTTTCCGATCCCAGTGTAGTGGCACGATTCTCCCCTGACCCCCCCTCCGCGTACTCCCTTTGCCTTCCCCTGAGAATTCCCTTATTTTATATTTTACTAATCCTACCTTTTGTTTTTTCTTCTTTTCCATACCGGGACGTTTAATAAAAGTAAGGCCCCCTTTCTCCCTTTCCCTAGGAACCCATTGGCTTACTCCGGAGAGGGAAAAGCCGGGCTTACCTTTCCCCTACGCCAGACGAGGCGGTCATTTTAGGCCTTCTTGTGATCTATATTTTGCAGAATCTTTCTTCCTTTTTCCGTCCTTACCTGCCCCCCCTTCCCCAGTCCTGTCGGTGGATCAGGATCCACGCGTCGAACGGAAACCCCCCTTGACCGATTTTCCTGTCGGCGCGTCCCGGAAAGTTCTTCCGAAGTGTGGGTGGAGTCCTCCAAGTTCTATTTCGTCTTAGGACCACCCTTCTGAACCCTCAGACTGATCTTGGCGATTGACCCTTCCTTTTGGCTGGGGTACCGTGTGACCCACCCCAGTTCGGTGTAGTCCACCCCCCTCCCTCCTTTCCGGACCCGTTCCCCTCCCCCCCGGTAGTTCTCCAGCTTAGCGGTCACCCCGAAGTAAAAGCTATCCCCTCCTTAGTTTCTCCACAGACCCCTGAGGCGCCGTTTTCACTCGTGTTCGTCAGTGAGATATCCTACTTTCGCTCTTCCTCCGGTTATTTTTCGTATCTTCAGTTTCCTGATTTAGGAAAAACCCCTCTTCCAATAGAAGGTCCAGGTGTTTCCCCCTCCCCTTCAACTCCCCCCCTTTGGCGTCGTCAATCACAACCCGGGTTTCACCTGAAGGAAGGATCTTGGCGAGGGAGCAGGCCCCTTCTTTTTGGCGGTCAGCATTGACTTGAAGTGCTCTTTCTCCCCCTTCTTGCGGCCCTTACTTAGAATGATGATCCTTACATATTGGGTCCGCTCTCCACCCCCGGTACCCTGTTCCGTCCCGAATGTCCTGGTTCTTCTTTCCTGTCGCTTGTCCCCACAGTCAAGGATACAGGACTCTATCTTTCCTCTCGTAAGGAGCTTACGTACTCTCCCGGAACGTGACACGTCTTACCCCTCTGACTTTTAGAAACTTTCCGAAGGTTCTTTCTAAGTTCTACGAATCAGCCCACATAAGGTCCCCAGTGCGAGACTGTGGGGGCATCCCAATTTTTTGGTCGCTCTCCCCGCTGGCTGCTGGGCATTGTACGGATGAGAAGACCACTGTTCATGCTTTTTTTTTCAGAGAATATGAGTTCCCTGCCCCGACCCCTGGTCGGTGACTCTGCAAACGATCATACTTACCCGATCAGGGGCCAGTTTCTCCCAACCCTCTAAACCTTGGACACAAAATCATATGAAGAGGGCTTTTTGGTGTCCCCTTTTATCTACCGCCAACAGCTTCGTCCAATTCCCTGACTTTACCCTTCCGCCCTCACCCAACCGTTGACCCCATTACGGGCTTTCCTATCCCTTCGATTATAAGAAGGACACGGTCGGTGTTACGACACACACTAAAGAAGAGGGTTTCTTCCTCTTTTTCTTTCCCATTCTTTCGGACTAACTATCCCTTCCCCCTGTTTCCGATCTATCTTACTACCCAATCCGTTGTTCTTGGAGAGCGTATCAAAGAGCATTTTCCACCGGATCTCTTCGTAATCCCGCAGAATACCCTTCCTCTTCACCCCTCCTGGTAGTGGTCAGTTTTACCTTTTAGTCTCCCCCCAAAAGCCCCGTCTTCTGCGCTAGAGCCAGACAAATTCTAAGGTACTAATAAGAGAACTCGAAGTTACTCTTTCTTTAGTCTTTGTGAAATACACTACCCCAAAGAATAGGCAGCTTTATTTCCAATTTAACGATTGAAGACAGGTTTCCACACCTCCTCGCCCCTTTTCCCGTTGCTCTCCCCCTACTTTCTCGGAACGCTATTCCCTAACGCCTTTCCCGAGATTCGATCCCTTTTTCTAGTGTTATTAATAACAAATGTCCCCCCCGGATAGCTGGTAGAAATATACCTCCGTTTAGCAAGAAATCGAGAGACCCTACCCGGTCCCTCTCCACCCTTACAACTGGGTCTTTGTTCGTAACGTTTGCTACCGGCAGGACGGATACCCGTTTGGAAAGATTTTGGGTTGTCAAGTCCCTTAACTGACAGAGCCAGCCGGATGGGATCCCGTACTGGTTTGCCCCTTCCCTTCCCTTTTTCTCTCTCCAGCAACCGCATCCCCCTTCTACGAATTAGTGGAAAGGGTTCGTGGGAGATCTCCCCCAGCCCCCCCCTTTCTCAATTCTTCTGTACTCCAGACCTGAAACGGATACCTCAACCTTCGGTGAGGACCGGTGCACCACAACTGGCCCTCTCATATTCTTCAAGGACTGAAGGCCTTTCGCCTCCCCTGTTTTTTGATTTCCCTCCCTCCGCCACACTCTTTTCCTTTTTTCTCCTACAACTTCCCTAGAGGATATTTGGGTGGTCCCTACTATGACCCCACTACAGACTCTACTAATAGACGGGTCAAACCCGCGCCGCCCAGTGGAGATCTAATGACTGGACGCCCTCCCCTCCGTGGTGTTATGTTGCCACCCTGGTGCTGGGTTCTGTGACTACATTCTTGACCCTCTACTCTCTCCTGGAGGGACCTCCTCTTCCGTTACTGGAGGAGCTCTTTCTAGTACACCCGACAAGTTGGGGTCGCTTTGGGGTTAACAAACTGGACCCGAAAAATTTCCTTTTGGCGCCCTTCCCTCCCTTCGGTCTCTTCCCTGGTTTTGAAGGATTCTGCTGGGCTTCCCCTTCAGACCTGGATATTATTAGGCGAAAAAAACCAACCTTCGCCCTCCCCCCCCGCTTTTATTCATTTACTATGTCCCCAGAAACATCTGGGGGGGCCCGTCATTCTCTCCGGCCCGTCTTCCCCCTCTAGCCCAGGTACCCTCTTTTGAAAGGGGTGGACGACTTCAGGTCCTCTCCTAGATGAAGACATCCCGGCTTGTGTAATAAAACCTAGGTATGTCGGAGTTCACCCTCTGAACCTTTTTTCCCCCCCCCCCTTTGTTCACATCCTCCTAGAAGAACCCCGACGGGCCTTAGTGTGATAACGCCTTGGCCATATCCTCCCCTCTCAGTGTTGTTTTGCTCTCTCTCCTTCCCTTTTGACTTTTTTTTTCAGTAATTCCCTGGTTTTTCCCAGCCTTCCGATAGAGAGGGAAAAGACCAGGTCCGTCAGGCGGAATTCGACGAGTGAGGAGCCACGCCTTTTTAGTCTAGGACTTCCTAGGTCCCTTTCCCGGACCTTTACTTCCCCCGTGCCAGTCTCTCCGGGCTGATGTTCCAATTTGTAGGGCCCGGGAAACCACTCCTCTTTGAGTATTCGTATTTTTTTCACTCGTTTTCGCACTTGGTTTTGGAGTCGACAAACGTTCGATCCTTGGAGCCGCCCCCACGCCCTGACCCCTCCGAATCCCGCCCCGTTCGGATTCGTTTCGTACCTCCTGGGGTAACGGTGTGACCTTCCCAAGATCCCCCAAACAGTTAAGGTGTCCCTTCCTCCCGCCTCCTCCTTCCTCCAAGTTTAAGCGGCCCCTCCCCGTTTTCCAGTATGAGAAGGTGAGTGGTACCCTCGCAACCCCCGGTTATCCTTGAATTCTTTTTCTTTGAACTCATCCAATTCGGAGAAAGGGGCCTTGTCCCTTTGAGATCTCTCCTGCAGCTAGGCCTCGCTTCTGGTGACGACATTTAGTTCCCCATAGCTTTTTCCTCCTGAGGTGACTTTTCTCTGAACTCCCTTCAAGAACCCTTGCTTTCGTATCACATTTTACGGCGTCGAGCACCCCCGTCCGACTCGGAGAGGAGCGTCCCCTTCTCTTTTCCCCCCCTGCTGACAGGACCCTTTGAGGCGTTTCCCTTTGCTCTTTCCCCCGGGAAGAGCTCTTGATAACTTTGTCCTTCTTTTTTTAGAGCTCCACGTCCGGGCACCTTACTTTCATGGCCTGGTTGATGCTAGTCTCTTTTTCCCCAGGACCTTCTCATCCACTGAACCCTCCTCCGTCTCTGTCAGTGGGAGACATTACGGTCACGTGAACGTTGGATACCTTCCTTATCCAGGTACCCGCCCAGGTAGTTTCGCCCCACGTACCCCATCGGTAGTTACCGCGTGATCGGCTTTGGGCGAACTGACGGAGCTCCCGACACCCCTCTCCCCCCTGCCCTCTTCTGTGCAATGTAGTTCGGAAGCCCCTTCGTCGCGGTTGAGAGAATAGATGCCACCTAAATCTGTCCCTTCCCCGCTGCCCCTTTTTCTCCCCCGCCCAGCCCCCCAGGGGTCCCCCCGTCTCCCAACTAAACGAGGGAAAGGAAATTCACCCGTCCTTATCCATTTTTTTTTTTTTTTGCAAGGGATTTCACCCAATTCACCCCACCCCTCTCTGCCTCGTTCGACTCTAGAAGACTCAATTCCACGGGTCGGAGATCAGGTCCTGCCGTTTCTCTTTACCCCCTGCCAAAGCAGTCTTTCTAATCTTGCGTTCGTCATGCGCGGGAGGCCCTCCTTTCCCCACTTTGAGGAAGATCTTCATACCTCTCCTTCCCCATTTTTTTTTGAGCGCTCCCTGTCCTTTCCCCTCGGGTGCTAGGTTGACATATCGAGGATCCGCCCCCACCTAAACTCCTCGGCCCCTTCCCCCTGGGCGTGTGCTCTCTGCCCACCCCCTGCCTTTACGATAAGAGCCCCCCCTTTTCCATTCTTGGTCCCTTCTTTTTCTTTTCTAAGTTCCTCCCCTTTCCCCGCAGTTGGAAGAAGCTTTGTAAGTGGGAAGGAATCCAACTTTATAAAATACTGAGGGGAAGGTGGGGGAGCGTTCCTTATCTCTTTTCTACAAGGGGGCGCCTTGAGGCCTGTATGAATGGGATAGGTTGCAGTAGCACTCAGGTCAGGAAACGATGTCACCCCCCTTCTCCGGGCTCATCTCCCCATTCCCTCTGGACGATCTTTCCCAGCCCCAGGCTCTCCCCCCCGCTCCCCCCCTCGAGCCAAACACCTTTGTAGAGGTTTTGTTTAAGTCGCCCAAGCCCCTTTTCCCTGGATCCATCCGCGTTATCGACCTTTGCTGGTGGGTTAGTCTACGCTTTCCTTTTTGACGAGCCGAAGAAGCTCACTTGCTTCGGGGCTCCTTCTTTGGACCCAGCTCTACGAACACACTGTCAGAAGACGCCGCGAGTGTGGAAAGAGTGGGATGACGGGCTCGACCCACACGGTCCTACGGAGAGACGAGGAGAAGCCAATGGACCTCCCCCCCCCCCCTTGAAAAGGCAGACTTGAGAAAACCGGAGCCTTCCCTGCGTAGGGGCACCTAAAAAACCGCGCCGGTCGCTCAGACCGGATACGACTCGGAGGGTGGATGCTTTCTCCAACCCTGCCTGTTAAGTGTAGACCTTCCCCAACTACGATCTTCTGGGGGCATAATAGACCCCTACCCCCCCCTCCCAGACGGGAATTTAGTCTCCCTCCCTGAGGCCATCCTGGGTCGGTTATAGATTTCCTGGCAACAAGGAGGATGTTCGACTACCATCGCCCTAATGTGAAGGTCCGGCCATCCCTCCAACAACTGGATCCGAGTTCGTAACGGCGGAGCGGGATTTTGAGTTTTCCATCCTGGTTGTTCTCGATGGGGTGGCAAACACGGTAACAGCTCCCACTGACCCCCTTCGGACGCATACCCCCCTTTCGTCTCCGCTTTGTCCTTGACTGTGATTCAGGCCCCGAAGGATACGAAGGTAGACTCCCACCAAATTTTTTTTTTTGCAGGGTAGGAACGATTCCAGCCCTCCTACCTTCGTTAGGTGTTGGTCCCTTGTAATTTCCATCACCCTCCTTTTTCAGCCAAAAGGGCTTCTCTTCCCTGGGTTCCCCCCTGGCCGAGAAGAACTACGTCCCCCTCCTCTTCCTGTATATTTTTTTTTCCCCATAGGTCGAATCCCCTCAGGTAATTTCATTACAGGGACTTCTTTTCCCGGCGTAAGCGTCCGCCTTATTTGTAACCCCTTACTTCCCCCTTCCCCCTGCCCCTTTCCCCCCCCCCCCTTATACCTTCGATCCTTGGATAATGCCCAGGTGACAGTGATAAACCGTAGGACGGCATCCTGCACGGTTACGAGCTTAACACGAGGATTAACCCCTTTCCTTCCCTCCATACCTCCATCAAGAGGATTGAATTTTTCTCTTTTCCTAATTCTTTTCGGCTCTGCAAGTCGGGAGGATCCGGGAGGTACAACTGCTCTAGCCGGCTCCTGAGGACAAGGTTCCTTTGCTTTCCCCTTTCCAACCCAACTCTCTCGACATCCGGTCCTGACCTGTGCAAGGAAGCCAGGGGTTAAGGGGTGGGTTTTTTTACCAGCCCGTTTTATAACCCCCTTCCCTTGTTCGTACCACCCTAAAGTATTGACCCCCCATCCGAGGAGGCGGCGAATGGTCGGTTGTGTGCCAGTCCAGAGACCACACCCCTTTCCCTTTTCTTCACTCCATCCCACTCTTCTAGACCAGTCACAGGCATATGTCTTACCTCCAGTTAGGTCCTTTTAGCGCTGCCCTACCCTCCCTTAAAATTTCCTAAGAAGCCCCAGTCAGGGTCTAACTCTCCTGAGTCAAAGGAATACTCGTTTTTACGCTTAATATTGCAGATCCCCCCTTCCCCGATTCCCCTTCGCTTTAGGCTATAGTAGTTGTGACTTTTCGGAAAACACCTCTATGTCGTTCGACCCAGGAAAGTGCTGGCGTCGCGCAAACCCTGCCCCCATGCCCTGCAGGCAGGATTTTCTCTCCGAGGCGCCGTCCAATCTGGTGATTTGGAAAACCCGGCCTCCAATGTTATGCGTCCGGTGCCGTCCTTACAGGCTAGCTTTGCTCCTTGATGTTCCATAGTGGCGTCGTTTCCAACCTGTAACCAGAGCACGATTGTACTGTTCTTCGTATCTCTATTTTCCCCCCCCCAAAGTATGAAAGTTTCCCTAAATTGAGACTCGTAGGCCCGGGAGCTCTCCTGCGATGCCCCCGTTCTTTTGTTGAACTTATGATCACGAAGGCAGGTCGACCCTCCCAAAGTCTTTTCCCCTCCTGAACCTCTGCACCCTACGGGAGTGGTATCGAGTGAGGCGGAATCTTCTATTTTTCGGAGTCCAAGAATTATCTTTCCACTGTACCCCCCGCTAGTCAACCGTGACCGGTTTGCTCTTTGGTCCCCGCAATCCCCCCCCTTTTATTTCTTTTTTATTCCCTGACCCCCCCCCTTCCCCGATTTTGAAAGAGCTCCTACTGCTGTCCCCCTCTGAACTCTTCCCCTACGGTTCCCTTCACAAAAAGAACCTCTTTCTAAGAGAGGTTTGGCTTTTTTATTTCAATGAACCCCTGATCCGTCTCCCCGACTACCATTTATGGCCCTCTTTCTCACTGTTTCCCCGAAGGGTTTTCTGGAGATCTATATAAGCAGGAGGGGCGTTCTCCCCGACACGCCCCCGTCTTTTCCCCTCGTCTTTTTCGTCGTTTTAGGCCCTCATCTCTTACCTGAACTGGAGGACGATCTCTCTTTTCCCTCATTCTTCTCCCTATCGACTCCTTCCCCCTTGGAAGTTTTAGGATAGTTCCTTTCTTCCTCTGAAATAATAGGAAGGCGTTTTGCTTAGCCGGACACCCTCTCACCCCGACTTTCTAAGTCTCTTCCTGCAATCCCCTGAGGAAACCGGTTTCTATCCCTGCCATACGTACGAAAGGTGTCCACTTCCTTCGGTTGGCATTGGGTGCATCAACACAAAAGCCACTCGGCAATCTGGGTTATACCGCCCCCGAAATGTGGACAACCCCCATTCCCTTTTCTTCTCTGGTAAGCATTCTTCTTTCTTTTCCATGAAGCCCAGGTGCAAGGCAATATCGTTCCAACCATTCAGTGTCCTAATCTCCCCCTTATACGGACGATCTGTCTGGCTCCTCCCAGAGTATATGAAGACGCCCCCCCCCATTATCGCAAATAAAGGTCTGTCTCCTTCCCCTCTTCAGTACGCCCAGAATGTGCTCCCGTCCGGAAGGAGGGACGAAGAGGGCCGGTTTCCTTCTCGACTTCCATGTCTAAGAGCGAGCAGACGGCGGCCCCGGGTTTGAATAACGATCTCCCTAACCATTGAATAATCCTACCCCTATCGGGAAAGGTGACGTTTAGACCCCGCAGGTCATTCCTTTTTTCTAACAGATCCCTCCCAGTTAAAAGGATCCCGCTTTCCTGCGTTAGGTCGGGTTTCAATCAAAAAAGTTCCGGAGCCCCCTCCCCCTTCCGAATGACCCCCGGTTCTCCCCTGGTTTGCTCGCGCAAAATGGGTCCTGAGGTAGCCCATATGGGTTAAGACCTAGGTCCACCCCCCCTCCCCCCGGTCTTCCTCTTCCCCCCTTCCTCGGGAAGTGTCCCCGAGCAGCCTTTAGGCTCGTCCCTAGGCCTGCACCGCAAGGGTGGCTTCCCTATTTATTGCCTTCTGGAAAGTCAGGTGTTTCCCTCCCTTTTGCTAAGAACCGGCACTCCGCAATCACAAGGGACGCCTTCCGAGGAACGATGCGCATGAACCGGCAAAGGACTTAGAGGAGCATTGACCGCGCGGGGCCACCCCTGCCCACCTCTTCCGGTTCTCCGTTGCATGGATAAAAACGGGCCAAAAGTTACTGAAGAATACGAACCTGAGATTGCCGGGTGGTCCCTTTGTCTTTCCTAGATACCCCTTTTAAAGAAGGCCTGTACCTGTTATGTCAGCCGCCACACAACCATGCCTCCGGTTTTGCCTTTGAAACGGTCCTCTTCCTTCCCTGACCCTCCATAGAGGTTTTCGTGGGTCGAATAGTAAGCCCACTTTGACTTTAGCCTCTGGAACTTTTTGCCTCCGGCTCTCCCTCCTATCCTCTCTTCTAGCACAGTCGGTCCACCATAAGATAGAGTGTCTTGCAAGCCGAAGACGGCACCTCCCCCCCCCCCTTCTAAGAACCCCCTTATTTGATTGTCCCCGGTTGTTCTAAAGGAAAGGGGTTCCCCCTCTCTCTATCTCACCTTGTTGTTTGAGAGATATCCTGTTTCCAGGTTCCTTTCCCTTCCTTCAGTTCCCTGAGGAAACCCGAGGGCCAGGTTCTCTAAGCTTTGCCAAAAAGAGAGACTAAGGCCCGGAAATCCGGACTGTGAGGAGCAACCCCGTCCGGTTTACGAGCCTACCCCCCTTCCCAGCAGGCGTAGGATCCTGGCCTTTAGCCCAAAAGTATTACCCCGGTCCAATGCGTAGTTGCTCGCCTTCACCCCCCTAAGATGATTTCTTGTGCGCTTCCTTCCGGCCAGTGCGGTCGAATGTTATTAGAAACAGCCCTTTCCCTCCCGAGTGAAGTTAGATAGGCCCCTTCTGCTGGAAGCCGAAGGTCAGCATAAGTTTTCTTTTCCGGTTGTGAACGGCCCAGAGACACCACTTTCTTCTTTCAAGAAAGAACGACTCTCCCCAGCCCCCCCCACCTGGACCCAACAACCACCTGTCTTTTACAGCCCTCTTGCCCGGTATGGTCGACACCCGCCCTAAGGTCTCTGATCTTTCTCCAAGAAATCAAATTTCTTCGTTCCCTTTTCCGCTAATTAGCCCTCCTTTTCTGGAACTCCGACTTGGATATGGCTTTTTTCTGGTGCCGAGGACTTCCCCCCAGCTCCTCTCGTTTCAGGTTTTTTTTTTTAGTCTCCCCTCAGTGTCCCCTTTGGTCGAGATCAACAAGAACTTCGTTAATTTCTATCGATCGCCCTCTGTTGGTTGCACCGTGAACACAAACGACGTTGTTCTGCTGATGTTTGGACGGCGGACTCTACCTTTATTTCCTTTTGCCCGTGGTCGAAACTCGTCACATTATCTATCCTCCCCCAGTGGTTCTGTTAGACTTTTCCCCCAAAGGGCCCCCAGGCCCTTCTCAGTCCTTCGGAGAAGACTATTGCCGCATCCCTCATAGAGACCACCACTGGCAATTTGACGTAGGATCCACTCCCCTCCCTCTCCTAAGTAAGACCCTTTTCCCCGACGGGTTCCGAGCCCATCTTTAACCTCGTTATTAGCGTGATCCTTTCTAAGACCCCCCCCCTCCCAGTCGGACGTAGCTCCTTTTGATGCTAATCCGTCCGACGCGGTTTTTCCGATGCATGCGTTAACTGTATCCTTGCAGCGAAGGACCTCCCGAGGATCATTTAGCCCGGGCGGGTCAAAATTCCCTTCGTTTCGACCCCCCACCATCCCCCCTTCCATATGGATTTTGTTTCTCCTTTATTCAAAGATGACCAAACCTCTTATCGTCGAAATTACGCACAGCCCCAGTTTTTACAGTCAACGGCTGATAGCTCTTTTATACTAAGGAGGTCTGGCGCTTGGGTAACATTCTCTTAAAAATTCCCCTGCCCGATTTAACGACTGACGTTAGCTTCGGTTAATCCAGATAATTGTACTCTCTTGAGGACTATATCCTCTTTCTCCTTCCTGGTGTTCGTGAGAGCTACTTAGTAGATTGAAAATTCTCTTTCTTCCTCCACCTTAGACCTTTGACCCGTTTGCGATTTAAATTTTTTAGAGCACCCCTCCCCGACTTCCGTATATCTCCAGCCCCCTACCCCCAGCCTTGTAACTTATCTTGCGATTACCTCTCCCAGTCCCCGGTGTCTTGGGGAACTCCCCCCCCCCTTGCATCCACCCCCCCAACCTGCACCTCGCATATTTCTTTTTTATTCCCCGGCGCGGGCTCCTGACAAGTCCCACCCCCTTGTTGCCCGGCTTCTTATAGGGGCCGTCTCCCCTGAAGTGAGGTAATCCTTGCTACGGGATCAACCGTCGACAGTGTCGAAATGGAACATAGACTTCCGGCATTCCAGCTGCCTACTGAACGAAAGAACCACCTCTAAGCAAATAGAGAAGTCTACCACTAAAAGGCTCTTTTTCTTTTTTAGTGGACATGTAGTACATTGGCCGTCCCTTTTCCCCCTTTTTCAAGGATAACGCACTGTCACGATGGCCGTACATCTTACATTCACCTAAAGCAGATTGATCCCCGGATTTTTTGTGGGATACTGGTCGTTCCTATACCCCCCCTTCCCGACATTTTCTACCCAGCCTATCCCTTGGACGGTTTTGGAAGCTAACCACCGGTCCTGGTATACTCTCTTTCTTCGTCGAACGGCCCCGACCCCGTCGGCCAGGTGCACAACAACCCATTCCACTCGGAG
>Ga0179591_1219208_pt1 | contig 11544 bp, 16 predicted proteins | sample CZOMad2_1_08_16f_FD_182891 | JGI IMG/M metagenome (GOLD analysis project Ga0179591, IMG submission 182891) | Vadose zone soil fungal communities from Angelo Coast Range Reserve, California, USA - CZOMad2_1_08_16fungal (PacBio error correction) | ecosystem: Environmental > Terrestrial > Soil >... | reverse complement strand
ACTAGATAAGCACGAGTCGTGGTGGTCGGAATGGCACCTATGTTCCTATCACTCTTGGCGATGGTCAAGTACTGCCTTCTCTCGGTGCGTCCCCAATAAGGCGAAAGAATTTGAGTTGAACAGTATTACGGGCCCAATATTTTTTCGGGAAAACTTTCCCTTTGGAAATTTTTGTTTCCCTGGCCATTGCAGTACTATCCATTTGACACTGCTTAGTTGGCTCCTCCTCTTTGTTTAGGACACCTCTACGATTCTGAAGATAGACTCACGCGCTTATTGCTTTCCCACACGGCTTTTACCCTCTTCCTCCTTCTGAGATCAGGTTTTTTTTTCCCTCCAAATTGCTAAGTTTGCCTGATTTTTTTTTTCCTCTTCTGATGTCTAGGGGTATTTTTGCTCCGCAAATAACTCAAGGTCCCTCACATATCTTTCTCCCTGCTTTTTCACTACAAAGAACTTCCCAACCCAATGAGTTAAAGCGAGCAGAGTTGCCGCCTTTTTCCTTTTCCCTCTATTATGTGTCCCTTTTCTGACTTTGTAGAGCATGATAGTTTGTTGGTCAATTTGCCTGAGGTCCCCTTTTTCTCCCGACTTCCAGTCAGCCAGAAGTAGGGTCGTTGTGATGGCACTTTCACAGATTTTCTCCTTCACCAGACCTTACAATTCCCTCTTGGATGACCCCGATGTAGAGAAAGAGCTGTTCTTTTTGACTGTGTTCCAGCTCCTTCCCCCCTTTACTGTCATTCCCGGCGAGACAGGGAGATGTCATCCCTTCCCTCCCAGATCTTCCTTTCCACTGATGGCGTGGGCGGGAGAGGAAAGAGGGTCGTCATTGCCCCTCTCCATATTCATCGGACAGCTCCTTGACACCCCAAGAGATGAGCAATCCCACCCCTTCCCGTTGCCTCCCGAGAGGAAGGTAAACCATTTACCGTCATGTATGCAGGATGCCTATTCACCCCTTCCGAAACCCTCCCTGTTCTTTGTATGATAGAATTGAACTCTTAAGCTCTTCCCCTTTCTTTGCGCCAGCAGCTGGTCCGACTAAAATAGCATCGGCTGCCCCGTTCTTCCTTCTCCTTGGCGCCCCCTGTTACATTAATATTTGTGGCAACCTTTTTTACCTTTAGACCGGATCCCCTTCTGATCTTGAACTGCGGTGTGTCGGTTGCTGACTCCGTCTCCGGGGATTTCCTCTTGAGGTCCGGACTCCTTATCTGATTTGTGCGATTCCTTCCCTTACGGTCCAGGTCGTGGCTGATTCAAAGCAATAGAGTTTATGGACACCGTCGACCCACCTCTGTCCTGTCACTGGCTGTTTTCCCCCTGCGGGTTGGGGTGGTGGGACTGTTGGTTTATCTTGGTTTTCCCCCCAACCATGATGAACTTTGCGCGTCCCACCGGAAGAAATGCGACGCGGGTCAGGGGAAATTCGCGGGCCTTTTCTCCCTTTTCGACCGTACAATGGTACACTTCCCGGGCCTTTCTGCGTCCTTGCGATCTCTGGAAGATCCGTGAAGGACATTTCCCTCCCCCTTTTCCCGCTCTCCTGTCATTCGACGTAGTCGCTGCCCGCAACAGTTGTTTTCTCTCGGGGATAATTTCAACCCCACGCCGTTCGACCGTTTTCTTTCTGTTCTTTATCTTGTTCGTTCAGTACCTCCTTTTTCGTTCCTTCCATGTGGTCAAGAAGTATTTACCTCCTTGTGGTATATGCATAAAGAAGTCCCCTTCTTTTTTTGTAAAAAAGAACCAACATTGCTTCCCTAAAACCTGCAGAAACCTTTCTTGTTCTTTTCAGTGGTGACCGTGACGAGTCAAACGGATGAATGTTGAAACTTCTCCCTGAAGGTCCCTCTTCCCTCTTTGCCTGCTTTTCAAAGAGGATCCCCGCATTAGGGTATACGGCACTCGTCTTCTTTTCTTCCACCAGGCCTCCTGGTAGGAAATGAAATTAAATGAAGTCAGCTATTTTTCTCCTTTCGATGTTTTTTTCCCTAATCCCCGCCCTTCCCGTACCCTCGCAGACAGGGATCTTTAAATTCCTGTATCCCCCCTTTCGCATTTTTTTTCTGGGTGTAACGAAATGTTAAGTCCTTCTTTGAAAGTTTATAGCCAGTTTTAGAGGGCCCTCTCTCCTTGTGCATCTTTTTGAGGTGGCGAAACGTACTCTCTTCAGCAGACTCTTCTCCCTTTTTATGTGGGACTTAAGATACGTGTGTAGGGTAGGCGAGGTCATTTCCTTATCCCGCCTTCTCTTTTTTTTCGGTGACTGTGCCTTGTGGCCCCGAGGTGGCCTTGATGTCCTCCCTTCCTCCGAGTAGACCCTTTGAAAAGCCTTTTTTTCCGTATTCGACCGTACTTTTCTGAGATGAGAGTCTTTTTCTGGCCTTCCCTTTTAGTTTTTTTTTCTTTTTTTTCCTACCTTTGATAATTATTTACTTGGAACTTCTTTGGTCTCTTCTCAGGCGGTCGTTCTATTTTTCCCTATGAACATCAACTTCCATCCCTGCCCTACTGATCATATAATCGCATAAGCCTTCTACCTCTGCCCCAAGTCTTTGCTTTCTTTTTTTCTGCGTTCTGGTGAATCACCGGCAAAAGAGTTCTCAACGGCACCCCTCCCCCCCCTTGATTCTGTCCTTCAATCCCCGAGGTACTTCCCGACACCCCCCAACGTGATCATGAACCCCTCCCGGTTTAGGGGTTCCCCTCTCATCTCGCAGTTTGGAGGAGAAGATTTTCTTTAGTCCAAATAACCTCTTCTGATGTTGCGTCGTCCTCTCCCTTTTCGTTTTTCATCTGAGAATTATCGCCCAAGAACTTTGTCGCCTTTGGTTGAGTTCTCGACTCCACCAAAGTTCTCCCTTCTCCACTTTTGGAAGGTATATTGATTTCCATCCTCAATCCTCTCTTTTAGTTTTTCCTTCTCAATGAGCCTCCTAGTGGCATGTAATGTCCTCAAGGTTTTCTTACGGGTGGCGTGTCCTCAATCCTTCCCCTCCCTTGGTTTGGAACAGGTTTGATAGAACAGTAATTCTCCCTCGTTCTTTCCAAAGATCGCCCTAGTTGGAAAGGTACTCGTTTTTTTGTATTCCTTGCGAGGTGTCCGTCATCCTTTGTTGTGTGGTTTTCGGTGAAGGCGGCACCCATCCTTTCCCCTTACCAGGGTTTTTCAGGTAGGAGAGTGGAGAGGGATCAGTCTCCGTTCACGGCTATTCCCCCCCAGCGCCCACATGATCTTCTCTATTTACATTTTGAGAAGTTTCCCTTAAGAGGCCCTGTCCAATTTCTCCTTCGACCGTGCTGAGAAAAAGTCTAACCTCCTTCTCTTCTTTTCTTTTCCCCCAGTCTGCGACCTGCGTCAGTGAAGCGAGTGTATCCTTTTCCACTTTCTCCCTTCTTTTTCTTTGTAGGGTGCTTATGTCCATAATTAGTGGTTTTTCCCAATTTTCAATACTGTTGCGTGGCCATTTGAAGTCGTCAACCCTCTATATTAGACCTTTCCCCTGCGCGTTCTTGTTCTTTAAGGTGTCTACAGTCAGCATTTTGTTTCCCCCCAGCCCCCCCCCCCCCCCCCCCCCCCCCCCCCCCCCAACCCCCCCTCGTCAATCTTTCCTTTACCACGTTTGTCTCCCTTTCGTTTCCTCTTGAAAAGTCCCAGAGTTGGAGAAACTTGGTCCATCCTTTCTCTTCACCTGGCAGGCAAGCCACACTTCGCAAAAAAGCCGTCAGGCTTCTTTCTGTCTCTCCTCCCCCCTTTTCAATCCCACCCCCCTTAGTGAGTCCCCTGCGTAGTCCAGAACCTCACCCCCCTCCATTTTCTTTCGCTCATTTTCCCCTGTTCCCAACCGTATGACGTTTCCAGTGTAGCAGAGTTTATTTTTTTTTTTTGCTCCTCCCCTCTCTTTCCCTCGTCCACTCAAGCCCTTCAGGAATAGCGGAACTCAGGCTTCCTCCTTGAGGAGACTTCTGCGAGGAAAGGTCCGACGATGGAGAAGTTCAATGCCCCGACTTCTGGCATCCTGTACTCTCCCCCTCAACTTTTTGTTCCGACTGTAAGTAATCGCCCCCCCCTACAACCCCTTTTACTTTTATCTAGGTTAATCAAGAGGAATCTGAATCGGTATTCTGTTCGATTTAGGACCGAGGGCTGAGACGCATTTTTGTCTTGGATCCCCTCCTTATCCTTTTTTACTTCCATCGACTTTTAGTAAATATTTCCCTGGGCGGCGTCCCGGTTCGTTCCCTTTTGTTTTTTCTCTCCCCGGTCTCACAGGCGCCGCGACATCGGAGCTAACCCGAGTCCATTGAGGTTCTCTTCTTGCTTTTTTTGCCCGGTCTTCAAGAATTTTCGGTTGAAGTTCCACGCAACAGCTTCCTTCCTTCTTTTCCCTCTTACATTGAAACGCATGCTCCCGAAAACGTGTCCCACCCTCTTCCCACCCGGCTTCACCCTTGTTCCAGAAACCCCCTTCTCCCCAATTTTTCCCCTTTCCTCCTGATCCCCCGTGATCGATTTGCATAAGAGTGTGGTAGGTCGTGACTGTCCCCCCGGGACCCTTCTCTCTCCTATCTGGACTCCTTGCTCCCAAAACTCCACCTCGCCACCAGAAAGTCATGATCATATTTTCCTTATTCTCCCCCCCTTCCCCAATTTACCCGTTGCGAAAAACAGTTCTACGCAAGAGAGGCGTCGCTCGCTTTTCTGGCTTCTTTTGGTGTCTCCTTCAGAAGAAGTCTTTTCTTCTCCCCAGGCCTAATCCTGAACAGCGTAGGAATGGAGACCCCCCCTTGAATTGTCCCTTTCTGCCCCTTTCCTGCCCAGTGACACAACCTGTCGTCCTCCCCTTGTTGAATTCGGGTCAAACCTAGGAGTTTCTCCCTTTCACATTTTTCGAAGGAAGTACTCCATACCTTTCAGCCGAATTACCATCCCACTACGTTAATTCGCGAAAAGGGAGGTCCCTCTCACCCTCCTCTTCTACCCTTTTCTTATTTCAATCCCCCCCACTACCCTGTGTGTTGTTTGGTCTTTTTGGAGAGTGTCTTTCTTCTCGGGAGTGGTGTTCTTCCGTCAACAGCCCTTTTGCCCGATTCCCCTTTTCGTTTCTGTTTCCCCTCTTTTCCGGCTCTCCGGTTCTGTAGTGCCGGTCAGCTTTTAATACTTGTCCGCTTCAATAGGTCACCCTTTTCTAATCCTGGTTCTCCTTGGTGGTCAATGTCGTGAGCCCTGTTCACTTTCGCCTCTTGGTAAAGTACGCCTCTTTTTCGACTTCTCCAATACTTAGGAAGAGCAGAACGACGCTGCTTTCGCGTATTGCGTCCCCCTTTCCGCCCCCCCCCCCCTTCCTCCTCCTTTTTTTCATCCCTTCTTTTGAGTCCAATTTCAGCTTTGCGCTTGATTTTTCTCACGGATTTACTTAGTCTTTTTGATATTTTACTTTTTTCTTTCCTCCCCGCAATCATCAAGGTATATATCGAAACCCTCCCTTTTTTCCCTCCCTCCCCCCCACTTTCGTTCACTTTAAGAGGTGAGCCTCTGCCCGCTCATTTCCCAGTCCTTATAGTTTCTGGACTGGCCAAATTGAGGCCGTGTGAGTCGGTCTGGCACTTCTTTCTTTTGTCCAAAAAAAAAAATTTTTGTTGGTTTGGTTGTTGGTGCCCCCCCCCCTTCAATTCTAGTATGAAAGTCCAGACCGAATTAGGGTAGGGTGACTTTTCCCCCCCCTTTTGCCATACTTTTCCCCCCTGACCCCTCCTGACACACTCACCTAAGTTTCACGTCCAGCTTGGCTCGCTAGAGTTTTCCCACTCTGACTCAGGTCGAATGTGTTCCCGTTGGTCGGCCCCAAAAGCGTGGACCTTCCTGCAATAGAAGGATCTTTCCTACCCCCTAGAGTTACCGACCCCCACTGACGTTCCCTGTTCTTCACCTTTTTCCCTGAAGTCGGAACCTTCCTCGCACGAGGAGAGTTGAGCGTCCGTTACCCCCTCTTGATCCCATATACCTAATTTCGACGTTCTCTCCTATTAACTTAAAACCTTTCCCTGCATGTTGATGATGCGGTCATGCTTAGGACCTTTTCGTCCCCCATTGAAAATTTCTCGTCTAGTCTTTTCCTTCAGAAAAAAGAAGCAAGATTCGTGACACTCACCCCCCCCCCCCCCATTGCTGAATTTTGGCCCCTGAGGATGAAGATTCCTGAAGAAAACATGTCCCCTTAGCGTTAGTATAGGAGACCACAATGTCACGTACCTATTTTTTGGGAACCTTCCCTCTTCCCCCCCTCCCCTGCCGTCGCTTTCCTCCAATTCTGAGAGTGACAGCTTTTTTTGCCCTAGATTATTTCCTCCAGGTTGGGATTGATCGATTAGTCGCCGAGCCTTTCCGGATCGTTCTTTTTCCCTCTCTTTCCTACTTCTTAAGACGAGGTTTCGGCAGTGTGCTTCTCCTTTTCTTCCCAAAGTACCACTTGTTAAATGGTCAACTTGGAGCGGTCAACTGCAGCATGTTTCAGCCCCCCTCTCCTCGATTTTTGACCACCCTATGGACCTTGATTCCTCCCCACCTTCACTGACTCTCGACATGGACTCGTGAGACACTCATTCCCCCTTGGTTTCGACCCCTTTCCCCCTACACCCCCCCCTTTGATATATAGATTTTTGCGAAGCTCTAGACTCTTCACCTTCCCTGCATCTCCCCCCCCCCCCTCTCCCTTTTCCCGCTGAGGACTGGATTTGCTGAGCAAGAGATGCTCCATCTTCTGTTTCCCTACGGATTTTAGAGGATTTGATCTGTAGAAGGGTCGGCCGTTTTAAAATTTCCCTGTCTTCTTCCTGAACTGCCGCTCCCCTTTTCGCCGTCTTCCTGAATTTGTTTCCGTTCCTTCGCAGAGAACTAGCTCAGAGAAAAATTTGACGAACCAATAAGGTCGCCGGGGTTTTTTTCCGGTCCGAGCCGTTCTTTTCCCCCTTCTTCTTCGTCAACCCCTCTCTTCCCCGTAGTAACCCAAGAGGAGATCCTTTTCTTTAAACATTCAGTTCTCTTTCCCTTTTCTTCCGTCCCCTCGCTTCGCTGAGTGAGGTCCACCGCCCCCGTCCACCTTCTTCTTATATTTCAGCTTTTCACGCGCCATTTCTCCTATTTTTCTTCTCCCCGCTCTTTTCTGATTTCTCAGTTGACAATGAAAAAGGAGTTCGGCAGAACTGGGTCCCTGCCTGATAACTGTCTCCCTGGTTATGGGGTAGCCGAACGGTCTCTCTCACCTCTTTTCTCTTTTACACTCTCATCCCTCCGACTCCTGCTCTCGGCTCGTTTCTTCCCCTTACTCAAGCCCGTGATCAGATCGTATTGACTCCAAAGACAAAAATTGTAGGTGTGACTCCCCAGCGCTTTGGTCTTTGGGGATTGACACCCCTGTTTCGGCATTTACCAGAGAATATTGGTTCCGTTCTGACTGTTCCGGTTTCATCGTGAAGGTGATGCCGTCTTCATTCCCTCCGTCTCTTTTCCCCCCCTTTCGACAAGACTTTTTCTTTTAAGTCTTGAATGTTTCCCGTAGGCGATGTCTGATCGTCTGGCCGGTCTTTCTTTTTCTAAGAATATTATGCAGAACCTGAAATCTGATCTCTCTCTTTGCAGCGTTGTTGTTGGGATCTCTCCTCTTTTTAGAAAGTTTCACTCCCCTTCCACCTCTTCTCCCCCCCCCTCTACCTTCCTCTCCACTCACGGCTTAGTTTCACTTCTTTTCTGCCGTTTCTTTGATGGGGACGGAGACCGGTCATCAAGGAAACGCTTTAACACTTAACGCCCCCCCTTCCCTTTCCATAAAGAAAGAGGGAATCGACTACCCCCATTTCCCTTCCGGTCTAGACTATAGATCATGGGGAGGATTACGATCTTACTTTTTCCCTCCCTGCTTCCCTTCCTTTTCGTCTTCTTGAAGATACCTTCTATGCAAATTCACCGATTTCTCCTTCCTGCCCCCACATCACCCCAGGCGACTTTGTGCGTCGCATGATATGAACCTCGAATGGGTTGGTTCACACTTTTTTTTCTCCTTTCCCGTTGGGTCTTGTTCTAGAATCAAGCACCCAGCTCCCTCTCCAATCCTTGTATGAAAATGCGCCTGTCCTTTAATGTCACTACCGGTTATGGAAGGGGCGGTCCTCCACTCCTTTTCTGCGACTTTCCCCACCCCTTCATGCGTCTGCCGCTGGGAATAGGGCATTTGCCAAGTTCCCTCGTTTTCCCAGGTATCTATTCTGTTAGAGTTAGAATGAATATGGTTTTTACTTCTTTTCTTGCCAAGACTACCCCGGTTTTTCTCCAAGTGTTTTCAGTTTTCTTATCTTTCAAGTAAGGTAACGGTCGTGATGAGAGGGACACCCCCCTTTCCCTTCCCTCTTTCCCCCCCCTCTCCTCAGTCAAATTCCCCACTCGGAAACTTGCTTGACCGTTCTTTTTTACCCCTCCCCCCCCCCCCTCTAGAGTAGCAACGTTCTGTTTATGATCACCGCGAGACAGCGTTCTGACGTTTTTCACTTCGCTTGTTCTTTCCTTTTTTTCTCTGTCTCACTTCGCTATAATAGTCGAGCCCTTCCTTCCTATATTGTCCCTTGACGTCCAGAAAAACCGATATAGATCTTTAATTACGTGCCTTTGGCGCCTATTGTGTCCCTCTTCCTTTGTGAACCAGCAGTCAGTCTCCATATTTCTGGACCCCCAGTGCTTTATCTCCTTTGACCTTGCCACAAGATGTGAAAGTTTTCCATAACCTGGCCTTTCAGAAACGTTTCTGGCCACGCTTGCTTTGCAATCCTCCCTTCCCACCGCCCCTCTTCCTCTCTTTACATAGGAGACTCAAAGATTCAAAGAAACCGAAGTTCTGGCAGACGTTTTCAGCACCTCCCCCCCTTTAGTGTAGTCAGCCTCAGTCGAAGTGTTCAGCCTTCCCCCCCGTGAGTTTTTTTTGGATCCTCCCCTATGTCAGAGGTCGCCAAGATCCTCTCTCTTCCTCTCTTTCTGTTTAAGACTCTTCACAATAGTGCTGAATGGTCAAGACTCTGCTTCTTTCCCTGCCTCCCGCTTTCCCCTTTCCCCCTCCTGAGACTTTCACTCATCACCCTCCTGCCCTCGAATACCTTTTTATCTCATTTTTGTCGAGGAAGATCCCCCGGCAAATTAGAAAGGAGGTGATCTTGTCTTAAATATTGGTCCTGGGATTCTTATTCGGTTCCTCCTTCCTTTCCCCACGACCTAGGTGGAGAGAACCGACAACCCTTTCATTTTTTTGCATTCTTTCTGGGTAGTATCTAAGGAAGGCAGTCCGTCCGCTTTGGGCCGATTCTCTCCTTTACACATTTAGCTTCCTACTCTCCAGGCTCAGAGTACCTGTCCCGCTTCATGCCTTCTGGTGGTGCAGAGGTCGTGAAGAATTAGGGTGCCTGTTCCCCATTTCCCCGCCCCCCCTTTTTCTTTAGGAATAGAGAATCTTCCATTGAAAGCCCCGCGAAAGTCCCCAAAGGAACTAGAACACATGTTTCCCCCTGTGCAGCAAAGACCCGATCCTCCTCCCTTTCCTTGACTTCCTGCCTAGATTTAAAAGATGGCCCTGCTTTCCTATTTTTTCCTTTTTTTCTTTTTGAATGGAGTAGCGGGTAGAAAGATCTGTTACGAAGATCTTGGAACTTGAGCTTTTCCCCACCCCAATAGATACCGAAGGTTAATGAGGTCCCTTTGCCCCTGCCTTTATTCACTAATCTTTACCCCTTGCCTCGTTTGAGAAAAACCTTGGATCCCTTTCGAGCGGCGCGTTTTGTCTCCCTCCAGTCTTTTGTTGAGAATAAGTCATTCTAGCTTTTCGTTCTCGTACTAAGTAGTCTTTCCCTCCCACTCTCCCTTTCTCCACACCCTGAGCCGTCAAAGGTTTTGTTCCCCCCCATGTCTTCCTTCTTCCCCCCCCCCCACCTGGGAGAACTGAAAAGTGCTACCTTGCTCCCCCTCTCTTCTTTGATTCCACGTCTTAGAGGCTTATTTTCCAGCACCTGTTTTCTTCCGTCCTTTCCCTTTTCTTCTCCCCCACACAGACTTAATGAGAAGCAGGGCAGGTGCCCCCCCTTTTTCCCTTTCCAGAAAACTTACATTCGGAGTATATATCTCTTTGACACTTGGCCTATTCCTGTTCTCTCTGGCAGATAGTCTACTTTCCTTTTTCCTTTTCGGAACAGTCAATTTCTCTTGAGAAAAGTAGTGGAGATGGGCGTACCTGATGCTGAAAGGGAGAGCATCTCTCTAATCGCCCCCCCGCCTTTCTTTTCTTTCCCCGGTAGACAAGTCTGTTTGACCCAGCTTTCCTTCCCGCGAGCGTTTTTTGGTGTACACTGTACGTTTGTAGGTTCCGTGTCCCCTTCGCCTTTTCTTTTTCTCCCCTCCGCGTTTCGTCTTCTCCCCTCTACAGACTTCGTACTAGCTCCGCTCTTTCTATAACCGCGTTGCTCTTCCACTTCCTAAGACCGATTGATCTCCCTCTTTCGACCCTTTTTTTTTAACTTTGATAACTTTGCTGCTTCATGATTGGTTTCCTCCGTTTCTTTCCAGCTTAATCTTTTTTTTCTTTTTTTTGAGAGAGTGAATTTTTTCTTTTTGCTCTCCCTCCCCCTTTCCTTCTCGAAACTGCTCTCGTCTCAGCGTCTCCATAACTTCCCCTACCTCCCCCCACATGTTTTAAACGCGAGACTATTCTGGAAGAGCGTGAAGCTGAAGTTCCGATGCTCCTTTTTCTTCCTTCCCGTTTTCACGTTCTAGTTTCTTTTTTTTTTTTCTTTGAGAGAATGAGGCCTTTCAATGGTTCCTTTTCTTCTCGGGGCATGCCCCCCTTCCAGTATCTTTGTGCGGGTTAACACGGCGGTGACAACTCCTTCTTTCCTTCCATTAGTCCCCCAGCAATTCCGCACATTCTTATTTTTTCCTTTATGTATCCTTAAATGAGCCCCGCCCGGGAGGAGCCTGTCGAGGATTTACAGAGGTCGGTACCACCTTTCCGGACCGGTTTTTATCTGCCCCCCCCCGCGTTTCCCTTGGCACCACCCCCAATGTTCCTCTTAGTTCCCCCCTTTGTTTCTCATCTCTTGCTTTTTGACCCCGGAAAAGACTAAAAGAGGAAGCGGGAAGTTTCGTTGACCCTGATTCATCCCCACTCCTTTCTTTTTTCCGCGGATGGAATTAAGCTCTTACACCCCCTTTCATCCGTTCTTATGACTTTTTCCGAGGAAGGCGTTGCGTGCCTGAAACTTCCATGTGCCTTTCCATAGCCTCCTTCCCCTCCCGTACTGCTTCTACAATGAAAATGGTTGTTTTTTCTCTTTTCGCTGTCGAAGAATCGCAATACTCTGCTGACGCGCCTGTTCTTTCTTCTCTTCCCTCCCCCTTTTCCCCCGTCATTGGTTTTGTTGTCACAGGTGATTACCTATCCTTCTCTCGTTTTCTATGAAATGGTCTCTGTGAGTGCTGAGAAGTTCATTCGCCGCCTGCGGGGCTTG
>Ga0179591_1325620_pt1 | contig 11545 bp, 13 predicted proteins | sample CZOMad2_1_08_16f_FD_182891 | JGI IMG/M metagenome (GOLD analysis project Ga0179591, IMG submission 182891) | Vadose zone soil fungal communities from Angelo Coast Range Reserve, California, USA - CZOMad2_1_08_16fungal (PacBio error correction) | ecosystem: Environmental > Terrestrial > Soil >... | reverse complement strand
GGGGTTTTCCCCTCCCCCCTCCCTGCCTAGGTTTCGGGTGGCGCAGTCAACGGATGAGGATTTTTAAGTCCTTTCCTTTTTCTTCCTTTTCCCCCCGTTTCACGCTAGAAGTTTCCCCAACCTGACCAGACTTCCCTTTCTTCTCAACGCCACGTACAAGTTTCTTTTCCCCCTCCGCTTGCCTACTTTACCAAAAGAGGCCGCTCTTAAGACGCGGTTTTCTTAGTTACTGGTGCACCGCCGACGTATTGCTGGCCGCTCATTAGTCTTTTAGTCAGAAAGAGCTGGCCGAGATTTTTTAGCAGTCGAACTTTCCCACCATGCGCTACCTCTTGACCATCCCTCAATCCTAGATCGATTTCAGTTGATCGATGCGGTCTCTCCACGCCTAGAGGCTCCTAAGCTTTCGAAGGCGTCCCGCAGAAGGTCGATTTCCGTTCTACGCGTTCTCAAGCGCCCCTTCGCCGGAGAAGCGCCCAGATTTTTCCTTACGCTCTCCGGAGTTGTATTTTAAGCATTCCCCCTTAACGTCGAAAGTGCCCCTTGCTTATTTGTTCTGGTTGTGGAAAAGGTATTTCTCCTCCCCTTTTTGCTTCTGGTTTGAATGTTTTTTGTAGACCCCATTCCGTTTGGACCACGATCTCTTACGGACATATATCTTTTTCCGGCATTGCGTGTTTTTTTTTCCTCCACCCCCAGTTCTTCTTCCATATTCTTAAAAAGTTTTCGGTTTTTCTTTAGCAGTATCACATCGTGACTTTCCCGACTCCGCGCCCGCCCGATGTTTCTCGCTTCTTTACGGACAGCAACTTGGGCGTCTCGTCCCCTTTTTTTGAGCCCCGTTTTGCGCCGTCCTCCCTTCTCTTCCGCTTGATAAATTCTGCCCCGCAGCTTGGCCCCTTTTTTCTTTTTGCCTGTTCTCTAGAGGAAGCTCGAGGTTCTAGTCTCCTTTTTCCTTCGTTCATCTCTATGTCACTTCGGTCCTGGTTTACTTTATTTGCACTTACGCTCTCGTAGCACTACCCCCTTTCCTGTCCTTTTGCCTTCAACTCTTCTCTTTTTTTTTTGTTGAGAGATCTTGAAGAGTTTTTGGCGGCGGTCTTTTTCTGCTCTCCTCTCTTCGTATGAGCTGTTCCTGCCCACCGACCACCTCCTGGCGTTACAGGCCTTCCGGAGGCCAGCTTCTGCTCGACCTCGGCCGAGCGCTCTCGATCTCGCCCCCTTTTTTTGCCCCTACCTTTTTCCCACGCTGGCGTGAAAGAGAGTGATAATCTCTGCCTTTTTTCCAGACTCGCACTGCCCTTCGCCGAGCACCTCACCTTTCACCGCGATCAAAATTGGCGCTTCTTCTTTTTTGTTTTTTACAGGCTTTTTTTCTCCTCTTTAGACACTTTTCAACACTTCCGCTATTTCGCCGTCCTTTTTTTTTTGTTTGCGCCGGAACGCCCTTTACGGAGAATTCCTTCGATCGGACTTATTTTTCTCTTTTTTTGCGCGTTTTCACTTTCCTTTTGAGACTGGCCTGTCTGAAGCAGTCTTCTAGAAGTTTCCCCCCTCCCTTACGCACCGTGGTGCACTTTTCCGTTTGGAACATTTAGCATTTCTGCGGTTCGCCATCGCCCCTTTCGGTTCGAGTTCCCTTTAGCGCTAACCGCTGTTTGCTTCCAGTTTGCGCGTCTCTTCCCTTACTTTTTTACCGGCACTTGGTCGAGGGTGGGCGCGCGTCTCCTTCTTTCCGTTTTCCATGATCGGCCCAGCGGTGTTTTTCATAATGAGCTCGGTTCCCCTACTTCGCTCCGGGCATTCCTTTTTTTTCCCACCCCCGGCGATCGCACTTCTCTTTCAACGACCGCCGGCGGTTTTTTTTCCCTCCCGACGCACTTCCCGGTACCTATTTTTTGTGGTCTCGAGCCCCGTTCTCCGCCGTCTAGTGCCCCGGTACTTTTTCCCGGTCGCGTGGCGTTTGCCCTCTCCGGATGGTTTAGCGTTTTCCGGCGAAAACTAGGACGGAACCCAGCCTCTCCGGTTGACTTTTGCCCTTTTTGACTCTTCCTGGGTCTGTGTCCAGAGGCGTCCTTGTCCCTAGCGCGTCACCTTTTTTTTTTGGATCTGTCCTCAAGGGGTGATGTTGCGCCCCTTTTTCTTTTCTTTTTTCCCTTCTCTCTCGTTGTCTTTTTTTTTTCTTTTTTTTTGTTTTTTTTTTGATTATTTGTATTTTTTTGTGTTTGCCTACGTTTACATTTACCCAGTTTTCGTTATTAAGCTCGTCGTCCTCGGCATTTTCGTTGGGGCTTCTCCATTTGTCCAGCTATTAGCGGGACACTCTCTTTCTAACTCTGCTCTTGAGCCCCTGTCACGTGATTTACACGCGAGTACACTGCCACAGGACAGGACACGCGACGACCCCCACCCCCTTTTGCGGGTGGTTTTCAGTTTTTTTTTTTTTTTTTTCGGAACGTTTTCCCGCCCGCTATGCCTTTCCCAGTACCCCTCCCCATCGCCCCTGCCACTTCTTAACGACACGGTCTATTCTTCACTCCTGTCTTTTGCTTTCCCTCGCCAGATCTATTTCCAGCCGTATTTTTTTTTTCCTCACGCTTGTCGTCGGCTTTGTCCATTCCCTTCGGCGGTAGTTTTCTACGGAGTTCTTTCCTAGTCGGTGGTTTTTTTTTGGAAGATTCCCCCCGTTTTCCCCTCTTTTTTTTACCGTCCTCATCATCTGACCATCTGCCCTCGATTGGACTGTAGTCTCCGCTCCGCGGAGATCGACCCTCTTGAACCTTTTTCCCTTCTTTTGGTGGAACTTATCGTTTTTTAAGCGCACCCCTTTCGCCCAGCGCCGTTGAGCTCGATCAGACGGCGGACCTTTTTTGATTTTTGTTCAGGTCGACTCCGATTAGCCGAACTGGACACGTGCCACTTTCCCTTTTTTTCTAGCTTTTTAACCAGTTTCTCCGATTACGGGGTCTTTCGAGAATTTATCGTCGTTTCACCAGATTTGAGCCTTATGGAGAACTTCCAGTGACTTCTTTCCTTCTGGAGAAGGCTGATCCATCCCCAAAACCGAGGGTCTCGCCCGTGAGTTCCTTGTGTTTAGCGTATAGTTTCCTGTAGTACTTCAAAGCGAGCCCGCGATGTTTCTCGTTTTGAGAACTGCGAAGGCGGCGTCTTTTTGATCTTTCAACGACTTTTTCGATTTTTTTGGGGAGGTGTCCATGTATTTCCCGCAGATTGGTCCCTATTGCCATGGAGACGAATTTTCCGTAGGAGTCCGAAGCTTTTCTCTCCTCAGTGATTTTCTGGGTCAGGCACTCTCACAAGGTGGTTTTGGATTTCGTTCAAACGGCTCTGTTCACGACGATATCGCCCTACTTTTCTTTCTCTCCCCCCACACGCTTCAACCCCCAATTCTTTCTTTTCCTCTCCGTGGGTGTGGTCAGAGTAGTGCATTCTCTTCTTATTGGACGGACGGGTAGTTCTTACTGATAGAGTCGTTCATGTCGTCCGCCCTCTTTCCAGAGTCCTGTACCTGCCGGAATGATCTTTCTTCCATAGGCTGTCTTTTCTTCAGCACCCCTCACCTCAATGTGCCCACGTGCGGTTCAAGTTTACTTTTTTTTAAACTTCATCTAGCTGTCTCCCGCGCCAGAGCATTGTTCGAGTCGCGCCAATGCTTTGTCGGCCGACGCTACTTTTCATTTTTGTTTCGTCGACCGGTGAAAGAGAGGTCCTCTGACTAGACACGTCCTCTCCACTTTTCCTCTTTCTAGTTTGGACCTCTGAGTGAAGGAGCAACTTGCGCCCTTGCATTGCTCTCGCTCTTCCCCGTGTCCCAGACTTGATAATCACGAGCACCCGTCTCCATGGCGATGATAGCGTTCCACTCCGCGCTTTATTGACTGTCCTTTCTCCTTTTTCTCGATCTGCTTCAATCACTGTTTTTTCTGGGTACGGTAGAAACATTTCGCGCTCACTTAGGGTCGGAGACAAGTTTTCGGCAAGGACCTCGCCAGATGCTTCCGCCGGTTTTTCCCCTTCTGGTAGATTTTTTTGGCGCAGCCTTTTTGACCTCCCTACTACGAGACTTGCCCTCTGACTTCTCAGAGTCATCATATTTCGTTATTCATGAAGGAGATTCCTTTTTCTTTCAATCCCCTTCCCAACCCCTTTGTTTAGTACTAGCGTACATTCGGAATAGACATTTTTATGACAATCCCCCGACTTTTCGTGATTCACAATTTCCCCTCTAAACAGACCGGTCCGAGATGCTTCCCCCGGGAGACTCCACGGCCCCCCCCCTTTCCATTTTTTCGGTAGTTTGAGTTTGCAGATTCCTTTTCTTTAACTTCTAGCGGCGGGGGAAACCGTCACCCTACCCTTACGGACCCCCCCCCCCTAGCCTGTTTCCTTCCCTTCCCCTTGACCACCTATTAAGTTTTTCCCTTCCTCTATGAGATAGTTTCTCGTTTTCCTCGATAAAGAGTCTTCAAAATAGTTCTGCCGAGGTTCTCGCTTTTCATCGAAGAAAGGGTTGACGGTCTGGTTCCTCTCTCTTGAGAACTTTTTTTGTCTTTTAGTCTTATGCGTCCATATCAACGTTATAGCCTGTATAACCCTTCATAGCCTTCTTCCCTTTTTGGATAGATCCCTTGACGATATGAGGTCCATCCCCCATATTCCTCCGGGACCCCGAGTTGAGCTTAGGAGAAGTTCCACCTTCCGGACGGTGGTTCCTCCCGTTTTCCCGGTTTATCCCCCTCTTTTTAGAAGGTACCAATGCCCTGACCTCCTTCGCCCAAGCCCTCTTTTTACACCCCTGGTCGTTTCTTCATCCCCCCATTCTTCCGTCAGTCACCTCGGGTACCTTCCACTCCGCGGTTGATCTTTGCAGGTGCTTTCCCCTTTTTTTTTTTTATTTCATTCTTTTTTTCTGGTTTGAGGCCGAAATTGTCTCCCTGGTACTCGCGCGGTTTTGGTTTCCCTTTTCCCAGTGAATTATCATTAGTTTGATGTAACCTCCATTGCTGACCCTCTTCGCATCCGATGGCCGATGAGTTTTTGAAACTATTAGAGGAGTCCCGAACCACCGCCCATCTGTTTTGTATCTCGATGCGCGTCCTTGCGGCGAACCCTGCGCCAAGCGATTGGACCGAAGAGTTCTCTCGCTACACTTTGGCGTGATTTTCGTCCTCTCCTTTCTTGTCAGCCCGGAATTTTTTCATCGTTGGGTGGTAAACAGTTCGGATCCGTCCTCAAGTTCTCTGGGGGCTTTTTCGCCGTCGCCGTCCTTGGCAGGCCGGCTTCATGCGTTCCCAGGCCCCTCCTTGCCGCGAATTTTTCTGCGCTCAACACCACTTCTTGAGACAATCTCTTCCCCGTTTGATTACTTTTTTTTCTAATCGTTCTCGCCCTTTCACCGCTCCCCGAATTCGAGATGTTTGAGGTCAGGACTGCTTTTGTGGCGGATCTCTGACTAAGTGTTTTTAGTGCGCGCGACTTTTAGGAAGTTTTAATCTGATTCCCTCCTGTCCGCGCTTTCCCTTTTGTGATATTTTTTTTTTGCTTTCTTCTCCTCAGAGATGGTCGAGCATCTCTTCATTTCCTCTGGTCTGCTCCTTCTTTCCCCGGCTTTTTTAGCAGGTTCTCATTTGACACGACAGACTCTCACTCCCCTTTTTCTTTCTCTCCACCTCTTTCACCAGAGAGTCCTTTGTTGTTGCTAGATTTGTTGAATAGCGTGGCTCTCCGGGACCGGGTAGTTCTACTCTCTTTTCATGTCTCCTTTTCACCAATGGGCCGTCTATGCCTGACCGCCGAGCACCTTACGTTCTTGCTCGACCCTTCGGCGATTCTTCCCCCCTCTTATAGAAAAGCGCTTCGAAGATGCAAGCTCGGGACCCTCCCCTGGGATCCCCATCTCCTTCCTCTAGTCCGTCGGCCTCCGCAGCGTTCGAGCTAGCAGACACGCTTTTTTTTTTTTTTTTTCTTTTTTTTTTTTTTTTCTTTTCTAGGAAGGTTTTTCCCCCATAGCGTTTGATGGTGCTTTTCGTCTCCCTTTGTTTGACTGACGCTGCCCCCTCCCACCTCGCCCGCCAAGAGATTTCGCCCAGGACGGGTTTTTCCTTGAAGACATTTTTTTACGACGAGGCGTTTCACGACCTTTACTCTAGGAGCGTGGTCAACGCTGTGTAGGCGAGCTATCACGACTTTCTCGCTTCATAGAATGCCACATAGATTCCTTCCCCCTTTCCTTCTTAGTTGGGAGGAACGCGCTATTTCCGGAGAATCGTCTTGCTCGAGGTCTCCCTATTTTACGCTCTTTCCTCTCTTTTTTTTCTTTTAGGGGCTCGTAGCTTGGGCAGCGCAATCCTCTTTCCTCCCATTGTTATCAAACTCTTTTTTGATTTAGCCGAGACGCTTTCACTGACCCGCATCGGTATCCTGAGACCTAGAATGAGTTTCTAATATCTGATTCGGTACCCCCACACTTTCTTATTCCCCCCCTTTCCCCTTACCCTTCTAGTAATCCGAATAATTAGGCCTAAACTACCTGAAGGTTTTCTCTGGTCCAGGCAGACTCAATTCTTTAAACACGGGAACCCTATCCCTCCCTTGCGTAAAATACGGTTGCACATCCTTCCGGCCTCTCCCAGGTCTGTTTCTTGGCGCCAGTTTATTGCGGTAGTTAAATGTTTGTATGTTGTACACCGCACACCCCCCGCGTTCAACCCCACAAACCTCGAACCCTCCCGGTTTTACTTAGACTCCCCTCCCAGAAAGATTTGATGATTTTTAGTCGGTTTCTACTTTGCTAAGGGTTTACTAGATCCCCTTTCCCCTTCGATTCCCTCTTTTGCCACCTGATGTCGGTGAGAACCCTTTGGGACTAGTTTTCTTTTTTGTGCCTTTTTTCTTTTGTTTTTTTTTTTTTTTTTTTTAGGACCTATCTTTCCCATGTTGTTGTTTCTCGAGTGCGCCCTCTAAACCCCTCGACACTTCTTCCCAATAGGAAATGAGTTTTCCTTTTTCCGATTACCCCTTCGCCCTTGAGTCAACACATCTTTCCATCTCCGGACGGAAGAGGGTATGGGAGGCGCCCGTTGTTCCCACCGGTTCCTTGTTCCTTAAGTTAGTTTTTCGTTTCCCCAAGCAACGCTCTCCAGTTTAACCTCCCTACATCGACAAGAACCTCCAACTGGTCGAGGTACCAGATGCATTGCCGTCGTGACAGTAGGGTCCGATCTCGACGTCCACCTCTTTGTTTTTTGCCGGGTCACCCTCTGGTCGTTCTGGCAAATCGGCGGTTTGCTTCGAGGCGAGTACCCCTCGATCGTGTTTGTTATCGTTTGCCGGCTCAATCCTGGACCCGCAGCATACAACTTCTCCCCTCTTTCCTGGCCTTCTCCTTTCTTGAAAGCAGTTCGAAAGACCTATGAACCTGGTTCCAGCCGGGCATGGTTTTTTTTTTTTCTTTTTTCCTTAGCCCGAGGGCGCTGTGTCTTGCGAACCCTCTTCCCCTTCTTTCCCTCCCTCTGGATGTTAGATAGACCACCCGTCTGTGTTTGTGATGTCGAAGAAGACGAGTCCCCCTCCCCTCCCGGCCATGAAACATTGTGCGTTTTGGTTTTTGGACCCCCTTCCCTAGGCGACTGCTTCGTATAGTGCGATCTTACAGGCGTTGACCACGCGCCGCTTCCTCTTGAAACTCGGCTTGACGTATGCGAGTGACTCCCGCCCAAACCAGCTCGTCTCCTCTTGTTCAGCTCTCGGTAGCGTCTCGTCTTTCACGGTCGACTCAGCCCTCTAGATTTTTGATCCCCTCGGACCCCCTGAAAGAAGTTTCTTCTTATCCTGAACGCCTTTTCTTCCTTTCCTGGATAGAGGATTGTCCCCTTTCCCCTGCAGCTTGGGCAAATTTTTTAGTTTTTTCGCACTCGAGGTTAAGAGAGCGATTTCTAGGGTAGAATAGTAAAGTTTAATTTCGTTCTGGTGTCCCCCCTTCCCAGGAGGGCGCGGTACAGTGTCCCTACTCTCTCGTCGCCCTCCCCCGGGTCCTTTTTCTTTAGACTTTCACCCCTCTTTCCTCATCCTCCCCGTTTTTTTTTAGCTCTTTGACGAGCGTTCTAGATCCTTCGTGATAAGAGGTGTTAAGGTCCAATGTCACAAGAAACATTTTTACTCTGAGCCCTGACCGCCGAGGCCTGCCCCTTTTGTTAGCCCTCTCTAGTCACGACTCTCGCCAGCCCCCTAAAGAAGGTTTCAAGCTTTTTCAAGACTTGACCCCCTTTTTCTCTTCTTCTGTCGACACGCTCAAGTCGAGATCCCCCTCCGCCCCCAGGCTGTCGGCCGACTTTCAAAATCTCCAGCTGTTCTGACCGTGCACCTGAGAGGCTTTCGACCACTCGATCCCCCCTTTTACGCGATGTTTCTCACTGGTTATCCCCCGTCAGGCCCCCGTCGCCGCCGACTCAGATGATGGAAGGCCAAGACTCTCGCCCGCGTGGTCCCCTTGAAGGGGCGCAACCTCTCCCACCTACTCCCGTTATGCATCAATTTTTCCAATAAGATCGAATAACGGTTGGCTTATGAACGGTCGCGATTCTTCGGCGACCCAGCTCCGTTTTTCTCCAGGTCGCTAAAATATATCTCTCCCTGAGATGGCCTCTTTTCTGCCTCCGTTTCCCGTCGGCACTTGCTTCTCATATGTCTCTGGGCTGGGCGCGCCTCTGGCGTGCAAGAATCCCCTCTCCTGGCCACGAAGGCGAAGAACACCCCCCCCCCCCCCCCCCCCCCCCCCCCACCCAATGCCCTCGCGGATCCAGAGGATCTCATGTGGAACGGGCCTTTATTCCCCCAAACAGACCTTTCTGTACCTCGTATTTCTTCCTACCCTCTCTTTTCTGCTGAGCCAAGCCCCCCCAGTCCTCCATAGGAGACCTCCTCCCTTTTCTGAGGATCGAGCCCTCCTGGTCCCCCTCCGACGGCACGGCACATCTCGACCAGGTGTCGTGTGCTTGGTCTGTCTCAGGTTTGTAACTTTGCGGGCTTTTTTCCACTTGAGCCTACCGGAACCCACTCCTATTTTTGTTTGACTTGCCTCCTTCCCCTCCCCCCCCCTATTAAGTGGTTCCGGCTCCTATGCCTATGTGTCTCAGCTTTTGTAATCTTATCCCTTCTCCCCACTAGTCTTTCCGAGGTTCTGCTTTTTCGAGAGAGGCTCGGGTGCATATTTCCCCCTCCCCGTTGTAGATGCGATTCCGTCCGACCAAGTTCTCTGATCGGCCGATAAAATAGCTTTTGTTGCGCGCTTTCTTCGCCCCCTTCCGCCCCTCTGAGAAACCTAAAGGCCCCCCCCCGGTGGGGTTGAGGTAGTACCACGGATTTCTTGCTGGTTCGTGAGTTCCTCCGTTTTTCTCCCCCTACCCCTTCTGCCGTACCCCCTCCCTCAGATCGAACAAACGAGAAAAGTAGAGTTATCACCGCCTGCTTTCTCGGGCGTGGAGGCCTCCCTCTTCTAGCGAAGAGTGTTCTCGGTTCCCTGTGCCCCTGCTCACCCTCGGGCGATTGTTTCAAGAAGGCATTTTTCGTTGAGCCGAAGCGCGAGGTTCGTTTTGGTGTTTTGGCAAGTGAACATGCCAATTGTTACCTAAGTCGATGACCCAGAGAAATTAGATGACTGGCCTATTCCCTGTCTTGCCGTATTTCTAGACCATAACCAAATAGAAATTATGGGGTCCTTCCGGTTATTCAGACGCTTTGCGCTTTCCCCCTTCTCCCCTAGAACCCAAAGCGGGATCGTTTGCCTTTTATGTCGCCCGCCGGACTGGTCGGTTTATTTAGAAGCAGATATCCCGTAAGGACTTCCCCACCTTCCCCCCTGTTTCAGCAGTAATGGTGGAACATTTGGGGAGCAAGCGCTTCCGTCGTTGTTAGTGCGTAGGCCCCTATACCCCGCTTTTGTGACCCCCCCTTCTACGTCTATCTTCCTGGTCCCGAAAGGACGGTCATGCGCGTTCCTACAGGCACCACACTTTCGTGAACCAGAGTCCCCCCCGTGTTTGCGGGATTTCGTATGCAGCTTTTTCGGCCTTTTTACCACAGGTCGACTGACCTATGATTCGCTTCCTTAACGACAGCCGTCTTTCCTGGCGATTCGACGTACTCTGCTTGATCTCCGATACTCTGCCTAGCTGATAAAAGTATTTCCCCAGCATCTCGTCCCCTTTTTGATAGGCACTAGAGGACCCCAGCATTGTCAATATCGTCAGGTCCCCTCTTCGGGTCAGGGCTTTCGTCGGAGGTGGCGGGTCTTGGTTTTATGAAAGGAAGATCTTTTACACAGGTATGTTTTCTCTCCCCTTTTTTATCCCCCCTTTTTTTCTCCAGATCCCCCTCCCCCCCCTGTTTGTCTCTTGTTGAAGTTTAAGCTTTGCCTATACGTACGGGTCCTGTGCTACTCTTTTTTTTTCGTGAGCTTCCCCCGACACCGCCATTCTAGGGAAGTAGGCTTTAACCGACGAGTCTGTCCCCGATGCTCCCTCTCCCCTCTTCTCTAGCCTCCCGAACAAAGTCAGAATTTGCACCCACCCTCTTATGGGGCAATTTTCCTTGGTTCTCAATCTCTCCTCTTTCGCCGGTCTTCCTCCCCGCGCGCACGTCTTTAGAAGATTTCGTCCTCCCTCAGCGGTTTCCTACCTAGTTAACTCCTCGCTAGAAGTGACATGGTAGACTCTTTCTCGGCACGCGCTTGAACCCCTGAAGAGAGTCGCCGTGGTTTTTTGCTGCCTGAGCTCGGAGGAGAAGCGCTCTGGCCGTCCCTCCTTCTCCGCTCGCGGGTTCCCCCTTCCCCCAGTCCCGGCTTATCAAGTACGCTAGACTCAAACCATCCGCTCGACACAAATGGTCAAGGTGGGCCTTCTGACCTAGTAGCTAGAGAGACACTTTCCGACCCTCCCCGGTTCCTGAGCGGATAAAGTAATCTTATGGGCTCTCAGGTTGCGTTGTCTCCCTTCCCGCGGAACTGCTTCCCCCTCCCCAGTTTCCCCAGTGTGTAGAGGGTGTTGCGCGCCGATCTCCTTCCACTCCTCCTAGAGCTTGAGTAACTGAATAATTTATTCTTCTGATCCAGAAGGAGGATGGGGCCACTTACCTCCCCCACACTCTGCGAGACTCTTAGATAAGGATAGTGACGCAGGATGGATCTTGGTCCGGTCCTGCCTCCTCCCCCTTCTTTTCTTCCCCCAAGAGAGCTTTTTAGGAGGAGTCGAGAACTCCCCTCGGTCGAGACTGTCCGGTTATAATCGACCCCCAAGGTGTAGATTTCGTGGCGTCTTTTCAGGATTTCTTTTCTTGTTGGTCCGCCCCCGCGGCAAAGCCCCTTTTTTTTTGAAAACTAAGGGACCCCCGTCACCAACCCGACCGATTCCTTTTTTCCTGCGACCCGCCCCCTAGTAATCCTTTATTTGTTTCTTTTTTCCTGTCCTTCGTTAATCCTATCCCCTCTGCTGAGTTGGATCTGTTTTTCTAGATCCTTTTTGATCGGTTA
>Ga0179591_1271863_pt1 | contig 11545 bp, 9 predicted proteins | sample CZOMad2_1_08_16f_FD_182891 | JGI IMG/M metagenome (GOLD analysis project Ga0179591, IMG submission 182891) | Vadose zone soil fungal communities from Angelo Coast Range Reserve, California, USA - CZOMad2_1_08_16fungal (PacBio error correction) | ecosystem: Environmental > Terrestrial > Soil >... | reverse complement strand
TTTTTCGGATGATTAACCTTTTCCCCCTTTTTTTCAAGACGACGGGAAGACAGTCCAGTCTCCCTAATTTCTTTTGTTTTTCTTCTTATCCAATCAAACCCAATCTTGCGGAGCTTGGTCGTGACTGATGCTCCCCCCCAAGTGTTCCTAATTTTCTTCATTCCCCCGGTGTCAGGGAATCCTTTCCTTCCCCTTGCTTCATCTGAATGCCAGTGCCTAGTGTCAGACGCGGAACTGTGCCCCCCCATGTTCTTCCCTCTAGTCTTTCAAATCCCCCCCGACCCCAAACGGCATGAAGGACTCCGCGTGGTACGGTCTTTCCCTGGTCTTCCTCCTTCTTCCAGTACTTAGTTTTGGGTGAATGACCTCTTATTTCGTACGCTCCATGGTCCGCACCGCCCTGGGATCGGTTGCATCACCAGCACTCGTGGAATTCTTAAAGTAGCCCCCCCTGTGCAGAAGGCTTCCCCTACCCCTCAGGGGACCTTTTCCTTGTTATTTCTCTTCCCCTCTGGTCGTTCCGGACAAAGACCCCCCCCTCCCGCGTGGCTGTTTGGCACAAAGGGACAACACAAAAACACCCCCCAACCCAAGAGGTTCGCTTTGAGATCTTGCGCCGGGCTCCTTTCGCGGTGGTCGAGGAGACTCATCACTTATCTTCCCCCGCTACTTCCCTCCCTTCCAGTTTGACAGACAGGTTTCTGCGGCGTCTTAAGTCTTTTGCGGACTCCAATTTTCCCTTTCCTAACCCCCCCATGAAGGCGCTCTTCAAACCAACCTTCCTTCTTCAGTCTGCGTTCCTAACGAGTTAAAGCTTGCTTTTTTGCTTGTCCGGCCCCACTCTAACCGGACGTCCCTGCAATCCCCCTGTCCAAGTCCTCTTCTCAGCGACGTATTATTGTTTTTTCTATTTAAGGTCCCCCCCTTTCCACGGCAGGGGGATAACTTCCCTTTCAGTTTTCTTCAATCTTTTAGACGGCAGACATTCAATGTGGCAAACATGCCTTCTTCTGATAAGTCTCCCGGGCCTTCTTGAAGGACGGTCAGAGACAGAACGAACCCCATGAATGACCAGTCCGATAGGTGGAACCAAGAGATCCTTTCCTTCATTTTCTTTCGCAGTTCCTTGTGGCGGACCAATCCTCAGGCCAGATCTTGTCTCCCCCCACTTTATTTAATGTGATGTCCCGATTTTTGGCCCTACCGTGTGCGCCGGCACTCTGATCGATGTTGGGGGTACTTTGATTTACTGAAGAAATCTGACTTTTCTCTTTTTTCCTCTCCCCTTCCACAGTCCTTCCCGACTTGATAGACCCTTTTAACTTATTCTGGATCAATGTTTTTGTCCTATTCTGAACCTAAATTATGCTTTTATCAAGGATGGTCCGCTTGGATCCTCGTATGTACCTTTTTCATTCCCAATATTTCCAAATAAGACTGTTCAAGCGAGAACTTCTTTTCATGACGCGATTTTTTAGTCTCGCGCCCCCTTCTTACCAGATCCCTGGTCTTCTTAACTGGGCCAGCAAGAGCCAACCCATAGGATTTTCTCCCCCCAGCCTTCTAGCCGGATAAGGTGCAAACGTCCGTAGTTTTTTTCAATCAGATCCCCTGACCCCTTCCTCTTGGCTTCAAGCTCCCGCGCAGGTCAGACTCCCATAATTCTTTCCCAGATACCTAAGCTCCTCACCCCCGGCGGAAATTTCAAGAACTCCCCGCTCCCCAGTCTTTTCCATCCGGCAACGTGTGGCCCCCCCGTACATGGATCTTTACATGACCCTCCCCGTTTCCGTTCAGCGTCTGCGGGAGCAGGCTCCAAATGGAGTTTCCAATGAGGTGTTTTAAGTTCGGTCGTCGTAGTCCCTTGTCCTCCCTCACTAAGCACGTTACCTCGCACCTGGAGTGACGGTAGTGATTTCTTTTCCTTAGGGATGCGAGAGACCCAGCGGTTTCATCACGTGCCCTCCCCTCGTAACTCGATTGTGACTGAGACGGTTGTCCGGTACCCCCCTTGTCTGGGTTTTTCTCTTTAAACGCTTCTGAGCTGACTGATCTTTTTTCAATCTTTCTCCTCAGTTTTTTTGTAAGACGATATAGATGGCCTAAGATACCTCTCCTCTTGAACATATCTACTCCTTTTCTGAAGTTGATCACACCCAACCCTGGAAGCTGTTTTTTTATAGAGACGCCCCACCCTTGAGGCTGACGCCGTTATTTCAGTTTCTATGGCATCTTCGGCCTTAAGGCTTTATCTTAGACACTATCACTCTCTTCCGAAATCAGTGAAAGATGTTTTAAGATCGGAACGTCTTCCCACCGGAAACTCAGCCCTTAACTTTAAACTCTTCTAGCCTAGAAATTCAGTACAATTTTAGTATTTTTCCTATAAAGTCACCTTCCAGGTGGCACACGCAGGTTTTTGAAGGAAAGAGGTTCCAGAGTATTTACACCTTTAGTAGTTTGATTGGGACAGGAGCCCATGTATCCCCCTTCTTCAGTCCTGAGAGAGCGTTGACGCCGCGCACTGGAGTGTCCCCGAGGTGGTATATCCCGTCTTCTCTTCTTTTCTTGTCAAACCATTGAATCGGCGTTCTGCGGTGGCACCCCGACCGCTTGGCGGGCGGGAAATTTACCTACCCCTGTCAACTTTGACAAATTGGAGCGCGAGAACTCCTCGATTTCCTTCTCTTTCTGAACCGTTTAATCGCTTGAAACCCTCGTTGGCCTCTTTTCATTGATAGGTCTCGTCCTTTTCTCTCTCAGTCTCCCTTACTCCCAAGCGGCCAGCCTCGTTCCCTTTCTACTTCTTTCATAGATATACAGGTTGTAGTTCCATTCCTTCTTATCTCTAACCTGGCAGGGGGCTCCCTTCGCCGTCGATAGCATACCCCCCCTCTGTCGATTGTTCTTTTCTTCCCGGACACTCCAACTCCCCCCGCGACCGTGAGTCGGTCTCGAACCTTGGTCTGTTTAAGAAACCACCTGCAGAATCAAATTCCCCACCCCTTCCACTCTTTAACACAGTTCCCGGAATTCTGCGTCCGGACAAAATTAGCGATCCTTTGCCTCCAGGTAGCTCTTGGTTCACACAAGAGACCTCCCACTCCTGTTGGTCCCGGCATTACTTATTCCTCCATCAGAGATCTGATCCGTGGCACCACCAACCCCTTATCCGGTTGCCCAATTTTGGTCGTTTTTTTTTTTCCTTTTACAGTTTGTAACCCCTCCCCTGGAAGTGTACCCATGACGTGACGGAGCCTTTTCGCTAAGGCTCTAATGTTTACCTCTGGCGTCCTCTCATTACCGCATCACTTTCCCTCTCCAGGGACGCTGACAGGTACGGGTAGGAATTTCCTTTTCAGTAATCTCCCCCCCTGAGCCACGTTTCTAAAGTACTGCGCATGCCTTGACTTTTTAACTTTGCTCCATGGTCCTTAAGAGGCAATTGTATCCATGGGAGCCGGAGGAGTCAAATTCCTTTAAGTCTGACGTTGAAGACCTTGAGAAGAGGAGAACTCCAGCCTGTTGATTGCTCTTGACACGACGATCCAAAGAGAGATTAGAAGACCCCCCTTCTCGAGCTCGTTCCAGCCCTTTACAGACCACTGGTACACGAAACCCCCTTCGTTACCTCCATGTGCTCCCCGTCCTTGACCCTCTGGGATTATGAGGACCAGTGATTCAGTTTCCCGATATCATTATTGGACTGAATCTTCAAGACTTTTTCTGCATTTCTTTAACTGTTATCCCCTCCTCAGCCCGTTAGTGCTATGAGACATTGATCAGGTTCGCCTGAAGCTGTCCCCGCCGTCCTATAGGAGGTCTCCCTGAATTTATGGATCGTCCTGAGTCTACCCCAACGTTCTTTTTTCGTACCCTTCTCTTCTTTTGGTTTTTATGTTTTCTTTCCTTCCCTGGAGGAGATCGTTTCGCCATTACATTAGATTAAGAAACTCCCCTTTGCTACATCCCCATGGTCTGGATGCCTGGAAACCTCATTCTTGAAGAAAGAGTGGACCTTCACTTTTTTTTTTCCTTTCAAACCCCCCAGCCAATGTTCCCTTCCGGCCGAAAGCCAGCGCGCAAAGATTTCCTTGAGACTCTGATTACCTCCCTACCCTCTTTCTTTTTCTGAATCTGTCTGCCCGCAGTTCTCTCCCCCCCAGACCTTTTTCGTTCCGACGTCCTCCACGGACCTTTTCCCCTACCTTCGTTTTTGTTGGTTGAGAGCTCTTTTTTGCGTGGATACGTTGTGTCTCCTTTTGGCCAGTTTTTGTTTTCCTCCTGGATCCACGTACCGTCGCAATTCAGTTGATGTTTTCCTGTCTTCCACTGAGTGCCAATTCTTTCTTTTTTTCGGCCTGAGCGCAGTGCGATGGAGGCATTTGAAATCCGTTTTCACTTTTTTTCCCTTTCCTCTTGCTTCAATTTCTCTCTTATTTTTCGGTGTGCCATGCTCGAAATGTTTTCCCGTTTATGTCTCTTTTGGAACTTCCCCCCCTTATGCCTGACGCGCGATTCCTCTTTTTCCCCCTCCAACCCTGTCCCCCTCAGATAAATAAGCGTGTACGAATGTGAATGGTCTCCTGAGCCCTTATTGATGTGGTTTCCAATGACTCATAGATTTGTAAAGCTCTCTTGGTTGAGCCTCTTCCCCTTCTTTCGGTGAATCCGACCAGACACTTCGTGGCTTTTGATAAATCTGACCCCCCTGAGTCTTCCCCTTCCAATGAAGAGGCCCCAACCTTTTTCTCTCAATGGTAATAGTTTCAATCCCCGGGGACTTTTTCTAGTACCGAAAAGCTCACCCACATCCGCGTGGCTGTTTGGCTCCCCCCCGGACCCCCCGTTTTTCTGAGCGATATGTTGTTAGCCTGCTTCTGCAGACGCGGTGGTCTAGGAGCCTACTTCCCTAAATCCGTGGAGATCTCGCGAAAGTTTCGCTCCTCCCGGATTTTTCTTGAGCCTTCACAAGGAACTTCTATCCAACCCATGGCTTTGGTAACACTAAAGCGTTTTTCGACCAACTCGGCCAAATCTGTTTCTGTTTCTGCCTAACTGGACCCCTTTCCCTGCAATGGCTAGGTGAGACGGTACACTTGATCCTTCCTTCTGCAAGATACGCGTGCCCTCGTGAGCTGCTTTACTTTTTGGATCTCACGTCTTGTTCTGAACCGTCACGTGAGGACCTCGCAACCCCGGTACCGATTCCACTTTTGAACCTTTTTTCTCGCGCCTGGGAGGGGCACTATTCCGTTTTTCTCTTCCCCCGTTAGCGACCTCAAGAGAAACCTGCCTACATGGACCTTTTACTCTCTGGTGACCCACCCTCGCTCCGGTATCTCCTATTAGGAGTGTGGTCTCCAAGGACAGGAATCTCATTTCAGTTTCCCCGGGTATTTTCCAAGTGATTGATTTCCCGTCCCCTTTTTGCCCCGACTTTCGGCACCCTTTCGCGAGGGCTGGAGTTTATGCTTTTCCGCCATTTTACACTTTTTTTTTAAAGCCCTCTCTTTCCTTTCCTTTGTCAGACCGGACGCCCTCCAAAGGAGAACCCCCTTAATCCCTGTTCTTTTCCTTCCGGGCTAATTCTTCCTTTTTCTTTATCTCGCATCCTACCTTAATGTACAACATTTGGTCAAGCGATTCCCTTCCATTGGAGTGATCCTGAATGATTATGACTTTTTGACTTTTGCAATGGCCTCCCCAAGCCCCTTCCTTTGTCAAAATTCCGCCGTCGCGAAGATTGAAGTGAAAAAGAGCCCCCCTGGCGTCATCTCGCCTCCCTGACAACCCATCAAGTGCGCGGGCCCTCTCGATTTAATTCCCATCCTGCACCCTCCCTCCCCCAAGACGAAGCCCGAAGGCACATTGAAAGCTCTGATAAACGTGTTCCCTTTTTTCCTATGCTCCCGTTTCTCCTACACGTTCGGTTTAAACCCCATCTGTCTCCCCCGGCAGCGTTGCAGCGTCGTAGTGAAGCGAACCCTTTTCACCGTTTTTTCAGGTGAAAAGCGGTCGTTGCCGGACGACGCTCTTTCCCCCTTCTGTCCCCTGCTTCCCCTGCGTGTGTGCTGTTTGCGAAGAAGGACGTCTGTCCCTGGCCATCTCCTTGGCTGGGTTGTTGTACGTCAAGAAAAGGTCTTTAACTCAGCCTCTTTTTCAGGTCGGTTCCGTAACCTCTTAAAGTTTCTGGTTTTTCTTTCCTAATTGCCCTCACTGAATTATCGATGGTCATGATGATGATCTTTTGGGACCTTTTAACTCCCTCAATAATTTTTTCGCTGAGATTTCTATGCACAGCAGATACATCCTCTTCATTTTTCTCAGCCCTTGAGCGCCAAAATCCCTTCCTTGGTGGCCCGGACCTTGCCTCCCACCCACTTTTTTGTTTAAGCGTTCTTGACTTGTGATGGCCCTGCTCAGGCTCCCTTCCCCCGACGCCAGGCACGACCTACTGTTTAGCCAGTTTTTTGACTCCGAGGGACCCTTAGTTAGGAAGTCGTTTCACTTCTCCTTTTTCCCCCCCCTCCCTCCGCCTTTCTTTTTCCTTTTCTGCGAAGAGACGACTCTGCCGAAGATGCCTTTCGTCATTTGCTGTCTTCTCCCGGAAGGTTGCCGCGCCCCCAGTTTGTCTGTTGACGGCTCCTTGTTAATTTCTCGCTTTTTTCTCGGCTTCCTTCTTTTGGCCCCGGTTGCCGTTTCCTTGAAATTTTTTTTAGATGACGCCTAGTTAGTGACCGCGCCCACTGAGTGTAATTGCCTCTTTGAATCGAAAGTCTTCTCTCCCCTTCCTGTGCTTCTGTCGACCGGCGGGTTGCGCCCTCCTCTGGGTGCCTTTGTTTCTGGGCTGGTTTTCTGACCCCTCCCCACAAACCTCTTGCAGAAGACTGCGCCTTAGCCCTCCCCCTGCCTCCTTGTGTTGCTTTTTAGTTGGCCAGGAGAACAGGATAGGTGCTGGGCCACGTATTCCCCTCCCTCCTCCTTTCTCGAACTTCCACACACACGTTCTCAGTGAACTTTCCCCCCCGTTTAGGTTCATTTCTTCGTTTTTCAATTTCAGTCGGCGCAAGGTTCACTGGGCGACGACTTCAGTTCGCCCCTTTTCCCTGAACTCTGTAGTTCTTGGATGAAGTGTCCTTCCTTTTCGACCCTATCCCGAATTCGCTTCTGGTTCCCGGCATTCAGAACCACTGCGACGTTGCTTTTTTGGCGCTGACCAGGCCCCCCCTGGGAATTCTCTTTCGCCCCCGATTGCAATGATACTTCCAGAGATGCTTGGGTGTCAACCATCGCGTTTCCCTGCCAGGAAGGTTTGCCTTCTTTCCTCTTGTCATCTTTTCCCCCCAGTTGGAGAGGATTTTTCCCCAGGCACAACGCGAGCAGTTTGCATTTTTGCAGCGCCAGTGGCCTCTGTCCCTTTTCACGTTCCTCCTTGCTCTTTTTCTGACCCCTTTCCCCTAGACAAATTTAGCTCCGCGCCAGGAACTGTTCATGAAAGGCATTCATCCCTTCTTGTCTGTAAAAGATTGACGTACTTTTTCAAGTTGTTAAGGGTCCTTCTCTTCTACACTAGCCCCCTCAACAAGGGCTGACATAGTTGGAGTTACTTTTGAATGACCCTTGATGTTGTTGTCCACCTGCCTTCCATTGGGGTCTAGACTCTTTCCAACTGGTCCACCACGTAAAGCTTCACTCTCATCCCTCGCTGCGTTACTGGCCCTGTAGCTTGAAGACCTGATTTCTTCTTATTTTCCTAATGCTTCCCCTTCCAGCCCCGAGCGTCATTCTTTGGTCGCCAGTGACAGAGACCCTTTGGTTTACGCCACCACCCACGCTTTTTCCCTTTAGAGCTGTGCCCCCCTCACATCCCCTCCCCCCCCAAGCAAGATTGACGAGGACCAGTTAACCATTTTCCCCCTTTTTTAGGATCTCAGTAAGAAGCTGACTTGCCCTTAAATAGATCACTCCTTTTTCTTTTCGACGACAGTGCTGTGTTCTTTGCACCGAATCTTCATTCGCTTCTGAGAATGGATACCGGCCTAGTCTTTCCTCCTCCCTCCTTCTGAGTTTCCCCCCATCACTCAGGCTCCCCTCCTTCCACCCCCCCTCGGTACCCGCTATGAGTTCTGCATTATGTGTTTTCTGTGTTGAGTGAAACAGCGGACCGATAGCTGCCATAACATTGTTTCCTCCCTAAACCCTCTGTTCCCCAAGTGGCCCCTTCTTTCCATGGAAAGCCCTCTCCCCCTGCGTTGGCCCGAACCCCGGGCGGGCAAACGGTCTTTCCCCTCTGTCCGACCATCCTCGGCTCTTTTCCGAAAGCTAAATTCGTTTGGCGCATTTTTTTTTTTTACTCTACACGCCCCTCCTCTGATTGCGACCGTTTTCTTCCCTCCTTTCTTTAGAAACAGATTTCGGGCATCAGAAGAGAAATGGATTTCAGTGCCAGGATTCTCTCTCTTTCCTCTCCTATTGTTGTTTCTCCTCTCCCTTCCTATCGGCTTCCCTTTTCCTTTTTCCCCCGATTGGTATTGTTTCACGCCAGAACGGGCTTTTGACCGTACAGGTCGCATCCTCGTGCTGGTGCTGGGAGTCCTCAACCCGTGACCCACTCATCTTGCGGAGCTGTTTTTGGACTGATGCGCATTGCCTTCTGGCTTTCCTCCCTTTACTCCATGGCATTGTGTAACTTTTTAAAACTCTCTCTTCAATCGGCTGGCTTGTGCCCATGCTCGACCCTTCATCTTATTAGAAGATGGTGTCTGGTCCACACAATTTTCTGGTCCGTGCTGTGTTCCGTACCTTTTCCCCCCTTAAAACAACCCCTTGCATGAAGACTATTTCCGCGTGTACGCTGGTGCCTTTAGTCCCTTTCTCCCGAATTAGTGATGGGGGTTTCCAATACCTCTATAGAGGGCGTCAGTTCTTCCCTTTTTTTTCTAATGTCTAAATTCCACTTTTTTACCTACCCTCCACCACTTCGTGGAAATCCACGATACCTCCCCAGGCGTGGATCTTTCTGAATGAAAGGCTTACTCCGATCCGGGGTCCCCCCCTTGTCCCCCTTCCTCTAAATTTCTTTTAACGATCTCCTTGTCAAGCTCTACACCGATCACGAGGGCTTCGGTCCCAGGGACCCCCCTTGTGAGAACACCCTTGGGGATTTAAGGTTTTGCTAAGGAGGCGACTGCTACTTCTTCTCTTCATCACCCTTTCTCCAAATCTTAAGCAATGTCACGTCGAGAGCGAAGAGACCCGGTTAGGAGTTCGTTCTTTTCTGGGTGTCTCCAGGAAAAGTGGAAAAGTGGCTTTTATCCCCCATGGAGCGTTGTCCCCCCCCTCTTCCCCTCCTTCAGCTTTTCCCCCGCACCCGATTTAATAAGTTCGGAGGTGATGCTTCCTTAGTTTTCTGAAGACCTTACCCAGCAATGGCAATAGTTGCTCACAGGGTCATTCGTCTTTAAGCCCTTAGTGGCGCTGTAGCTGGCAATCGTTGATCTCGACTCGAGGGGTTTTGGCATTACTTTCCTTTCTTCTTAGTCTCCCGAACCTGTGGGGCAACCTTCGCGCTTGGTCGGCCACTATTCAACGCTTTCGGAATGGCGGCCACTCTTTCCGCCGACTTCCAAGCCGAAATGTCGTGTTGACTGCTAATGGCTTGACCCCCCCCGATTTTCCTTGTGCTAAAGATGGGAGTGTGGCGGTCCCCTCCCTCGGTTGCCCCGGGTGGCCGAAGGTGCGTAGGCGATGGGGTTTACTCCCGTACAGCCAGTTGAGCGCATTCCCCTAGGGCGACGAGGTCTTTATTCTTTCTTCTTTCCTCCCCGGAAAATCGAGTTCTTAATCGATGCGCACTTCCAACGTCGGGCGCCCCCCCTTTTTTGACTTTCTCCTAGCCATGTTTCAATACACGGGAGTCATTTCCTTCTGGAACTAAACACGGCGTTTTCGTCCCCACTGCTTTCCTCTTTTACCTAAATTATCAGGGCCCGTCAACCGATATGGTCTCCTGTCCACTTTTGCGATGAAAGTTAAGCGCTCTTTCTAGATGGAGTGATCGCGCCCTTCTTCTTTCCCTCTCGACCCTGTTTTCCCCGAACCCCCAAGTCTTCTCGCGCTTACCACACTTTTAGCCCCCTCGCTTGATTAGATGCCGGTGAACCCCTTGGAGAAGCGTTCTTTCCACCTCGGTCAAGGCCTGCCCTTCCTATGCCCAATTTGGCATCTCCATCGGAAACCGCATTACGCCGCAAGAACTACACCCTCACTCTTATAAAGTGTTCCAGCCCGAGATGACCACGGCGAGGCCGGGGATCTGCGAGACAGTCTTTCCCCCGGAAGACTCTCGTCGCGGTCTCATTTTAGAACTTTAATACATTTTACCACAAGGGCTGGTGACATCGGTAGTAGTGAGGTCCCACAGTGCCGATCGTTCCCCTAGTTTCCCTTTTCTTTTTTTTTGCTTCCACCCTTTTTTTTTGAAGTTAGTGCTCCTCTCATCCTGAAGATGCGAGCGACTATCTGTCATAGCCGGCCAAGAACTTCTCTCAGAAGAGTGATGGAACTGGCTCCCTCGGTTCCGGTCACCCTGTCTGGAGATCCTTCAGCGTCTTGCATGATGATGATCGCTAACCCCTTATTCCTCATCATCGTTGTTGTTTTGATCCCTTGCCCAGCCTCCCACAGCAATGCCCTAGATCTTTCCTAAACCCTCCCTTCTCAAGCTGGTTTTTGACCCTTGACCGAGCCATCACGGCTCCCGTACTTGCCGGTTCTTTTCAATCTTGGTCAGTTTTGTCTTCCTCACGTAACTTTCCCCTCCCCCAGGGTCCTTAAGAAGAGAACGATCGTTGCCTTGGTTCGCCGGCCACGTCGTCCGGCCCGCGACATTTCTTTAACCTCCTTACTGCACGTTTTTGTTTCACGCTGTCCCCTTGTTCGTAATCTTTCTCCAGATCCCTTGAAGGTGGCCGTCGCCGTCATCGGTTTCAGTGAACACGTGGATGGCTTTAAATTGCCGTCTGGGCTGAGGAACGTCCCTCTTGTATTCTTTTTGTCAGCTGACACTTCTCTAGTGACCGCCGCGCATTTTTTTTAATTCTTGTGTCCCTCAGTAACCTTCTCCCGGCCGCTGTTTTTTGTGGCAAATTAAGCTACTCCGTCGAGGCACTTTTTTAGCGTCCTCTTCCGTCGGGCGGTCTTCCTGAAACATGTTTAAACCCCCGAGCTGACAGACAGCCTCCTTCTGCAGCTAGACCCTCTTCTCTCGGGAGGAAACCTTCTCTAGGATGTTGGACAGGAGAAACAGGACTCGTTGCTGCTTCACTTCTCTCCCTTTCGAATTCCAACTCCCGTTTGACAGACTTAAGCACGCTACTGTCTCTTTTCCCCGATATCCCGTTCTTTCCATGGGCAGCTGAGGGCGCACTCGATAAACTGTTGGTCTTGGACTTCTCCGGTTTCTCCCCTCGCTGCTAGGTTTGATTTCCCTTTTTTTAGAACTCTACCTCCCGACTAATCGCTCACGAGCGTGGCCGGCTAC
>Ga0179591_1309859_pt1 | contig 11546 bp, 15 predicted proteins | sample CZOMad2_1_08_16f_FD_182891 | JGI IMG/M metagenome (GOLD analysis project Ga0179591, IMG submission 182891) | Vadose zone soil fungal communities from Angelo Coast Range Reserve, California, USA - CZOMad2_1_08_16fungal (PacBio error correction) | ecosystem: Environmental > Terrestrial > Soil >... | reverse complement strand
CCCCTTACACTAGTCAACTCGTTCCCCTTTCCTCCCGGACTCAGAGCAACCCCACGAGCCCGGGTGACAGGTTTCCGTCTCTGTCCCTCCCCCCGTTTCAATTTTTTACTGCCACCCTCCCTCCAGATGTGGACACCACGACCACGACAAAGGTTTGACCGTTGTTTCCCTTTCCTCCATGGTAATAAGTGGTTGCCCGATGACCAAGAGCCGCTTGTACAATCCCCAAGATCTTTCAGACAAGCCGATCAACAAACTACCAACCCCCCCTACATTATTGACGAAAGCCCCCCCTTTTTGAAGACTGACAGTCCCAGAAACCCCCTACCCCCAACCACTTGAATTCTCCCTTTTTCTGTTTTTCGCCCCCTCCCCTAATCCCCCCCAAGAAGAGGTCTTCTCTTCAGGCCCACAGAATTGACATCCCCCAGATCGCCAAAAAGAGAAGATCGCCTGATCCCTTTTCTCTTGCTTTGGTTTCCTCCCATTCCTCCTCCCCCGTACAGCGTCTAACTCTGGTCCACCTGACAAACTCCGACTACCGGGGTCGATGATCACTTTCGATCCCGTTATACCCCTTCCTTTGTCCCTTCATGACCCTGCGGAACTTATAATTCCCCTGGTAATTCGCTCTTTTCAAAGGGAACACCCCAGTCCCGAGGGGATAGGCCCCTTTTTCCGATCGAGACACGTACCCACACGCCTCTCCTCCCCAGTCCTGACTACCCCGACCTCGGTCCTGAAGACGAGAGCTCGCCGAATTCGTTACCCCGAGTTTTTTATCTGAAACCCCTCAAGAGCCGTCCCTTCCGAGTAAAATCAGGGCTCCCCCCCCTTTGAGGCCCTCTCTTACTTTCACCAGTTTTACCTCTTTTTTGACCCAAAGACGTCATCCCTCCCCAACCCCGAGTCCCGAAGGTCGTCATCGCGGAGGACAACCCCCAACGGCCTACCCCCACGTCCAAAACCCTCATCCCCCGGACATCTATTTGGGACGATAAATGCAGTCTAATCCCCTCCCCCCCGACCCGATTTTTCACTCAGGAAGGAAATTACCTCCCTTCCCTAACCCCATGGCTCCTCGCGATTATCACGGACTTCGTTAGAGACTGAAAACGGTCCACTGGCCGCCTCATCCAACCATCGGTATTTTCTTACAACTACCCTTGGTGTAGAGAATGATGTACACCCTTCTTCCCCCCTTATTTGGATCGATTATCTGCTCCGGAGTACCCTCCTCCCCTCCTCTGTCACATCCCTGCCCAACCTCAGTTGAAGAATGGAACCTGTCTTCTAATATCAAGGACCTTTCAGACGGCGAAGGTTTCGTTCTACATCACGCTCTTTGTGGGGTGACTTTGCCTTCTGGTTGGAGTTAATCGTACTCTGGGCATGCTCCTACCTTGTTCTTCTTGACATAAGTTCCCAAGATTGCACCTGTCTCTTTTGCCAAGGAGCTGCCGTATTCAGATCTTTTCCCCTATACTTAACACAATTACCTTCCTCTCTTCTCTGACTCAAGAAGGGAATCATATCCCCAAGATCTCATAGATTGGCTTGATTTACACTGAACCTCCCTCTATCAACGCTAAGATCACCCCCCCAGTCAGGTTAAGGCCCCCACCCCCCCCTTTTCTTTCTACTAATAAACAGCGGTTATCGCCCCACCTTCCTTTTAGACAGTCGCTCTCGTTCCTTATAGTGGCTCTGCCCTCCCATCCGCCGTCCAAACCGGGTGTCCGTTCCCCCCCGTCTCCCCGATATCTTTTTTTACTGCCCTCTGCCAATCCAATCTCTCCGATATTCCTCTCTTGATCGTTTTTTTCTTGCCCTGGGGGGTTAAGTCCCTTTTCCCCGGTTGGTCTTTTTCTGGTATTTGACCCCCCCCAATTGCCCCTCAGAGATCTTTGATTCCTTCCACTCACTCCCTACCTCCTCTCACGTTCTTGTTTTCCCCCCCCTTTTTCATTAGGTGTTTCCGATACTGCCTTCTTCACTTTATCGTGAATGTCTGAGGGTTGGTGTTTAGTAAGCGGATTTTAGCACTGTAGGCCGTATTCCCTGGTTGTGTTCCCCCATTTTTTGAATGTGTCTTGTTGCGGGCGGGGCTCTGAACGGTTCTCCTTGGGGAACTCTGAGAAAGCTTTCTACGCTGGCGTCTTGGATCTTATGGTCTTTTTTTGGCCAATAGCTACCCTTCTCCCTTTTTTTTGGATGGGGTTCCTTGTCTTTTTATTATTTGACTTTTGTGGTATTCTTTAGTTTTTGCTCCTTGCTTGGTATAGAGAGTGGTTCCAATCGAGGATATGATGTTTATTGGTTTGCGATTGGTCTCTCTTTGTGGTTGATCCCTTTGGTATCGAACGCATCGTGTTCATTTCCCATCCGGGGAATTAGTCGTTCGCTAACAGTTAAGAGCAATTGTAGTCTGTGCTGCGAAACATTTGTAGGTAATTTGAGGATGGGTAGTTATTTTGATTGCGGTCCCCCGTAGGTTCTGACTTCTTGTTTTTTTTTTTTTTTTTTTCAAGTTCTTAGGATAAGACTCGCGTTCTTTTTTTTATGAGATAATCTTTTTTGCATTTGATTATGGAGCTTATTTTGATTTTCAGCTTCTAGGATTTACCTTCGAAACCTCCTCCTTCCGTCTGGTTCCTGAGATGGTGTTTTTCCCCTTTTATTGTAAATGTGTTGTTTTCTCTTACCGACTTTCTGTTTTTTTTTTTTTTTTAATTTATTTTTAGTCCTCTTCCAAATCGGTCATCTCTGCTTTCCCCATTTTCCCTTTTGATTGCATGGTCTCCCTTTCGTGACTTGTGTCTTTCCGTCTTTTCGTTATAGGTATTTCGTCCTACGGACTCTAATTCTTTTTTTTCTCGAGGCCTATAGAATCCTTGCGTTTCGGTGGGTGGAAGGCCCCACTGGGGACCCCCTTGGTCTTCCCCCTTCGACCGTTTGAATTTTTTTCCTGTCGGCTATACGACTCTCCTCTTTTCGTTTTTTTTGTGATCTCGCTTCTCCTACATCCAGGACTCCTTTCTGAATTCAACACACCATTGAGTTCTTTGTTTTAGTCTTGTCCCCCTACCTTAGAAACGTTATCCTTCCTGGCCCTAGTTTTTAACCGAAACTTCGTTTTTCCTTCCAGCAAGCTCCCTCGTACACTACGTAGCCCAATGTTCCTTTTTCCAACCCCTATCCCCCTAAAGTGCCCCAAGCATGCAGAACATTTCAAACGGCTCTCTTTCCTAACCCTGACCACATGACCCCCCCTTGCCAAATGCCTATCCTAACCCAATGTGTACCTTTTACCCCTCATTTACACTGTTCCCCTCCCCAGACCCCTCTCCCCCTCCACTCTTCCGCGTATTCTGGGAAAGCCATCGTAGGCTCAACTTTTTCAAGTTTTTACCCCATTCGTCGCCACATTCTTCCCTCCCTTTGCCCCCTCCACTATCCCATCTGCCCGCCCCCTCCTCTTCATACCACCTCATGAAGTCTTTTGACACCTCTTCGACTATACGAGCAATCACCCTCTGCTTCCTTTATTCCAGGACCATGTCACAGATACTATCTCCTCTCGCACAAACATCTTCGCCCTTGCAATCCAACCTCCCAAAGCTTCTCGCAATTACAAGCACGCACTTCGCCTTATGGAAATTGGCCCAGATCCTACAACCCTCTAACCCCGGCTCCTAAATTGCTCTCCTTAGCTCCACCTTAAATTTCGCACCCAGACCATAGCTCTCCCCAACTCCTTGACGAAGTCGGCGTAAGGTAGGGTAAGTGCTGTCCTTCGTATGCCCCTAGCGATTGATACTTTTTGATGCTTGACCCTGTATGGTCTGGATTTATAGTGTGCGTCGCGTTCTCTCCGATCCCACGAAAGGCACGACGGACTCAACGTAGTTCAAGCTACTAAGCTACTGCTGATTCTTGTCACCTACGCCGCGGTACGGGGGGTACTTTGACTACCCCCAAGAGGCCGGTTCCGTCTGGATTCATTGTCCCCAAAATACGAAGCCAATCTATTGAGATGGGGTCAACAATTCCTTAGATCCCGTATCGCTACCCATAACATCCCCCCCTGCCCCACCACACGCCACTCCTAACGCCTTCTGCAGCGGCAACCCCCCTTAGGTCCAGCCCATCACGAAACACATAATAATACCCTGTCTATCATCATTCTCAGAAAAGATGAACGTCCCTCGACCCCAGGACCCTCCACACCTCTGCCAATCTATTATCCCCATTATCTTTCCCCCCGCCAACACCACCCCAAGGCGAACATGAACCAAAAGCGCAAGCCCCAAACTCCCCCTCGATAACCCAACCAATCCCCCATCCTTTTACTGTACTACCACCGTCCACGCACACCAAATAAACACGAACGCCCACCCCCCCCTCCCACCCGCCCCCCTCCCCTCCCATCCGCAACCCAAAACCATCCCCGCTTTCTTCCCGGCAGGCTATTCTGCCTCAGCCCCTCCCCACACCAGGCAACCCCCCGAGAGTGTGTTAAACTACAACGCAAACCTCAGATCCCTCTCCCTCTTCCCACCTACCTTTACCGCCCCCCCACCCTAAGAACAGCCGCCCCTTCTCGAGAGTCCACCTAAAGGCACCTTCCGGTATAGCCACTCCCGACAGACCGGACCCTTCTCCTAACAAGCCCTACGCTCCGCTGAATCACCGTACACCCAAACGGCCCAACCCCCCACAGCAGAAAACGCCAAATAACCGCTGCCAGTCTGTCCCCTCTTCCGTCCAGAACCCCCCCCCCGAAACCCGTACTGCGACTCCCCCACACATCCCAGGCGGCCCAACACCCACACCCCTCGAGCCCCAAGGCCGGTCCCCCCGAGCCCCCCCCATGGAGAGCCCCCGTCACCACCCAACTCCTCCCTAACGTTACCCCTTCCCCTTCACCCCAGGTCGAGCGCCCATGCCCGGAGATTGGGAATCCAAATAAGATCCCCCGATGTTTGGCGGGATGCTTCAATATACACGCACGCACAACACTCTCATCATGCCATTCACCAATCTAAACGACTAACCCTCGCAAGCTCCAGCCTCTCCCCTGACGCTATGACTACGTACAAACCTATGCTCTCCCCCCGACGGCCCCGCCCTCTACCCAACACAACAACCTCACCCTCAACAGCCCATGTCGCTCCTGCCCCGCCGCACAAGCCATCCGCCTATCCTCCCGCCTACAGGGGGCCCTCAGACCCCCTCATTGCCCTCAAACCCCCCCAACTTCCCCTCTAGCTACCTCCGACAAGACAGTCCCACCACCAGCATGGCGCAAGTCACTCCCAGCAACCCACGTGCCCCCACCATTCGCATGTCAGAGGTATACCTCCGTACCCCCACCGGACCCCCGTTGTGCCTCGTTCTGGGCCGGGGATTGACCTCACCATTTTATGAACACTTCGAACCCCAGTGGCCCCCCGCCACCACGATACCCCCATTTCCATCTCGTTCCCCACTCGTGCGCGCTTCCACACACACCACCCCCTGAAAGGTTCCCACCCCAAACCTGCCCCCAACCGCACGTCCATTTACTCTTCCCCAATCTAACACCTGCACCACCAACCTCATCAGCGTTTCCCCCCCCCTTAATCCCCTCCCTCTCACTGAAACCACCCCACCCCCCTGACAGGGACTCGGGCATACTGATCTCCCCTACCCTCACGGCCCACGGTTACCTCCCTATGTTACGACTATTAACCGTTCAGCAATTCTCCGCACGGCACCCCTTCCTGTTGCCCACCCCCCCTCACGGACACACCTTCCACCTCTCGTCCCGCTCTAACCCCACCGCTATCGGAGCTAGCTGCCCTGACCGCCCCCTCTCCCCTCCGACTGAGGCCCGGCACCCCTCCCTCCCGTAGCAAGTGCCATTACCTGTTTCCCAGCTCACCCGAATCGCTACTCCAATTCCAGGAGCCGCAACGCTGGCATATTCTATCCGTGCAGGACGCAACTCCTCTTCTCCTTCGGTCAGCCTTCAACCCTCCCCCACTTGAACGACAGAGTACACATATGCGACCCCACTTTGTACTACTCCCTAAAAACGAGATCCATCCCATCATCGTCTACTACGCTCTAAACAGTACACCTTTATGAGGCCACTTCGATTATCCCCTCTCCAAAACACTAGGACTCTTACCCCCTCGCGGAGACCTGCACCAGCCCATTAATCAAACCGTTAACGGCCATGGAACGAGGCTTTGCCTCAGAAGGAACTCCGCCTACTGCCTTTACAAACGGCCGACTACCTCCAAATCCCTTCACCACCTCCAGAGGAGCCCGCTTGGCGCAGTAAGACATCTCAACTCGCTAGACCGACGCTCTTGAAGCTAGAACCCACTACCCCTACCTTTGTGCGGGGACCACAAGTACAGGACCCAGGTTAACCTATATGTAAACCCCCCATGAACTCGACGAATGGAACCGCAAGTTGCCAGTTCACGCAATATACAATTAACACGGCCTTGCCCAAACTGACCGCCCCCCCGCAACCCATAGAACAGGACGTTGATGCTACCGCCCCACCTTGGCGACCCACGCATGTCCAGACACTCACTTTCGCACCCATCTAACCCTGCCACGCATCCCATACGGACCCTGAATCACACCCCCCCGCATCCACCTGACACACATCCTCTTCTCCCTTTCAACAGACCCTTGCCCAAGTATCAGTCGGGCACATAGTCACATCAGAATCTTGACAATAGGCGCTCCACCGATGGGCCCCCTGACCAAGCCCAGCGTCAAATCCAAGGACGCCTCAACACTACCTTTACGCTTACGCAGCGCAGCAGATGGAAAAATCCCAGCAGGACGACATTCAGGAAAGCACAGCCAACTCATAAACCGGAAAAACTATGCCATCCGATTCCTCACACATGAACCACTCCCTGCGACACCACAACCAATCAAGTCACGGGATAAGTAATCAAGGCTTCCCAACTTAGGATTCCCCAAACGGAAAGATTTATGTTCGGCCATTTTTCTTCCACTTTAGACGCACAAGGTCAACATCGAGTCCCCATTCTTCTTGGAGGGTCTCGGTCAAGGGAGCCCGTGAAGATCAGGAGGTGCTCCCCTTTACTTCGTCACACCACCCCATGAAAGCACGAAGAGTCACTGGTGGGTTACGGGAAGCCGTCTGGCCTCCCCGGACACACTTTCGAATGGCTACCTTCAACAAACTCTTGGATTACGCAGCTTAAACGAGGGTGGTATTTCTTTTCTTCTCTAATTTTTTACCCTTTTCCGCTCGTTCGTCTCTCAATGTTCCCTGAGCCATTTTTCGTTTTCGTTTATACTTTCTTCTTTTTGTGAGTTGTGACCCCATTCTATCGTCCCAAGTGTTCTCGTTGGAGTTGTTTGTTGATCCAGTCCTTTTCCCGGAGTTTGAAGTGTTTCTACCTACTTCTTTTCATTGTTTCCCCCATTTGGTTTTTTTTATTTCCCTTCGTCTTGGGCACCTAAGATTTTTTGCTATGGGCTTTGAGGACCTCACTTTTATGCCGTCCCTAAGGTAATCCTGGTCTTTTCCTTTTAGCTGACCGTTTCTGGCTCCGTTGTTTGTTTAGAATCATCATACTTCCTATTTCTCTCGTCTTTTTACTTCCTTAGTAGAATTTCCTCCTATTTCTATTTTTCCCGGTTGGCTTTTCCTATGATCCATCCCCCTAGGGATGGCTTTTGGGGTTTCCCCCCCCCTTTGACACCCTTAGAATTGTACTTGGCCTGCTTTCAGTTCCGGGTTGATGATCCCCACGTTTTTTTCCACTGCCGTTGCTCCCCTTTCTCTGATGATATAGCCCAATGTCTTCTTCTAGTGTTTGCATTTTCCCCCCTTTTTCTTGAGAAAGATTGTCCCTCTTTGAGGTGTCCACCCAAATCAAGAAGTATTTTTTTCTTTTCACACCAACTGTCTTTCGATATATGTTTCCCCTCTCCCCTTCTTCCCTTATTCCCTTATTGTGGTTTTCCTTAACAGTTGTCGTTTTCCTCCCCATGCTAATGGATTTAAGTCACTTTTTTACTCGGGGAGGTCTCATGATTTCCTTTCCTTTGGTCTTTTTACCTACCACTTGAATGTTGATGCGGTCGTTGATCAGATCTTTTCTTTTTTCCCTTTGGTTCCAATTGTTGGATTCCCCAAAGAGTTTTCCTCTTGGTCTTGTGCACCTTACCAATGATACTAACCTTGTAAGACGCACCTGTTTCCGCCTCCCCCCCTCCGTTTTTCCCAATTCTTTGTATGGTCTTTGCCCTTAGTTTGTCTTGATTACCTATTTTGTATGAGACCCTGTCCCCCGTCCCTAAAAATGCTAGGTTTCTTCTGAGTTTCTTCTACTCTTTGAACGTTTTTTGCTCATATCTCCCCTTTCCCCTCCTCCGGTGTTGTTCGATTCACTCCCTACCCCCCCCCAGTGTCATACTGAAAAGCAGGCCTCAAACTCTAAAAACCTTTCTGCGTGTGACATTTCCCGAACTATAGCAGTCACTTCCCCTCCCTTCCCCCTTCGTTACATGAAGGCAAACGCACCCTCGCACAGCCCAACCCAACACGCCCTATCCCCCACTTTGAGTCTGTGTCTGATTTTCCCCCTTCTAGTCCTGGCCCCCTTTTCAGTGACCCCAGAGTCCAACCCCAACGGATTTTTACACACAAGAATTTCCCCCCCCCAACAACCAACCCGCTTACGATCCACTTTCCTCCCAAACCCCCTACACAATGGACGACCCCATCCGGAGACCCCCCCAACCCCACTCAAATAACCCCCTCCCCATGACTTTCTTCCCCCCCTATGTTTGATAAACTACCCTTGGTTCCCACTTCCCCCACCCCTAATTCCAGAGGGAGACAAGACGAAGGGCCACAGATTTCACCCCCCAACATCCCTTGAAAGCCGCCAACCTTTAGAAGTCCTCTAAGACGACGAACCTTCTGAATTACAACCATCATCCCACCGGCATTCCCCTCGCACGTGGCACCCCCACGCCCCCCACGAGAGAAGACAGTGTCTGATATCCCACCGGATTTCGACATGGTCCCCTGCTAGTTTGCTCAAGATCTAACACGACCTTTCACCACTTGCCCATTCCATTCGCTTGTCCTTCACCCCAACCGTTCTACGAACATTGTCTACTGCTTTATCCCCAACCTTTAGACCTCCTCTACCCCCGACACATAGGTCTAAGACAGCCCTAAATGGATTTCGTCAAATCTTTTTCCCTAACAATCCTCTCCTGTAACAGTTCAGCCCCCCGTTGAACCCAGGCTTCAATAGCCCATCCCCCAGGTACTCTACAGATGTTACCCGATTTTCAGGATATACCGACCTCCTCACACCCCCCTTTGAGTCTGTAGAAGGTCCCTTCCACTAGAATATGGTAGACCTTTTCTCAAAACAACGAGGTTCTTCAAACAAGAACCCCCTCCCAACTTCGCCCCTTTCTATCCTTCAGTCGACCCCACCCAACGACGATTTCCGAATCACAGATTCCTATCCCAAGAACACCCCGGTCTCGAATTCTCAAGCTCCTGCCTCGATGTCAAAAGGCCCCCCCCAATGCAGAAGACTTCCCCTCAAAACATCGTTTTTCTCGATTCTTACAGCCACCGATTGCGGAGTTGTATCGGTTTCTTTCTCAATCCTTCTTATCCACCTGTCAATGAGTAGATTTTTTCCGGACCTTCTCCCCCAATCTTTCCTCCACCCTCCCCTCGGCTAAGAAAAGATTTAAAGGTTCTTCCCCCCTTTCCTCCACACCTCGGCTAGTGTTTCTTAACCCGATTATTTGGGCGTTTAGTTCCTCCCATTTTTTTTTTCCTTTGCTCATTTTTCATGGTTGGTGTTGCCTTCTGATATTTTCTTTTGCTATCTCTGGTCCTCCCGTGCCACTTTGGTCCCCCCTCTGCCCATTTCTTCTCCGACGGTTGCTTTCACTTTATTTCTTCATCGACGATCAACGATGAGTCTAAGTACCCGTACCCCCCCCCCCGTATTTAGTCAGTCTCCCTTCTGTCAAGAATCTTGGACCCTTTCTCCCAACTTTGGCTCCATAGACGTGTAGTACCCTTCCTCCCCCCCTTTACCCTCAAATTGACAGGCAGGGCATTCCCCCCCCCCCCTAGGTTTGTCTTATCAAACAGCGGTCCTTTTTCCGTCACCTGAGGTACCTACTTGTATTTTAAGGTCCTTAGGCCTCTTGGTTGACTGAAGCAACGGTGGCATTCTCACCCCAGTATGCTCTCTCCCCCTTGACCTGGGGGCTTTAAATAATGAGCGCTTAAAGTAGTAAACATTTCTGGGCGTTTTCCCGTGACATTTGGAGGGCTGGAACCTATTCGGTCCTGTTCTTGATCTTTCTTACCCCAAATGCTGCTTACTATTCTCATCAAGCTCACCCTTGAAGGACCCCAAACTTGTGACCATTATGTAAAGTATAGGTATTGACGCAACTCGACATTGTTTTCGCCCCCCCATTTGTCTTTTCTGTCCGTTTTTATTTTACGGGATCTCCTACGGAGGTGCAGAGACTGTCCCCTTCTCACGTGGTTTGGTGCCCCCACCTCCACTTCCCCCGTTGTTGAACCCCTTTCGGTTTGCGATGAATTTAGGACTTGTGGACCTCGTCCTGTTTCTCCCCAAAAAGACCCTTGTCCCCATTTGCTGTGGCATGTTTTTATGGTTTTTTTCCCCCCCTCCCCCCGAGTCACCCTCCTTCTGGACCTCTTTTTCTTTTTATATTGTGTCCTGGTGTGGTCGTCGATCGGGATGGCCGATTGCGCTCATGCCCTTCGTCATTAGTTTCGAGTGGGTCAAATATCTTTCTATGCTTAACTTTTTTTTGCCAATGATTTTTGGAAGCTTGGATTACTGCGATGGTAATTCATTCCTTCTTCTTATTTTCTATCTTCCCTCTTCCAGTTTAGTTTTGGCTTTCAACCTCTTTTTTTGTAGTCGTGCGCGGAACTGATTTACTCCTGATTCCTTGGTTTCTTGTTTTCTCTTCGTCCCTGAGTCGAGAATTTTGGTGTGAAGGACTTTGACATTCTTCTATTCTTCGCGTCTGCGTAGTTGAGCATGCGCTAAGAGTTTCCCTTGTCTTGATAGGGTTTTTGCTCTTGCCTTTTCAGCCTTCCTTCTGGTGATCCCCCCCCCTCTCAGTGACATCTGGTCTCCTCTTGCTCATACAGGTCGTATCTGGGAGTCACCGGTAGTGCCCGTTTTACCGCATTTTTGGTCAGGTGGCTGAATTTTCTTGTCGGATTTCCTTTCCAAAAGATTAGGTATATTTTTCTCTGCTGCTCTTCCTTTTTTAGAGTGTGGGTCTCTACCTCCCGCGGGATCTTCTTTTCGTTATCGTAGATTGCTCCTGCATCTATTCTGGTTTATAAGAGGGAATCTATTTCCGGGCTCTTTCATGGTTGCGACCTCGGTTTTTCACCTGGTGCTCCTGCGGACCTCAATTTGTAGTCCCCGAAAGTCTTGGTTCCCCCCTGATCTTAGGAAGTG
>Ga0179591_1212431_pt1 | contig 11546 bp, 8 predicted proteins | sample CZOMad2_1_08_16f_FD_182891 | JGI IMG/M metagenome (GOLD analysis project Ga0179591, IMG submission 182891) | Vadose zone soil fungal communities from Angelo Coast Range Reserve, California, USA - CZOMad2_1_08_16fungal (PacBio error correction) | ecosystem: Environmental > Terrestrial > Soil >... | reverse complement strand
TCTCCTGCGAAGACGGTAGCGCTTCCTCGATCACCAGTCTTTTCCCCCCTTCACCGCTATGCGGTGACTTCTTTTTTAGTTCGTCGCCGTATGCCTGGTTACCCATGGGGGTTTTATTGACGAGGACTACGACTCCAATTTTAGGAGGAGTGGACTCTGAGTGCGTCCCCGTTTCTGAAAGGTAATTCTTTCGCTTCTGATGTCTTTTTCTTCGCTGTTTTACACCTTCGATCCCCTCAGAAGCTTGTGAGTATGTTTCTTTTTTCTTGTCGGTGCCTGTCTTACTATGTTTGATTATTCCTTTCCGATTGACCTCCCCCGGCGTCTGACCCAAATACACCCCCTCACCATGACCTATTCCCCTCGATTTTCCCGTATTTCCCCTCTTCTCGTTGATAAATTCCTCGGATGCCCCGCCGGTTGAGAAAGCCGGCTCCAAATTCCGGTGCCCCCTTCCGGTTGCTTCGGGGCTCATCACCCGCGAGCTTCTTCTCCCCAGCCGAAATTCGATAGAAGGGGCTGATGCACTCTGCTTGAAGGAAGACACACTGGGTTAGTCTTTTAAGATAGCCGGACCTGACTTTTCATTTCCTCTCGCCCTCCGCTCACATTCCCTACCCCCTTATTGTCCGTTCTTCTCCCCCTGAGCATCACGTACGACGAGCAGGTGCACGGAACGTTTGGAGATCCTCTTCTTCCCCTGTTGGCGACGGGGCCTTATTTTGAACCTTTCAGTCTTCGCGCCGATCAGGAAGCGCGAAGTGAGCTTTAAACTTCTATTCAAGCGCTGGGCCAAGTCTTGTTCCTCTTTCTTTCTGGAAACTTTGGTGATCGAACGCACTGGTCCAACCTTTTAAGTCGACCTCGACCCTACCAGCCATAGTACCCCCTTTTGGTTAAGTATATGTTCAAGATGTAGTGAACTGTTTGAGCCGGCCCACATGGACCTCCCTTAGTTGGAGAGGCGCACCGACACGGGAGTGGGCTTCGGCCGAGCCCTCTCGCAGCGATCACTCAGTTTTCTGTCGGTCGAAGTCCCTCTCCTCCCCCCCTCCGAGGTTGATACCTTCCGCGCCCGAGTTTTCCCGGTGGCCTTTTTTCAGAAAAGACAGACGCGTCCACCTCATTCTTGCCGTCGAGAAGATTGCCCTCTCCCACGCTGAAGCGGGAGACCAACCCTCCTCAGACTCCCCCTTTCTTCTTCTCCTATACTTTTATGAGCTCTGAGCGCCGGGGGGGGTGGTTTCTGGGGCGGGGCGGGTGGGGGGGGATGGCGCTCCAAGAATGTTCATTTCTTTCCCTAGCAAGTCCCCCCCTTTGTTCTTCCAAAGTCCACGTCCTGGTTCGCGTTAAGTCTTGCCCTGTACGACGTCGGTCCTGAGAATCTCCGCGTCCCGTCGATGCAGTCGGCAACTCATGCAAGACCCTTATTGTTAGAACGATGTTACTATACCTTTATTGTACTTTCCTATGTTTGTTGTCGAAGTTATTACCCTCTCAGCAGCGCTTTCTCCTTTTAATTTCCTCTGAAGAGTACCAAGAACGACTCTCTTATAGTTTTAGACTAAGAAGTGTACACGCCTCTACGTACAATGGCTGTGCTGCACGTGAAGTGCAGCCCACCTTTTGGGCCAGGTCCTTTCTTCACTTGAGAAGGGGACCCCTCACCCTTCTAAGCTCCTCGTCAGGAGTGCATACTTTCGTACCTTGGAGTCTCGTCGCGGGTTTGCTGCTCTCTCCCTTCCGTTTTCCCTTTTACCGAGTTATGAGCTGCGCGGGAGAGTGAGGTGGAGGATAGGCCCCCCTTTGCTTACCCCGTGTTCACCGCCCTTCTCAGGAGACGGCGACCCGGCCGTTCGCCGGCTTTGCTCAAATCCCTTTCCAGCTAGAGTTCGTTCGGAGGCAGGGAGTGCGACCCAGTATGTGCGCCGCTCAAGTCAACTAAATGTTGGCCTCCAGTCTGCTCAGAACTTCGGGCAGGAGTTTCTTGTTTAAGAATGGTGTGTTTCTTAAGATTTAGCTGCAGGCATCGTTTCCGAGTGCGTTCGCCACTTTTCCTTCCTTAAAGCGGCACCGTTTTTCAGAGGCGGCCGAGAAAGGTCCCGTATCCTTTTTCAGAGTTGACGGCAACTGCAACGCCCCCCTTTTCCCCCTCAAGCCCCGTTTGTGCCTGGACCGCTCAGTCCTCGCTCTCGCCGGTGTTCTTTTTTTCTTAATGACTTCGTGTTGATAGAGACGGCCAAAGACCTTATCCTGTAGAGTCGGTTTTAGTCTGAGAGCTGGGGTCTGCTTATCACTTCGGTAATGTTCTTCTTTAGCCTAAGAACCCAAATTGGCATTCCCCAGAAGTCACGTTGCATCAGCCCTTATGGTCTCCGTTCCATTGGCTGCGACCTCGAGGGGTACGTGATTGACTCCCACTTCCCCTTTTACCCCGTTTGAATGCTGCGGCGTGTTCCTGCTTGCAAAACTTCATGCGTCCTCGTCATTTTCGCTCATCCCTCAATGGGCCCTAGACGTCAATTCTCGGGGTCGATAGGTTGCATTTGGGTGGGGATTGTTTTCCGCTTGTAGTAGGGCGTTAGTAGAACGGACCCGCACCGCCCTCCAGATACGACCAGGAGATCGCCCTCAGAACGCGCTCCAGCCCCCCTTTTTTAAGACCAGCGGGTCTTGGCACGTGGTCCAACCTGGCGCGCGACGAACGCCAGCGCTCCCCGATGAACCAGTTACCTCTATTAACTTTGAGCGCAAGCGGCGGTCCTTTCTTCCCCCACGACGTCCGAGATCCCGTGCTTCTTCTCCCGCGCTGATTCTACCTTTCTTGTAAACCCACCTTTTTCAGAAGGCTCTGTCGCCGCATGAGGCATTCCCGATAGCGGTTACGAAGAATGTATCTGATTTCCTTCATCCTGCTGCTCGGCGCAAATTCTTTAGCTCCGCCCGGCGCTTTGGCCGTCGGGAAAAACCGAGACCGAGTGTTGCCCCCCTTCTGTCCGGCCTCCATCGGTGCCTCAGAATTACGCGGATCTCGTTTGACGGACGAACGGGTCGAGGACCCCTCCTCTCCCTCCCCCCTGACCCCCTTTCCCCTTAGACTTTGTAGATCTTAGCGGGTCTCGTGCCGCATGGCGCCCTGTATCTTTTCTGACTTTCCCCGGCAATAAGATTTAACCCCCTCTAAGGATCGACTTGACTCCACGCCGCTGTAAGTTGTGCGCCGACCAACTCCCAGCCCATCGGGTAAAAACCCCTTAGATTCTTTTTAATCGAAGTCGGGTGCCAGCGCCAAACTTTTCAGATTCCTTATCTTCATTTTCTTGTGCCTGCACCGCCAGAATTTGTTATCCCGGTGATCGCGATCCCGGGGTGCTTCAGGTAGGGGTTCCACCTTGTTTCTCATATTCTTTCCTTCCGACCAAACTAAGAAGACTCATCCTTCTTCCCACCTGACACGACCCGATATCCTAAGATGGGGCTGACAATAGAAGGTACTTCGTCTTCCCCAGTTTATGCCCTAATTAGAAACCGAGGTAACCCCTAGTGACACGAATTTCCCGTTGCTGTCCAAGGCCCACCGTCTATCGTGCTGTGTCCGCGTGGATCTTTCCCCTCTTTGAAGCGGGTGCCAATTCGTCTCTCCCTACATTCTGCGCTGCCTCCCTCTTTTCCGTCCATTCCACCTGGATGTCTCCACCGTAAGTTTTCTTTTTTCGGAACAGCGTGTAGACGGGCTTGAGAGAGGACTTTCCCGAAGAACGTCGAGTAGCGTGGTCGCGAATCTCCGACGTCCTCTTGCTGGGGTGCCGGTTTTGAATTCCCAAGACGAGGAAGGCTGCGCGCGACTGCCTATCCCTCGAAGACACTTTGTTTTCCGACCCACGGGGCGGAATCTATTGGAGTGAACTCTGAGATTGTTTTTGCCCCCCCCCTCTTTTTAGTTTTCAGTGCGCCGTCGCCGAAAAGACTGATTTGATTTTCCCCAAAGGTTGTTTCACTTGCCCGTGGGACTCCCCTTCTTTTTGCTGATGGAGTGCTGAGGCGGTCTTGGCTTCTTACAGTTTACCTTCCTCTCCAACCCGCTAGCCTCACCCCTCAGTCTTCGCGTCTTGAGAATATTTCAATTTATGCTCAGTTTTCTCCTTTTCCCGCCTGTAGTAGTTCCCCCCGGTAGGGCTCGATGTGTAGTAGGTCTCTAGGGGTACATTTCTTCTGAGACTTCACCAGCCCGTTCACCTGGAAGGTGAGGAAGGCAAGAGTGCAACGGCGGTGAACGCTGTCCTCCGCCTTTGGCTACTGTAGATAGCCGCCATCTTATTGGGAGGCTCTCCTCGGCGTTGTCGGCGTGCCAAGGACTTCAACCATCTCCCTTTTTTTCAGAGGTTTTTCATCTCTCTTTCATCCTCTTTGTTGCTATCCCTCTTATGAACTTTCTATCCCCGACTCTATAGTGAAGTACGCCTTTCCCACGAATCTATTCTCTCAGCAAGATGGATTCCGCCCGGATGGATACTGAGGAGGGCCCCACGGAAGGTTCCTATCGTCCTGATTAGGAAATTCTGGGGAGCGTGCCTTTCTTCATGCGACCCACCTTGAGACAATACTTAACAGCCGACGCTCCCTTCTATGTACCCGGGGCTTCTGGATTGATGCCAGTCGTCGGCGCATCAGGCTTCCCCTCGATTCCTTTTGGTTTGGAGCGTGAGTGGAGCGGTTTCATTTTTCCCAAAATTGTGATTTCCCAACTCCTCCCCCCTGACCGCACTCAGAATCAGCACTCAGTCCCTCTAATCCCCTGTAGTCCCCGCGTGCAAACTTGGACCCACGGCGCCGGTCGTTGTCCCATTAAATTCCTGTCGGCGGCTATGGGTCCTTCGTGTTTTGCCAACCCTTTCACTACTTGACGTCGATCGCCCCCGTTGTTGGCGTTTTTCAGGCGCTGGATCCATTCGTGCGCTCGCCGGCCGGGTGAAAGGTCCTCCGGTACCATCCTTCTATTCTGACCCGCAGTGTGTCCGCCTTTCATCCGAGAAGTTTGTTTAACGTCGCTTTTTCCGACGTTTCTAACACAGATTTTGCTCTCGTTCCACGGGGGGCGACAACGTTATTCATGATGTTCTTTTTAATAATGTTTAGCCGACGCGAAGGCCCAGATAAATTAGTTTTGTAGATAAGATGCCACCCGCCCGCCGTTTTAATGTTACCTAACGGGAGTCTCCCGAATTTTTTACCCTCTGATTAGTTCTAATCCAATGACCTCGGACTTCCTCTCTACACACCGAATGATACTCCAGCGCTTCGGCTTCCTGCACCCATAGATGATTCGCAGACCAGGTTGCTCTTCGTCATCCGACCTACGAGGAGAGTCCAACTTCCCCTTCTTTCCTCAGGTTTAGAGCAACCTGGCACGCCCCGTCTTCTGCCTTGGAGGCGCTTTCTCAGTTAGGATCCGTCACGTTTTGTCATTTCACCCTGACGTGAGACCTTGCAAGACGGATCCGTTGACGAGTCGGTTTCTACTGTTCCCTTTTTCCTTTCCACACGTCAGCAGCGGCGGCGCTTGGAGAGATTGAGTCTTTCTTTCTCGTTAGCGCGCCTTTACCTGTTCTCTTTCGTCCGTTTCCCGAGAGATCAGCCGGGGTCAGTTTCCGATTTCCCCCCTCTTTTTTGTTTTGCATACAGGGCGACGACCCGTTCGTCTTAAAACTTGTGAGCCTTCTACAGATGCCGATGGAGGCCTCCTTGCGTTAGATTGCGTCCAAACGCGGCGGTAACCGCCGCTTTTTTTTCGCTCCCCCAGTCTCCCCTTCTTTTTAGAGTTCCCATACATGTCCGTTGAAACGTATTAGGTCCCCCTTCAGATGCTCGTCGCCGTCGTTTGGTTGGTTTATACAGGCTACTAAGGGGGCGCCAGCTCCTTCTCGAGGGCGTTCTAAAGAGCCTGATTTCCCTTTTTCGGCGACGTGACGGGTTCCTTCTTTATCCCCCTTTTCTGGTTATTCTCGCCGGGTTTTAACGGTCCTTCCCCTTTCACTCTCCTTTATTTTTGTCTGGATAGCCGGTTCTTGATGCTACTTTTAGATTGGTCGGAAGTGCGATTTTCCCTCTCCCTTCCCTCGGCTTTGACCATTCCAACCCGATGACCATTGACCGCCTTTCCAATAGGTGAGTCTTTCAGTGGTTTCCTATGACGACTTTGGCCCTCCGTTTGCAATGCGACACCTCGGCATGCTCTTTTTTTTTTTTTAAGAGTAACGCTCGGGTCGCCCAGACGAGCTTCAGAAGGGGAATGATGAGGATCCCCCGATGGAGTCTCCGGGGATGGCGTCTTCGCCGATGAGCAGGACCTGCCTTCTTGGATTTTCCCTCTCACGCTCCATCGCTCGACTCTCCACTCTTCTTTTTCTTGCTACAACCCCGATCCCCTCTTCCCCCGTTTAACCACGCCCAGCAAGCGGTCAAGGTCGCGTCCCTGAGCTGACCTTTTCTGGCAGACGACTGGCGTTCTGAGTTTCCCGTCCCCCCCCCCACCAAAAAAACCAGGCGGAGTCCGCGATTTCTTTTTCCTGAATTTGTCGATCTTCAAGAGCTTGTTTGTGTAGCTTAGCGGCGGACTTTTGCTCTCCTAGCATAGTCACGCCGTAAATCCGTTTCCATGAGTAACCCACCTTGATTCTCCGGTGTTAATGTTCTCTATGGAGGGAGGCCACATGTATTAGCAACTCAGCCTTTTGCTTGCGCGTACCTTTGCGGGAGCGCCAGAACGCTCTCAAGCTGATCCTCCTTTTTGAGTGGGGCAAGCCTCGCGCCATTTTTTTTTGTCCGAGGTTTGGTGCCCCGGGGGGACGGTCCCTAAAATGACGACGCCAGCCACAAACGCTCGGCGCCAGCCTCGACAAATCAGGAACTCTCCACACCCCCTGCAGGGAGATCCAACTACGGCGGCCGATAAGTAAAGTACCTTGCTTGCTCTCTGTGAGACTGTGCCGCTTGAGCGCATTTATTTTAGTGTCCTCATTCCCACAGGGGGGCCGCGCAATTCCAAGGTCTGTTCCGACAGAAGTTTCCCTTTGTCCCACCACTTCTTGATCGACGAGACGCGACGCGTTCTTCCGAGGAAGTGGACACCTATTGAGGCGTTACGATGTTCATCCTTTTCCTTCACTCCGTTTTGTTTTTGTGTCTCTCTCTGAGGAAACAATCCGAGATCTGAATTTCTTCCCCTAAGCATCGAGCGGCCTCCTGGACTCTCGTTCTTCGAGCTCAACGACGTCGTCCCGGTAAATTTCTTTTAGTTTTCTCCCAGGAGTGGAAGGAGGCCCAAAGTGGGAAAGGTTCGGACCTCCCTCTTAGACTAGTCTCAGACTCGTCAAGGCGCAGCATGTAGTACTGATCTTCTTTCGCGGTGGCTTCCTTTCTCTGAAAATCAGGAGCTCGCTTCTCTAGTAGAGTGACTCCGATGCTTTACGGTGGACGTCTTCGTCGTGGGCCCGTTCTTGGTTCCTCTTTCGCTTTTTTTGAAATCGGCCGCGGTCGCTGCTCTTATGGAGACCCCACCCGAACGCTATTCTGGTGATCGCGTAGAGGCCCTTCTTTTTTGTCTCCTCCCTACATATTGTGCGCCGTCACTCCTTTCTCAAATCCCATGTTTTTGCTTTATGCTTAACAGTCGGCAGGGCGGCCTCGGACTCTCAACCCTTATAATGGGATTTTGGGTTGTCCTGATTCTCCCTTCCCCTTAAAGTTAACGGTGAACGAACGTTGCCAATTGTAAGTAAGTCCCCAATCTTCCAGCCTTTTTAGTCCAATTCCGATTGACCGCCTCTAACGGGCTGAAGGCTCCTTTCTTAGAAACTGAAACGGGCCCAATACCCTTTTCCTCCCCTTTTCTCAGCCTGGCCCGTCAGCTCCTCTTCTAACTTTCTTACTCTTTTTTTGGTAGATTGTTCTGTTCACAAAAACTTATTCTTCTCGTTTTTTTCAGCCAGGTTTTTTAGTTTCTGTCAGAGCGGGATGGTCCCCTCCGACTTAAGTCCCCCCTTTTTCGGTCGTCTCAAGAAATACGTGCCGCCCATCGAGTCAAGGTGCCCTCTTTTTTTTTAAGGTCATTGGCTTCGACCTAGCGTTATTTTCCGCCCCACGGCTTCGGCCTTCCTTCGTCCTGTTTTTTTTGAAACGGCGGTTCCTTCAGGAGATTTCTTTTTAAGCACTGCACGGAGTCAGCAAATTAGAAGGGGTACGAGTTTTTTGCAAGGGGGTTTTTTTTTCTTTTCTTCAGAACGGAGAGCGTGTTGTTCCCCGTCCCGGTCCGCCAGCCCCCGATATACCCCTTTGGCATCCTTGTTCAAGCGCTCCCGCCCATTTTCCGCCGGATGCCTTTTGCACGCCCGTTGTCAAACGGGCCCTACTACTCCAGACGCCAGCGCTACCCTGATGAACCCCCTATTCGCTTTCCTTCCGACAGAACAGCGCGTGTAGCCCCCCTCCGAATCGTCCTTCATGTTTTCCTCAGAATGAGGTGAAGTAGTACCACTGCCCTCCCTTCTACGAGTCGGAGAATCACCGGGCGTCTTGGTCCCGGCTTTCCCTCTGGAAGCGCTCCGCTGCCTTTCCTGATTTGCACCCCTTTTAGGGAGTTACCGCGGCGTTTGCCTTTGGACCCGCCGCGCTCACGCCTTCTAGGCGTCGGCCTTCGACTTTGAAGAGGAAGTTCTTTCTACCCAATTGTCCATCAACGAAGGGTTCTTTTTCTCCCGTTACCCGGCCTTTCCCGCGACTCCCTTGCACGTAGCGGTCGACGTCGTGAAGCTTGGCACCTCATCCATGATTTCTATGTATTACTCACCGACGGACCTCTCCGGCGAGACCTCCCGAAACCGTTTTAGGGTTAGTCTTCCCGGAAAGCCGGAGCCTCTTTTGACCTCACAAGGCCGGACTTACTGAGAAGGCGGCGTCAAGCGCACCACTTTTTTCTCTCACAGATCGTTTTCCTTTTGTTTTTATCTCCTCCCCAGCCCTTTTCATGCCTGTGATTCCTTATCTTTTTTCGTCAGGTCCGGGTATTATCCTCTTGATTTTTTTTTTTTTTCAGACGGCTGTCGCTCCCGCATTCTATTCTCCTGCGAAGCTGCTGGCGCTATCTCTTGGGCTACCCTCTCCTCTCCTTTTTTTTACCGGGGAAAAGACAGTCTTCACTCGCCTCCTACCCCGGTCGGTTTTCCGGCCGTCGATCGTGAGGTTTTCCTCTTGATCTTCAAATAACCTTGCATTGATCGCCCCCTTTTGCGTAGGGAACTTCTTTTTGTAAACTCCTAAGAAGTCAACGGATTGCCACCTCCCCTTATTTCCTCCAGCGTTTAGATCACAGCTGGACCTCCCTCTCCCTCCCGACGCAAGTGAGACTCTTTGGGTTACAAACTGATGCTAATTTTCGGCGCCGGCTACGGCGCCCTCCCCCCCCCCCTCCCTTCTTCCTGGAGGTCTCTTTTACTATGCCCGCCGCGAAGGGCCTTCTCCCCCGGTTGGCGTATCGACGTTCATGGAGTGGACTCCTTTCTCTTGTCCCACTCTTTTCTTCCTCCCTTTCCCCCCGCCGACCCGTTACTTCTTTCTTAAACAAGTAAAGTCTTTTTTTTTTTGTTGCCCGTTGACCGCGGGTCGACATTTCTCTTTTTGGTGATGAGGCTTGAGGCGGGGAGGGAGGATGATATCCTCTCCAAATTGAGCTTTTCTATCTTATCCCTCCCACCCTCTCCTTTCAGTCCTTCCGCGAGTTTACCTGACGTCTCTAAGTTCTTGCTCGTTCGACGCATGGTAAAGCGTTTTTTTCCATTCTATTAATACGATTTGCTAGGGGATTGTCCATGCTCTCCCGTCTTTCCTCCCCCCGTCCTCACCAAGCAGTTCACCGGACCGACATCCATTCTGAACTAGATTTCCCAACTTCTTTTTCCTCCTACGCTTCAGGGATCCATCCGGATAGCCGCTTCTGGAGTTCCCTAAGAGGATTTCTACAGAATTAGATCAGATCGGCCTTCGCGCGAGGTATTCTGAATCTCTCTCTTTCCCCCCTTTTTTTTGTTTTAGCTTTATACGATGGCCGAGATTTTTCCTTACTTCCCTGCCAGAACTCAAGCAGAGTTCGTTTTTTATGTTTTTTTTTTAACTCTCTTTTTTTTCCACATTTTTTTTTCCATTTTTTATTATGTTTGGCCTTTTGTTTTTTTTTCCCCATTGGGGTCCTTTTCTTTTTTTTTTTTTTTTACTTGGTGGTGTTGGGGCTTTTTTTTCCTTTTTTTTTGTTTTTTGGGGGGTGGTGGGTGGTTTGTTTTTGTGTTTTTTTTTTTTTTTTTTTTTTCTTTGTTTTTTTCTTTTTTTGTTTTTTTTTTCTTTTCACCCCGGCGATCGACAAGGATGTTATGAAGTTTCTTTCACGAGGGCCACAGCCTGCATATGCATTGTGAAGGGTGGGGAGGTTGCGTTCGTATTAATTGTCTTCTCTTACTCTCTACTTCAACATCGTCAGCTTGCCTCCTCGCCTCACCCCTTGTTTCGATGTGTGAGGCAGAAGTACGAGGCGACCGTTTCTCTTAAGGCTGATGGTGGGGAGTGAGTGCTTCGGACCTGGAATCTCAACTTTAGCTTTCCCCAATCCTCTGCTGCAGTCAGCACACCTCTCCCCTGTAGTATCCCCTGAACTTCAAAGGCGTGTTTTTTCATAAGAGCGGTTTTTCCCCGGCCGCTCCTGATGCACGACTCTTTGCCCCCCCCCTCAGGTACGTCGATCCGTTTCTTTCCTTCACCCAGTTTTCCGTTTTGTTATCGTCATTTGCTCGACGCTAGTTGGGGCCTTTGAAGTTTTAAAGAACCCCCCCCTTGACGATGACCCTGCGTCGTGGATCAGTTGTACCTGATACCGTTACTCTCCCTGTTCTTGCCGCGAGTTTCCTCCGTGATCCGACAATTCTTTCGGTACGACCCGTAACGGCGGTAGACATCCAGTTTTCCTTTTTAATTGAGGGGCCGCTATCATGGATCGCTACGCTGTTTTGACCCCTCCATTCTTCTTTTCACTCTTTACCAGCACGATCGACGTCCTTTTTAACCTCCCATGGCTCGGTGAAGTCTTCTCCTGGATATTGGTTGGAAAAGAATAGTTTCAAACCATGTCCCCCTATTGGAATTAGATTTCCAAACAAACCTCTGTATCGCAAGCTTTCTCCCCGAGTCCCCTCCCTCCTTCTCTTTTTTATTTTTCGTTCGTCGTATCCCGCGAAATCACTTCTCCTTAAAACTCAGAACCTTCCCTCCGAGGATAGCGAGAAACTGGAATTAAATTCGGAGGCCAGGTTTTTGGCGAGATATTAAGGATGACGCGCGGCCGGACATCGGTGCTATTTTTCCCCCTGCCGGAAAGCCGAGATACGGTACTCCCTCTTATTTTTTGATAGACTTCTCTTCGGTTATTCGAAAAAGTCACTCTTCCTGTGTCTTGTATTCGAAGATGAGTGGGGTCGGCTTCGTTTCGCAATCACCTCGCGTGGCGC
>Ga0179591_1300343_pt1 | contig 11547 bp, 14 predicted proteins | sample CZOMad2_1_08_16f_FD_182891 | JGI IMG/M metagenome (GOLD analysis project Ga0179591, IMG submission 182891) | Vadose zone soil fungal communities from Angelo Coast Range Reserve, California, USA - CZOMad2_1_08_16fungal (PacBio error correction) | ecosystem: Environmental > Terrestrial > Soil >... | reverse complement strand
GTTCCAGGAGGCTTGTTATGAGCCTTCTTCTCCGGGCCGACTTTTCCTTCGATAGAGTTTTCTTTCCAGGAAATTTTTCTGAATTGATTAAGTTATCTCTAACCACTGCCTCCTTCTTAGTTCGCGAACGTAGTCCCGCCGACGAAGGTCAGCTCTCTGGTTTTTATGCGCAATACGACGTGGGTCAGATAGGGCTGTACGTTACCATAGGTGTGCCTCTTTTTCACGTAGTCGCCCCCCCCCAAACATTGAAAAAGCCCGTCTTTATGACTCTTTTCGGGAATCACTCCTTTGTTATCAGGTTTTTCCCTTAGTGGCCCATCCCTTCTAGGTTTCTGCCGGCGGTGTTTTTTATGCAGAGCTCGATCGGGAGATCTGCTCCCTTTTCTATCTCGTCCTGGGTACTTGTCTGTACCCGTTCCTTAGGTCGTCCTGGGGAAATTCTGCTTTTTACGCTTCACTCACGTAAGCATATAAACGGCAGGAATGAGCGTTTGGTAGAAGTTAACAGTACGCGCTCGTGCATTTTTCTCCCCATGCTCCACTACGGCATTGTCTCTTCTTTTTTTCCCTCTTACATACTTTTGCTGATTCCAGATCATACAAGGCACCGGCCGTCCCCCCCGCGTCTTGGGCGAGTGAACAGAACACTTAGTAGTCGCGCTTTTCCCTCCGCAAATAGCCTGGTGGAACGATATTCTTCAGAGGAGACCCGGTCACGTCCCTCCGGATTTTTTCTCTTTTTCAGGCGGGCTGGTCCCGGTTCTTCAAGTCGCGTAATTATCCGTTACCGATTACTGTCTAGAGTAGTACTCCCCCCCTGGGGCTTTCTCGAAGAGTGGCATTGTCGGGAGATAGAGGCACGACTGCTGAGGCCGTCAGACAAGCTGACTTCTTTTTTTTTCCCCTCCCATGTAGTTCCCCCCTCTTGTCTACAGTATCTCGATAGACGACCCCCCAATGATGAAGAGCAGCCCCGCCTTTTCGGCAACATCACGAATCTCCTGGGGACCGGAACGGCTTTTTCCCCGCTCCTCTTTCACTTTCCACCTCCCGACGACCGTTTTCCCTTTCTGGCTGTGCGCCTTCCTTCACTTGTTTCTTTGGGGTTGAGAGATCAGGTCGGAACCTTCCCTGCGCCCACCACCATCAGGAAGTCGCCACTGCACTGAATACCCCTCCTCCCTTCCCGATCCACCTCGAGTATGAGCAGCCTCTCTCCCAGAAAGAATGACCCCCTCCTTTTTTCAGATACTCTTTCCCGTGAACCTAAGACGTATTGCTCGGAGTGCGGCCCTTATCGTCCCCTTCTCCCATGGCCACCTCCATGTCTGTGCTTGGATCAGCGAGTGATGAGTCACTTAACTGGTTTTCACCCCCTGATGAAGAGTCGGGCGATACTGCTTGCGCAAGACACAAGAACCCCAGCTCTGCAGGCTTTCTTTTCGCGGGTGTTCCGAGTTTCCTTCCGTCCCGCCTTACTCGTGGATCGTCGTTTTTTTTTTTTTCTGCGGCTCGCGCGATGCGGGCCGAGGGTACCTTCCCCTTTTCTAGCTTGAACGATCGCGCTTTTCTCCTACTCAGTTTTTTGTTGATATCTCTCATTCCGCCTGATCTTTCCTACGCGCCTTCTTCTTTCTGGCGGGTGATGACCCCAAAGAAGTGCCCTCCATATTTTTCTTTTTTTCGCCTCGGCCCCGACGGATACACGACCCGGACAAACCATCGAACTCCTCTCGATCATCGGGCTTTTCCTCTCCTTCGCCTCTTTTATCGGAGATTCGAGAATATTCATCAGGTCTTTAAGACCGCACCCCCCCTTTGCGATCTTGTTAGAAGTCGGCGAACCAGGTCTTTTTTTCTTGGCCTTAGCAGCCTCATTTTAGAACGCGTTCCCTCCCCCCCACTCACTCCCCCCTGAGTCACCCAGTCTAAAGAGGATTCTTTTTTAATAGGGGCTTTATGCTTTTTTTGATTCTTGTTGCGAGTCTAGACGGTGGGGTGTCTGGACTGTTGGTGCGAATTCGGGATGTTTTGAGCTTTCCCCCCTCAGCACCGAGTTTGAAGGTTCAGACTCAGGAGTGAGAACGTTATAAACTCCCCCCCTTCCCCCTTCCACTTTCTTTTTGCGTCCCGCGCGTCGCCGGCCGCTCCTTCCGACGTTTGCGGTGTACGCCGCTCTTCTTTTCGTAGACGCTTTTCTGTTCAATCTTCCGCGATTTTTTCGTCAGGTGTGGTCGAATTCATTCACGAAACTCTTGAGATTGAGTAGGCCGCAGGTCCTGCTGCTCGTTACTTGACCTCTCCAGAGATCCCCATTTCCCCAAACATTTTTTCTTTTCGCAATACCCAGCCGACAGTAAGACTCGAGTCGGTCTGTACGGCGCACTTTTCCGCCCCCAGGAACCAAATAAAGGCTTCTGCTTGAATTTACCTACTCGCCTCAGTCTTGCCCAGGCCTAGATATTGCTGTTGCCCTTTAGCGTTTTTTCGTGGAAGGTTCCGATACGGTTAGTCGTGGGTCATCGCGGAACAGGCTAGCTCTATTACCTCTAACATGACATCACCGACTTTTTTTCGTTTTTGCCGCTGGCACCGCCGCGAAGATACGAAAATTTTTGCGTGTGCTACGGCCCAGCTATCCGTACGTCTGTTCCACAACTCCATTTTGATTTGTAGGAATGTTTTGTCTCCCTTCGATCGGCACATAAGCGAGTATTTCGATCTCGTAATCCTCGCCTTATTCAGCTATTATAAAATGTCTCTCCCCTACTTCGCTCGATCAGGAGCGTCCAATCCTTTACGTGACGATCCTGATGTTCCACGACGTATTCGGCCCCCCCGTGCGTATCTCTTTAGACTTTTCTTGGAAGCACGGGTAAAAATGATCCTACGTTTTCCTCACCTTTTTCTTCGACACCACCGAGCCCCTTTTCCGTGGAAGTAGCCTCCGAGTATGGCCCTCCACCTTCCACCTTCTATTATCCTTCCCTCCTTAGCGCCGGATAGAGGATGAAATTTGCCTCTCACCTTTTCCTTTTTGGGGTTTAGCGGCGACAGTCACACGTGCTTCGACCCGTCGGCGGCCTACGGCGGCGTTCATCAACCCCGACTTTTTACACTGGACTTCTTAGCGCCTTTTTCTTGGGTGTCCTCGTCGCCCCCGGACAGAGGCGGTCCCTCATTCTTCCCTTTCAGGATGTGGAACGCCGCGGTTGCGAACACGCCGTTGTCTCTTTTTCTTCTAGCCTGTCCCTGGCCCAAAAGACTCGAGAGCCCGGCTTTTTTTCTAAAGTTTTCTACGCATCGGTGTTCCGTTACGTTCTCTCCTGGAGTCGAGATGCCTGGACGAACGGCCGCAGGTACGTCCACACTCCGTCTTCCCACTGGAACACGTGTACAGTTAAAGAGGGTGCCTTTTTGATTTTTTTTTTACCGCCAGCCGCACATGAAGTCCGTCGTACGAGGTGGTGACCCCGAAGATATCTTACCCCGTGCGACGATATCCGCCTCTTTTTCAATCTAACCTTTGTTAGCCTAAGCTCTCTGTTTCCTGTACTTGGAAAACTTACCGCTTAGTACGGACGTGGAGACTCCTTTTTTTTTTTCTGGTGGACCCCCCGGGCAGAAAAGAGTGCGACCGGTATAGTTGACCCTCACCACGTTGCAGTGGCCCTTTGCCCCGCTTGATTTCTCCATTTCCTCCTATCCGCCATCTGCAGCGACCGTGTTCTTACGGCTTTGCGGGTAGGCGTGACCTTTTGTTTTCCTGCTCGATCGGCAGTGTTCCTTTCAGCAGAACACGCCGGCTAAGGTCCTGTTAGCGTTTGACTTCTTGTCACATCCATACGGGTCTTTTACAATTCAGGAGGCCAGCGCGTCGACTCCCAAAGGTACCGGCAATCACTTTCTGCACCGGCCGAAGGAAAGTCGGATGTGTTCATTTCCCTTCGTTTTTTCCCGGCGGAGGTTCTCGCTACGAGTGTGAAGCTAAGCTCCTATGCATTTTGCTTCAGAACTTAAGACCCCTCCAGGCTATCTGCCGTCGACTCGTAGAAGAATGACTCGAGTATTCGATTTTGGTTATTTAGAACCCCTTTCAGATCAGGCTGATGCAAAAAAGTTCCTTTGTGTGGCATTCTGAGTTACTTTTTCTCCCGTATTTCATTTTGATTTTCGCGTAGACCATGAAGTCTCGTGATTTCCCGCTACGAACGTGTTGCTCGAGGGTTAGGGATCGGAGACAGCTTCTTTTTCAGCGCCCTTCTCGAGGTAGTGCGTCAGTTTTCCCCCCCCTTTCCCTTTCCTGCCTCGACAGAGATTTTTTCAAGTACCGCGGGTCTTTCCTTTTTTGACGGTCTAATGTTACCGGTGAAGAGAGCCTCCTGAGCCCAAGGCGACTCCCTATCATAGTGGTTTCTTCCCCGTCCTACTGCTCTCGTTTTCTGAGCACGCTTTTTCGGAAGTTTCTCTGTGGCCCCGCGGCCAATTCGAGGGATGGCAAGGCTGGTAAGGCACCGAACTACCGCGTTTTTCATTCCTTAGTGACCCCATTGGACCCCCCCGGATGTCGGAAAAGGCTGCCACTCGAAAGTTTTCGCGGTCAGCACGACCCCTTCGTCACTCTCTTCCCTGAGTTCTCCTTCTCGAAGCAGCTTTCTTTTTCCCTCGGCGTAGCCCTGGATACACGAGTTTCCCCTTGGTTCCTTTCCCCGTACTGCGGTGGAGTAGCGCCCTGCCGCTCTCCGAGGAAGAACCCTTTTGTATCTTTTTTCCCTTCCCCCGGGGAACTCCTCCTCGAACACTTTTTGTCATCTAGATCAAGATTCCTTCGCGACCCCCTCCTTTTGCCCGCGACCTCGCGGCTCGGCACCAGCTCTTTTTAGGGGCGCGCACGCGTTCTTTTTGCCCCCCCTCTCCTTATGCTGAAACCTTCTTCGCATTCAGTTTGAAGCAGTGAGTGCACATGGAATGTTCTTTGATTTTGTGTCGCGGGAGAGAGATAAGTTTTTTTTGGTTCCAGCACCAACATCAAGGCTTTCTCCCCCCCTAGTCAATCCTACCATGAGAAATCACTGATTCCACACCCGTGATTACTCCAGAAGAATGACAACCAACTTTTCAGACGCTCCCCGAATGCCTTCTTCTACAGATTGCTTGAGGGACCCTTACGTCTGCTGCAGCATTGGCTTGACCTTCTTTTTCTTTCTTCTTCTTGCTAACTAGACGCGACGTGATTTCTTATTCTTCCTTTGGGAGATCCGCGTTGAGACCCAGTTACCGCCTTCCCCTTGAACCGATCACGGTTGTGAGGTTCGAGGGGTTTTTTTACGCCGCGCGTTTAGTTAAGTAGTGGCCGAGAGGAGCTTTTTTCTCATGCTCTTTCTATGACACCTAGCCTGGCGAGCCTCTGAGTTCTGTCCCCCTTCTCAGCCCCTACACTAATTGTGGTTGAGAGAGATTAATCGTGCCCCATACCCGAGAATACACGCTGGTTCAGCAACTCTTTTTTTTCCCTTCGAGCGCCGATCCCTCCTGCATTCACTGAAGGGTCTAAAAACGAGGTTTCCCCTAGGTTTTCGATCGGACCAACCCCGCGAACCTCCCCCCCCCCGGTTTGGGCTGCGTTCGACGGTCTTGCTGCACCTCTTTCTCAGCCCAGCTCCTCTTCCCAGTGAGAAGCCCCTTTGAAAATCACCTTGCGGACGATCTTGAGACACTTGGCTTCTTTTCATTTCGGGGCAGGCGCGCGAAAAACTCTCCCGCAACATCGGTTTCTAACTAAACTTCTGTGTTTCAACTTTCAAGGGGCTCTTACTTTCTTATCTTTTAGAGAAGAGACAGCTAAGCTTTATAGTGCTTTTTCCTTGAAGGAGTGATGAGACTTCCGGATGTGTTTGTGCATACTCGCGTTGACGGTTTTTCCCTATTATTAATCCGACCTTTCTAGACCTGGGCTGCCAATTCCCTTGATTTTTTTTCTTTTTCTTCAGTCTTTAGACGGACGGAGCTGACTCCTTCCAAGAGCTCGTCTGTGCTTTTTTATAAACTATGAACCATTCGATGCGGATGTGACCTCTCCTCGATTTTTCCTTTAGATATAAGGTGTGGTTCCCTAGAGAGTTTTTCTCTCTTGGGAAAACCAAGAAGTGGAACGAAAATGGGCGTCGATTTTCTCTTCTCTTCCAAATCAACTGCACGTTTTCTCCTCAGAGCTCTAACAATTCCCTCAGTCTCCGAGTCCAAGACTCAATAGAGAGTTTCCTTTTGGCCCTTTTCTTGTAAGACGGACATGTACACGCAAAACCAAGATGCTTTTCTCCCAAGTATCCCAAGACCCCGATAAGCCCTTGCTCTATTTTTCCATTGGAGGTTCGACTGGGATTCCACTCCGGTGTCTCCGCGTCGCTTTTCCTTTTCCGCCTCAAGACGGCGTCCCTCTGAGCCAAGATTGAGCAAGTAATCCATTGCTTTCCCTTTTTTTTGCGGAACACGCCGCGACGGTGCGCCCCTTCTCGCTGTAAGGAATTCTTTCGGTTTACCCCCCCGTGATTGACCGGAGATTCGGCGTGGAGACCCTTAGCTTTTTTTTTTTCAGCTCCCCGGACTTCGATTCACTTTCTTATCATCGACCTGCCTCAGCGAGTCAACTGGTGTACGACCCCCGGCATCGCTGCGCTTTTTTTTTCATCCACCCAGGTCTCCTCGCCGATTCCTTCCGAAGACTTCCGCAAAACCCCTGTTCTTCACTCTCTAACGTGATCGGACCCCCTTGCCCCTAAGATGAGCACACGGATTTTCCCTTTTTCCACAACCACCGATCTCAGCCCCGGCCTTCTCCGATAGGCAGTTCTTTTATGTCATCATACCGGGCTTGATGGACTATTTCTGTAGTTGACGAGCTCTGGCTGATTGATTAGATGCTGTTTTCAAGCCCTCATTTTTTGTTGGGACCGTTCACACGCGGAGATGTCCAAGGGCCGGAGGACGGTGGGAGTTGTTACTTCCCCCCCCCCTGACTCAGTTCAAAGACTCTCTGTCTACGAGTTTCGAGTAAAGGTGGCCTTTTTCATGTTTTTTTTTCTCTTTCCGGGTAGGGCCGGTGTCGCCGATCCGTATTCGGTTTTTGGTCGTCTTTTGTTTTAAACGCGAACCCATTTTGCGGTATCCCTTGAGGGTTTCTGCTTCGACCCGTCCGCGATCGCGACTTTGCTGGATACTATATTCCCCCCCGCCGGGTTCTTAGTTCGCGTTCTGGATCGGTCCATGCGAGATGTCGAAAAGCCACTTACGGAAAGACAGATGCGGTCCCTTTTTACTTTTTCTCATCACTTTCCAACCGCTCCGGATGCTGGGCCCCAAAGACATACGCCATTTTCCCTATCTGTTTTTTTGAATGTCCATGTCTCCTATCGTTTTGCCCCCGACCTCTCTTACAAACTTCACGCGGATAACACTACCTTTGGTGTGAGAGCTATGCTTTTCGGACTTGGGTCATCTCGGTCGGGTACAGGCAGAAATTCCCATTATCCTCCCTTTAGGCTTGTATCATGGAGACCGGAACAAGGCTTCTTTTCGGTTTTATTATCTCGCCACCGTCAATGACGTGGAAGTTAGTGAGGATGAGTTACCCTTCTCCCGGTGAAGAAGACCTACCTCGTGACACTGTTAATGCAGAAAAAAGAAGGATCTTTTGACTTCTGGTGATTTTGGTGTCGCTCGCGCTAGCCATATCGAGCCCCGACGTAGGAACACTCCCAGGTTGCAGGAAAGTCACTATTTTTCCTGAGTTTGAGGCGTCCCCATAATGATATTTGCTTTCCAAATTTTTTTTTTTACCCGGAAGGGGCGACGACTTAGCCACTCGGCACCCCTCCTCAAGGCCCAGAAGATTCGGGTCAACCGGCCTTCTTTTTGACTTTCCCCGACCCCCTCCTTTCTGGAATTCCTGTCCCTGCGTTCTTCCCTAGCTGTGACGGTAGAATTTCTCTGGATTTTCTTTTTTTTTCAGAATTCAACGCAAATGTAATCAGCAGGAGCAGGCCCCTTCGTAGAATCAGATTTTTCCATCCTCGATTGTAGTTAGTTAAGACCTTGATTTTTTTCCCCCCTCTAGGGAACTTCCCCCCCCCCCAAAGTGGGGCAAGGTGGTTTATCCTATTCCTTTGTTGATCATCTTTCTCTCCCCTGACACAGGGTAGCGGTAGGAGAGTGCTTCCTTTTAGGTGTTTTTTTACTTCTTTATCTAGTGGAACCTCGTTTTAAGGTTTCGAAGGACCGGTGATGTGAAGTCCTCTCGAGATAGTTCCTCCCGGTAGCCTTTGATTTTGCAAGCGATGTGCTTAGTCTTTCCGGAGGTCTCAGTCTTTTTCAAGGAGGGGTTCCCAGTTCCCAGAAAAAGGAAGCTGCAACAATGCGCTTTTTTAGACGCAGATCTCTTGGAATTGCAGTTCCCTCTCCCAGAAAGCCTGTTCGGCCTGAGTCTAGGCGGTGGAAGCTCCCACCCTTCGGCTCGCTATTCCTTTCGAATTCTTCTCACGTGTTAATCTCCGAGAACGCGTTTCTTTTTTTTCGCGATTCTCCCTTTTCCTGCTGCGACCCGGAGTAGTAGCACGTCACAGAGACACTCATACTCACTTTTTCCTTTCCCGGCAAGACCGCCTTCTTTCTGTATACGCGATCGCCAGAGCAGGTGTTTAGTAGCCGGTTTTTCAGTCTCTTTTTTGACCACTTAGTTCCCCCCTCGCTAGAGTCGTACTGCGCTGAGTAGAGCATTCGGATTTTCGGGATACTCGGCCCACTCGGTTTTTTACCTTTTTCCTCGCGACATGGAGTTCAATTCTTGTAGAAGAGCTTATTTTTTCTTTCTTCGCCTCGCACAATGATTCAGCTCTCGACTTTCCACATGCCTCTCATTGGACTTCTCGAAGATCGTGAAAATTGATGGCCTTTTTTGGTTTCTTAGGCGCCGCCCGGCGAAGCGCTGACGCAAATCTTTTTCCCTGGCTTTGCGGTCTTCCATGGTCTCTCCTGTCTCTGGCTATTATTTTCAATTTAAGGGAGAGCTCAACCCCAAGAAAGTCGCAACGAAGTCCCCTGCAATCCGATGAACCCCCGATTTCGCTTCTGCGCCGACGTTCCCGTCCCCGACTTCCCCCTTGCACCTAGATAGATCCCGTGCAGTGACACTCCTTATGGAATTTTTTTCTTTATGACGTTGGGCCTTAAGTATAGCATCCGCGTGGCGTACCTGGGAATCTGGACCGCCTCTTCTCCCCCCCCCCTCCAGCCTTTATTTTAGAATTCTTTCTCCCCGTGGTTGCCTCCGAGTTCAGACCGTCGACGAGCAAGATCGAGGCTTCGCAGGTTAGCGGGTTCGCTCGTAACGCGCCGGTCTCGGGGTTTTTGAGTCGAGCTGCAGGAGTTACGGCTCGTCTTTTTATGGTCCTTTTTTTTTTTTTCCCGGCTGGCCGCGAGCGCATGCCTCCACCCCCCCGATACTTTCATCATTTTCTTTTTTTCTCGCCCTTTCCGGCTAGAGATCCAGGCGCTGGGTTGAGCACCTTAGAGAAGTGACTACGCAGTCTTACCAGAAGTCCCCGCTGTAAGCTGAGTTCTCCTCTCCCCCCCAGTCCCCAACACGCTCCTTTAGAGGTATTTTCTTTTCTGAGCTTCTTTTTCGCAAGCGGAGATCTTCCCCGCGATTAATCCCCACTCAAGTGCGGCGATTTCCTTGAAACCCCCGTTCTCATCCATTTACCTTACAAAGGGCCTCTGTTTTTATTTAGGGATGCCGCATCAATTCGTCCCTACCCCCTTTTCCTCGCGGGGAGCTCTCTGCGTATCGGTTGGGTTTGCGGCGCTCCTAGGTGTTTTCTTTCTCTTTTTATTAGTTAATTTTGCGACGTCAGTTTTCTGGCGTTTTCCCCGCGCAGGGGAATTCGATATCCTTCTCTTAGTGTCCTTTTCCCTTTTTGGCGCCCGCCCAGTCCATGGCATAGAGGCCGGGCAGCGCATAATTGAAGCCTCTCCGTTCCCGTCTGGGAAGAGTCTGGTTCCCCCTAGTCTAAGTCGATCTTTCTTGAATTTCCTTCTGGTCGTCGCCGCGATTCTCCAGGTTCAGAGACTCAGCTCTTTCCATAATGCAACTCCATTTTGTATTTCTCCCCTTGCGGTTTGTTTTTTGGGGTGGTTTTGGGGGGGGGTCTTTTTTTGGTTTTGGGTGGGGGGGGTTTTTTTTTGTTTTTTGTGGTTTTTTGGGGGCGAACCCCCCCACATGACAGTTTTTCGCGCTTTCCCAATGCAGCGCCGGGGCTACTCCAGCGACTCGTAGAGCACTTTCCCTTTCTCTTCTCCCGTAATGGCCGTCGATACGTGGTACCCAGCGTTTCTATCCCGTCATACCTACCGTACCCGCGCTCTTTCTTTCTGCTCAATTCAGAGTTAGATGCAGCGTTACTAATCCCCCCTGTAGCGAAGTACATATCTTCTCCCGCAGTAGAGAGATTAACAGATGTCCCCTCTTCCCTTCCTCCAGGAAGACCGCCCCTCATGGTCCTCCAGCACTCAGATGAGAAAAGTCCCAGATTTCTTCAAAAGAATCTTTAGGAGGAAAACTCTCCACTGTACCTAGATAGGAAGGGCTCTAGCTATGCAAATAAGAGTTCCTCCTTTTCCTCCAGTCGAAGAGTAATCTGGGCTCCTTAAAAAAAAACAAACGGGGGGGCCATCCCACCCAACCCCCCCCTCCCCACCAACAAAACCCCCCAGCCCCGGAACCCCCCGGGGAGCCCTACACGAATTTCCGTTTTTATCTCGCTCCGATGCACCTTGAGACCGATCCTGATTCTACTCTGACCGATGCTCAAATTCATAGTTAAGAACGTTTTCCCCCGCGGACGCGGTTCACCGACTTCTCTCCGGGCGACTGCAAAAAAAAGTATCCCCGGTGTTACTTTTTTCCTCAGAAGGCCGGCCGGACAGAACCCCCATTTTCTTTCTTAGTCGTAGGCGGAAGACTTGCCCCCCTTCTTGGATGACTTCGCTTCAGATCTTTGACTGCATTCCTTCCAGGTGCCTTCTGTTGATTTCTCTCCCGTAAAAATGCATGACGTCGGCAGCACGTGGTATGCGGACTGAACCCGAGCGTCAGCGGGAGAGCAGTTACCGGGTAGACCTTTTTCCTTGAGAGGCTTACGGGAATTGTTTATCGAGTTGGAAGACGCCCCTTTGACGTTACCCCGAAACAGAGCCGGTCCTGCGAAGTCTTATGTTCGGGGAATCAGCTCCCACCCGACTCGCAGAGTAGCTTCTACTAAGCCACAGACTCCCTGTTCCGTTCCCCTTCACGGTCCCCTCCTCGTAGGATAGGAGTAATGGCTTTTCTCACGGCATCCCAGAACGACCACAAGACAGATCTACACGTAACTTTGCTGTCGAAAACGTAGGTACCCTTCGGTTCTTTTTCAGGTGCTGGGGACGAAGCCCTCCCTTAAGTGCGTATTGACTGTACCTTTTTACGAGGTTGAACCCGATTCCCCCGGCAGA
>Ga0179591_1291020_pt1 | contig 11547 bp, 17 predicted proteins | sample CZOMad2_1_08_16f_FD_182891 | JGI IMG/M metagenome (GOLD analysis project Ga0179591, IMG submission 182891) | Vadose zone soil fungal communities from Angelo Coast Range Reserve, California, USA - CZOMad2_1_08_16fungal (PacBio error correction) | ecosystem: Environmental > Terrestrial > Soil >... | reverse complement strand
TCAATCAGGCTCCCCTCTTCTTTTCCTCTTCCCCTCGCTATCAAGCACGGCAAAACTTCCTTCCTCCCCAAGAATGAGGACACTTCGCCCTCAACTCTCCCCCTCCTTTCCCGCTTCTTGCCCTTCAGCACGAGGACTACCACCCGCCCTATCGGTAGCAGTTCATCTTCAAGACCCAGCAAACCTGAACACGCCGGCACCCTCCATCCGAAAAGTCGCCACTCCCCAGTCCCCCCTCTACCCCACCCAACCACCCCCCCCCCCTTCTGCCCTCGTAGAAAAAGACCACCAACACCCCGTCCCCCTATTCCCCTCTCAGGTTACCCTCAGCAAGCGGAACCCCGTCCTCTGTTCCCTTTCTCCCCGTGACCCAAAGTCCCCTAACTTCATCAGGGATTCGCTTTTTTTGCTGCCCCCTGAATTTTGATTGACTTCAAAGAACCCACGGCCCGGACCCTCCCAACCCTTTTTCCTGTTCCAAAATTCCCCCCCCTTTGAGCCTAAGACCCCCTGGTCCCGCCGTGGGTGACTATTCGACCATTAACTCCCCTTTTGCGTAAACCCTGCCGGTCGTTGTCTTCCTCTTCCTGTTCATCCTAGTCTGCCGCGAGAAACCTCTTAACCGCGGGTTTCCCAGCATTTCTGTAATGGGCGCTTGAGATATCACCCTCGACTCCTTTTTCCTTTGGGGGAGGAGATGGGTTTTTTTCTTCTTTTTGGTATTTTTCTTTTTAAAGCTTTAAGGCTGTTTCTGGTTGGGCGAGTTGAGCAGCAGTTGGGTGGGCGGTCCCTCTTCCCCATGTTTTCATTGTTGAGTTCTTTGTAGGAGCTTCTCCTCGAGCCCGGCTTGTCTTCTTCCGCTGATCCTTGGAGCTGCTGACTAGTCACTATCGTATCCGGCGTTGTGGTTGGGGTTCTTGGTTCCTCTTTTCTCGTGGTGTTTTGGCTCCCCAGGTTTTGGGTTTGGTTGGGGTTTTTGGCGCGTTGTTGTTTGGCGGGGGAAGGTAGGAGGGTGGTTTCTATGTCGGTCGATGGGGCGTCGTTTTGCTTTTTTCCGGGGAAGTTTTAGTAGTTGATACCGGAGCTGGATTTTGGGGTTGTGTGCGTTTGATGCTCTCGTGGGTGATTGGGCCCGATTTTTTTAGAGGGGAGGCGGGTCCTCGGGAAGAAGTAAATTGGTGTACTTGTGCTTGCGTCTTTTTGACCTTTAGGCCCGTTCTGGCTGTCGTTTTTCCCTGATCGACATGTTTTTGATTTGTGGGCGACTCCCATATTCTTTTTTAACCCGCTTGTACGGTTGATTGGTTGTGAATGTGGCGTCTTTTTTTTTTCCTTGTAGGGTTGGGGGTTTTTTTCTTTTCTGTCGAGTTTAATTTTTCTTTTGAACGTTGACTTACTGCTTTTGGTTTTCTTGGGATTTTTGTGAGAATGGTTTTTTCCCAGTTGCGGTCCCCGGGTTCTTTCTCAGTAGTGGAGAACCCCGGAGGTTTTTGCGGGTCGGGAATTCATTTTTTCTTCCGGTTTGTGCGTTACATGCGTTTAGTTGCGTTGCTAGTGCCTTAGCGCTGTTCTCGAGGTGGAGCGCTCTTGAGGTGATGTGGCGAGACTGCCGGTTGTTTTCTCTGTAATAGATGAGGGAAAGGTCTGCTTGGAGCGAGTGTGTTTAATGGGGGGACACATTCAGCCGGTCAATGGTGCTTCCTGTTTCCTTCGTGGGTTTTGCCTTTTTTTTTTTTTTTTTGGTGGAGGGGGTTACCTGGGAAATCCCTCTAGTTAAATGGAGGAAGCATGATACAAGTTCCTTGGAGGATGTGTTTTATGCCTCGTTCTCTTTTTTTGATGGGTTTTTTGTTTGGGGCTGGCTTGTTGTTTATCCTAATTCCGGCTGAGGCTTCTCGGGACTGTTTCCTTTCCTTTTTTTTTTTTTCCAGTTTAGGAGTCGGTTTCGGGGTTTGGAGGGGGTTTCACAGGTTCTTTCGCGTTTTTCTTTTCCAGCCCTCTGTCTTGGCGTTGTTCCGTTGCTTTTTGCCCGCCAGATTTTTTCTGCCCACACACCAGTTGAGTGGTGTTGCGTCCCATTCGCACTTCCTCGTTTGTGGGGGTGTTGCCTCCCCCGTTTAACGTCGACCTTGGTTTATGCCAACCCCTTCGTTTTCGTATGGTTTCGCACCCTCTTCGCTGTTTCCCCCGCCTTTCCAGATTCAGATTGAAGTGTACGTATCTTTTTCGCTCGTCCTCCCGTTGCAGCATCTCTCAAAAATTTTCCGCTTGATGCTGCCCGACCGTTCGCGATTCCTCCAGTATTTTCCTCGCGGTGATCATCCTTCTCCTGCTGGACTCCTTTCTATGGACCCAGGTTCCGGTTCGCCCCCGCTCTTGAGTTCTATTTTGAGGCGCACACATTCCGCCCGCAGGTGTTTATCATATCGCACCACCCTTGGTCCCGTCGTTTGGGCTACGTATAGGGCCGTGGACTTTTAGGTAACCAACCTTCATCCCCAAGTTCGTACAGTGTGCCTTTCCGGATTTTTTATCCACGGTCTTTACCCAAACCCTCCACTGATACCCGATGTCCCGTAACAAGAATCGTGAGTCCCCCCAAATCCGGAAATTCGTCAGGCCCTTCTTCGTCATTAGGATGTTACCGTCTTTGGCGCCGCAGGTTCCGCTGTCTTGATCTTGGACCCCACCCTTCCTTTTTCCCCTCAAGATTTGTATACGATTAGGCTCGTGGCCGAATCGGGAAAGTTTTATTCATGTTTTCTTTTGATGAGAAACTTCCTCCGCACCTTCCCCTTCCTGATCCACAACCCTACATTGCTCCCAGGGGTTTGGAGTCATTTGAGTAACGCATTCCGAGGGTTCCATTTTTTTCCACGACCGACCCCCCACACCCCTCTGTAAATGCCACTCATCTTTTAATCGGCCCCCTCTCCCCCCGAGTACCCTTTTTTCAGGAGCCTTCCGCCCTTAAGGGTGTCCACGAGCCGCCACCCAAAAATCGTGGGCCATGGCCATTTTTCCTCGTTGCTCTTACGGTGGCTTCCATTCCCCACAAATCCATTTTTTTAGAGTGTTATTCGTGCTATTTTTTCCCGCTTTCCCTGCAGGTGCCGTTTTTGTAACGAGGGCGGGCTGTGGTCTCCTCCTGCCTCTTACCGAGCAGGTTGCCCGCAAGGAGGTCTCGACCCTCCTTTTTCATCTCCCAAATTTCCTCTCTGAAAGAGATCGCGTGTTGAGTTTTCCCCTTTGTTAGGCTTTCGTAACAAAGTTTTTTTGCGTAAGCCATGCCATCCTTTTCGCGATTGATTTTTTTTTCGACGACGCCGTGTCTTCAAGGCCCCCTTTCTTTTCGGGGAGTCTTCATGTAAACAGCGGGCCTTCATCAGTCTGGGTTAGTTTCGTTTTTGCCATTTGCCTATAGGCAATGTAGACCTCTTTTGGGCTCTCTTTCCTGGTTCCTTTCCGTCCAAATTTTTTTTTGGTGTCAGTTTCCACGTGATTCTGCCAATTGCCGGCACTTCCCGTTTCAAGGTGTTCACCCCTTTCCGTTTTCTCACTCTTATTCGGGTCTAGCCCTAGTACCGGCGACCTCGCGTACCCGCTTTTCGACGTTTTCACTTTTTTTTCTTCCACAATTGTTTTTTGTTTTAAGGGCCCCCTCGATGACGGAATTTTCCGGCGTTCAGTTTTTGTCGTATTCAGCGTCTCCGTGGGATCCTGCACTACTGCCTCTTTTTCCCCACGCAACCCTCCCCCCAGGACCCCATTAGATCCTTCGCCTGTTGCCGACCAGCTGGTATTGCTTTTACGGTTTGTGACATCGAACCAGGTCTTTATGCTCCCGCTCACTTTCCGTGGGTCGGCTAGTCGGATTGGTTGGTGTGACCATGGGCCTGTCTGCGTCTTCCCCTGGTGGGAACCCTGCCCCAGGCCACGTATCCTTTATGCGGTTCTTTTCCATTTCTATCTTGGATTCTTCTCCCTCCTTTTGGGTGCTGCGACAGGCCTCACATGTTTCCGAGTTACTCCTGGAGATCCCAATTGCGCGAATTTCCCAACTGGACTTCATCTTACATTTTCCCGTCCTGCTCCTAGACCCCCTCGATCCCCGCAGGTGTGGCCCAACTCGTGTTTCCCAATCTCCTTTTTTTCCCCCCCCCCCGCTCCCCCTTTTCCGCCCTGGCCTCTTCTGTTCACCCCTTCGGCCTCTATGGAAATGTTTCAATTTACGGTGACGCCTGGTTTTTTTTGAGAGTGGCCCCCTCTTTTTTTTTGGTCCGAGCGGGGACGCTTGATGTTCGTTACTCCCCGCTATGCTATAGACTTCCCTTCTTTTGCCCCTCTCGTTTTGTGAACTTCTGCAAACATTCCAATTTCACGTCGTTCAGCGGGTCCCTCTCCTGGTTTCCCCTGATGCGTGTACCTACTTTTCCTCTTTCCTTTCCAATAGAGAACCGGGGCTTCCAAGCCTTTTTCACCATCCTTTTGAGATCAGAAAATCCCAGGGTTCCCTCCCCGGGTAACCCCCCCAACCTGTGGTTTTGCATCCCCTATGACTGTCAAAAATCTTCTTTGAATTTACAGAAACGACCCCTTTGACTCCCCAGTAGTCCCAAATTCTCCCGCCTTTAAATTTTCCCAGGGGCCACTTTTACCTTAGCCTTAGAACGCTTCTTTTACGACGATGACACTAGGAGGCCCATCGCGATTCATGAGTTTTTCGTCCGTCAACTTGGCAGGTTTTTCCCCAGCCTCTCAACGCAGGACCTCTCCCCAGCTTTTATCATTTCCTTAATTCTTCAATGCACTTTTGGCTGAGTAGGACCCGTTTTCCCTGTCCTTCCTCTTACTTTTTTGAGACCTGCCGAGGTCCTCTATTCGATCGCCGCGCAGTTTTTCTTGACTAGAACCTGGCTTGTAACCCCCCTACTGCCATACCACGAGGGGCTTGTTTTTGTCCCGACCTCCGAGTTTCTTGACGTTTACAAGTTTTTTCACCCCCAGTGGGGGGCATTTCTCGATCCTCCCTCCTCTTTGCTGCAAACCCCTTTTGTGTGCGCCTTATCCTTAGAGTTTTTGACAGTCTCGTAGTGGACCTTTATGGTCATTTGGCTAGGGTTTGTGTTTTCTTCCCAATAATCCCTCCATAATGGCCGGCGTTTGGGCCTTGTATTCCACTCCCCCCTCTTCCCTTCGCTCTGTTGTTTCTCCTTGAAGGAATTAGTGGAGTAGGCTCAGCAACGAAAACGATTTAGTAGCCCCCGATGTGGCACCTACCAATTTAGGTTCCCCCCCCCTTTCTTGAATGGTCTGCCGGCGTGCCCCTAGGTTTCCCACAGCGTTTTTTTTCGTCTTCAGATTCCCCCTTTCCCTTAGAGACGTTCGGGTCAGTGGGGGGTTTGGGGGAAGTTCTTCGCCCCCCCTGCTTGCAGATTCTTCTTTTTTCTGATTTGTTCTGTGTTACTTAATTAGCCCCTAATTGTTCTATTTTTTGCAACTTTCCGCCAATTTCGCAAGCCCCCCTCTCCTACTCTCCCCTCTTCCCTGAAGTGATTTTTCAACCCGCCTCCCGACGGCCCGTGACCGCGACTGCCCAACGTTGTTCCTATCTTCTCCCAATTTCTAGTTCCCTGGCTCCGTTTTTCTCAATATCTCCCTCTGTGTTCCTTCTCCCGCGTGCCCTAGTTGCCCTCCATAAGATTCCCTCTGGTCGCCCTCTTTTCACCGGGGGTCCATAGCAAGGTCCGGTTGCGTCCTGGATTCTCCTCGCTTTTCTCTTCGCAGATTCCTGCTCTGAAACATTATGTCCCGAGTGACATGATCTAAACCCCTCTCATGCTCCTCCTGTTCCCGATCCCTGTTGTCGACGTTTTTCTGATTCATCACCCTCCGGCAAAGTAATGCAGGATTGGGCACCGTTTCCCCCTCCCTTCCCTTCTGTTTGTTTGCTCGTAAAAAGTGGCCGGGTGGCACAGTCCAACAGAAAAACAACCCCCCGAAGTCCTTTTTTTCTATGGAAGGAATTTCACACATTCTAACTTTGTCTGCGTGGCTTGAACAATAGTGATGAATGGCCCCCCTCTACAATCTCCTTGTCCCCTCCATCCACCTTCCTCCTTCCCTCTACCTATCTTCGCTCTCTTCCTCACCACCTTCCCGCCCTTCCAACCCCTCCCACCCCCCACCAAACCCACATTCTTTTCACCCGTCCGCTTTTCTTTCCTCCCCCTCCTCTCCTCTCATCCCTCCCCCCCTTCTCCCACTCCCTCACCCACCCCTTCCCCCTCCTTTATCGTTTATACCCCCACTCCCCCCCTCTCCCTACCCCTAACCATAGCCCACCAGCGCACTCTGCCCTTCCTCCTTCCGCCTCCCCGCCATCCCTTCCCCTCCCCCTCTCTATATCCGCTGACACACACGCCCTCCCTCCTTTCCCCCCTTCATCTACTCCCTTCCCCCCAATCTCCCCCGACCCCCTTCAACCCCTTCTCCCCCCCACTCCAGGTGCCTTGCTTTCGTCTCCTCCCCTCCCTTCCCCCCCCATTCCCTCCCCCCCCTCCTCCTTCTACCCCGCTCTCTCCCTTCCCGACTTTTTCTCCTTCCCACTGCTCTGCTATTCCCAACCCCACTTATGGATCTCCTTTCTCTCCGCATTTCTCTTTCCCTCTCCCCCCCCCCCTTTTCCCCCTCTTAAACTTTCACCGCATTCGTCTCCATCCACATCTCGCAACTAAGTCAAGGGAATAACAACCACCCCATCCCCCCTTAATCCCCCGAACTGAGCAACCCCCCCGGTTCCCATATCCGCCTCACTCCTTTGAGGTCCTGTCGGGCTCACCCCCCCCCCGCGGCAATAACCTTCCAGAACAAATTCTCTCCCGTCCTTTTCCCCCAGCCACCGCTGCGGATCCCGAGCAGCCTGTTGCCGTTTCATGACCCCCCATCATCCAGACACTCCAAACGGGATCCGCCACTATCTTTATCCCTCAGCCCGACACCTCCGTTGTGCTACTCGCACCCCAAAGAACCTTTTGCTTCCAAAGTATGCCGCCCGCTTTCCCTCCACCGAATAATCCCCCAATATCACGAGGCCCTCTGAACACAGACGTCCTTATAACCCGCACCCGCTTTTTCCCTGAAGCAACCATTTTCCCCTCCCCACCATTACAACCCCCTCCTTACTTCTTTAAGTGAACTATTTATCGTCCCCATACATTGGAATCATTGTCCCATGTTTTTACACGCAGCCAAAAAACGTCCTAGGCACCCAGGGCGCCTGTAGTCCTTATCCCACCCAACAGCCCCACCCCCCCCCCACTTCCACCCACAGCCCCCTCCCCCCCCCCCCTACTTTCCCGGTTAGAGGTATGGTCGTTCCCCTCCTCCTAACGTTCTATCATCCTCCATCTCAACCTTTCATCGGCGTCAGGAAATCCTCACTGCCTGCCCCCACCCCCATTCTCTTCTTCCATTCTGGGTTTCCCAATAAATTCCCACATCGGCCGCTACCCCTCACCTCCAAGACGCCCCTATGACCGAAACCCGTGCCCGCTCGCCTGTTATAGCACGCTCTTTCCCCTCAAGCCCCGCACTTGCCCCTCGAAGAGAGTAGCGGCACCCCCGCCAGCATCCAAATGCTCCCCGTACGAACCCACCCCCTCTATCTGCCCCCACCCCAAACAACCACCACCCCCCTCTCCCCCCCCCCAAGGACCACACAAACCCCGACCCCCTGAACCCCTGACGAGGTCCTTTTAGACCCCCCTATGATATTCAAAATCCAGTGTCACCTAGTATGACTGTGCGGGAATTACCACGACACACTGTAAACAATCCCATTCTCCTCGTTTTTTCCGGGCCCGTACCCTGCTGACGCCCCCACCCGGCACAGGTCCTTGCGCCCAAGCTTACGTGATTTTTTTCCACCACATAACCCCCCGCCTCCCCCCCACCCCCAAAGACCCTTTATGGCCCTCTGTGTTTGATGCTCGACGCACGCACCATTAACCCATCTCAGTTGTCGGAAAAAAAGGACGGGTCCAGATCAGCTCCTAGACTTCCTCCTCCTTTGGTTGTTTTTTTTGCCTATCTTTTGAAGGAGTAAACCGGCGTTGTGGGTCCCCCCTGCAACGGATCCCGAGCCTGATGCGAGAGGCAGACCATCACTAGCTGTATTGGAGTTTTGGGTTATTTTTTTTTCGTGAGTTCCCCCCCCCGGAGGTCGGCTTGGCTTCCCTTTTGGGGGTTCTTGGGCAGAAGGGCCTTGGACTTTTTTTCCTCCCTCACATGAGGTGACTTTTTTTCGGCGGATTTCCGCTCGCCAGGCGGTCCTTTGTGATGATGTCTTTCGAGTGCGGTTCGTCGCAGTCCTTTCTCGTCTGTAGGGGGGTGTTTGTTTTTTTTCTATTCTTCCTTTTTCGACGGTGGGGTGTTTGTTTGTTTTTTGGGGGCGTGTGGGTTTGTCGTGGGGTCCTCTTGATATTTTCTCGATTCTTTTTGGGTCGTTGCTGGTCCCAGCTGATGGGCAGGCGGGATCCAGGAGGCTCTGGGTCGGGCGAGGGTGATGTTCTCGTGTTTTCCTTTTTCAGCTGAGGGTTCTGTTGGGCCGGATTGCGATGGACCAAGTCCCTGTTAGAATTGAATGGGTTTTGCTTAAGTTTTTTTTTTTTTCCCTTCTTCGGATAAGATTTTGCTCGTTGATAGATAGAGAGGGATTGGTGTCACGACCCCCCCCCTTAGTCGAGGTTAGGAAGTATGTGTTTTGCCCTGTGGGGTTTTTTTGTACTTGTTGGGTGTTGGTTGTGGGATGGGTCTTTGGGACTTATAGGCATAAGCTGTTTGCCCGGGAGGGCTTTTCCCTTGGGGTTTGGTGAGTTTGGCTTTTGGGGATCCTTCGTGTCACTGATGGAAGTGTAGGAGGAGTTTAGTAACCCGAAGGACTTACCCTTGGGCTTTTTTGTTGCTTTGCGTTTTTCAGGTATTTTGCTTGCCCATCACGTGCTTTATGCAATATAGTTTTGTGGGCCCGAGAGAGATCTCGTGAGCCGTTCTCCTAAGTGTCTTACGACTCGCTGTTCTGAGCTTCTAGCTGAATCTTTTGTTTTCCTGGTTTTCTGGTCCTTGTTCGGTTTCATTGGTGTGCGTGCTGCGGAGTATGGTGGTATTTTTTTTTTGATTTGTGGGGGCGTTGGCATCAACGTAATATGTCAAGTAATCCTCCTTAGTCGTCTCCAGTGGGTTTAGTGTTTTATGCCGCTTCTCTTCGTGATTTCCGTGATGGGGTGGGTGTCAGGATTTTTTGCCCGACTTAGTGAGAGTAGGAGGATGAGTTTCCCACTTGTAGGGGGGTGCAGGTCTTTTTCTGTGTATGGGCGCGGGGGTTTTTGTTTTTGGAGTTTTGAAGTGACTGGTCTAGATTTAAGATGCGTTTTTTTCAGTTCCTTTTTCCGCAAACGATTTTTCAAAGACAGTCCTTTTCCCCACGTTTTGCGAGGGTTGTTGCTTTTTTCCCCGAAATTTCTCAAAGATTTTTGGTTGGTGGTGGGCGATTTGATTTTTCCCACAACCAACCCCCATCCCACTGTCGCTCCTTCCTGACGAGCTGTAGCGGCCCTTCCCAATTCCAATGACGGCTGCTCGTTTCCCCGAATAATCGCGCCCCTGACGGTTTGGAAACCCCCGATTCCGACCGTAGTATTTTTTTCCTGCAGCCAATATGATAATTTCTCTCCAAATGTAAGCGGTTCTTTTTGATTTTATCCCCCTTACGAGGATTCCCCCTCTCTCTCCTATAACTAAACGTATGCCTCCCTCCTTCTTCCCCTGCTCAACTTTCAGATTAGTGCCCATTATCCCCTTATGGACTTGTGTCGTCTTCCTTGTTTTTTAATAGAACTCTGCTGGAATTGTCTCCGAAATCCCCCAGATTCAGTTTTTATATATAGTCACCCATGTCCAGCGATTTCCACAATGCGATCGGGGGTCTGATGGGATAACCACCCTCTGGACCGTACTTTACCAGATATGTTGGTTTCTGTTATTGTTTTTTGACGTTTCTCCACTTCTTTTTGACCCCCCCAACAAACCTTCCGAAATGAGCTTCCGAAATTTTCAAACCTGACAATCCCCCAGGGACACTCCCTTCTGGTTCTGCCGCAAGACTAGGGCGCCTCGGCGGCAGCGCTTTGTGTCTTAGATCTCCTTTAGTTTTCCCACGTTCCACCCCCCGCCCCTGCATAACTTCCCTTTCTCTTTGCGACGATTCACTGATTTTTTTTTGTAATCGAGCCAGGTCCAATAGCTTTTGTCGTTTTTTTGCTGACCCTCCTACCGAAGCTTCAGTGTTCGTCCCCACACCAGACATTCTCGAGCTCGGTTTCCTAATCCTTCTCCCGGCCAGTCTTGCAATTTACACTGACAAAACAAAATTTGACTTTTCCGTTCAGATAGTACGGGTCAATAAGTCCTTCACCTCTTCAATTTACCTGCGCATGATTCCTTATTTCTCAGCACGTACTGGTAAGCTATAACCCCTCCCACCAACTCTTGTTTTTCTACTTTTGTGTTATTTGATTATAATCCTTCCCCCCTATAAGCTTTTTCCGTCCCAAACAAGACAGGCACCTTTTTACCCTTTTCGCTTTTTTCCCTACTTTGTCTGTTATATCAAGTTTTACCTCTGCCCGGTTCGAAGTTGCCCGCTGAAGCAGTGCTCAAGCAAGTTTTTTATCTTTTTTACCTCCTCTCGTAGCCATTCCCTTGCATATTCCCCCCCTAGTTGGCGATGGCCCTTTGGAGGAGGAACCTTTTACAATCAGGAGTTTTATCTGCACGCCCCAGTTCCCTACTCTCGCTGAAGGGATTGGTCTACGTTCGACCCGACTCCACTTTTTTCTAAGGTCCCTCAGGCTTTCCTTTCCTGGTTCGCGAGGGCAACCTCTTGCCTTTCTTCATCTCCTTCCTTTGTTCCTTGCTCTGGTCAAAGTCCCCCTTTCCTCTGCGACTTCTTTTTTTGCCGTCATTGTTTTTGTTTTTGCTGCGTCCCCGTTGTGGGTGGTGGCATACCCTTTGATCCTTGAGCGCATTTGCCCGCCAGTTGCAAAGTTGCCGCCCCCCTGTCTTCCCCCTCTCGTGTTGTGTGCACGAATCGTCGTTTCCAGCTTGCTCTTACCGTTTCTTACGGGTTCACCCCGCTACGCCTTTCACTCTTGGCGGAACCATTTCGTTTCTATTCCCCCATCGCGTATTTATCTTCCCTATCTGGGTTGTTCGTTTGACCAGAGCACATCTGGACCTCCTTGCCCCCGCCCCCTCAACGTCGGACCCCAGTTAAATATCTGCTGCATGACTCCATCCTCGGCCGGTTCCTTTCCAACTCTTTCCTTGGGCTAAAAGGCGTATTTTATTCCCCTTTCCTTGGTGAGTATTTCGCATGGGGTTCGGGTCTTTTTTTTTTCCTCCGCCAGACCTTTTGCCTTGTCTTCCTTTCCGTCGTGTGTCGAACCCCAATTGTCCCGTCACTCTCTACGGGTGGCGCATTTATAG
>Ga0179591_1238956_pt1 | contig 11547 bp, 15 predicted proteins | sample CZOMad2_1_08_16f_FD_182891 | JGI IMG/M metagenome (GOLD analysis project Ga0179591, IMG submission 182891) | Vadose zone soil fungal communities from Angelo Coast Range Reserve, California, USA - CZOMad2_1_08_16fungal (PacBio error correction) | ecosystem: Environmental > Terrestrial > Soil >... | reverse complement strand
GACCATTCCTCTCTCTTTTCTTGGTATCGACCCCCTTAGTCTCCGTCGAACTCGACGCGTCTTCGCTGGAGCCCTGGTCACCCTTCCCTTCTCCCCTTAAGGAGGCCCCCCCCCGGTACATTGAGTAAACCGACGAATTCCTCGCCACCCTTTTCCGCTCTTCTCTCGGCTCCTTTTTGGTCTTACATCCTGGTCAACCCACTCTGGTCTCCTTTTCTTTACTTTTTGGTCGGTACTGCATTCTTCCCTCCTTCTACCTTAACTTGAGAAGGCGTAACCTTATGTCGCAATCCCTCTTTCGTGATTCAGGATCCACTCAGGAGGAGCTTCTCCACACGTTTTCTTCCGTACCCCCCTTTGCCTTCGACTACACTTGTTTGCTCCCCCCCTTTGGCTCGTCCTCCCCGGCCATTGTGATCCCGCTGGACGATTTTCTTGTCCCAGCACGCACGCCTACTTTTCCTTTCTCCCCTTTTCCAGGAAATGCAGACGACCGCTGTTTTCACCTTCTCCGTTGGCGCCAACGATTGCGTCGCCCTCTTTCTTTCTGGTTGCTTAAAGAAAGAGTCGCATAAGCTGTGGTTAATGGGCGACTTTGTTGTCCCTTTTTCCTGACTGTCCGTGACTCTGCTCTTTCGGTTCTTCAGGCAGAGATAGGTTAGCCCTTTTGCATCTTTAGCTTTGACTCCTCCTTTCCTGCTTTAGCACGACATGACGCGGGCTACCAGCACCACACGTTCCAGCGCAACTTCCCCCCAGCCTTTACGCGTCGATAGTGCGTAGCAGATCACGCAGAACACGTGGACATGCCATTCCAAGTGTTCGCCCCACGACCCCTGCCTCTTCACACCCGACGTGTCCCGTAAAATTTTTTGCGCTCATTCCCATCTGGCCTCCGCCACTTTTTCCCTGCCCTCCCCGTTAGTGCCGCTCAGTCCCTGTGTTTTCCCTTAAGCCATCTCCGAAGAGATGCAATAGGCCTTTCTTTTTTCCCCCCCCGGCGTCGTACGATCCCGGAACTCCCTCCGCTCCCCCCGATTTTCCGCTCCGGAGTGTCTGGCGCACGCGCCTTTCTAACGCACCCTGGGCGGTCCCCTTCCATTACTGTCGTCTCCTTCTTTTCCGCTTTTTCCCTCAAGTGGCACTGTCCATAACGTTTCCGTTTTTCGTCTCCGTTGCCTTCCACTCCTCTTTCCTGGGATCGGAGTACCGGTGGGATCATACCCAATGGAACGGTCCTGCCCTCTCAGTTTCTCTTGGTTACGTGCTCTTGTTTGCGGCCCTCTGACACGGCGGAGTTTGTTCCCTCCCTTGATTCCCGGGTGCTAGGGCGGCTTAAGAAAGGAACCCTCCGTGCTTTTCGGCTTTTCCCCGCCTTTCCGTACGCCCTCCGAGAGTGCTGGGTGGTTTTACCCGACCTCTATTCTCCCACCTTGGCCCGAACTTCGGCTCGTGGACAGTGCCTGTCCTTTTGTGTTCTGGATCGGTCCATGTTTGGAACGACTTCTTGTCCTCCACTTTAATGTTCGGGTTCGGATGAGGGCCGAAGTGACTCGAAACCTCCCCCTTTTTTTGAGGATGTCAAACTATTAGGAAATGCATTTGCACACGCCAGCTTTTTCCCTTCTTCCTTGAGCCTCATTGCCGCTTATCAGGGTGCAGATCGCGAGGGCTTTTCAGGTTCTCTTTCCCCCCCGTTTCCGACGATTGAAGGAGCGTCTCTGCGTTAGATGATCTTTTCCTATGTGGTTCCCCCCTGCGACAGAAAGAAAGGTCTTGTGGCTCTTGTCTCATCTTTTCCCTCTTCGTGCGTGAGAGCGGCCTGATCGGCGACCGAATCGGTCGCCTTTTCCTTTATTTTTTTTTCGTCCTTTCGTATATACTCAATTGGCCATGCATATAGCCGTGGAAAGGAATGTACCCAGGTTTTTTTTTTTTTTAGCTTGGCCTTCTTATTGCTTTCTTCTCTAACGCCCGTTTCTATAGGATTTCTTTTCGTCTCTCGTACGTTCGTCTCGGCTGGCGGGGTTCTTCTCCTTAGGCGTACTTCTGCTCGCCCTGTTCGGATTTTTTTCATCTCTTTTTTTTTTTCATTTTTCCCCTAGTTGAACTCGTGATGGGCTGTTGTGTCGGCGCAATGCATCAAAGAGTATACCCCTTTTACCCCCCCTTCTCTCTATTTATCGTTTAGTTGCCCCGACCCTAAGAGCAGAATTGAGAACGTGCGCACCTCCGTCTATCTTTTCTGCAATGACGGGGCGTCGTACGACCGAGTAAGGTGCTTCATTCGTTTGTACCAGATCACTGCCTTTTATTCCATCGCCCTGCCGCCGTCTGTCGTGTGGGGGATGTTTTTCTCGCGCACCTTAGTCATCCTTTTTCCCTTTCTTCCCTTTCTTTTTACTATGGGTTCTCAATGACGACGCGCTTTTCGGTTTCCCTGCTTCATCTACTCCTCAGTTCCCTTGATTCCCGGCTGTTCGTCTCCTAGTGTTTGACCGCAGGCGATCCCCCCTTCCCCCCCCTTCCCTTGCTCCTCTCGGCCTGTCGACGGCCTGACTCAAAACCCTTGATACTTGTCTTTCCTTCTTTTCCCCTTCTTCGTCCTAAGCTTGCGGTACTTCTCCCCCTTTGGAAGGGTCCTTCTGCCCTGTTCGAAGCGGGATTCTGAGTTGGGTGCTCTTGTGTCTCCTATCTTCAGTTGCTCGCTTAACTACCAATCGCTACGGTGTCTTTCCCTCATAGTTTCCCTTTCGCGCGGCGTTGATTGAGGTGATAGCTTTCTTGGATTCCCCCGTTTCTCACCCACTTGTTGCTTCGCCGCGTCGGACTCCGGGGCCCGGTCGATTCTCCTCCCTCCCGGATACGCATGAAAACCACAACGCCTGTCGCCTTCCTACACCCCCCTTGACTCCCGCTTTTTTAATTTACTCTTTTCCCCTCTTGACGGGAGCTGTCCCTGAAAGGAAACCGCGTCTTTCGTAGGCGACCCCGCTTCTTTGGTGGTTTGCGGTAGGTGAGGTCTGGAATCTCCTCTTTTTTCAAGGACGTACCACCGGCTAAAACGGAATTTCGTCTCCTGCCTTCCCCTACCTTACTCACGGAGAGACTCAAGGCTACATGAGGTATGGCGTTCCTTTTCCCTTGTTGTTGTTGATTGGATCGAGTACGTCCCAGCTCCCTGCCCACTCGCATCGAGATCGTCCCCCTTTTAGCACCCACCCAGTGATGAGCTTCTTCGGAATTGCCTGCGAGCATGTACCGGCCGGGCGATTTTACACCTATGAGAAGCGTCCTCTCTCGTTCCCCCGACCCTCGACCGTTCTCTTTACGACCACGCGGGCCGGGAGGGAGTGCCTTTCTTCTGCTTTATTCACCTTTTCTTCTTGAACAGCGTTAGTTGGTTTCTTTCCCTTTGGTGTTTGCGGGGTTCAGCGTGTTCTTTTTCCCTTCTTGCGGTCGACGGGACCCGTAGTTCCCTTCTTCCCTCTTGTGAGTTACCATGGTGGTAAGTTTCCCCTCACCTAGAGAAACGGCCCATCAGTTCATCGGCACACGCAGCATGGTAATGGTTTTGAAACATCAACGCATCTATTTGGGAGGAAGAGAGTGATAAGATATGTATTCTCCCCCTCCCCCCTTTCCTACCGTCCAGGACGCCCATGCCGTTGGCCTTCCTTCGTGTGACGTACAACTCCCCCGGCGTTCTTATTACAGTGTCTTTATTTCTTTCCCTTCTTCCTGCCCCCAAAGACGGATCCCTGGTTGGAGTAGTCCTTCATATTGGCAGTTCTTTTTCCATGCCTCGCCCTTCGGTAGATCGCGCTCGGCTCTTTTTCCCCCCCCCTCGGTGAGACGCCTCTCCCGCTAAGTAGCCGGGGACTGCATGACGTGATCCAGCAGTTCGACCCGTCCTCAAAGTTGTCGTAAGGGAGACCCCCTCTTCACCCGCGGGTGTTCCCCTAGCTCTCTGCGACGTGAGCAGAACCACAATAAACAAACGCCTCGTTCTTTCTCATTTCACGCACACTGCCAGTTTTAGCGGTGTCACAACTGGAATGGGACTGCCCCCCGCTTTCTGAAGCCCTGCGGTAAAGTCAGGTGCGGCCCCCGGTTCGCCAGCGGTTCATTTTAGCCCTTTCTGACCGTAATGCTAGAGGTCGTCATGCTTTCTTTTTTGCCTTTCTGTACCGGTGAGGAGACTCTTTTGGGATGTTTTTTTTTTTTTTTGTTGTGTTTAACTGTCGCCTCCAGACTCTTTTCTCTCTGTTTTTTGGGTGTTTTCCCGTTTTACAGGTAATTCTGTGAGGTATTCCTGAGCTCCATCATAGCCTTTCGGAGCAGATACCAGAGAGACTCCTCTCTCGCCCCGCGCGGAGAAAGGCCATTGTTTTCTCTGCGCCACTGAAATCCTTGAATCGTCCCTTTTTCGTCTTAGACGCCGCACCGTTCCTAAGCCTAATCCTTTTGAAAACGAACCGGGGAAGACTCCTTTGATGTTGTCGGCTACCAGGGTGGATTTCTCCTCCTTCGCTCCAAAATAATCCCTCATTGCTCCTTCTTTCCGAGTCTGCTGCTTTATCTAGTCTCCCACTAGGCCCGCAGAACCGTCTCTTTTGAGCTGAGGCGGTCCCCCCTCTTCGCCCATTCCCGCGAATCAGGGCCTCTTTTCCATCGAGAGAAGGGTAGCCTCTCGACGTTCACCTCCGTTCGCACCCCCTGCATCTGCAGGCGTCCTAGCCGTCGGGATCAGCGTCCCTTTTTCGCCTTCCAGGTGGATTTTTGAATGTTCCCCTTCACTCTTTTCATCAGACGGCGACCCGATTCGTGGTGCCTTCGACAGTCCCAGTCCACCACAATCTCAGCATTCTTCTCCGTTGTTGGTGACAATCCATCGTTCCCGCTTAAAGACGGACTCACTTACTTCGTAAAAGAGCCGTCAATTTTCGGAAGGTGTGTATAAGTTTCCACCGTTTTTTCTTTTATTTCCCCACACCACTATTTCGGTAGGCCTTTTTCATTTCCTCGATGAGCTCGCTAGGGGAATTCTGCTTCCTCCTCCGTTCCCGGTAGGAGGGAGGATTTCCCATTTCTCTCATCAGATTTTTTTTCCTTCTTCTCTCTTTGAGCGGCGGCCATGTGGCAAGATTCCAAACTGGTCCTTTGCTATCCCGTCCTTCCCTTCCGTCTCCCTCTCCTATCTAAAGGAAACGTGGATGTGAAATTTGCCAGCCGTGCGGGCTTCCTTCCTTTTCCTACGCCTGCTCGGAGGACGTTGGAACGCCAAGTTTCGTTGGGAGGAAGTTAAGATGGTCCGTGCCCCTTCTCGGATTCCGGCCGGGGGTGGCCTTGCGTAAGTTCGAGCGCCCTCTGCTTCTCCGTTTGTTGTCCAGCGGTCTGTCTCTTGCTTCTTTCCTCGCCGCCGCGAGCGTTCGCGGCCACACGATGGTCTGTCCCCTCTCGAAAATTTCCTTTCCCCTTTCTTGTGTTCATCCTCGCTCTTCGAGTACGGGAACATTGTGTTCCCTCCCTTTTGTTTTTTCATTCTCCGGTGTCACGATCGTTCCGTGCTAAAACGGGAGGGTGTGAGTCTTTTCGCCCCTCTGCTGTTGGGTCGACGGTACTTTCGTTTTCCTTACTTCATCATGTTGCTTTCTCTTCTTTCATCCCACCTTCTTGGTGATGTTGAACCTTGCCTTTTTAGCGACTTCGCGCCCCCTTCTCAACCCTTCACACGCCACCCACCGCTAGCCACCCCCTTTTACACCATCTCCTTTCCTCTCCTCCGGTACTCGCGGCGCCACATCCCCTTTTCCTTTTGTCCCACCATTTGCATGTCAAAAAAGTAGTCCCCCCCCACCCAGTACCTTCGATGTTAAACAACACGCCTGTCTTTCCCCCCCGCCCCCCCCCTCGATGCTGTCAGCCGTAGGCCCCCACTCCCCCCCCATTGGCACCCCTCTCCAACCCTGTGCCCAGCCGTATAACCCCTCTCCATTGACCGGCCCCCACCCCCCACCATTTTTAGAGACCCCCTGGCCCGTAGAGCCCCTACCCTTACCTCACTCTGCCCACTTCCAGGTACCCAGCTTGCCCCCCCCCCCCGACCCCTTTTACCCAACCCCGTGAAATCCGCAAACCCCCGGGCTCACCCTCTTGCACGCTCCCCCCGATCTCCACTCAGGATACTCCCCCGCGCCATCAGTTTTAAGGTCGATCCCCCCGCCTAGCCCCTGCACCCACCCCAGACCCACCCCCCCCAGTACGCTCTCCTTCTTCCATTGTCCCCATTTTCAAGCCTGGCAGAAGGACGTTTTTTCCAGCTACTTCCAAAAAGTGAATGAAAGAATAGTTAGGCTACCCCCCGCCTGGCGACGTCCCAGGCGTACCATTCTCTTCGGTAGGTTTTTCATTGAATCAGTTCATGGTTCACTCTTTTACATTTCGGAGCCATAGCTCTGACTTCTTTTTCTTTTTCTCCTCATATACGTCAGATCCAGGATCTCATTTGAACAAACCGGAAAGGATTTCCAATCTCCTTACTTTTCCCTTCGGCGAGGCTGCCTTCATTGGTGCGAGTTCGGCTGCGTTTCATCGCCGTTCCCTGTGCACCCACCCAGGTGTAGTCTGACCTTGCCCCCTTTATCTATAAGAACTGCAGTCTTCAGTCTACTGCGCTTCTGTGTCCTCCAATACGGTTTACCGGTCACTTTTTTTCGCGGTTCGCGGTAGCAGTCAATGAGTGCCCCGTTGCTCTTTTTGTCTAGGCCTGCATTTGTAGTCGCGTTTTTCCGCTTCCTTGTTGGATCCGCGGTTCTGGAATCGTTTGTTCTGCACTCTTGGCTTTGACTGTGGCTCTCCCCCTGCAGATACACGAGCTCCGCAGTACGAGAACCGCGCACACGGGGCGCTCGTATAGCCTACCGGGGACACTAGTTTTTCCATCTTTGATACGGGCTTTTTCTGTGACCTGTAAGGAAGACGTTCCGTCTGGGCCCGCATTACTGTTACCCAGCCACTGCGCCCTTGGTCCCTTCTTCCTATATTTTTTGATTAGCTCTTTTCGTCGGGAAAGCGGTCCATTCCGACGTCGGCAAGTTCTACGCTTTCTGAACCACTTTCCCCTGTGTGAGAACGCCGTTTTCCGGCTTATTCCTGTTCGTTTTTAACCCGCTTTTTTTTCCCATGTCGATACGGTTGTTCTCCCATCGGTCCACAGACTTGACTGTTCTTCCCTCCATATCGGTCCCACCAGATGATTCCGCTGCTCCGTACGATAGGTTCCCTTCCGTCTTCGAGGCGTCGTCTTTCCAGATCACTAGCCGACGCGCCAAAGGTTTCCCTTGGTCGTCAACCATTGGGAACCGTGATGGAGATATCTTTTTTTCCTAAGGCTGGGCGCTGAAAACCGAGACTCGAGGTACAGGAAAACCCCCGCGCCTTTGAACCTCTCGTCCCGCACCCCTATTCCATTCCCCGTTGTTTTTTAGAGTAGGTTACGTACGGCCTTTTTTCCCCTTTTTCTACATAGCTTTTTTTTCATTCTCCCAGGCCCTTCATCTGCCTGACCCTCCGTCCGAGCAGATCGACCTTCCTGTTCCTTTTCAGATCCCACTGGCAGCGCCGGTTCTTTGGTTTTTTTTTTACTCCTCCTCCGCTCCTTGCTCCTTACCCTTATCGGGTTCTCATTTCTGTGGGACCTGTTTCCGGTAGACTTGCGTGGCCTTTGCCCTATCCATCTTTTTTTCCCTTTATCCCCCCTCGTCCTCGACATTTAGGCTATGCTGGTGTTTTTTTCCGCCTCTCGGTTTCCCGCGCAAAACGGCTTTCTCGAACCGCCTTTTTTTTTCTTTCAGGGACTCTTTTTGCAAGTCTCTCTTTCGCCTTACTCATTCGAGCACCCGCCGCAGGCGGTCACCTCACCCCCTTTGCTTGTCGTTTTGCACGCACGATTTGGTCTCTGATCCCGCGCCTCCTTGTGTACTGACGGTCAATCGCAGAAGGCCGTTCTCTTTGGTTCGACGCACGCTCGTCTGCTGCCACACAGCTACGCGTTTTATACGGCACGTCGACGCCCGCGCATATGTTTCCTTGGGCCTTCTTCTCTTTGTCGCCCGAGTTTTACTCTTTTTTCCGTGACTTTTCCTTTTCACCGGGTTTCTTTCGTTTGTTTTGAGTTCGTGTTTATAGGTTCCTTTTCCCGCGTGGAGGTCTTTCTCGCTCTCTGGGAAGTACACATATAACCTGGTTCCCGTTTCGGTCGCTCCCCGTCACTATTTTCCCCGACGGGCCGCGCCGCTCCCCGTGAGCGTCCGCCTGCTTTGGGTAGCTTTTCCCGCCTGACCCATTTCGTGCAGCGACCTTTTTCTACCGGGGTGCCTGCCGCCCGTGCCTGCGCCCAGGGGTCTCCAAGTTTAGTTCTTGCCTCTCTTCGGACGCGAGACCCTTCTCCTCTCCTTACTTTCCCAGCTCAGACGATTCCTCTACCGGAGGCACGTGCCCAACCGCTCGACTTCTACCGCAGCTCCTACTCGAGACTAATGCCCGTCTCAAGCTGCGTTTCGTCGGTTTGCACGCGCCTTCGTCGCGAGTCCGACCACCCGCACCGTTTTTCCTCGCTCTCCTTACCACACTTCTACCGCCTCAGGTCCTCTCTCGTGCTTTTGCTGGACCTTCTTTCTGCAATAGCCACTTAGTCGCGTCCGCACTGAACTGTCAGCTGTAACTGAGTGCACTACCCCCTCCCCCCCCTCTTCTTTTGAGGGAAAAATCCGGCGCGCGATCCTCACCCCCCCGATGCCTCTCCCTACACCGTGCATGGCACACACCTACCGTCGGTTTCCTGGGGTCCGGTTGTTGTTGTTTACCCTCAGACATCTAGGTTTTTCCATCGACGTCTGCATTGTTAGTGCGAGAAACGCCGCAGGAGCATCTCATCCTTGGTCCCTGGCCCCTTGTTAATCCGCCTCTGGTGTTCCTAATTTCCCCCCCACTCGGCGACCGGCGACTCTTCCTAAGTTTTTTTTTTTACCACGCTGGGGTGACCGTTGCTAGTTAGTGACTTCCTACCTTCCGCGCTTTCTTCCTCCTCCCCTCGGTTCTCAACGGGACGAGATCGTGGTCTTTCTGTCTTTCTGAGACCCGGTTGACGACGGCTCGACCCTGTTTTTCCACTCGATCACGGACCATTTAACCGCGGTCTCACAGGGATTTCCCCCGACTTTGAGAGTCGCCCAGCGTGCCGTCTTTCGTGCCGACCCCTGCCGTGACAGCCTACCCGTGTTTTTCCCTTCCCCCACGACCCTGAGCCATTCGGTCTCTTACCCCCCTTTTCTCACCGTTTTTCTTTTGAGTGACGACCCCCGTGCTCTAAGTCCCCTCCCTATTTAGAGCATTGGTTGCCCACTGTGTAAATGTCTGCGACTCTCTGGCCTGGATCGGGTGGAGGTACGGTCTTTTTGCTTTGACTCCGACACCCCCTCCGGAAGCAGATCGGCGCGTGACGCCCGCCGGAGTTCTTCTGTTCCCTTTGAACTTCCACCCGCCCCTGTTTCGGTTCTACTGCAGAGCGGTCGCTTCCCGTGTGGCTTGCTTTAGACGGATGTCACCTTCCCCCTCCAGTTTTTTGCCGGTTCTGTTTTTCTCCGCCTAAGTGGCCGTCATCGGGTTTGTCTTGTTTATCGACCACCATGGCCCTGTTCTCCTTCTCGGGGATCGCTTTGGCCGTTTTGATGCTTTCGAGCCCCTGACACCTGGTGATTTTGGGTCACGATCTCCGGAGTAGACCGGCGTTTTGCTTCCCCTCATTCCCCCTAGTGCTGTCTCGCCTCATTTGCAACGTACGACTTTGTTGGTCCAGATCAAGCACATCCTGTACTTCGGAGCGCTTTTGTTTTTTCGGAGAGTGATGCTGGAATCTCACGTCTGTTCACCTTTTCACTTGCACGCCCCCCCCCCGCCCACTAGCCTTCCAGCCCCCGGTGCACCCGAGACACCCCTTCCCTTTTTCTTTCGGGATTCAAAGATACCTCCTTCTTCAAATTCCGTCTTGCTTCGACTTTGCTCCCGACGTTCGTTGCAGATTTCAGTTGCTTCGCTGCTGTTGGGCGGGCCGGACTACCCACCCCTCTATACGTTTTCGCGACTCAACGCTTCCCTCCTGCACGCTTTTCGGGCTCTGTTTGACTCATCGACCGCACCAGACGGCTGTTTTTTTCCTTCGGTGCGCTGAGCGCTTCGCAGCAGGAGTGGGACGCAATTTTTCACTGTTGCTGATGTTCTTGTCTAACTTGCCCCATGGTCGCAGACGCCTCTGCCCGTCCGCCCCGGCCCCCAAACTTAAGGTTGTGTTTTGTTTTTTTTCCTGGGCCCATCCTTCTTGGATCGGCGAGTCATGCACGAACGCGCTGCCCTCAGTGCTGCCCGCTACTGCTGCTTTTTTTTCCCCGGCCCCGTCGTTTTTTCTCCCTTTGGTATAGTAGATAAGTGCCCCCATTACCCTTTCTCCATGACGGTCGTGGGTTTGCCCCGGGCGTCCCCCGCACGCGATTGCCGACTTTGTTTCGCCCGAGCGCGCTTGGTGCACTGGTATGACACTTCCCACTTTCGACGTAACCACTCGGCAGAGGGCTTCTTTTTTTTTCGCCCGTTTCCTTCTTGCCAGCCAATGTCGAACGTTCAGACCCTGGCCGTTCCGCCTTGAGTCACCGCCTTTCCGTCTTTGAAGACGCGCAACGGTTTCGCCTGCCGTTTTGTCCACTCTGTTTTGTTGGAACCCCGCCACAAAAAATCTTCCCGCCTTGTCTGTCCTGTTCGTTGGGTGTCTTTGTTTTCGCGATCCATTCGCCTACTATTGTGTTTAGCCCCTGCTTGGGGCATCGGGTTCTCCCTACGACCTATCTCTTTTCTGACCTTTTTTCTGAACGCATGTCAGGTCCTCCCTTGTTTTTTCCCCTTGGGGGACCCGCAAGGCGGCACCACGCGCCTCTGCTCCGCGGAGCTCGTCTGTCGAGTTCCTCCCCCCATTTCCCCCCCTGTTTGGCCTTCTGATGTCTTCTTATGACGTCCTATGCCCTTTTTTTACATAAGGAGGCCCTTCCCCACCCCGATTCCGGTCCCACGTCATGGGTTCTCCGGTTTTTTTTTTCCGTTGTATTTTTTGTGAACCAGGATTTTTTCCCGTACTCTTTTTTTGTTCCCTCGTTTTCTTCGCCTGCGGCTGGCTTGCGGGCTTTAAGTCGGCCGACCCTTTGACACGCTTTCGGACTAATCGAGGACACTGGACCCGGTAGACATGCTAACACTCGGAAAGTTTCATTTCCCCCCCATTTTCTTCCGGGCAAACGAAGCACTTCTGTCCCATCCGCTCCCTGGTGCTCTCCCTCTGCGGGAGCTTACCACGCGCCCCTCGGGTCTTCGTCTTGGCGCTTTTTTCTGGCGCAGGTGGTTGGGAGGACTTCGTTCTTTGTGTCTCGCCTGCAGGTTTCCATCGTTGCCTGGTCGATGAAGTGGAATCCCTTTTTCCGGCTTCTCCCTTTTTTCCTCCCC
>Ga0179591_1307017_pt1 | contig 11548 bp, 7 predicted proteins | sample CZOMad2_1_08_16f_FD_182891 | JGI IMG/M metagenome (GOLD analysis project Ga0179591, IMG submission 182891) | Vadose zone soil fungal communities from Angelo Coast Range Reserve, California, USA - CZOMad2_1_08_16fungal (PacBio error correction) | ecosystem: Environmental > Terrestrial > Soil >... | reverse complement strand
CTTGAGCTGGAATCGGCTCCGAACCTTGCGGCCCCAGGAGCCGTTCTTGGGAAGTCCACCCCTTCGCCTGGAATGCTAGTCTTGCTATTGTGTGAAACACTCTCGTCAGATTGTCCAGGCCTGAGCTGTCCCCTTATACTGCTCTTACCAACCCCCCTCCCCCCCCTCCTCCATCCCCCCCCTCCCCCTCCCTCCTATATCGGCTCGTCGTCGACATCCAGTACCTCTTGAGCCAGGAGAGACAAGACTCGTGCATCCTTACTTCAATTTGAGATGCCATCTGATCATCGCTAACCGGCCTCGAGCTCTTGACTTCCCCCAGCACCTGCTCTAGACACAAGTCTCTAGCTCCTTTGCTAATCGACCTCCGGCGCCCGTGAGCGATGCCCTCCTGGCAAGGCCCGCACGTTTACCTGAAATCTTTGGTTTTGTGACTCCCTGCGGTCTGAAGTGCTGACGAGTCTACCGTCTGTACCTGTTCTATCTCCCTGCTTGATCAAGAGAGCTTGATGTTTTCGTACTTCATAATTTTAGGTGCGAACTTTCTTCCACCCTTTATTCACTTCAAAAGATGATTATCGGATCCCAGACCTCCCTGAACTCGAAGACGAGCCGCGTGGGTCTCTCCGTAATAAAGCGGTAGATGCAAATTCCTTTCTCCCTCCCTACGTTGCAGCTCCATTGTAAGTTTCGACTCCCTAAGGCTGCAGTCAGTCCTCCATGGTTTACTTTAATCTTCTAAGACCCTAGGGAGAGTTAAGGAATGCCCTCTCCCCCTCCCTTCTTCTCCTTCAATTATCCATTCGTACTGCTTCCGCACAGTCATTCTGGAATTTCTCTCAAAGCGCCTTTAGGCTCATACTCTATTGGGAAAGTTATCATCCCTTTGTTCTACGGAGATGTGCAGTAGTCTTGACGCGTTAAGTTTTGAATATCGTTTTCGCATGCCCTCTGGATTTAGGAATCTCTTCAACATAGCTTTCCTTGTATAAGAAATCCCCCCCCGTCGGGGTCACTCTCCCACGTAGCCTCGCGACGCAACAACCTACGCCCGCCTCGCTCGTCCTTTAATCCTTCACCCTTCTTCCGTGATAGCGACTAATCTCCCCTCTTCCTCTTTTACGACTTTAGCCTGGCAGAGAAGATGGGTTCGATCGGCTCTCATTACGGTCAGTAACCCCTGCTAGGAGCAACATTAGGCGCAGGATCCCGGATTCCATCCTCAGCTTCGCCTTGGAAGGTTTTGGTCCTACAGGCTTCTTGAATCATCTTGAAACAATCATTCCACCTCCTCCTTGCAGGTCCTTTTCTTTTCGGTCCCTTGAAGGCGACGTAAGACTATTACGTGATGGTCAAAGCTTCCCCCCAGACCAGCCCTTAGTTTGATCTCCCCCCCTGAGGGAGAGTTCACTACAATAGGGAACACCTACTATTCTCCTTTTCTGAACTGATGACCTTCGATACCTTCTTTGGTGGAAGAATGCTCTTTGATCCCCCCCACGTAAGCTGTCGTTAGTTTGCTTTGCAAATAGCTATCTACGATAGTTTCTCGTTCGGAACGGTTCACCTAAAAGTATGACCCCATCCCTATTAAGTCGCCCAGTCCCAGCAATAGCACATGTCATACTTCGTCCTTCTCAGACAGACCGATCTTTCTCTACAAATCCGGCGCCTTAAGTAGCTCTTCCCCCGTAGTATCTCCTTTTGCGTTTTTCCTTTTGCCGAAGTCCTGAATTCTTCACGAAAAGAATCCTCGTCCCTTTTTTCACTCTAAAAACCTTCCCTACGGCGCTCGAGCCCCCTCCCCCCCCTTTCGCATTTACTGACCCCAAGTTCAGACGTTCAGCAGTTCTTGTCCTGTCCACGCCTAAGTAGCGAGACGACACTTCCTCCTTCTCGCCACGTTTCACCTCTTTCAGCAGATGATTTTCTAGGCTCCGCCCCCAAGATATGGCATCGTCAGCCGCTGGCCATAGGTAACCCCATCTATCCGGATCAGGCTTATTCTCCTTTTAGCTTTTGAGAGCCCCAGATCTACGTTGTCGGAGGAAGGGCTTTTCCTCCTGATCGCAGCGCACTTCTTTCGTCGTTTAGTCCTTTCACCGTCTAAACAGCAGCAGAACCCCTCCTCCCTTTCCCTCAAACGCTCTACCGTTCTGCTCTGTGGCGCCCGGTAGTATGTCAGCCCCTAATACCCTCTTCCCCCTCGGCAGAGCACATTTTAGGTTTTTCTTCTCACTCTAGTCGCATGAGCATTCAATATCATTCCCCTCCTTTCCTTCTTTGCGTCTAGTCTTTCTGTTCCTGATAGAGAACTCTTTTCATAAGCTGTTCACGGTTTTAACAAGCGGTTTTTGTTTTGAGACCTCCAGATCGTAGTATAATAGTACATCTTTTCCTCCCCCCCGTGTCTTTCCTTCCGCCCCGATGAGACTCTGACCCTCTGATCTATTTACGCGCCGATGCGCGAGATCCCTAACCCCCTCTGAGAAAGATGAATATTTCCTTCCGTCTTAGAGCTAGGACTTACTTGTTCGTCTTTCTGTGATTATTTCTCTGCTTTCCGCTCTGACTCTTTTCTTTTTCTGGTTGTTGACCGAAATGACTCCTTTAGTTCTGCGCCGCGGCGACAGCTGACACAGTCCCCTATCTCCGGTCCGATAGCCTTTCTCTTTTTTTTTGAGTAACGTGGAGGTTCTCCCCCTGCAGCCTGTCAAGGGGAAGTCTCTTCCGCCAGCCTGACCGATGGCCGTTGCCGGCGCTCAGGGCCTTTTTCCGCATTGGTTTTTCGGTTTGACCTTGACGACGGAACTTACTATCGATCCCCTTCAAGTGAGAAGAATCTTCAGAAGTGCCCCTTCTCTATCTTCTTTTCTTTTACTCAGGACCTTTTTTTTAGGAGAGACCCTTGGGTTTGAGGGATCTTGCCTCACTGATCCTTCCGCATTTAACCCGTGGGAGCAGGCCGACTGCTTTTCAATGCGATTTCCATTGACGCCTCTGTAATCCGGTCTTTGCGCTAGAGAAAGCTAAAACGCCTTTCCCATCAAACCTTACCTTTCTATCTCATACCCCTTATAGTGAGTTTTCTTCGTCCCTCCGAACACTCCCCTGCGCGCTGCGCAGATTTAAGGCTTGCACTCTCGCCTGCATCCTAATAAAAGAAGAAGAAGAACCCTTCCTCTCTCCCCTTCTGATGATCTTCGTGTCTGTAAGCCTTTTTGATCCGTAGTGCACGCCGGACTTTCAAGAGGGCCTAAGATTCCGGCGCTCCCGGTGGAAAGATATCCTCTCTCCCTCTAGATTTTATTTCCCACCCCTTTCCGCCTCGTTCTGTAGAGAACGAAAATTCCCAGTGCTTCAGAGAGTTGAGAGAGACGATGCCTGGGCGAACAGTCCCGAAGCGAGATTTCCTTCCTAATGTCACTTTTTTCTCTACGACGGTGAATTCATTTTCGACCTGCCCCCTCAAGACTTGGAATCCACCCTCCCCCTTTTTCTGATTCACTCAACTTCAGGTGTTGGAATTGAGGCCTCCTCCCCCGACGGGTAGGTCCACACGAGGAACCCAGCATGACTCTAATTTAGGTGGTAGGTGTCTGGAGGAACTATTTTCTCCCCTTCTCCTCTTCTCCTGGTTTCCTCCCTTGCTATTCTTCCTGCTAAGCGGGGAGGATTCACCCCGGCCTCCCTGTCCTATATTTCTAAGCGACCCCGCTCCCCTGGTGCCCCTTCTCCTTGACTTCTTTCCGTGGTCCGTTCTCCCCCTAGGAGGAATGAAAGAAGAGTTCACTTATTTCACCGAACGTTTAGCGCTTTTAGTTAAGAGAAGGAGTGATCATTGCCCGGTTCGCGCTGCTGGGCTTTGTAGTCCCCTTTTTTTTTACCTTTGTTACATGTTACTTTATCGACTCGAATCTCTTGGGTCTCACTTCGATTGAGGCTCTGCCTGCCTTCGAGTTTTGTAGGTAGGAAGTGCTTTAGATGCCGAGGATTATCAGTTCACCCCCTGTCTTCTGATCAGAATGTTTCTCGTCGTCTTGTTCGCTTTTTCGAGAAAGATCGTTTCCCTGTCCCTGAAGATCCCATGAGTAGCCCTGGGCCGCCGGTCTGATCTGCTCTTAAGGTTAGGATGTATTTTCCAGGGAACATTCCCCTAGAGCCTATCTCGTCAGAGATGTTGTCCTCTATCACTCTTCGCTGCAAGAAGAGCAATAAACGACCACCGTCAATTCATACCCGCTTCATTACCAGGTTCTGAGAGACTTTGGTGACATAAGGGATGTTCCCCTGCTTCCCAGGCGTATTGCCGTTCGTACTGTTTCTCCTTCGGAGGCGGGTTCCCGTGGGTTAAACCTGGGACCGTCTTCCCCGCCTATCATAAGGCAGTGTCCTCATTCCGAATCCCGTCTTCGTCAGGTGTTTAATCCGAGGTGAACCATGTCTAGTCGTAAACACGTTTTACAGCCCCTAGAGGGGCCCGGAAGACTCAGTTGGGAAGGTGAGATCTGAGGGACTTTTCCTGACGTTTTGTCACCGTTCTCGACCGACCTTCGTCCATCTTTTTTTCGGACCCCCAGCGGCATTATGTTCGTCTCTTCGTGCCCTTCAGAATGAAGGTCTGTGAAATCCCCTGAAGCGAAGCCCCCTGGTAATGATTTCTGTTGTTTTTTGCGCGATCGTCGAGCTTTAGTCCCCCCGTTCGATCTAAGGTGGCCCGGAGGTGGTCTCTTCCATTCCCTCTAGGATGGACTCCTCTTCGACTTGCCCCGTCAAGAGGGGACCATTTCCGACTAAAGAGAGGAGTTGACTGCAAGCTTATAGCCCGTTTACCCTTGAATATTCTCCGACTACTTTTATATTCCTCGGACGATTGTATGAGAGTTTCTGATTCCTGATCCATCACAAGATTGAATCTGGGCCGGTGTCCCCCTCCAGCATGTGATTGCGGAGGCACGGCAGTCCGTTCTGATTGGTTTTTTTTTAGGTCCAGCTCCGCCACTAGAGTCTCCTATGAAGAGAACCCACCTTTTCTCCTCAGCCCGCCGTCTGATCGCAGTGCGGGAATGCGGTGTTCTTATGAGGACGGTACTGGCTCCACTCCGTTTATTTTCTTTTCGCGTCCCATCGCTGAGCTGTTTTTAGTCGTTCCTGTCGTGTCTCCTTTACCTCAGATGGTCCTTTGCCTGAACTTCCAGAGGGTGACCCTCCCACCCCAGCTTTTTCGCCCACATCCTGCGCTCCATCCAAGCTTTGAGCATAATTAATTTCGAGTTGACCCCTTTAAGAAGAGTATTAAACAATTCTTCATTCATCCTCTCAGGATTTCCTCCTCGAGAGCACCTGCTCCCATCGAGTATGCTTTCGCGTGCCCATTGCGCTTAGCCGAGACCCTCTCCAATCATGCCTTAGAGGCTTTCCATTTTATCGAGGACTCCTCGCTGGGACCCCGACTTAGTTTCCCTTAAGTCATGAAGGAGACCCGGCTGTGTGAACGACGAGAGGATCACGGCCTCCTGTCTGTAGGTCCCCCAGGTGCAGATGGCAAACTTATCGAGATTCGCCTCTTTTCGATCTGATATATGTTTTCCGTACAGATTCGAAGCAACTATGCAGTTCCCATCTTCTGGGGTCACCCCGTTTAATGCCGAAATCGAGGATATGGGTGTCCGAGACACATCTCTTTACGTATGAATAAGATCTCTCTTCCCTCCTTTTTTCGTTGTTTTACGAGACTGAGCTGTCTTGCCTTGGGCTTCCCTGACATTGTCTGAGCCGGATCCCGTCCCGTAACGCCAACGGAAAGGAGATGACTTTTATGGTGAATAGGTTCTAACACCTAGTCGAAATACTTCTCGGATAGAGAGTTGCCCCTCCCTCCCAAGTGGAGCAGTGAGCGACCTGATTCCGAAGATTTTTTCCTTCTCTGCAGCCTATATTAGAAAGTCGGCCTAGCCCTACTCAAGATCCTCCTGTGTAGACGCCAATATAGATTCCCCATCCTCTTATTCCCGCGTATATCCCCGGCCCTAATATAGATGATAGCTTAGCCCCTATATCGACTCCCCTTTATCGCCGGTTTGTCAGCCGACAACTGTGCCGCGGTCACTGATTTTTTTCAGGTCTTCTCATGGCTCGCCTTCGAGATGAATGAAACTCTCTTGGGTGCATTACGCCTTGGCGCCTAGCCCTACCAAGAGTAATTCGCTCCCCGTCATCTTGAAGTTTCCTAATTCTTTTTTTCTCAAGAGACTCTTTTCTTTCTAACTTTTCTTTCCCTTTTGTATCAGTCCCGGAATGAGAGTAGAAGTTTTTTTTCCCTCGTTCGCCGAACGACTGCCCATGTGGGCGCGCCGGAGAATAAAATCCTGTCTTTCAGCCCGAATATCATCCCGTTCCTGATTTAAAAAGAATGCCCCGACGTCCCTGATTTTCATAGTCTTTTCCCCCCTCTTGTTGTCGTTATATTGCCTCGTTCTAAGAATAAGTTCCGGTAAGTAGCTGAAAACCACTCGTCTTTCTCCCCCTCCTCCTAGGCCCTTTCGTGGGAACGGAGCCTATCCCTCGCGCGGAAGGATTTCCTCGTGAAAACGGTTCGAGACCCCACTCTCTTCTTCCGTTCTCCGGCCCATCCTTCGTCTGGCGGAAGACTCCTTGACTGATGTAAGTTTCCTTTTTTCCCCCCTCATTCTGGTTTAGGTCCGGGACTAGTGATGTTCAAGGTCGACTTGATTATCCCCCAACCCCCGCTCCATGGGGTCACCCTTCCCTTCGGAAGGAAACCTCCTTTTTTAGTCTAATCTCCGCGCTCTCACCCCCATATTGATCCTTTATTTAATTTTATCCCAACAGTGCTCAGCGCTCCTGAGTCCCATTTCAGTCTTTCTCTTTAAGGACCTCCCTACCCTAGAGTTTTTTTCCCCCCCCCCTCCGGCTCGTCGTCGCTGTAGGGAATTCTACTTCTTTAAGGTAGCATACGGCGGCCATAGAATGCCGTGGAGACCGGATCGTCCCTTCCTTTCTTTTTTCGACGAGAACTCGTTCAACCTAGATTCCCCCTCCCACGTCCGACGTGTGTACTTACAGACTTCGGAAGCTGTTGTCTGTCCCTTTTGTAACCCCCCTCTTCCAAGATAATACTATCCTGACCCTCCTGCTGTGAGAGAAGAAGTCCTTGCATCCAACCTCCCTCCTTCGGTCACCTTCCTTCTGGCACCTCTGCTTGCTCGATCTGATTAGCTCCTCGTCGTCTGCGCGTCATTATTGAGAAATGGATGAGTTTTCCCTCCAATTCGGCCTGGTCGCGTTGAGGGCTACCCTACCCTAATCAAGATGACAACCATTCCTTCGAAGGACTACAAGCCTCCCAATCGAATCCCCCCTTCGTCTTCTGAAGTTTGCGCTCCCTCCTCTTCGCATTAGCTGATTGTTTGACGTTGATCTTCCCAGCTTCTCCGGAGGATCTTCACTCCCTGAAGCTCCCCTCCCCCTCGTCCCAAAGAATGACTACCCCCGGACATAACAGTGAGCGAACGCTGATTTTTCTCTCGTCAGATTACAAAGCCTCAGATAGAAGACCATCCTTTCTTCCCCGTCATGACTGATTTCGGTCTCACGTAGAGGAGCATCTGCTAACAGATCGGTCCAGGATTCCCCTCGGGCCTCCCCGTTTCTTTTTGGATCGCAATCAAATCGACTTATTATCCTTTTAAGAGGGGGACTCTTTCCCCTCCCCCTCTCTCTTGGCGGCCCTTGCGTGGATAATAGAAGGCTGCCTCGCCCCTGAGTGTCCTTGAGCAGTCGCGTTGCCCCCGGCGAACCCCTAGGCCCTCCTTCAGTACCTTTGAACCTCCAAAATGAGTCTGCGCACGTTCATGATCGTTTCCCAGTTAGAGATAGTCGTCCCTGCGTGCCTTTTCATATTCACTTTTCGATCACGTTAGCATCCCCCTTCGTAGGTGCCGCAGCTCGGCGCCTTTGACCTATCATCCATCCGTTTATTAGGAGAAGGATGCTTTTTTTCCTTTTCATTCGGCGCAGTAGGTTCTTTCGCCTGCCTCTGGTCCCTTCCGCACAGAACGCTTAGATTTATTCGACCCCTCCTGGCCGTTTGGTAAAGAATTACTTAGTAGGACGTCGTTTCTGGCCTTTCTTCAGAACAGTTCCGCCGTTCCATTAAGACCCTCCCTCCTCTCTGAAACGCGTTGAAGAGGCTCTTTATTCGTAAGGTGCTGGATCTCACACGCTGCACTGTCGAGTGACATTCCAGTTTAGCGCATTCATGGCGTTGTCGTTTGCTTGCGAGTCAGATTTTGCCTCTCTCCTTTTCTCTATGGGTCTGCGCTCGCTCTCTGGGGCTGCTCCGCGGCGATCTCGCACCAAAAGACTATCCCTGTGTCTTCGCATCGCCTTGGTAGGTTGGTCACAGTGGAGTTTTTGACCAACGCGCCTGGCCTTTCCCTCGATGAGACCAGCAAGGGCGGCATCGGGTCACGGCGGCTGAGCTTTTCAATTGGTCGTTCGTTTGCTCGCCGACTTTTGAACTCCACTTCCGTGAGCGCTGTCGCAGGTCCCACTTATTCTTCTCTGCCCCTCTGAGAGCTCTCTCCTTTTTTGACGGAGGCAATTCCTTATCTCTTTTTTCTCTTGACCTTTTCCTCCCCCACGACCGTCCCTCAATGCGAGGACTTTCGCGCTGTCTCGGACAGCTTTTTGGTCGATCGAGTCTCCTTCCGGCTTGCCGGTGATCCCCCGCAAGGATGCAACCACTAGCTGATCTCATTACAACAGGCGCTTGACGTTTGGGAGTCTCGCCTCTCTCCTGCCACAGTTTCCGCTCTGTACCATCACAGAGGCTTCGCCAACGATGGCAGTTCGATCCCCTCTCCCATCCCTTACTGGATTCCTACGCGAGATCTGATAGTCACTTGGTTCGTCATCTTTGGCGGTCCCCTTTGCACGCCTTTGTTACATAGCCTCTCTTTTGCGGACCATTTTATCCCTGAGGCTTTGAGGAATTTCGTCCGAGCACCCTTTATCACGATCATCTCTCCTCCTCTAGTGAGTTGGTAAAACCGTGCCTCTGTCGTGGTAGGTTTCCCCCCCGGCTGCACTTGACCTCTGCCCTCTCCCCGTTGCTCCTAGCCCTCCGTCGAAACTAGAACCGACGACTCTCCCAGCCTCAGTTTCCTATCCTGCTTGATGCCTGTCCGATGTTCAGCCAGCCGAACTTGCGCTGCCTCCTCGTTTTGATCGTCAACTTTGCCGATCTCTCGTCGCCGGTACGTTGGAGAAAACTCGCATCGTCGCCTTTTTTTTAAGTTGATTTCAATTGGACCAGGTGTCTTGGCTTTTGCCTTTTATGATTTCCAGTAGGCGTCCGAAAATGAGATTCTCGCGCTCAGATGAAGAGTTTAAGCCGGCCGATCCCTCGCACGCTTTTTCCCAAAGCCCCGCTCCCAGGCCTCCTGTTCCGGCCTTTAGGATAGACCGGTTTTCGAATCTTTTCCCGATTACGGCGTACTACATTAAGTGTTCTCGATTGTCAGGGGACGCGCCCTGGCAGTAAAGACTCTTCCCATCTTAGACGTGGAGAGATTTTTTTTTTCGTGATCTTTCCCATCCCAGGTCCCCGGGTTAAGAGAACCTGGACTTTCCTTAACCTCTCTATCTTGCTTCTATTCAGGAGGTTGAGAGGAGTGAGGTCAGGCCGTTTTAGTCTCTCGGAAACTTCCGGGTATCTGCTATTGGCTGCGGATTCGGGAACCTGAACCCAGCGCTCCTCTAGGGGATAGCGTTCTGTCGCGCGGATTCTCTCCCAGAGCCTTGGTAGGCTACGTTTCTTTAGTAGAGGAGGCGTATGAGATGCCTTTTTAGGATGGTGATGCTCCCGGTGGGATGTATTGTACTGCACCCCTACCCTCGGGGTTTTCTTTTTTTTTTCTTGCGACAGTCCCTCGATATCGATCCAAAACCTCCTGTATCAGACGCCGTGAAACTCTCGCTACTCTCCTATTTTTTTTTCATCCTTCCGTGCATAGTAGGGTGCGACCGCGTTTTCGTCAAACGGCTTCCCGCTCCCCCCCCGCCTGGTCGTGACTGAGGCGGGTTTGCATCGTTTGGGCACCCTCATCCTTTTTTGAAACCGACTTTTTGTCCGCCTCATTGCATGATCCTTGGCTTGTAATAGTTTTGCCCGCTGCCTTTGTTCCCCGACGCGTTCGCGACCTCGAGCTTGTTTTGTCCGAGTGATGCATGTGACTCCCGGGAAGCTGCGCAGTTCCTGTTTTGAGCCGTCCTGATTTTCCTCTCTACTCCTTTGAGCCCAACGGTCCTCCCCCTGGGTTCCAGGCGCTCCCCCCCCTTGCCAAGCTCTCCCGTAGATGAGTCCGGCCTCAGGTTTAGTTGAAATGACGAATGACGCAGCCTTTGTAGGGTGGTTTAGAGCGCTCTGTCGAGGCGACGTGATTGTCGACTCCTACCCCGGTGCCCTTCTTCTTGGCGAGTCCCGCGAGGATGTGCTCTTTTTTTCGACTGCCTTTTTAGCCCGAGGGGCCCCCAGTTTTCTGCGAAACGCGTGGAGGGACACTCCCGCTGACCCATCAGTCACCTTCTCTCCTTCTCCTCAAGCCCCGGGGAGCCTCTGCCTTCGAGGTCTGTCTTAGCCTTTTTCCGCGGTGAGTTTATCCCCCACCCTTTTCCCCCTTCTAGGCGATGCGGCTCCTTCCCCCATACTGCCATTTACCCCCAGGCGAGTCCGCTTGGGGTCGAGTTCAGCTACGCGTGTCATTCTCCAGAGTCTTCGTCTTTCTTTTCAGAGATTACCACTCCAAGGTCCATCCTAGCCCGCCCGTCGGACGACGCGAAGTTGATTTTGGTTCCTGAAGGATTCTGAGGCGCTCCCTTTGTTTAGCTGGAGAGTCGCCCTGTCGCTTAACTTTTGTCGAGGTTCGAGTGTCGTTATTCTTTCGGTCCGTTCGAATAAAACCTTCCCGCAGGTGCGCAGCGAGAGTACTCTCCCCCACCCAGAGTAGGCACTTCACTTTTAAGATGCCCTTTTTTTATTTTACTTTTTCACAAAGTCCAGCTCTTATTTCCCCCCCCCCTCTATTTTCCTGGATTCGCGGAGCAAGGCTCTCCTGAGGAAGTGCGCCTCGCTTTTGCACCTCAGGAGTGCTTTTTGACAAATGACGATAGTTAGCCGGTTTTGCCAGCAGGGATTGCTATAGTCCGCGGGAGTTTTCCCGGTTAGGCGTTACTCAGTCGTTTTGGTACCTCTGACTATGAGGTAACTTTTTTCCCTTCCTTACCGGGCCTTTTGGAGATGCGCAATCCCCTGGCTCCATCGGTTAGTTATGGGATGCCCAGGAACCTGCGCCACTGCCTTAGTAGGTTGACGTTTTTCTCCTGAGCGTAGTTCCTTCCGGTTGTCGACTAGCACTGACAGTGATTTAGGGCTATTCCCTGTTTGTGTCTTCTCCGCCCAAACGGATCTGGTGACGAGACCGTTCCCGTTTAGCCGTCCACTTCCACCCAATTGGGGCCCTCG
>Ga0179591_1368453_pt1 | contig 11549 bp, 14 predicted proteins | sample CZOMad2_1_08_16f_FD_182891 | JGI IMG/M metagenome (GOLD analysis project Ga0179591, IMG submission 182891) | Vadose zone soil fungal communities from Angelo Coast Range Reserve, California, USA - CZOMad2_1_08_16fungal (PacBio error correction) | ecosystem: Environmental > Terrestrial > Soil >... | reverse complement strand
TTTTCTCCCTACCTAAGTAAGCGCTTTTCCCTCTCTGATAAGGCGATGTAGTAGTCCCTTCAGTCTTTTCTTTTCTTGTAGTTTCTCGGGGATTGATTTTCCCCTCGCGACGCTCCCCTCGGGTGTTTCCGCCCCCTTGCACTTTTTATGAAATCCTTGCTTTTTCCCCGGACTTGGCCTATCCCCCCCTGTTCTGCGCCAGTAGCTCGGGGTACGAAAGTATCCTCTCTTCCCCTTTGAAAACAGACTCTTTCCCCTTTCCACCTCTCTCCTCCGGAGCATAGCAGCTCCCCCTGACTAGCTTGGCGTTCGCCTCGGCTTCTTCCTTCTCGCCTCCGATAATCCTTCGGCGTCGTGAGCTTGGACGATGGTTTTCCGGCCCCCCCTTTCCTTCAAGATCAGATTCTCCCCCTGTTAGTCGGGGCCTTCTTTTTTCAACTCCCCTTGGCTCGTGAATCTTTTTTTCGCAGAGCCGCAGCCCCATATATCTTCCATGGACCCTGTCCTCCCCTTCTTGTCCTGCCTTCTTTTCCTTCCCTACTAGTCTTTTGACGTAACCTCCTAGACGTCCCCCCCTCCCCTCCCAACTTTTCTGCGGTACATCTGCCCCAATCCATAATAGTCACCCATTCTCTCATGATGATAAGACCTTTTTTCTTCCGCCCCATAGCGCATGCCCCCAATCTTCAATGATGATGCGGATCCAGTCTTCCTTTCCACTGCATCTTCTCGCTGTGCATTCGACCCTTACAGTGAACCGAACGCGCTTGCCTGGGACAGACTCCCCTAGAAGATTAAGAGCCTTTCGCGTTAATTTTCCCTTCGTACTCTTTGCGAAGTTGTTCCTCGCCGAGGAAGTTCCTCCGAATCCCCCCATATCCTGAAAATGAGAAGTGCTTTCTTGATTGCCTCTCCCCTTTTCGAGCTCCTCTTTAAGCAGAGATTGTTCAAAATATACTCATTTCCCAGAAATATCCCTTATCTCTGAGGTTCAACGTCTCCATCCTGTGAAAAGATGATTTCGTTTTTCCCATAACTTCCCCCCTCATTAAGAAGAAGAGTTAGAAGCAATCGGAGAATCGATCGATTTCCTGAAGATATTAGAGACCAGCTGAGTGAAGCCCGGTGGTTTAATAGAAGACCTCCCCCCCCTGTGGCCTTGACTCGGAAACTCCTCCTCGCGGTTAAGCTCCCCACAGAATGAAGAATAGTTTTTGGCTCTTCTTTCCAAGATTTCCTTCCTACGTCTATGGGGAATTTCTTTTTTTTCTGCGTTCTTTTTCTTTTTGTGCAACTCTAGCAAGCGTTAACCCCTTATAGGCCTGTCTCCTCTCGGTGATGAGTGACGTCCTTCTACCCGGCGACCTATGAGACACAAGAATTTTCACCTGAAGTAGATTGCAGTCTCCCTCTTGTATTCAATGATTGCCGAAATCGCATTAATACAAGATAAAGGAGGACCCCTCTCAAGGACTATATTCGTCCAGCTTCCATCAGAGTAATAATGAAGAGGTTTCCGTGAGGAATGTTTTTTCCGGCTTTTCCGGTCCTGAGGAAGGCTTTCGGAAAGAAACCGAATGGAAGAGATAGCTAAGATGAAGAATTCGGTATTAGGCATCCTTGGCCCTTGGGCCGCGCCCCTTTGGGAGGTATGGACATCGCTTTCACGCACGGCCTCCCTCGAGCAAAGGAAGAGGTTCCTCCCAATCCCTTCAGGCTATAAGCAAGCCCCAAAGGATAATTTTCCGCCCCTCCAAATAGGCGGCTCCCGCTCGATCTAATAAACTCTCGTGGGGTTTCCCCCATTAGTATAGACCTAGATTTGCTCCTCTGTGGTTTCCTTCTTTTTCCGAGAACGCTTAGAATTTCTTTTGCTGCGCCGGGTTCTTTTCAACGCTCTCCTTTTCAGTGAAAGAAGAGAGGCCACTTTCCCACTCCCTTATTTTCGTTCACTCTGTTCTCCAGTGTTTCAGCCGTTCCTCCTCTATTTCCTCCTCCTCCGTGGTTGTGACCTTTGTCCCCCACTCGTAAAGCAGCGACGCACGAAAAAACTTTTGTTAGCTCCTGGGCTTTCACTTCCAACAGGCGGATCGTTACTTTTTGGGGTGGACCCCCTCTCGTCCTTTTTAACAGCCGCCGTTCGCCGCGGTTTCTCGGTCCCCATTCCCAGAGGGAGACTTCCCTCCTCTTCCTTCATTTGCACGATCGACCCCCCTCCTGGACGCTTCGAGCGTAGAGACTTGTTCTTTCCTTTGGTACCTTTTGAATACTTTTTTGATCTTCCTTTGACGTTGGTTTGATCCGCCTCCCCTTCCGCTGAAGTCTCCGATAACGCGTGCTTTGCCGCGACTCGATCTATACGTCGCCCGCTGTAAGCCTTTGAAGACTCCCAGAGAGAGCCCTTCCACGACGTTATTCTCCCCTTTCTATTTTTTCCTTTCTCTTCCTGTGATGGTGTCATCCGATTTCCTACGACAATTACGGAGACCTCCCATTGCCTTGACTCCCCCGATGAATGCTTCGGCTGATGGAGCTGTATCCCTGGAGAGATGACTTCCGTGTCACTATGGACCTTGATCAGGTTTTTAGATTTAATTCCCCTGAGTCACTCTCTCCCTGTGAATCAGAGACTGGAGTCCTCCCATCAGTCCTTTTAGAGATTTCTCTTTTTTTTTTCCCCCGCCCCTTCACCGTGGCAGCTGACATTACACCCTCGATTCCTCTAGAATTTTGAAGAGGACTTCTGATACTGAGGAGCCTTTTTCTCCCGTTAAAAACTGAGCGAAGGCCAAGATTTTTTAGTCCCCAAGAAAAGAAACCTGCGGCACTCAAGAGGTGAAGGCCCCAATTCTTCGGGAATTTTGGACCATCTGCCGAGAGAGTGCCATTTTTGGTTTCAAGCAAGCGATCGATTCTCTCTCGGTCCGTCCAAAAACATACTCGGCTCACTCCTCTATAATTCTTAGAACGCACGATGCTTGCTTTTTCCCGCCGCTCTGATTCCTCTGGAGGAGGGAAGGTCCCCCGCCAAACGACACAAAGTCCCTGCTTTTCAAAGTTTGCTGCTCCAGTTTTTTTGGCAAAGTCCTTTTTCCTCTGTCTCCGGGGCTGGTCTCATTTCCCCCGCCTGAACCCCAATCGCTCCTGGCCGAGATATCCTTTTTTCCTCCGTCGTTTTTTCGATCTTCAAAAGGCCCCTTCCATCGCGCATGTGGTTCTTTGCCATTGTTTCCCCCCGGAGCGGGTCCCCCACGATCTGTTACGTGAAACCCCCCTCAAGCTCCCCCCCCCCCCTTTTTTCTATTATCTTCTCGTCAGGCAGGGTCTTTTTATGCCTAAATGGTTCGTTTATGTTCTGCTCCCTCAACCCTTGCTTTCATTCTTTCCCCGCAGGATGGTCGTGTCTTTTTCCCGCCCCTTCCGGAAATCACCTTCCAAGAGCCGCGTGAAGTTTCCTTTGCCCCGCTCATTGCCTTGACTTCCGACGACCCTTGATGCCTATAATCCATTGTTTGTCCCTCTTTTTATTTGCGTTTCCGCCTGCAGTTTTGGAGGCTGGTCCTTTTTCTCTCGATTTGCACGTCCCCTTTTTGCGCTCGTACGAATTCTGGCATCCTCGGAAAAAGGTGCCGCCCTGTCTAGTAAGTTCGTCCGCTATCGTTTTGCGCGGCGTCCCTCCCAGAACACCCCCCCCCCCCTCCGAGGAAAATGAGCGGGAGCCCCCGGCGGTGGCCCCTGCAGAGACCCCCTCTCGCTGTCCGCTTCCCCTCGAATCAATTTCACTCGCCTAAATCGGCCCACGACAGCCTCCTTTCTTACGAGGAATTTTTCCTTGCGGCTTCCGAGGAGCACTCCTAATCCCTCCTCTTTTGTGAAAATTGATTCTTTATCCGGAATTCAGTATTCGTTTGCTCACAGCCCGGCTTTTTTGTCAAACTGTCAGCCTTTTCGGTAACGATGTTCTGGTCTCCGGTATCTCGGGAGACCGCTGGCCGTAACGCCTGCCAGTATCCGCAACCTTACATGGTCCGGCAAAAACCCTTTCGAGGCGCCCTCAGGACCCCCTCCGGAATCCTTCTGTCTACCCCGGAGAAAAAAAGAAGTAAGAGACTGGACTTTCGACGCTTTAATAGACATGTAAAGCCTTCTCTTTTTCTGTTGCGTAGGACCTTTTACTTTTCCTCTGCAGGACACCTTTTCCAAGGACCAATAGTTTAGAGTCTCCCTCCGGACCTATCTTCTTACTTGGGAATCTCTCCATGGAATTATTCTTCAAACCTGGAGGTTTCTCATCACCGCGTTTGCCTTGTACTCTATTTGATTTTCTCATTGACTCGTCTCGCTTTCCTAGTAATGGACCAACAATCTCCTTTACGACGCCCTCCCCTCCTACCAAGGAAAGTCTTCCTTTTTCGGAGGAGAATATCCTCCTTTCGGCGCGTCTTTCAATTGTTTTTTTCGAGTTCTGGTTGGATAGAAGTAAACCCTTCCCTCTGCCACCCACTCTCCCCAATTGCCCCCCGCATTACCTTGCTTCGCACAGCCGGCCCGCTCCCCCAACGCGCTTTCAGATCAAGCTTCTGGATCCAGGCCCCCGCGAAGCGGTCTCCTTTCCCAAATCTATATCTTTTACTTTTGAGAGAGACCTTCCAAAACGCGGCGCGAAGAATGTCTCTAAAGCCCGTTCTCTCTCCTTTCGGGTTGGTTTTTCCCCCGTAAGTGTTTTTCCCAGCCGGTAATTCCAGCTCCCCCCTGCAATGGAGAGGATTTTTTTCGTCTTTCCCCTCCCTCCCCACGAAAGACCTCAGTCCCATCCGCAGATCTTTCTCGCAAGCGTGAAACCTGTCCTTGTATCTCTTTCCTTCGTCACTTTTTGACTCCTTTTGATTGTGTCGCCTTAATGAAGTTTAAGCTCGTCGCCGAAGAACCCCCTTGAATAAATGATCTTTTCTTCTGTTTCCTTCAAGCTTCTTCTTCCAATAGAGTTTACCCCCTGCACGAACCAGCCCCTTCTCCCCCCGCAATGAAGAAGGTTACGTCTTTAGGTTGAGGCCAAACGTCCTTCCTCCTGTGTAATGAGAGATGCGTCTTCCCGGATCGCTGGCCGACGAACTCTGAACTGTTTGTCTCCTATGTAGTAGGAAAGGATGTTCTTTGGTCTTTTATAAGTCTAGCAGCCTCTTTTTGAAGTATTAGCTCCCCCCTCTCTTTTTCCGACATGTGAGCCTTATGTATTTGATCGCCTTGAACCGGTCTTTCCCTCGGCAAGTATTTCCAGAATTTCCGGACGTATTCCCTTCGGAATTTTGCAACATCTTTCTTGAACCCCGGCCTTCCCGGTGTTTTTGCTGTTTTTTTCCTTTTTTTTTTTTTTTTCCTCTTGCTTCAGTGGTGACGTCCTTCTCATTCCTTCGCCTCCTGGCCAAAGGGATTCCATAGTCTCGACTCCCTCGTGATCTCATAAGATTATTTTCTGTTTGCTTGTTTCCCTCCTGAAGGACCACCTCCGATCCGTCTCTTAACAGCCCGACCTTTTTATCTGGTCAACTCCTCAACTTTTTGGCATCTTGCTTTTTTGCATGAGCTTAAGTCCAGATCCCCTCGGCTTTTCAGATCCTTCTCCCGGGTTGCCGACCCCTCAGCTTATTTCGACGCTCAAGTGGACAGCCCTTCCGTTCCCCCCTCAAAACATCTTCTCGGGCGGTCCCCCTCTCGCAACCTTCACTGCTGTTATGAGAAGAATCGACTCCTCTGCTCTCCTTCAAATGATTCTCCGGAAAACCTCAGCCTCCCAAATGCTTTGCCGCAATTTTAGTGCGCCACTCCCTCGCTTTTGACCATTTCCTTGCTGTTTGGTTTAAAACCGACGCGCTATGTAGGCCCTACACATTGAAATCCTGCGCTACATCCCCATTTCCTGAGCGTTTCTTTTCAAAGTCTTACCGATCGAAGAAGACTTTCACCCGCGCCTCTTAGACAAATGATTCCCCCTCTCCCCCACACTTTCTCGATTCTTTTCCGGTCGTCGTCAAAGAGATCCCGCCGCCCTATATAATAGTACCGAGCATTTTTCCAATCTCCCCCTTCACAGACCTTTTTCTCAGAGAACTCAGCTGAACCTTTCCCCGGTCGCAAAGCCTCTCCTAACTTTTGCACCCTCTGAAGTGTTCTTTTTCTTCTCAAGCATTGAACCAGACGTCCCAAGCAATGAAGAGAGTTCAAGCGAAATTTCTCTCGTTGAGATCTGCCCTCTCCCCTGAGAGAAGACGTGATCCTCCCCTGATTTTGATGACCTCGACGAAAGCAGACACCCTGCTTGTCTGAGGTCCCTCAAATTAACTCTGGTTTCAAGCCCTCTTTAAATCCGGCCCTTGGGGGGTCTTTTCAACATCCTTTTTCTCTTGATTCCTCAGATTTGGAACTGAGCCATTACGGACGAGTCCCTGCATCTCCCTTGGTTATCCTTCACCAGAGAGACCAATTGTAGGGAAATCCACTCACTCAACAAGGGTGAATAAATCTTAGTCCAAAAAGAGCTCCTAGGGCCACCTCCTGTCTGGAAAACTTTTACCCCTCCTTCACTAAAAAAGAAGAGCAACTCTGCATTAGATTTTCTATACAAAGTATCGTCTTGAAAAGGCCCGCCCTCTCCTATAGACCCCTCGACCAGTTTTTTTACATCCGAAAGAACGATGCAGTCAATTTGAGAAACTTCCTCTGGAGAAAGTTCTCCGAAAATTTCCTTTTCCATAATTGAAGGGTAGTTTCCCCTGAGGGTCTTTTCCTAGCGGTTAATTGTTTTTCTCCCAGGCTGATTTACAGCTCCCTTTTGAATAGAAAGAAACGCGGAAAGAATCTTCAATTTGCTTTTTAAGAGAGCAGGGAGTCGGTATCCTTTTTACCTAGAGACTTTTTCATGAGGGTATCTCTCATGTTTAGCCCTTTGGGAGGGGCGGCGATCCAATAAAGGAAGTTCCTATCTTTTGAAAATTCAGTAAGGAACCCTTCAAAGCTGCTCTCTTTTCCTTTTTCCTGAGTAGCTCCCTTTTTTGTCGATAAAGTGCACGTATTCTAAGAGGATGAGTCTCGATCAGCGCTAGCCCCTCTGGAGAAAGGAAGGTTATTTTGCTTCTGGTGGTTCAGCGTGGTAAGTAGACGTTTGGCCCCACAGCAGATTCCCCAGTTATTTTTCAAACCTTTTTTCGTTAAGAGTTACCTTGTGTATAAAGTTTTCCTCTTCTCTTTTCTATAAGGTGGGGTTTTTCTTTCAGACAGAGTTCTTTTTTTCCAAAATGGAGCCCTCCCCTTCCAAAGAGAGGGAGTTTTCCATCTAAAAATAAAGCCTGGATTTTTTGTTACCTTCAGGCAGAGCTGCTGTCCCCGGCCTCTGTTATAAAACGGAACAAGCAGGCTTGCGACACTCCCTGACGTATCGTGCCCTCTTCTGATCGATTCCAGGTCCGAGGAGACGTCCCTCGTATTCGCTCCTTCAATGTTGATAGACCCCCCTTCTGGAAGCTTCTGAGGCTTCTCTGGGGTTCTTGGAGGAGGTTCTCTTACTGTTTAGCGTCCTTCTCACGCCGTGGATTGGACCCTCAACGCTTTTTAAAGGAATAGATCATTTTCGGTCCAGATTTTCGAGACATACCTTCCCCTCCTTCACGCAGAGAGTTTCTTACCGCCCTCGTTCCCCCCTGCAGGAATGACAATTCGTGATTTTTCCTCGTCCCGACTTTTTCCCCGAAAAGGACCTTTCCCTACATTCCCGAGGACATGCTCATGATTCCGTCCCTCGGATGGATCAGCTTTTGGAAGTTTTTCCTTTCGCAGATTCCCTCCCCTTTTGGTCGGGACATTTTCAATTCTCCTTATTCCATCCCTCCCTGCAGGAAAGCGATTGAGCGCTGTAACTCATGACTGTCTCTCTTGTTTCGCCCGTCGGGGGAAGCGAAAGCCCCCTTCAATTTTCAAGTTCTTCGCGTTTTAGGCACAGTTGATTCTTCTCCGGGCGCGTGTTTCTTTCCCCCGATCGCCGCTTCTTTCCGAAATTCAATCGCTGCTTTGAATCTCTTTTGATCTCGCCCACCCCTGCGCCCTTTCAACGCTTTTTCCGAAGTGAATTGGTCGGGCCCAAGAAAGCGATGTCGGATCTGATGCCCTTTTCCCCAATCAGGGTTCTAACAATCTGTTCCCGCATCTCTCGCGAACCTCCTCTTCTCCTGAATTTGCGGCTTTTCCCCTGATCGTTCGTGATTTTTTTTTTGCAAGGTTTTCCGCCCCCGAAAATTCCCCAGGGCGCCCCCTTTGGAGAACTGTTCCCTTAACTCATTTCCCTCTGTCCCCATGGTAGGCCTTCTTCCTGAGCGTTAGTTTGAAAAATCGCTCCCTGGCTCTTCTTGGATCGTCTCCCTTCCTCTTTTTCCGACCGCCCCTTATGGCAATAGCGCATTGGCATTGCGGTTCTCCAACTCCCGCTTCGGGTCCAACTTTATTCGCTCGATTTACTTCCACTCGCCGCTCGCTCTTATCTTCTCTTCCTTTGGTTTAAGGGTATTCCTTCCATGGGATAGGCTTACGGGTTTATGAAGTAATCCCGACTTCCCCCCGAGTCGGCGAATTCACTTTCCCCGCCTTCCGAAAGCATTTTGCTACCTTTATATTTCTTTCAGGTCGCCCCTTCTGATCCGACAAGCATGATATAATCTTCTGAATGGGGTTGGTTGAAGAGTATGTCTGCTCTGGACAGAAGCGGCCCCCTTTCGCTGGGCCTTTTTTCTCCGGGTTTTGCTTTCAGCTTTCTTCGAAACTTTTTCGCTATTTTTTCTTGGAAGCGCTTGACCGGAGCCTGATATGGGTTCCAGGCCTCTTTGGGGCTTTTCAGGCCACCCACTTCCCCCCGTTTTTTTCGACGAGGAGTTGACCATCCCGCCTTGACACTTTTTCTTCGCGGCTCTTCCCGTAAGGGTGACGTAAGATAGCCTCTTCCCAAGCTAACAAGCTTCTTACGAGCACGATCAACGAGCCTCTCCTACGGGCACCTTCTTTTCGCGCTGAAAATTTCTTTGATCAGCGTAAACCCCTGCGTTCCCGGCCTTTCCGGCTGGCACCGTCTGTTTGCAAAATTCTTCTGGAGAAGTCTACTTTTCTGGAGATTTTCTTCCCTAGACGCGTAGGCAGTAACAGTTTTTTTCCCCTGGCGCTCCCCTCTAAAAAGTCCCATTCACAGGTGAAAACCCTAGTCTCTTTCCCCCCCCGGACATGCCATCCTGACTTCTCGGCCGCTTTGATCCCCCAGGCTCCCCCAGGGTTCCCCTCGGCCTGGCGCCCTCGCATTGGCTTCGACAGTTAATCGAATTCTCTTCCGGCTAGCCTTCACTCTCTTTTAGTGCGCCCCCCTGCGGCACACCGGTGTCAAATGCATTCGTTTTTTCCGCGTCGACCCGGAAATATTGAGCGTTGCTGTAAGTCCCCTCTTTTCTTATAGAAGATGTCTTCGTTTCCTAGTCTTTTTCTCCTCCCTCCGGACGCACGATCCTTTTTATGAAAGCTCCCACTTGCTCTCTCGAAATTGCCTCCTACGCTGAAACTTCCTCCCAAACAATCCTCTTCGTGGAAGACCTGCAGCGTATACTTGACATTGTTGGATATCTCCTTTTTCCCAGGACGATATTTCAATTTCTGCCGGTTTGGACTCTTTTGTGTCGAATGTAAAGAGGGATGATCAACCCCCACTCTGCCAGTCGTGGTTCCTTCTATACAGGGCCACATCCGGTCAAGTTCTCAGCCACACCCTCTGTGAATGAGCAGACCTGGCTCCCATAGCCCCTTTGCCGGTTTTCCCTTCCTCCCCCTTCTATAGTTCCTCCTCCTCTTTTCTCTCTCTTTTTTTCAAGGAGCCCTTCTCTGGAAAGCCAAGCATTTCTTCCGCGGTTGGGGAGAACTTTATCGCATCTTTCCGGGCTGTCCCAGTCGTCCTCTCCCCCTTGCAACCCTTCTTTCTGTGATCAGCGCTTTTCTGACACACGCCAGATTAGCTTCAATTGAAGATCGCCCCCGAGAACTGCCGAGCCAGCCGAGCTCTGTCCTTGTCTCGCTGCCGTTTTCTCGAAGTAGGATGTTTTCCATCTCATTCTGAGTTTCTTTTTATGACATTCGATCGAGGATTCTCGCAGTGTTTACAGCGTTCTTCCTCTAGTTTACATGTCCCCCCCCTGAATCCCTTCTCCCAGGCTCACACGCCGGACGGCATGTGGCTAAATGGTTTCTCCCTCTTCCTTTTCCGCCGGTGTCCTGTCCTCCCCCGCCTCGCTTTCCCGCTCCTTCGCATTTCGATGTGCGAATGATCCCGGAGATTCTTCAGTTTTGTTGTTCTTTCCTTTTCTTCCTTCTTCTCAGGATGGAGGCCGTTTCTTTCCCTTCGACTCTCCGGGTTTGTGAAGGCCTTTTTTGACATCCGTGAAAGCTGGACACGTGCCCTCGGTCTGTTCGGATAACGGGTCTTTCCCCTTTTTTCCATTTACGAGTTTTAATTTTGCAAACCGGTGCCATTTTTTTTCCACACGCGAACTTACTTTTCTTAGCATCGCAGATCATTTTCCCCTTCCACGCTTCCCCCTTTTCCTAGGAGGCCGCACTTATCGCTTCTTCGTAAGAACTTATTAGGCGGTGGCCCTGGTCGTAAGGGCCACCTCCGTTCCCTCTCAGACTTCCCTTTATGGTAGAGGCGATTCAACTCCTAGCGACCCATAAGTGGCTTCGTGTCTCGAGACGCCGCCACCTAGAGAGCGAACCTCCATGGCTCCTTTTTCGATTAAAGATATGGCGGTCTACCCTAGCGCAAGTCTGGGACATGATCCTTGGCCCAGCCCACATCTGGCTTTTCAGAGTCCTTCAAGACTGCTCGGCTCAAACCCCATAATGCTCGAGCATAGACCTGTTTCTATTTTTTTTTTTTCCAATTTTTCCTTCGGAAACCTCAGTTTCGGTTTCGAAATGCTTGGGGGTGCATTTTCCCACGTCCTCGCTACCTCACCTTCGGTCATGTTTATTTCCTTCCCCTGAAAACGACTGCTCCCCATGTAGGGCCTGGTTTTGAAATCGCTCCGCTACGAGCGAAGCGTCTTTTTCCTTTCCTTCGTTCCTCTTCAGTTGGAAACGTTCCTCTTGAAGTTCGCCCCATGAAAACCAAGCAGCTTTCTCGATGTCCCCTTTTTGCCTTTGCGGTCTCCTCTGAAGGTCGCTCCAGGATATAATTCCAGGTTCGCTCCTCTTTTTCCGCCCACCTTTTCGCCGACCAGAAATTTTTGAAGACCTGAGCTGACTTTTGTAGAAAAGCTCCCCGTGCGCCCCCGTTTGAACAGCATGCGTTTTCTTTTTCAAGCCCTTGAACGCGACTCCCTCCTTCGTCTCTGAGTGACTGTCCGCCTTCCCTTCGTCTCGTTCGCGATCTCCCTTCTTCGTCGAGCAGATGTCGTTTCCCTGATTTTGTGTTGAGTTTCAAGCCGACTTAGATCTTGCCACGTTCTTCCCCCCGAGCACTGGTTTTTCGC
>Ga0179591_1329298_pt1 | contig 11549 bp, 8 predicted proteins | sample CZOMad2_1_08_16f_FD_182891 | JGI IMG/M metagenome (GOLD analysis project Ga0179591, IMG submission 182891) | Vadose zone soil fungal communities from Angelo Coast Range Reserve, California, USA - CZOMad2_1_08_16fungal (PacBio error correction) | ecosystem: Environmental > Terrestrial > Soil >... | reverse complement strand
TTGCATTCTTTATCACTTCCTCTAAGCTTATAATTTTCTTTGCAGCTTTATAACCCCATCTGCAGAAATTTGCAGCTTTAATTCCTCCCTGTCCTTTCTCTATCTTTCACTTTCCCTCCCTTTCCTCCTTGAAGATTTACTCCCCACTTCTGTTATTATACTCTCGCAGATTACCGACAGGCAGATTCAGATTCTTGCAGCTTTTAATATTTCTTTTTGTTTCTCCCTCCTCTCAGCTTTCTCCTAACTTTTATGCCTTCTTCCCTTCTCTGTTCAGCTTCTACTTTCCTCTCTTACTTTCCTTCTCTGCTTCTTTACCTTCCGTTGTTTAGTCTAAACTCTGTTTTATCTCTGCAGCCTTTCACCCTTCCTCTTCCTGTATCCCTCTTTCAGCTTTATCTCCCCTCGCCTTAACGTCGCTTTGAAAGCACCTCGCAGATTATAAATTTTCTTCGCTTTATTCATATCTGATTCGTTATCCCCACTTTCTCTGCAGTTGTTAAGTTTTTTCCCTTTCTTCCTCTGCATTTCTTTATAGACTTTGTTATCTTTATAACTGCTAGCAGATTCCCTAAGCATATAACTTAGGCAGCTTTTTGCTCTCCTTTTGTCCTCTTCTCAGACTTTGCCGCCTCTTTCCCTTTCCTGTCTTTATCCTGCTTTCTGCATCCTAGCTACTGTTGAGCTAATTCTCTGCAGCTTTTTCTTTAGCTTGATCGAACTTTATTGTTACATTCTCTGCACCATTCTCGTTTTTCCAACCTCCTATCTTCCTCTGTATATACTTCTCTGTTATCCTCCCCCCCTTTCTCTCGCTTTATCTCCCCCCCTTTTTTTGCTTTCATGCCGCTTTATAAGACTTCTTTTCAGACTTCCTGCCGAGAGAGTCTCTGCGCGTTCTCTCCTATTCCGATACCGCTTTCTTGCCCAGCTTTCTCATCCTTCTCGGCCCTTCTTACCTTCTCTTGCTGCTTAGCCTTCTTGATTCCTCTTCCGGGTTATATGACCCTTTGCCGGTTCTTAACTTCTATGCAGCAGTCAACTTCTCTGTCCTCCTTACAGTCCTTCTTTCCCCGCTTTCATCTAACCTCCTCCTCCCTTCTCCTTCCCCTTTTTCGCATTTTCGTCTCGTTATATAAGGATCTATCCCTAACGTCGAGGAAGCTTCACTTCTTGCTTATCCTAACTTTTCCTCTTTCATCTACCCTCTCTGCTTCTTCCCCTACCTTCTTTTGCTTTTCTCCCCTCTCCTGGTGAATTTTATCTCTGGCTTATCTAAATTCTGAATTACCTATCTCTGCAGACTTCTAGACTTTTCTGCAGTTATCTAACACCGCGAGCTTTACTCTGCCGACTTTCTCCCCCCTTCTCATCCTAATAAGACTTTCTGTCCCCGCCCCCCCCTTACCCTACCACTTCTCTGCCTCTTTATCTGAGTTTCTCTCCTTCTACATTACGTGTTTGCTTATAGACTTACTTAAGACTTCTTGCAGGTATCTACCATCAATCTTCTCTACATTTCCCCTTTCCTCTTTTTCCTTCTCTTCAGTTTCTCCCTTTTTGGCAGCTTCCTAATTCTTCTTGCAGAATTCCTGAGTTTTTCTCTAACTTACTTCCCGATTTATAAGACGGCCTGCAGCTTTCGTCTTTTCTTGATCAACCTTTGCCTCTTTCTCCTACTTCTCTTTTTATCTAACTTCTGCATTCCCCCTTTCCCCCCTTTTCTTGCTAGTTCCCAACAAGGATCTAACTTTCTGCAGTCCTCTGCAACTTTATAAGACTTCTGTTCTGCTTTATAACTGTCTCGCACCCTCCACCTGCAAATTTCCAAGTTCTTCTTCCCTCTTTCCTACCTTTCCTTCAGCTTTCTCCTTTTTTCCTCTTCTTCAGATTCTCTGTTATACAGACTTCTTGCAGCTTTACCTCCTTTATATGCAAGATTTTATTCCACTTCTGGCGCCAGTCTTCTTTTTCTGGTTTCTTTTAGTCTTCTTTTTTTTTGATTTCCCTTCTCTGCAGCTTTCAAGCCCTTTTCTAGTCACTCGCGCTTTATAAGACTTTTGTTAACTAAAGGTCGAGCTTAACTTCTGCCAGGTTCATTTCCTAGATTACTCTATTCTCTGCAGCTTTCTAAGCTTTTTCTGCAGCCTTTATTACTTTCTCTGCTCTTTCTCCCCCTTTTTAAGTTCTATGCCAGTTTTCTATCACTTTTGCTTTTGAGCTAATTCTGCTTTATACGATTCTCTTTTTTTTCCTCCTTTCCTCTTTTACCCTTTTTTTTTTATCGTACTTTCTGCAGCTTTTTTTTTTCCAAAGCGCTTAGCTTTTCAACTTTCTGCAGTTATCTTTTTTCCTCCGATAGGGCTTCTCTGCCGTTTTTAAGACTTGTTTTTTTATCCGCCTTCTTCTTCCTCTGCTCTCATCCTCTGCATTCCTCTCCTCTCTTTCCTCTTTTTTAGATTAGCTTTACACCCTGCAGGTTAAGTCTTGCAGCGGTCACTAGCGGCTTATCAGGCCTTATCTAATTTCTCTCCTGTCTAAGACTCTCGGTTATCCCTCTTCCTTTTAGACTTTGCGGCGCTTGATCTTCTCTCTTTATTCGTCTGGTATCTAACTTCTTGCAGTTATGACCTTGCAAGCTTTATACGACTTCCTCTTCTCCACTTTCCTGTTCAGCTCCTTTCCTTCTTCTGAACTTTCCACCGACCTTCTCCTTTCTGCATCCCTTCCTTGTTTTCTATCTAACTATCGTACTCTAAGACTTATCTTGATTTATCTATAGCAGCGGTATCTCCCTAGTTTCCTCCTTTATTTCCGACTTTTCTCTTCCCCGCTCTCCCTTGTAAGATTCTCTGCTACCTACGTTGAAGAGTTGATACTTCTCGCAAGCTTGATAAACTTCTGCAGCTTTAGCTTCTTTTTCTTCCCCCTACCCTTCTTTCCTCTTTTTCTAATCATTCTCCACTTTGGCAGCCTTTATCTTTTCCTGCTCTTATAACTTTCTGCAAAAGACTCTGAAGAGTTATCTGAACTTCTGTTATCTTCATGTCCCCTTTTGGTCCTACCTTCGCTTTCTTTCACGCTCTTTTTCCGCTTTATTACTCCTTCTCTTCATCTTCTACTCTTTCTTCTGCATCGGTATCAGACGTCTGATCTTAAGACTTTCTGACTCCCTTCTTTCTCTGTCAGTTTTTCCCTTCTGTTTTCTCTTTACCTAACTTTCTTCCTCTTTCTAAGTTTCTCTTCCCGCCTTGAGTCTTTCGGTCATGCTCTCAGCTTATCGAAAGGTGAGGCTCTCTGCAGGGACTCTACCCATTGTCCCAACCTTTAATAAGGCCTTCTTGCCTCCTTCTTTTCCTCTTGTCTTTCTCCCTTCTCGCAAGTTTGTTTAGAACCAGTCATCTCTCTCTTAGTTATATAAACTGCATTGCTAAGACTTTGCAGCTAACTTCTTTGTCTTTGCGATTCCCCCTTTGCTCGGTTGTCCTTTATAAGTCCTCTTCCTCTTTATCTTTTTCTTCCTTTTACTTGAGTGAGGCTATAGGTTGGTTCCTTCCCCTTTCGAATTACTCGCTGCCAGCTTTATAAGTTTTTTCTGCTATAAGCCTTTTTTATTGTTTCTCTCCCTTCTCTGTCACTGCCCTCTTTTTCCTCTCTGCGCTTTTCTCCGTTCTATTCATCAGCCTTATCTGCATCTAAACTTTCAGCCTCTTCCCATCATAGGTTTGTGTTTAGTCGGAAGTTCTATCTCATCTACCTTTAGATTCACTCTTCCAGAGCCTTTCCTCCCCCTTGCAGATCCTCTAATTTTTCGCGATACTTTCTCCAGACTGTGGTTATAAGCCCGTCTACAAGCTTCATCGAAGCTTTTCCCTCTTCCAGCTGAAGTTTCTCTCAATGCCACAGTTTTTTTCTTCCAGCTGTCCCTCTCTTTGATACCTGTCTTTTTAACTTTTTGAGTAGAGATTCCCCTCTCGCGGAAGCTGTGAGAAGTTCTTATACCCTTTCCCCCTTCCTTTCTATCCCTCTTCCTTTGATTTTAGATTTTTTTTTTCCCTTCGATAGTTCTATAAAGCGGAGTCATGATAAAGTTCCTGTCTCAGTCTTTTAACGTTGCATTTCAGTTAGAATCCCTCCGTTGGATACCTCTTCCAAAAGTTCTTGTTTACGTTATCTCCGGTTCTCGTTTTGTCTCTTCAGCTGAAGCGAATCTTATAACGCAAGGTCCTTTCTCTCCTTTCTGACAACTCTTCCTCGCCTTCCTTGATAACTGTTCCCTTAGTTCTTTTCCACTTCTTCATTTCTGTAATACTTGCTTTAGTAAGCTGCCAGAGTAATTCAGAGAAGTCTTATACAGCATGCAGGAGTTCAATAAAGTGCTATTTTGCTTCTCCACCTTGCCATACGACTTTCTCCCGTTTCCAATCTCCCCGATTGATAATTTCAGCAGCGTATAATCATCCTTAAGTTCTCTAAGCTCAGAGAGTTAGAACGCTAAGAAGGTATATTATCTTCCTCCTAAGTTATACCCGTCTTCCTTTTCCTTTTCTAAAGCTGCAGCGCGTCTCCTCTTCGCGTCCTTTCGTAGTGGATTATTAGACAAAGTGCTTTATCCAAGGTTTATAAAGCCAGAGAATTCTTCTTTTTTTTTTTTTCCCTTTGCCTCGAGTTTCTGTCCCCTTCCCCTAATTTCCTACGCTCATAGTAGAGACTGCTTTTTTTGATTCTTATGAGGCTGCCCCAGATGAGTAGAACGCGCAGAGATCGACTTTTCCTTTTGCAGCGACGTTCGTATTTTCTCTCATTTTACCCTTTTTTTGCGCGTGTACAGTCCTTTAATCCAAAGATGAAGACGTCTAGAAAGAGAGTTTCAGTCTTCACGCTGCAACAGGTCAGTTAGATACGCTTCCTCTTAAGTCTATTCCCAGCTGCCTCTAGTTAGTCTGCATGAAACTTACAGTGAAACAGAGCGTCGAAAAGTGCGTCCTTCTCTACCCCTTCCCCCCCCCCCTGAGACTTTATCCCCTTTGCCGCTCCTTTCATATCAAGCCGTAACTTAGAAAATTCAGAATTATTAAAGGAGTTAAGAAAGCTGCAGAGAGTCTAACCCAACTTACTTCCCGCGAAGTCCCTTCGGCTTTCCTCTCCTTTTCTCTCGCTACTGAGTTTAATTTTCAGGATTCTTAAAGCGCCCCGAGAAGCTCACCTGCATTCTCCTTCTTATTCAGTGACCTCCATCAAGTTGCTCAGTCTTTAATCTCAAATTTTTCCCCTTTACACAGCGCAGATCCGATAGATAATGAAGTCTTATCAAGCTCCCTATCCGGTAGCCAATTTCCCTCCTTGTCAACATTTCCTTTTCCCAGGCAGAGAAATATCAAGCGGCAGAGAAGTTAGTTCCCGAAAAGTTAAAGATGCTTCCGGTTCTTAACTATCTCTTCCAAGTTATTTCTTCAACCTTTTTCCCTCTCCTTTGATACCTCGTGCAGAGCTTTTGCCCCTCTGAGAGAATTCTTAACCCTTCATAGAAGTTTACAGCTGCAGTAGTTTATACTGCATAGAATTTCATCAATTTGTCAGAGAAGTTCTCTTCCCTCCTTTGCTCCCCTGTCTTATAGAATGCAAAATCTTTCAGTTTAGTACTGTGCAGAGTAGTCTCTTAAAGAGTGTCTTGCTTTTTCCCGCGTCTTTTTCTCTCCGCTTCTCTCGCCCCCTTTTCCTGATTTTTCTCTAAGCTGATCACCTTCTAGGTAGATACAGCCCCCCTCCAGTCAAGTGCATTCTTTTTTGATCTCCCGCTTCCTCTCCTTGAGATACTCTTTCCTTTTCGTTTTTCTGTTCTTTCAAAGCTGCCCGAGCATCTTGCCAGAGCAAGGTTCCAAGTGCCTCTCCCTGTATAAGTTTTTTTAGTAGCTTTTTTTTCATGAGACTTTTAGTTCACATGTCTGTCCTCTTCCGTTCCCGTTAGAGAATCAAAGTCTCCTGTCACTGCTTAGAGCTCAGTTAGCTTAAAAGCGGAGAGAGAAATATGCACGTGATTCTTAGTCCCTTTCTCGACTTCCCTCCCTGTTCCAGAGCTTTTCGATAATGAGTCTTATAAAGTTCAGAGTCGCAAGCCTGACAGCTTCTTTACCATTCTATCATCTCCTATCGTTCCAAGTCTCCGTTCTACTCAAGCTGCCAGTAGAAGTTCTTATTAGGCTGGCGAAGTTAATTGCGCTAAGCATCTCTAGAAAGAACGTTTCCCCTAAAGCTTCAGAGACGTTCTTTATAACTGCTTTTTTTCTCCCCTGCCCCGTCTCCCGTTATTCCCTGAAGGTAGAATTTTCTTTTCAGAAGTCTTATACCGTAGTTACATGATGCCCTAGTTTAGCTAAACGTGCTATCCCTTTTCCCCTCTTCCCTCTCCGCCCTTATAGATCTTCAGTAGAATATGCCGTAGAGTACGTTTAAAAGACAGTCCCTTTTCTAAATTCCCTTCCCCCCTCTGCATCTATTCCCTCGCGTGAAGTTTAGCACCTTCAGACGTAAGCGCTGAAGTTAGCTAAAGCTTTTCCGAAGTTAAAACTAAGAGAAGAACCCCTGCCAGATCCTGTTAGATCAAGTCTGCATATACAGTCCTTCGGCTGCATCTTACGTTATTTTTTTTTTCTTTTTCCTTTTGCTAAGTGGTCCGAAAAAGTCGTCTTAATGTGTCGAGAAGTCTAAAATCTGCCAGAGGAGTTACTTTAACAACTGCATTAGAACTTTCTTTCCCTGCAGAGCACGAATTCTTTCCCGCTGCATGAGAATTTTTCAAGGAATTTGAAAGCTTTCATTGAACTTCTTCGACCTTCAGAGCCCTAAAGCTCAGACATTGCATTTTTTATCCTCTCTCCCTCAGAGACTTTTCTATCTTTGCCCTCAATTTATCTCCAGCTTGCCACCAGCTTCTTCTACAGCCCCTCGCCCCAAGTGCCAGAGAGCAGAAGCCTTATTAATTTTTCCCTCCTCGATAAAACTTGGTGGGTGAACAAGGGTGAACGAAAATTATAGTAAACTTCCTCGTCAGTTTTACCATTTTCCCCCTTCGATAAAGCTGCCTTAGAAGTTTTTACGGAGCTTTAGGCCCTATCCATTATAAAAGATGCCGATAATTGATAAAGCGCTATCAGTTTTTCAGCCGTTAGACTAACGCTGCAAGAGAAGTTCCGCTTCAGCGAAGTTTCTAAATCCTGCTGTCTCCTTCTTATAATGCTTTCAGATTTATTTCTCTAAATCGCAGCACTTTTAGATACAGCACGCTGTAAAGTTGCAGTTAGATAAAGTGACTTTTTTCGCTTTAGCCCTCTCCCCCCGAAGTTCTTACACTTTCTCTCAACTTTATCTTCAAGTGTTCAGCTACTATAAAGCTCCATATAAAGATGAGATCAAGTGCATAAAATTAGATTAAAGATTCCTCTCTGTTAGATTCACTCTTCCTACTAGTTCTTTTTTTTTCCTCTTGCATCTGCAGTTCTCACCTCTGAATTCGTCCCCGCCTAGAAGTCCTTCTTAGACCATGTCTTGTTCTGCTACCCGCTGTCCAGACTTCCTTTAGATATTTTTCAGCGAAGTCTTAAACACCGATAAGGCTCAGAGAAGTTAGATAAAGCTCAAAGAAGTCTTTAGTTTTGTTTTTTTTTTTTAATTTTCTCTCAATTGCTATCCTTATCTTCAATTTTTTTCCTGTGCAAATCTTTTTTCTCTTCCTTTCCGTTGTTTTTTTGTCTCTGCTAGTTCCTCCCCGGCTTTGTATAAAATTTTCTCTGAAACTTATCCAGAAGGCTTTGCACCTACTAACTCTATGTCTGCTTTCTCTAACCTTCTCTTCCGCTTTCATCCTTCTCTGCATTTTCTTCCCCTTTTTTTCTTTTCTTGGTTTTATCTCCTATGTTTCCTCTGTATGTACTTGCCGCTTTTATAAGCCATGTCCTATAAGACTTTATTTCAGTTTCCTCCCTTCTCTGCTCTTATCCCTCTTTCCGCTTTACTCTAAACTTTTATTGATAATTTCTTCAGCATTTGACTATGCGCAGCGGTCGTTATTATCTACGGAGGCATTGATGGATCGAACTTCTTTGCATTGCTTCTCTCCCTTCTTATCCCCTTTATTTCCCCTCTCTTCCCCCCCCTTTTCCCACTTGCTTATATTTTTCCCTCATTATCTGAAGCTTATAGCCTTCTCTGCAGCCTTAACTTCTTCCTATTGATCTCCATTTCTCTGCAGCTTTATCTACCTTTCTTGCAGCTGTTCCTCCTTATCTCATCTAGAATTCCGCTTTCTAAGTCTTTTGAAGTTTCTTTTCCTAAAGCTTTCCATTTCTTCCTGCTTCATCTCCCTTCTTTCCATTCTTCTCTACCACTTCTCTGCAGCCTTTCCTCACTTTTATCCCTTCTCGTTGGATCTCTGCAGCTTTATCTACAACTTCTTTGCATTATCTCAACTTTCGCATCGTTATTCAGGCCTCTTGCACTTCACCCCCCCTTTTTGCAGCCTTTCTCCCAACTTCTATTGAATCTGGACCCCTATGAAGCTATCACTTCTATGCAGTTATATACTTTCTGCAGCTTATCTTCCCATTTTTTCTTCTCTCCAATTCTTTGCAGCTACTCCTCTCAGCTTTATATCTTTTATCATCCTCTACTTTTTACACATTGATGAAGCTTCCCCCCAGGACTCGCGGTATAAGTTGCATTATTTATCATCCTGCTTCTCCTCCTTCTCCATCCCTTCTGCAGTCACTTCGAGCAATCTCCCCCATCTCTCCTTTGTGACACTTAGCTGTTAGTATTTTTTTTCAGCTTTTTTACTCCATTTTCTGGCAGCCCCTACCTTTTTCTCTTGCAGCTTATCTCCTCTTACAGCTTTAATTTTCTAAATTTATGCGCTTTTAAGAATTCTTTCAGCTTTATCATTCATTCCCCTCTCAGTCTTCTCTCACCTCTTTCATCGAGTCTGCAGCTTTTTCTCCTACTTCTGGGATCTCACGTGCTTAAGCCCTACCTTACTTGCATTTTACAACTTCTCTGATTTCTGTCTTGCCGTCTTCTCTAACCTTCGCGCTTCTCCCTTCTTTGCAGGTTGATCTCCCACCCTCCGAATTTATAAGCCTCTGAAGCTTATCTAACTTGTTTATCCCGAACTTCTTTGCTTTATCCTCCCTTCTCTCTACCTCAGCCTTTCTTTCCTCTGATCTATCTCCTTTACCGCTTCTCGTCGCCTGAAATTCGATGGTTGGGCGCTTATCTAACTTTGCTATAATATTAGCTTGAACCTTTAGAATCTTCTCTTCCAGCCCCTTCCCCTTCTCTGCAGCTTTGTAACTCGCTTAGATTTTTTTTTTTTAACTGAGCTAACGTGCGCTTCTCCGATTCCCCCTTTATTCTCTTCCCCCCTTCCTTTGCCACCCCTCTTCCTATGCAGCCTCGCGCCCCAGCGGCTGAATTGATCGAAAAGCATTGCAGCTTATCTACTTTTTTTTACACCCCCCCTTCTCGGTCAGTTTTTACCCTCCCCCTTCTGCCTCCTTCTCTCCGTTCAGCTTAACTTCTGTTTTTAAGAAGACCTTTCTTTTTGCAGCCTTCTCAACTTCTCTTCGCCCTTTTACTTCTGCCCCTTTCTAAGATTCTCTTCTTTCTTCTTCCGTTTCTTTCTTCTAAACTTCTCTTTCTTGATAAGCTTGCAGCTTTACTCTCGCAAGCCTTATCCACTTCTCTGTCAGCTTTCTTTCTCCTTTGCATTTCTACGACTTCTTTTTTCAGTCTTATTCTCTGCGCCGTTACTCTGCAGCTTTATAAGCCTTCTCTGTAGTTCTTGAGCCCCTTCCCCCCCCCCCCTTTCTCTCAGTCCTTTCTCTCACCTTCTCTTCGCTTTATTACCTTTTTCATCTTTATCTAACTTCTCTTGCTTCGGCCAGATCCACTTCTTGCAGATGTATTCTCATGCCTCCCTCTTATCCTCCTGCTCTCTCACTTCCCCTTTGCAGCCTTCCTCCCCCCCCTTCTCTGCAGTCTTTATACTCCTTTCTGAGTCTAGCAGAATGATATGAGGTAGAACTTCTTTTGGCATGAGACGACTTTTCTGCCTCTTTACCCCCCCCTTCTCTGCATATTATGAGTTCTAAGGATGATTTTATAAGAATTCATCAGTTATTTAGTTTTCCTTGCTGTCCTGATATCAGTCCTTCTCTGCCGCTCCTCCCCCTGCCCCCCTGCCTCTTCGCCCTTCCTCTTCTTGTGAGCTTTTCCCGGCTTTACACCCTCGGTCAGACTTTCTATAACTTTCTTCTTACGATTTCTATTCGGTTTTGCTCTCCCTTTCGGTCTTTCCATTCCTCCTTTTTATACTTCTCTCTGCGCTTTATTTAACTTCTCCTTTTCCATTTTATGAAGCTTTCTTATTGCCTTTTATAATTACTTCTCTTTAGTCCTTACACTTCTTGAAGCTTATATCTTTTTCCTCCTTTCTATCCTTTCTGCAGCTCCTCCTGCATACTTTAACCCTATCATTGAGCAAGACTTCTCTGACATGCTAATTCTATGATCTTTCATCCCTCTCTGCCTCTTCTCTTCACATTTCCTCTCATCCCCATCTTTTGCAGATTCACTTGTCAGCTTTATCACTTCTTGCTATTTCCTTCGCTGATTTGATAAGACTTCTCTTGAACTTCTCCAGACTTTCTGTCCCTCTTGTCTAACTTTCTTGAATGTTTTACCTTCTCTGTCCTCCTCCAGACTTATCTGAGCATCCTCTCTAATATTTTAGATAATTCTCTGACGCCTTTTCTCTACCTTATTTCCTCTTTGATCTACTTTTTTGTTTATCATTCTCCTTCCCTTTCTCTTCAGCTCTCGAATGAAGCCCCAAAGGAGAAAGCGTCCACTTTGATTCCCTTTAATTCTCGCTTCGCTTTCTCTACGACTTTCTTCCCTCTTTCTCTACCTTCTGAAGCTTCTATTCAATAGTGGATGGGGATGATGCTTTTATCCTCCATTCTCTGATTCTCTTCAGTCTCGGCTCTTTGGATCACCTTCTCGTCAGTTTCCACCCTCCACTTCCCTTTTCCTGCTTTAGCAGAAGTTCTGCAGTTAGCGCCTCTTACACGGCGCGGAGCCCTTTCACTCCTCTTTTACCGAGTGACCCCCCTTCACAGCTATCCTCCCTTCTCTTGCATTCTCAAGACTTCCTTGCGTTAATCTTCACGTTCTGCTTGCTCTGTAGGAGAGCTGAGAGGGGGGCCCCGTGACAGTTAGAAAGGCGAGGCCTCCTTTATCCCATCTCTTCCCGCCTTGATTGACTGCATCTTAATGCATCAGGGATATATTCTATGCAGTTTAACAGTACGTCTCTGTTTATCGCACCTCTCTGCAGCTTTCTATACTTCTGTTCAAGTCTCTCCTCTCTGCAGTTTGTCCACCTGAGCTTCCCTCTTGAATCTCCTAATTTGCTAGAGGCTCTCTTGTCTCTAACTTCTCTGCAGCCTTACTTCTTTTTTCGAATTCTCCTGCATCTTACTCTACTGCAGTCT
>Ga0179591_1289327_pt1 | contig 11549 bp, 15 predicted proteins | sample CZOMad2_1_08_16f_FD_182891 | JGI IMG/M metagenome (GOLD analysis project Ga0179591, IMG submission 182891) | Vadose zone soil fungal communities from Angelo Coast Range Reserve, California, USA - CZOMad2_1_08_16fungal (PacBio error correction) | ecosystem: Environmental > Terrestrial > Soil >... | reverse complement strand
GCTGGGCAACAGACTTGGCCTCCGCCCTGGTACATATTGCAGACCTCCCTTCCCAAGACCCTCGCCCTACTTAAATAGATTGGTCAACATACGGTTATCCAGAATGCCCTTGAACTCTGACCTCGAAATCTTCCGGCCAACACCAACGGCAAACAGCTCCCATAGCTAATAGATAAAATTTTCTCCATTCATTCCTCGACATCGACCGACATACGAACGTGGAACAGTTGCGAACTGATTTACTTCTTATTCTCGGGTCTGCTACCGCCCGTTTGGTAGGTTGTGTGTGACCATGCGAGTCCCTGTAACCGTTTCGACCCTGCCCAGCGCGGTGCTACACATGTTAGCGTTGTCCTTAGGCGAATGGTTTTTCTTCCAATCTTTAAATTCCTCAAGTAAGTCCCCCCCTAGACAAAAAACTCTTATTTTATTGATATCGGAGCCCGGTCCCAATGAGGCGGCCATTCTGAGTCCTTCTTTTCGCTCATTTTTTCAGAGAAGACCCCAAACATGTAAACCTTTCTCTTCAACCCAGCCTGAAGTGTTAGTTGTCTTTTCCACTCTGTTCCATTTCCCCCCCCCCCCCTTGCACCCAATCTACCTTTTTTTTTCTCCCACCCCTGGAGCTTTTCGGCTCTTTTTTGAAACACGATTCGAACTCTCCTTTTTCGAAAACATGACAGTTTGAATACATGACAACGGATTTGAAGTGCTATAGCCGATTCCCCCATGCTGTTCTACTTGATTGTCCGGCGAGTTCGTAAGGGTTCCACCTAACTGCGGTCCTCACCTATTCCCCACACTCCCCCTTACTCGACGTGAGTAAAAGGCAAGTCTTCTGTATGACCTTCCTACGGAGTTCGGGTACCCAGCTACCTCGTATCCCTCTATTCCAGATCCCTACAAAACGCACCATGGACCCCTTAAGTCAGCTATCACATTCTATCAGTCCTTACATCCGTTAGGAGACGCCCCCACTTCACCATCTCCCAAAATAGCGACCTAGAAAACCTTTGTAATGGAGACCGTCTATAGGATCCGTCGCTTTGACCTTAGAGAATCTTTTTTCTAGCCTCCTCCGCTTACAAGCAGCCCGGCAAAGTTTCCGCCGCCACCACTCGACTCTGACGGATTTCTTCCAAAAAAGCGCGAGTCTTTTCCGAGAAAGTCGCCCATGCGGTCAAATATTGAGCCCGGTTCGTTGCCTCGCCTCTCCTGCCACAGATCCCCTCCCCCTTTAAACAACCCGTAAGCAACAAGGCGCTGTCGGAAAAAAACAACACAGGCCTCCTATCCTCCCCCCCTCTCGCTGCTTCAGCTTGGTTCCCCCACAGCCACTTCCGATGACCTTCTTGGAGCCCATTCGGAGTGGACCTGGCCCCTTCTCCCTTCTTGATGCTCGAGTTGGTGGCTTCAAGTACTACTAGCTTCACTTAGACCCTGAGGTTTCTACTGTATCGAGGTCCTTTAACGGCCAAAAAGTCTCGGACCCCCTTGGTTCCTTCCATGGCCTCATTACCCTGAATATTACCTTATACAACCCCGTAACAATCAACGCTTGATTACCCTCTTTCATCCTTTGGATTTGTCCTGAGCCAGCGCGATTCTCACGTCCGTTTACGATAGCAATTTTTTTTTCCTCCAAAATATTCTTCAGCCCCTCTGATCAGGAACAGCATAGGGTGTTTTGTTCCTTTTTCGTTAACCTCCTAGGCGGAGTTTTCAAATTTTTATAGCTGGATTGAACTTAACGGTGAACCTTTAGTCCACCCGCGTTCTCTGGATTATGGTTCCCGATCTCGTGTGAAGCTCTTGTGGTGAAAGCTTTCCGTCGTACAAGTGAGTGAAAGTCCGTGGAGTTGATTTTGGGGGATCCATTCTTCTTTTCCCGTGAATCTGTGATCACGATCCCCCGTTATGGTTCTACGTAAGGGCTGGCGTTTTGTATGGTCCTTGTTCCTCTAGAACACGTTGACAGTTTATCCGTAAGAGTGGATCTCTCAATTACAGGATTGACAACAGGGACCTTCGCTACGGACCTTAGATGGTCAAGGCCACCAAGGATGCCTAGGCTGCCCCATCGGCTGGATTTCATTTCTCCAATGATTGTCTGTAAACTTGGCCCTTGGTGCTTCGGAGGGTAATTAGAACTTCCCATCTTGTTTCCAACCTTCTTAAAGTTCCCTTCGCACCAAAGGCCAGCGTCTTCTATTTCTGAGCCCCCCCTTCCATCTTAGCCTTGAATGGTAATTATTTCCTTTGAACATACCACCGGACCCTGCGGAGATACTTCGAGGTGCGCTGCGGCTATATTGAGGGGTACATTTGATACGAGAAGAACCCCCCCCCTCTGCCCCCGGCACCTGTTTTTGTGATTTCACGAGCTAATTTCTCCTCCCTATGGCCCTCCCCACTCCCAATACCCGATATTCCCCAGTCCCGAAGGTCACGACCTGCTACCGAAGTATCGGTTGGTCTTAATCTAATTCCGCAAGAATTTTCCATCCCGTTTCCTTGGACTTCTCCCCGTCTAAGTATGACCCGGTTTACCCGGATAGTTCCACGGTCCTCATTTTTTCTGGATGAGACGGTTGTTAGTTTCGCCCCCCCGATTTGCGCTTGGTTGTGGTTCATTCCTTATTTTGAGGCGTCGATGGCGCTTCCCAACCATGATGCCTGTTCCCCTGCTCCCAAATGTCTTTCCTATGAACTGATTAATTCACTTTTCATGAATTTAAAGCATTACTTCCCCGCTATTCAACCCCAGTCCTTTTAAACCGGCTGCTTTCATCCCCCATGGTGCATTTATTGTATAGCTAGCTGCGCCCTTTCCAACGAGAAGATCTCCCTAAGTTTCTTTACAGCTACTTAGCCTGACTGTACCACCCTCCGTTAGGAAAGTACTTGCGGTTCCTAGTAGGCCTTTTTAGAAGACTGCCCCTTTAGCATATAACACAGGCAACCGGACATCCTCTCTGTTCAAACAGTAGTGGCATTCCTTTTGCACTCCACCCCTCTCACATTTGAAGGTTAAGTTAAAGGGAAATACCGTGTTTTAAGAATTCTTCTGGCGGTTTTTTTTTGTGAGTTTCCAGATATGCGTGCCTTACGGTTGACGAGTGGGTTCTGGTGACCCCACTCCCAAGTCTGCCGCTTTCATACACTTACTTCGCAATTCGGACCCGTCTTCCCACGTCCTCACATCAACACCGATGCTCCCCCAGTCTCTAGGATCATTTCTTCGCACATCCACGGGTTTTGTTGCTATACTCCTCCCTGAAAAAAATCCTATACCACACTCTCCCCTGTTTTTTCGCAATCCCCTCTCTCTATGCAACCCCTCATGGGCCTAGCACCCCGAACTTCCTTCTCTCGCCGGGTCTATTCCAAGGTAAGACCTGAAGATGCCTTCCTCGTGTCTCACCTCCCCTCTTGAGGTTAGTTAGTTGTCCTTAGTATTGGCTTCGGCGATGTTTTCCTGTTACTTTCTTTCTACCCCACCAAACCCGTTCTGTTTTTTTTTTCCCCTCGAGTCAGACTGTTACCCCCCTTCCAGTGCGCTTATGCCAGGAGCTACTTTCGGATGATCCAAGAGGTGGGATCTTCAGCCCGGTCACTTGTTTCTGGACTAGGAGGTAACAGGTCCTTGCCCCAGACAGAGTACAAGTTCCATCTATATTCTCATCCCCTCCACTTTCCCCTTTTTTTTCGATCGGAGTTTCTTCTTCGTCATTCACTGTCTCGGGATAACACCAAAACCAACCCCCAACACAAGCGTCTCCGCCAAGACTCTTCGATGTCTTTCCCTTCGTTTCCCATAATTAAGGTCTTTGGTCCCTTCCTATTCGGCGGTGACTCCATTACCCGGGCTATAAAATCACCAATTTAGTGCCCCAACCACCTCACCAGACCCCCCATATTGAGAATCTAACCTTAGAATTTAGTTTCTAATCTTCCGTCATTGGGCGGGGATGCTTACATTGAATCCCCCTCTTATCGAGCCTTCGTGGGCTTTCACATAGTTCTTTCCAATATCTGAATGAGAGATTAGACTCATGGGAGTTCTCTTTTTTGCCTCCTTTGGACTGTTCCGATTGATCAACCCCGTCTCTCTCCAACAAGGATAATCTTCGCTTGCCTCGAATCGTTGGTAATACGTATTAGATATTTTTATGGCCTCATATAGAAGTGGAAATACGATGCATTGTCGCTTCGTGTGACAGACCCCCCCCCCCAGTTCCAAATATCACTTTACAGTTGACCCTTAATACTCTTGCCCTCCAATTGAGCCATCAGACTGTTTTTCTACCCTGGTACTTTCTTTTCCCTTTGCCACCGTAGTATTGACAAGGGATTGGTTTCAAGCCAGCTCATCGGTTGTCAGAAGATTCCAATTTGTTTTGAAGCACCTACTTTGCCTGTCTTTGACCCATACCCGATGCTACTATCAGGTTACACTTGCTGGTGCTGGCCTTTACATTTTCCTTGACCTTTTTTTGACCAGAGCCTTTTGCTCCTAGATCTTGGTTTCTGAACTAGATCACATGCTTAATTTACACATGCGTGAAAGCATGCCCTCTGTCCTTGTCTTATTTTCTCTTAATTTAATTTACACCTTTTAAAGTTTCTCTTCCCGTCTGATTGTTAACTCCCTTGACTTCGAAAATGATAGGATGGAAGTCCTCGGCCCCGTCAACCTTTCCTTCCAGGCAGGACCACCCCTCCCCAGCATTCCCAAATGCCCCGCTGATTGACTCCTCATCTTCTGCATAAGCACCCCCCCAACCGACCAACCCCCCTAATATCAACCGTCAAAGTGAGAACTGGAAGTTTTTGGCCCTTACATTTGTCCCCCGCGCACGGGCAACTTGCAGAACAAAAAATTCTTCATTAACTTTCCTGATTTTACCAAATAGTTATTCAGCGCCCCGTGCCCCTTGCATGAATTACTGGTTCAGAGTTTTGCTCCTATGTGTCCTGCCCACGTAAGGATGTGATTAGAGAAGTTCCCCACTCGCTTCGTTCGGCCTTGGATTAAGCAGCCTTTGCCCCCTAGACGGGCGGACCCCTTCAGGATCCCCAGTAACATATGATCCCTTAATCCTGAGCGCTTCTGCTCGCTTCTTCCCCTGCTTGTAAATGCGACCGCCTCACACTTTTCGGTTTTTCTGATTGAATGTTCCCCTCCCCCAAAGATAAGCCTCACTGTGCTCCAGTTAACGGTTGGTTTGCCAGCCGGGTGTGGTGGTGTTTGTGGGGTTTGGGTGTTGGTTTGTTTGTTCCTCTTCTTTTTTTTTTCTTGTTTTTTCTTTTTTTGAAGGTTTTTGTGGTTGCGTACGTTGTTACCATTCTTCGAATTGAAAACTCCTTCTCTCTTCACAGTTCCCCCCGGGACCCGTCTCTTCAATCAAACTAAACTGCTTTTAGAAAGCTATGGGCGGTACCTTTATCCCCTATCAAGTTAGTGCCCTTTTCCGTTCTCCTTTACTTTTCTCAACGTAAAGGCTCACCTCTTGAAACCACACAGGGTCCCTTGATTCTCTCCCATCCCCCCACCCACCTCCATCCCCTTTTACCCTCATTTCAGATAAAAGTCTGAACGCTGTGCGTACACCTCCCTGACCTTGCTGAAAGTCCCCGTCATTCACCTTCCTATACCCCCTCTGTTTTACTTCCCCCTGAGAGTGTACATCCCACCATCGATGTTAAGGAAGACGTTCGAGGTACTATGAGTCTCCCTCTTAGCAACTTGGGTCCCTTGTTACCCCTCCCAACCGATACTCCGCCTGATCCCCTCCCTAGTTTTAAGAAAAGTGCAGCAGCACACTCCTTTCTCTTTGTACTGACATGCGGCCTGGTTACTGTTCCTCTTTTTTTTTCTCATAGGACAGGGTTCGATATAATTATGAACCCCAATCCATTCCCCTTGTCTTCTGTCCTTGCAATGAACTTTATTTGTGAAGGGTGCGATTAGTATGCCAGTTTCTCCACTCTGCGGGCGCTCCTCTCCTCAAATTTTCCCTTTTCCTGTACCGCTCTCCGATCACCGTCAAGACACCTTTTTATAGTATTACGAAAAAATTTAACCCCCCCCATCTCTTCCAAACCTCGTATAATATCGCCTGCACCTTTCCCGAACATTTTTCCAAATCCCCTGTAGTCTTCTTGTAATTTTCTTACCCCCTGGAAGCGCCTTTTTGCGCCAGCAGACTTCTCCTTAATGACTTCCTTTTAGACCTCTGCCCCTGTGTCGTTTAGCGTTTGGGTATTCTGGTCAGAGTGTCGCGTTCGAGTAGTTTGCACTACACGGAGACCTTCCAGGTTTTTGCCGACATGTCTGGTGTCGAACCCATTGATTTGTTACACCTGACAGATTTTTTTCATCGTTGTTTTTTCTTTGAAGGGCCTTACCTTGTGTGCAATTTTGCTGTAATAGGCAAGTTTTTAGTACGACAATCGATAATTTGATTCCCTCCTTTACACCCCTTCCCCGTAGTAGTTCTACACTTTCCAGTTATTGAATTAGCCCCACGACCGCGTGCAAGTTAAGAGAGTCGCGACCCCCACTGAACCCTGTGGAAGTACTTATAGAACTTCGTTAGGTGGGACCGGTGTTTGTTTGGGATTTATACTGTTGTCAGAACCTTTTTTGAATGGTTTCGATCAATTTGGGTTTACCCACGCATCAGGAGTAGCGTAGATTCCCCCTCCCCCGTCTCCGTGATCATACCCTTGCCCCCACCTTTAAGTTTGCGCCCTTACGAACTTACCCGTTTGCGTGTTTTCAAAGAAAACCGCTGTGTGCTTCTACTTTTTTATTTGGCCCCCCTTCGCCTCCCCCCCTCCCCTTTCTCACTCCCTTCTTTACTTCAATAGCCAACGGGCGTTTGGCACCGCATTCTTTTTCGCTTTCCCTTTTAACCTTAATGGCTTTTAAACGCACTGTTTTCGACACTCAGGCATTTTTATTCGGTTTTACAGTCCTTTCCCATTTTTTACTCCACAGGTTTTTAAACTTCTCTTTACCCTCCCCCGTTCAAAGTTTTTTATCTTCTTTCCCTTTGTTATTCCCTGCAATCCAATTCCTCTGGCCACCCGAGGACCACTTTAATCCTTGTTTGCGCTATTTCCCGCGAAGGACTATCCTTTCTCGAACCTTGTTTGTCTTTTGGCTCGCTCTTGTGTGTCTTTTCCGGCACCACATTTAACATTTTTGTTGTAGGAAAAGCGGTCCCGGTCACCTGTGTGTAGCACCAGATGATGCTTCTATGCACGTCCTGTGTGTAAGCTCTACAGCAGCAAGCTTCACCCAACAATTTGTTTTTAACTCTCGATCAACGGCTAAATGTTCTCAGCCATCTCCCCCACTACGACTTCTTTCATTTTTACTAGGTCCTTAAGTAGTGCAGATCTATTTCATCCCAGAATGCTCCTAAAGGCCACAGCGTGGGTACATTGGTATTCATTTACTTTTTGTTGGCGCCTTTTGTATCTTGCCTTGATAGTTTTACACCAATTTATGGACTCCCCTGCGTCCAGCTAGTCTTGTACCTCTTTTGTCTTTTAGTCGGCCACCCCGTTAAAGTTCTGGTCCAAGTCCTGTGCTCAACCTATCCTCTCGCCCCTTTGTGTTGTGTTTTCGAAGATGCTTTCTTAATTGTTTCCCCGAAGTCCCCCCTTGACCCCTCAGATGGCCGACAATTTTATTTCACCCAGCCCCCGTACTCCTTCCTTAATCGGCATCGTTAACCGCATTTTGACAGTTTCCCATTGTAAAATACAATTAGTCCCCCAACCACCCGGCCCTTTGCCGCTCATCGTCCCCTGCACGTTTCTTACGGCCTTGTCCCCTTCGCCACCTCCCTTTGCTGTAACAACGTTTCGAATCTTAGTCGCTTTTCCTCTTCTTGGAACCTTTATCCTTGGCTCCGATTCCTCAATTGTAGTGATACCCCGTTACGATGTTTTAATTTCATGCTAGTAGAAAATCCTGTTCCATTTCCCCCAGTTCTCGCGGGAATAGAGGGTATAGCTAATGTTCTATTGAATGTAGCTTGCCTCCATCAGAAATGGACCAGCCTCTCCCCCCCTTCCCTCTTCCTGTATAGAAATCGTGGTATACTTAATGAGAAACAACCCGCGTTTGGCCGTAACTTGGAGCCGTTGCGCTTGGCCGGCTTCCGACGTCCTCCCAATTTTCCCCTCATCTCCTTTCTTCGACTCTCTTTTGAATCGTCAACGCGTTTTTTCCCACACCCGTTGGCAATTTCTTCCCTCACCCCCTACCCAAGGACCATTTCTTGTAGTTCACCGCTTCCAGCTCCTGGTCCCCTTGAAACCTCTCAGCCCCTCTCATTGCGGTTCAAATGACCCATTCTTCATCTTCTCTTAGACCCCCCTTGCCTGATGTTTCCGTAGTCCCCCCTTCTGATTGTCCACTGTTGCCTGTTTCAGCAAAAGCGTTCCCCCTATGTGTACCCTCCCCTCACCCACTCTGACGGTTTCAAACCTAATTAGGCAATGAAATCTAATTTATTCGTAGGTTCCCCCTTATAATCTTCCTCATTTTAGCCGCTTTTTCCCCTAAGACTTCCTCAAAACAGGATCCCCCCAGCCAGGATCATCCCCAGGCACGTCCAATAGTTCGCTTTGCTTTTCCTTTTAGGTTCGATTTCGGGATGGGCGAAATCTTATTACAACCCTTTGCTTCGTACCATCGCTTCCCCGAATGGTCCGTCCCCGCCTTCTGGCTCCTAGCCTTTTCGCGGATCGACCAGGAAGCCTCCCTCTTCGAGCATCCCTACTAACCTTGAAGCCCTCAACCCCCCTGTTCCCCCATTTCTACCCTGCACCACTTTAAATCTCCCCCCAACAAAAGAGTAGGTCTTCTACCAGTCATCTCGCCCCCCTCTTTTTTTGAGACAGATGCCATCGGAAACGATTATATGTAGTGTCTCCGACTCCGACTGACAGCTAACCCGCAACCACCCCGCTACTCCCAAGTTTCCAAGCGCGGCGCAAGGTCTAATCCACAGCCTGAAAAAACTCTCGCCTCCTGATCCCCCGTATTCCTTCCCATTTGTTCCAGCAACTTTTTTCCCTAAGAAAAGGGCCTTTGGCGTTTCAAAGTTACCTTGAAGATCAGCCTTTCAGGATGGCCCCCCAATTTGGTTTGAGCGTTCATACAGGAATACTAGTGCCAGGCATCCGTCCCTCTAAGCGTCTTCTTAAATTCTCCCGGGACAGACCCTCCTGACGCGTATGAATATCTTCCTGAACTAATACTTTTCATTGCATATTCACCTCCACCACACTTTTTGGACAGCCAGGTCCGCTTTCTGGCGTTGCATCCCTCCGTTTATTCTCCAGTCCCTCCCTTATCTCACCCTCTGTTTACCATTGGACTTTCTTCTGCCGCCTCTCGATCAGCAAAACCCCGCTCGTTAGAGTCCCTTCTTTACAACCTGCTCTCCTAGTAGGATCCACTGAGTTTCCACTTCTTTAAAGTATTCACTGGAAAACCCTTTATGCACCCTTGATTCAGCGGGTTTTGCGGCCCCTCTTTTACCCTTGGAAAGCTACCCCGATTTTTGGCCATTTATTTGCGTACAAAGAGGTTGAAATCCTCGGAGTTTTATTATTTCTGAAAGGGGGTCCTTTCATTATTTGCTTGATCCTTCTCAGTATCCGTTTACTCTTTTAGCTCTAGTTTCAGAAGTATCTTTTCTTCTTTCTTCCCGTTGGTTTCGATCTCTCCCCCGTTCTTTTTTCCCTTTTTAGACGGGAAGACTCGAATAGATTTTTTACCTGGTGTACACCCATGGCCAACTAAGCCAGACTTTTTTGATTGTTTCTTCCAGTACTTTAAAAGTATTCCCTATTAGTATTTGCAATCTGTTAGTGAGTATCCAGAGGGAGTGGATCAAATGCCTTTATATCTCTTCCGTCTCGCTTGTTTTTGGAGCATTCCGAAAATTGAACTTGGTACCCCCTCGTCAACCCCTTTCACGCCTCCCCCACTGTCACTAGTCATTGATGATGGATCTTTTTGACCTCCCATCGGCTGACTTCGGCAAGGGAGTCATTTTCTAGACTCTTTCCCATACCCCCAGGCCTCCCTCCACTAGACAAGTCAGATGATACGGCTCCTGTCTGAGTGCTGACCTCGGCCTAGGTATTCTCATTCGGCCTGGTCCTTTTCACCGAGAGCACCTCGCCCCGGCCCCCCGATTTTCGGTGTCAGCACTCTCATCCTTCAGACTCAGTTTTCCTTTTCGACCTATAAATCCCTGCTCTTTCCCTAAGTAGCACAGCCGTAGTATATCCCCAGGCCTGTTTTCCATTCATTTCGGAGTTGTCGTGTTTAAGACCCCCATCTTCGAGAATTTCGTCCGCCCCCCTTAGGAAGCAACACGCATTTCTACTATGAAAAGATGATCGACGGTCCTTAGTACACTTTTCTCATGAAATCTGGTATGACCTATTATGTCGACACTTCCGCTTGCGTCTTGGCTGGCTGTGGCCTTAAGTTTGCTGATGCCTCTTGTCTCTGTAACCCTCCTTTTAGGCTCCCCCCCCCACGTTCTATCAAAATTATTCTACCACTTTGGACCTTAAGGTTACATCCCTTTTCCTTACGATCGTTCCCCCCCCAAGGCCCACGTCACCGGTATTCCCGAAAAACATGTGAACGTCTTCGGATTAGTTCTCGGTTCCCCCCTTGAACCTTATGATCATGCTAAGTGTCCTTACAGTCACCACGACCGGGGCCATCCTCCTTTAAAATCCCGCGGGACATTAGTGGACCCCCGTTTTAGAGCCACGGACCTGTAATAACAGCAACCGTTATGACACCATTAACCCTTCCCCAAACCTGGAATGAGCCTTCTTGCCCTCTACCCTTGTAAATCTGACCACCCCCCGGTCATGTTCCCCCAAGGAAATCTTTCAACCCATATGATGGCGGCTTATTCAAGAAGTTTTACTGCACTGCACATGAGAGGGTTTTTTGTCTCTATTGTTCTGGCGAACCCCCTCTGATTGGCTTTGTTCCCCCCCTGGAAGACTCCCGCGTATTTTTCGCCCGGCGTTCAGGTCGGGCCCCGACACTTTTACATTTCATGATCGCTTCTGTTTTTAGCAGCGATGGTTGGTTGCGTTAAATTCACGACCTTAATTGATCCCCTTACACCCCCCCCACTCTCCCCCATGATCGTATCTTCCCTTCTCAGTATTCTTTCCACCCCGAATGGGAAACAAAATAGGGCTGTCCCTTCATTATTAATCTTCAAAAGTCCCGAAAATCTACTCACTTCCGTACCTCAGTTCTATAAGAGTTAGTCTGAGGATGTCCTCGCACTTTGGAGAGAATTCCATTTTTGAGTTATTTTTCTAGAGCCCCCATCTGATGTCAATACGCCCGCCCTTCCATGTTGCGCCCGACAGACGTAATGTGTCCAGCTCTGCCTCTCGAGGAAAGCACATGTTCCCCTAGGTGCTTGTGTGGGCCTCTCCTTCCCCCACAGGACGAAAGTTAATCTCCCCGGACC
>Ga0179591_1335319_pt1 | contig 11550 bp, 8 predicted proteins | sample CZOMad2_1_08_16f_FD_182891 | JGI IMG/M metagenome (GOLD analysis project Ga0179591, IMG submission 182891) | Vadose zone soil fungal communities from Angelo Coast Range Reserve, California, USA - CZOMad2_1_08_16fungal (PacBio error correction) | ecosystem: Environmental > Terrestrial > Soil >... | reverse complement strand
GTGCCAAATGAGGGCGTGCGTATCGGTCGTTTCCTTTCTCAGTGCCCCCGTCCACAGTGTCCTCGTGGTACCGAATGACCTCGACCTGCCCGCTCTGCTCCTTGTTTTAGTCTTTGTAAGAGTGTGTTGGCATAAACGCCTGGCCGTGCGCAACTTTTTTGAAGGTTACCTTCTGAAAGTTCCCGCCTCCCCTTCCTGTCACTCCGGTTGTACGTTTCAAGACTTTCCATTTCACCCCTCTATTCTTTCCTCTCTGCTTTACCGAACACCCTGTTTCTTGTAACGTGGAGCCTGGTTTTCGCCATTGGGTTCTTTTCCGTCTCCCCATGCGATGGAATCTGCTCTTCCTTCCTTTCCCCTTCCCCATGAGATTCATCGGATTCCCCGGGTACGGCCGTTTTATTTTCTTTACGAATTGCGAGGCGTTTTTTTTTATCTGGCTGGATGTTCTTTACGGCCAGGTTTTCTTCCTTCCTTCAATTTTTGTGGTCGTATGTCATGGTTTTTGTCCAGGAGTTGAACAGATCTCGTGTGACTGCGACACGGCCATGTCCCCCCCCATGGGTTACTTTTGGATTATGTACCTTTTTTTATTACCTTTTCCTTTTGTCACCGTATGTTTGGTTGATATGAACAGGGTTTGGAACACACACCCCCTTTCGTTACACTCCTTTGGCTTTGTGACCGCCCTGAACCTCCCGTGGACCCTCAGTTGTGTTTTCAATTTTTTGCGGTCTGGCGCTTGTACAGGCCTGCAATTTCCTGGTTAATCCAGCGGTAGTTCTTTCCCTCCTGTTGCGACGTGGACAGCGTTTTCCTTCTTCCTCTCGAAGTCTTAGGTTTTCAACGCCTTGTAATAGTCAGCCGTTGATTGATTTCGTCTCACAGAGTTCGTTACGCTCTGCCTATTCCTAGGCTCGCCGGTCCCCCTTTCCATATGCGAGGCCGCGCTCTTTTAGTTCTCCCCGGTCCGTCTACCACCACGGTTTTTACTCTCATGGAAATCCCGTCGTGCTCTTTACGCTCGCGCAGTTTTTATTTGGTTTCGGACCTTCCCTCATGGGTTCTGTTCCAGTGGAAGTGGCCCCCGACCCTGTACCCGCCTCTTTCCCTGATGAGACTTTGTTCGAGGCGCGTGTCCTTTTTTTTTGTCTAGAGGGCTCTTTAGTAAGGCCTATCCTTCGTAACGCTCGGAGTACGCTCCGCTTTTGCCCCCTCCCCTCCTTTTCCCTTTCTGTCTGACACAGCCTTGATTCTTTGTGCAACGTCGCCCCGGCAAGTTGGTCATGGATTTGTAATTAAAGGAAGTCGTTGTGTCCAGTTTTCTCCTTGACTCTTCAGTAAGACCTGGAGGCTCCCCCGGGCCAGTTAGGGTTTTGCCCTTTTAAGTTTCCCCTTTGAGTGAGTCCTCCCCTTCCCGGTTTCCTTCTTTTTCCTGACATGAGTAGTTGCACGCCCAGCCGCTTTCCCTAGCCCTTTCCATATGCAAGGTCCGTTGGATTCAAAAGGTTTTCTCACGTATTCACTTTTTTCGAATTTCCTTGTGTTTGTATTCTTTGAGTATCATTAAGGATTTTAGTGGCCCTCTTTCCTGACTAGTTGCGTTTATCTCGAGTGTGGTACAGTTACCCTCTTCTTCATCCTTTTTTCGGTGATGTTTTTATCTGTATTCCATGGCCCGCAGTTGGCGAAAAACTCTTCAAGAAACTTAGTGGCGGTTTTGACCTTTCTGCGGCTTATGAGGAAAAACTTTTTAGTCTCATCCCACCTGCGGTTTGCGGGTCCCCCTTCCTTTTAAGCAGTAGGAAGTTACGTTGATGGGTTTGTCCCGTCACAAGGACTAAATATATGTAGCGACCAGGTTCCACGGAAATCCCCTTTTCACTGGACCCCCACAACTGCTTTTGGTGATTTCTCCCTAATGTTTATTCTAGATATGTCTTTATGTGAAGAACAGAGATCGCGTCACGGGCCCTGCAAATTTTCTTTTTGTGATGCCACCCAACCCATGATCACGTATTTGCCCTCTCCCTGGAGAACCTTGGCTCGGTCCCCTAGGTACTTTTGTCGGACAATCCGCCGCTGCGAAAGCCTTGTTTTTTCCTCAGCGCGGCTTTCGGTCCCCCCCCCTTACCTTGTTGTTCAAGTATAGTTTCCTATTTGATGGACATGGGCCGAGCACATTTGAGTACCTGCACCCTGCGTCCTTTTCCCCTTTTCCCTTTAGCTTGAATAGTCGGTTTGCCTAAGCTGCCCTTCACTTTCATTGTATTTTACAACTGCAGCCCAGCCAGCTGGCAGGGAGCCCAGGTCCGACCGTCCCCTCGGGATAAGCTCTCGCCTCCCCCCTCCCCCCCGTTTGTTGGTGGTCTCATCAGATCCAAACCATCTTCTACCGCTGGGAGGTGTCTTTGGCTCCCCTTTGTCTGCGTGGCTTCCATCTTGTCGTGGTGTGAATTCCCCTTTCGCTGCACGGCTAGTAGAAGTGTGCCACATTCCCCTTGCTTTTCCCTCGTGTCGTCCGCCGACTTCTGGCCCGTTTTGAACCCTTCTTCTCCTTTAAATGTTGTTACATGCCACTGCGAACACCTGGTTTACGTTCCGAAGGAGTGACGTGGCCGCCGAAACTCTGGGTTCACCGGTACCCCTCTGCTAGGTGAGCTATGGCCCTGCTGTCTCCTGTTTAGACTTTTAACCCTCTCCGCCTGTCGTCCGTGACTTCTCGTTCACGATACAGCGTGTTGGTAATCTTCCGCTGGTTAAGCACCCCCCCCTTGGTGGTAAAATTTCGGGATCATGGCGCTGTTTTTCCCCCCCTGTTTTTGACCCCCCTTGGTATGTCCCTGCGGAAAAGCACTTACTTTGCGACTAACTACGGCTCAAATTAGACGGGTTCTCCCTTCAGATCAGCGTTCTTAATGGAGCGATCCAGCCATCCCGGGGTAATAAAAGTCCTGCGATACATCTCCCTCGTAAGTTGAAAGGATTTTTTTGAGGGAGAGACCAGATGCGGCTCCCCCCAGCAACCCCCCCCCCAATCCCCCCCCTTTTTTTTTTTTTTTTTTTCTTTTCTTTTTTTTTTTTTTTTTGTTTTCTTTTTTTTTTCCTGTCTTTTACTTTTTTGTCTTTTTTTTGTTTTGTTTTTTTTTTTTTTTTTTTTGTTTTTTTGTTGTGTTGTTTTTTGTTTTTTTTCTCTCTTTTTTTTTTTTTTTTTTTTTTTGTTTTTTTTCTTTTTTTTTTTTTTTTTTTTTTTTTTTTTTTTTTTTTTCTTTTTTTTTTGGAAAGAAGCCGACCCTCCTCCCTTTCCTTCAGAAGTACAGATGGCCTTGACACCACCACGATCTTCGCAGCTTTTTGAAGGTATCCCGCCTGCGTGAGAAGACACCCCGTGGTTTGTTAAGGGTCCAGGAATTTAGACCTTTCCCAAGAGTTAAAGGTGTGTCAAGTGTCTATCGTGGTCTTTTTTTTTCCCTTCTTCGACCCTTAGGAAAAAAATTATGGTCGATTAGTGGCGCTTGCCGAGGTATTAATCTTTGTTTAACGCACCACCCCGACCCCTTCCTTCTCTCAGTGCTGTCAAACCTGTTTTTCCAGTTTGTACCGAGGACGAGATCCCTCCCTTGTTATTCCCCCCCCCCATGATCTCACCGTCTTTTTTTTTTTCCCCAATCCTCCCAGAAGTGTACCCTCAGACGATGCTCCTGGTTCTTTCGAACCTTTTCCCCTTTGTTATGCTATATTCGGTCCTGCGGCTAGCGGAGTGGGGTTTCCCCCTTTATGCTTCCCGAACCTCCCCTCTTTCACACTTGAAGTCTGTAGGCCGAGAATCTCAGAAGGGGAGGTTCATCAACTCCTCTTTTTCCCAGTTGTGCTGCGAATAAATCCCACACGTGTTCTTCTCTCCTTCCATTTAACGATATGTTTTTTTTTTCTTTGGACATCACTCCTGGAGGACAGATAATCTGTCCAAAACTTTGTCCGTCCATGGGCTAAGCCAATTGCGGAAGCAGCTCTCCTTTTTTTGTACGGGCCTTCCCCCATGAAGTACCGGCGAGGAATAGTTTGCCAGATACAGCGATACCCCCCTTCTCTTTTCAGAGTTGAATAATCTTAATTGAGCCGGCCGCTGTGTTCCCCTCTCCCCCCTCAGGAGTTCTGCTGGGAACACGGCTTATCCGTGAGCTTTCTCGAATCAAACGGGCTGTTCGCACGGGCGCTGCAAGCTGTTTCCGCTTTTAGAAGTTTTTTTATGTACCCCCCCCTTTGGGTACCCTGGAGCAATTAGAACAACTTCTGTGGGTGTCTCTTTTCCCGGAGATTCTAGGTCATCCAAACCCGTTCTGTTTCCTCTTATCGTCTATTGTAAAAATTTGATTTAGAAACCCACAAACCTTGTATTCTTAGATGGTAAGTAGCCCAGAAGATAAATGGCCAGCTCCCACGTGCCTTTGAAAGCCCCCCGCATGGCCCCTATAGTGGAAGGTTCCCTCATCTCCCGTGAACATTTTCCCGCTTTCTAGTACCCCCGCGTTTGCATTTGAGACTTGTCTGAAACCATCTTCGGTCCCCTCCTTTCCTATGTGTAGCTTTGTGTCCTTATCCATTTTAGGAACCCCGTGATCTGGCTAGTACTTCGTTGTACCCCCCCCTTTAATCTTTTTGTCGTTTGAGATTGGTCGCCCACTTCCCGCTTTCCCTGCTTTTTTCGTCCGGTGGATTTGGTCCGCGAGGTCTCGAAATGCGCACCTTTCCCGGGCCCCCTTTATATTTACCTAGTTGATCGTTGCGACGAGACCATGCCTTCATATCCTCTTTGACACGTCCCGGGACCAACCATCACGCCTACGATACCTTCTCTTTTCCATTGGCCAAGTCCACCGATCCCTCTGTTCACTAGTTTATCGTCTTTTTACTCCGTTGTGTTTTTCTTTTCGAGATAAGACTTTAAATAGTTACACCTCCTTAGTGGCCATGTGTCGTACCCTTCTCATTTTGGGGTTCGAAGCGGGCTTCCAGTTTCGTCCTGGTTTCTGTTTTGATGGGGCACGTCGAGAAACTTTTTTACCCTTCCTTCTCCTTATGTATAGGTGGACCGCTAGGGCCTTTCTTGGAAGAGCTACTCCCCTGTAACCGTGTTTTTTGACGCAGGAGAGTGTGCCTCGTTTTTTTTTTTGAACTGTTCCACGATAAACTTGAGGTATACCTGTAGTCTTAAACGACCGTCATCTGCTCCCCCTTCCGCCCCATGTCCTACCGCCGATCTCCGCCTTTCGTCCCCCTTTATTGTAAGGTTCTCCCCCTTTCCCAGGTGGAGTCGCCTGGCTGGAAGGCCACTGTAGCGGGAGGACCGTTTGGTTCAATGACCGAGATTCCGGCCCTTTCGCATGCCCGTTACTTCCGTTTGCACTCTTTGTCTTTTCTGGCTTCCTGCCAAGCTTACCGCGGAATTTTGTTTTACTTGGCCTTAGTTTGGGTGGGTCGTTCCCCTTTTTTCAGCTTCCCTCGTTCTTTTGGGGATTACGACGGATGTTCGGAATGGCCGTTTTTGTTTCTGGGATCTCCCCTTCAAGGTATAGTAAATGCTTTTTATGCGGAGTTGGTGCGGTATTACACGGCACTAGGGTTTTGAAAACCTCGTACACTCCCTCTGGTCCTTTTTAACTTTCGGAGAAACAGCCCGTGGGTCCGAAGATGCCATGGCGACCTTTTATGTTTTCGTGCCTTCAGTGGACAGCTTTGCATTGCTTTTGGTCCGTGTCTATCGTAGTCCGAGACCGACTTTCTCTAGGATGTAACCAGTATATGCTTATGGGGCGTTGTCTTTTTATAGCCTGCTTCTTTCGAGCCTTTCCATCAAGGAAGTTTTTCCCTTCCACAACTCCCCCCACCGGTTTTCCCTGCCGGATGGCAAGGTTACGGTGTTGCCCCCTGGGTTTTATTCGGGCCGGTAGCTCCCGCTTTGTTCCGTTGAGCGAAAGGATGCGACTTTTATGCGCGTTCAGGTCGGTAGCCCCTAATATGATTCCAACCCCCGTGGTCCTTTTTTCTTTTGAGTTGTTGCTGTGTGGTCTATCCAAAAGAGGTGGCCACCCTTCTCCTTCCCTTTCGGAGTTTATCCCGACCGGGATGTTATGAGCGGCTCGTTTGTCCTATCGTTTTCTTCTTCGTAGTCTTTACTGACCACCTTTGAAAAGCTGAGCCAGAGGATCGCGAGCGACCGCCCCCTCTTTTTGATCCTTTTTATAGTCACATGCTTCCCCTGCTTTTGTATCCCAACCTTTTCCGTCTAGTTGTTTCCTTAGCTGTACTTCCAGGCCGTCGTTTTAGATAAAGGCTTTCCCGGCTTTGTTAAACATGTAGGTTCAATCGCTCACTTGCCAGTTTTTTTTTTTTCACTTCTCCCGCTATCGCCCCCTTTCCCCTAGTTTTTTCCTGAAGGTAGTCCGACAATGTAGGGAAGGCCAGCCGTTAGGCCTCTCCCTGTTTCATGTGAGTCCCACTGTCTGGTTCCAAATGTTCTCACCTAACCTTTCCAACTCCTTGGTGTAATTCTTTTTCCGGTAAGAGATCTGATGTATTCTTTCTGAGTTTTGGTCCCGATTCCTTTTTTCCCTTGATGTAGTAGCACCTGACTTTCGATCCTTCTTGTTTCGGAGTTGACTTTGCCCAAGAATTTCTCCCCCCCCACCCGCTGGTGTGCCAGGCACGGCGGCGGCTCGCGGTTCGTCATTCGAGGTGTCCCTTCTTTCCGTCGTAGATTGTGTAATCTAGAACCCGGTTCATGGCTGTTATTTGGGGTTGTTTCCCTCCTTGGCTGAATGACTCGTAGTAACAGTAGGGTTGAGACTGGTCCGTCAACTTTTTACTTCCTTCCATATTCGTCTGGAACCCAGGTTTCCAATCGGCAATGATACTGGACCCCTTTTCCCTCTCGGCACAGTCCCCCCCTGTCTGAAGATGTCCAAAAGATTGATGTTGCACGATTCGGATCTGTCATCGTCCACTGTCCCCTCTTGGTTTCCGCGCCCTGAACCCCCATGCCCTCCTCTTGATGACCCCCCGGTTATGGGGTGTTACCCAGGCGGTTATCAGGGTATTTAAAGAAAAAGCCGCCGGAGTTCGCATTCTTTTCGGAGGCGGGAAGCGCGGCCGTTCTAACTCGCTTCCTTTCCCCGTTTTCCTCCCTTGCAGATAGGCCTGGGCAATGGTAAGAGCAGTACCCCCTACCTCTTTCCCCCCTTCACTTGAGGACATAGAAATACCTCAGGAAGTGACAGCCTTTTACCGTAGCCCCCCCGCAAACCTCCTCTCCCCAAAGATTCTTTTCTTGCAGCCCCAGGCCGCTGTCCTGTCTGTCCCAGGAGAGATTGAGAAAGATATATCTCTTTTTTTCCCTTGATTTTTGGTGATTGTGTATCTGGAGAACAATCTTTCCTGTTTTACGTGGGTCGGACCCCCTTTTTTTCCAGATTTCTTCCTTTTTGCATTTCTTTTGCTGCTGGTTCAACTCTCTGGAAAGGCCGCTGAGGGAGTCTCCTTTGCCAAGGACTATTCGCTGGCTTAATACTCGTCCCTTTCCTGCCCCCTTCCCCCTTTTCGGTTTTTTCTTGAACCCGGGCAGATTCCCCAGCAGCTGGTCTTCCTTTTTGTCTTCAGCGTTTATACCGCGACTGAGGCGAGTTTGCGAGCTGGCTTCTTTTTCTTCCGAAAACTTTGTCCTGGTACCTGACACGATGACTCTTCTGTTTTTTTTTCTTATTGATCAGTTGTCAGACTGCTCAAGGGTCACAGCGCCAGTTGCTGTTTCCGTACCTTAGATCTCGTTCAATTCTTTTTTTGCTTTCTTAACTTGTTCTGGTTCAGCAACACTTTTTTGTTTCCCTCAGGTTCTTTTCCCGCACGAGTTTGCTTCGGCTTTCCGAGTTTGACGATGTCCCGTTCGATCTTGTGTTTTTTTTTTGTGTTTGTTGAGTAGGCTGACCCAGCACAATGTCCCTACGGCTATAATCAGATCGGGCCGCTTTTTCTCGCTGTCACTGTTGCTCTGAGTAGCTTACGCTCAATTTCTAGGGCCCCCCTTCCTTGCTGACCTCTCGGTCCGCTTTTTCTGGACGGTTAGGGTTACTGCGTCATGGGGGAATACTACTGATTTTTTCCTCTCCTGAGCTTTCCCTTCCGAATGCTTCGGCGGGGTCTTTTCCGCCATGCTCTGTTCCCAATGTCGATTTCGGCTTGAAGGTACCACGAGAAGACAAACCTTTTGATGTTTCCTTTTAAAGTTCCATCTAAAAGTGACGCCCAGTCCTATCTTGCGTAGCATCCCAGCATTTCTGTTTTCTGCCGCGGTTGGCGGTACGTTAATGGAAAACCTGCTGCTATTTGTTCATGATTTAGTGCTCTTAACGCCCACAAATGGGCCCCGCTTTAAACAATTTTTTCCTTGATCCAGGTCCGGATAAAGATTAGCCCACGACTGCTGCAGGTCTCAGGCCCCCCCCCGGCCTTGACCGTCTCTTGTTACCTGTCCCTCCGTGTTTATTGGGGCTTCAATTTTTTACCCTTCTTTTTTTGCTGATGGCGGAAGCGGATCGTCTTGAGCGGCCCCTCGCGTTAACCTGGTTCCATGACCGTTACCACGCCTGACGCCCTTTGACATGACGCCGAGACCTGCAGTCCCATCGAATGGGTCCTGGATCATCGCCCTTTTTCTTGGGGCCACAGGGGGCAATGACCTGAAATTCCCCCTTTTTATTCCCTCCCTTCCCAACTGACTTCCCTGGATTCTTGACGACAATCTCCGGTTAGAGTATGTCCACCCCCCCTATTTTTTTCCCAATGACCTGCTTGACTAAGACAGTCCCGTCAAGTTCTCGTTGCCTTTTCTTTTGCGTGGCGTTGCTCGAAAGACTTTCAAGGCTGAGATGAATTCTCTTAGATTAGTTTCCATTCCCCTTCTCTCTTTCGTTCAAGTCTTTCGACTATTTCTTTTTCCACGCCACCGTCGCGCTGGCCCTTATGAGGGAACAGCGACGTTCGCCCCCTCGATGAACACTTGCTCCAAGGGGAGTTTCCATTTGTGTCTGTTCGTGTTTACCGCCCAAACAACCCGTGATCTGGCCTGAGATAAACGCTCACACCGACCCTTTGGGTGATTCGACGACCTGACATGTTGTTTAGCGGCTTGCCCTTCTCATCCAGTCACTATACGTCTCTTGATCTTACCTGTCCCTCACAATCTGTGCCGTAGACCCCCAATTGGCAGTGGATCTCAGTTGGTGTAGTCTTCCCTCCTGCCACGAACCACCTCCTTCTTTCCAGGCGTAGTAAAGGGCTCCAGACCTTTCCTGCTTCCTTTCGTTTCTTGCCGATATTTTCCTCGGTGGTAAGACGGTGCGAAATACATGGAAGGCTCCAGGTACCTATGCTTTTTATGCCCCGTTATCGTTTGGTCGAAAGGGCTTGGACGTTCTTTTTAAGGCGTTCTCCCCTCCCCCTTACCTTTTGGTATTTTTGTCGCAAAAACTTCTTCCGCCGCCTCTGGAATGATCGGCATATAGGGTACATGACCCCCTCTCTGAGCCCTGCCTGTGAAACGAAAGGTCCCCCGTCCGCCTACTTGAGTACGGGTTTTCGTTGGACCGAAAGAAATAAGCAATACGCTGGACCTCCTTCAGAAAGTCAGGTCCAGAAGTAAAGCCTTAGACCCTTCTTTCCGCTGTTGTCTTTCACGTTCCATTATGAATAGATACTTAAATAATCAGGGGTGTGTCGAGATCCGTCCTCTTTACCCTTCCTTTTTTGGGAAGTGCAGGACCTCCCACTTATAATTGATTCTGACTTGGCTGGGAGCGGGGTGAACTCGGGTCCGCGAGCTCTGATGGTTTAGACGGTCACGATGCCGGATTCCTCCCCCCTTGTCTTTGCCATTGTGAAGTTATTGTCGATGTGAACTCGTTTTGGTGAACTTCCGTGAGTCCGCCTTAGAGTGTTATTTCCAAGTTTTCCTGCCTACCTCCTGTAACTCTTCATGACATATGAGAAAGTAAATCTTGTCATACCCTCCCCTGGCCTCCTTTTTCCCCTGACGACACCTGTTTCTGCCTATTAGCTGGAAAGGGGGCCCAATACATGTCTGTTGCGATTTTAGGTCCAGGTTATCTAGACGCTCCTGAAAGCCGCCCTCGAGTCCGCTTATCCTCTCGTGCTTTTTCCTCCCTTTGCGACTCATACGGATTTGATGATAAAAGGAGAAACATTTTTTTGATAAGGCATATATTCTTCCAAGGTTTCCCGTTCAAGTCGAATAAAATGTTTCTTACTACTTTCATCTTTATTTTTCCTTTTCGCTCCACAGAGACCCCCTCTATGTTTTAGGAAAAGAATGTTTTTATTTACAGGAATTCCGGTTTTTTTTAACCTCCCTACCTAGTTTAAAAATTTTAACGGTGGGACTCCGTCCAGCCCCCCAGAGCACGATCTCCCATTCTTGGTTTCCTCGATTTCCTTAGAGTCCCAGTACTTATACGCGGGCCGGGGAAAGATAGTAGTGATTGTCCCGCGTCCCTATATCGTCTTATGTTCCGATGATTTTCCTGGTCACCTTCCTCCTCTACTTTCGAGTGTAGTCAAGTGGGAACTGTAGACTTTCGTGTGCTCTACGGCTCCCCTGTACCGGCCGCTTTTCTGAGGCCGCCTTTTTTCTTAAGCACCTTCCTTTTTGCAACCCCCCCCCCGGTTGTTTGGACATGAGCAACAGGAATTGCTGGCCAGCTCTCTCCCCATCTTTGTCTGACAGGTGTTTTTTTTTAGGAAGCCCGAGCACCTGTTCCTCGTGCAGGGTACTGCCCTTCGGCTTTTTCCCCCCCCTTAACAGCAGTTCTAGAGCACGATAAGGAGCTGTGAGATGCGCGGATTCCCCCTTTTTCTCCTGGAGTCGTCTAGTCGGAATGTCACCCACCGTGAACCCTGCCTTAGCCCCGAGCCCTTTCTCCCAGATCGGCTCAGATCGTCCGCTGGGTTCTGATTCGCACCTTCCCCCTGTCCCTTACAATCGACGTTAACGTCTGGCGCCGTCCATGTTGGACCCCTTTGGATCCGCCCGGGAGAAGCTTGTAAGAAAAGGTTTTTCTCCTTTCCCTTTTGGGGCATTCCCGCTGATGCCAGACCTCTCGCCATGCTTTTTCCTTTTTTTATCCAGATCGGAGTAGGCCAGTCATTTAAGGCGGATCCTCGAGTGGACCGCCGTCTTAGATTGTTTTTTTTTCTTTTTCGTTGATCCTCACCTTGCGCAAACCTTTTTATCCCTCACCAGGCTTCTTTCTTGGTTTTTTACCTTAAGAAGGACGGCCATCTCCCTGCCCCCCCTTCCGTCGTTTCCTCCCTTTTTTGGCAGGCCCAAGGGATAGTTGTCTTTTTTGAATCTTTCTTTATCCCTTACGACAGTTCCCCCCCGAAGGTTCCCCCCATCCCCCAGGCGGCGGACCCTGTAGATGTGGCCCCAGCGCGAGGTGGATGACCCCTAGCAGCCGTTTTCTTCCCCCATCCTCGCAA